>Ga0213833_1000645_pt1 | contig 31223 bp, 22 predicted proteins | sample SWATP21_FD_160575 | JGI IMG/M metagenome (GOLD analysis project Ga0213833, IMG submission 160575) | Coastal seawater microbial communities from Marineland, Florida, United States - SWA TP2 #1 | ecosystem: Environmental > Aquatic > Marine > Coastal | place: USA: Florida | collected 2016-08-14 | reverse complement strand
GTACCGGGTGGACCTCGATGAAGACGGGTACCTGGCGGTGGCTCTGGACGACTGGGACGACGACGTGGACGTGCACATCCTGGGCAGCCTCGACCCCGACGACTGCATCGACCGGGGCCACTACGATGCGGGTGCGCTGCTGCCGGCGGGTCGGTACTACGTGGTGGTGGACTCCTGGACGAGCGATGGGGTGGAGCATGCGGGCCAGTACGACGTGTTCATGGGACACACGGCGTATGCGGACTTCGAGCACACGGGGCTGGACCGCGATGTGTTGGCGCGTGGGCTGGCGGTGTTCGACTCGGCGTGGTTCTGGGGGGACGTGGACCGCTTCGAGTACACCATCATCGACTTCAGCCTACCCAGCACGGACAAGCGCCAGTGGACCATCGACCTGGTGGACGGCAGCCTGATGTGGCAGCTGTACGTGACCCACGGCGAGGGCAGCGGCAGCGACGCCGACATCCGCTATGCAGACACATTCTCCAATGTAGAGGGCAGCCACCAGTCGAGCCTGGGGGCGATGGTGACGGCCGAGACGTACTGGGGGAGCAATGGCACGAGCCTGCGGCTGGATGGGCTGGAGGTGGGCTTCAACGATGCGGTGCGGCGGCGGGCGATTGTGGTGCACGGGGCGTCGTACGCGACGCAGGAGTTCGTAGACACGAACGGGTACCTGGGGCGAAGCTGGGGGTGTCCGGCGGTGGACGACGACCTGGTGGAGGCGCTCATCGACGATGTGGCGGGGGGTACATTGGTTTGGACGTGGTATCCGGACGACGGATATATTGCGGAGAGTACGTATCTTCGGTGATGGTTGGGCTTGTTCCGGCCTTCGGCCGGCCCCCTCCGCCTCGCTTTGCTCGGCACCTCCCCCGCGATGCAGGGGAGGACGGTCGTTGACCTCTCCGTCTTGTGGTGCTCGGCACGGACGGACGTTGGCCTATGGGGCTGTGTTGGAGACGAACGTCGCTTCGTTGATGGAGCCTGCGTAGAGGGTGTGGAAGTCGGTGTCGGTTGCCTGGCTTGCGGGGCTGACCACCTGCCGCTCGACCGGGGTGACCGAGCCGTAGCGCCCGTGCAGCTCCCGTGCGACCACGGGGTGGTCGATGTGGAAGGCGCTCATGGGCTGCAGCTCGCCGACTTGAATGGGCGTGGTCTGGTCGTAGAGCTTGTAGACGAGCTCGGAGCAATAGAGGCGGTGGTCGGACCACTGGAAGGCGGCGTCGTAGGGGTGTCCGAGCCAGGATGTGGCGAGCTCCCGCATCTTGGCTTCGACTGACTCGTTGACGAGCTCGGGGTTGGTGGGGCGACGGACGAGCACCTGTGCGTCTTCGCTGCGGGCGAGCCAGGCGTCGAGCGCGGTGAACTTGACGGGCTCGACGGCTTCGAGGACCCGGAGCTGGTCGCCTTCGACGAAGATGACGCCGACGTGGGTGTAGTTGCTCCCGGTGGCCAGGGCGATGGCCCGGGCTTGGGACGACCGGGAGCGGTGGAAGACGAGGTCGCCGGTCTGGAGTGCGACCGTGGGTGGGTTGGGTTCGCCGGGAGGGGGCGACGTCGCCAAAGTAGCGATGACGAGGAGGGGACCGGGCGTCATGGGGCTCCGATGGGGGCATTGGAGGACGGCGTCGAGTCTACGATGCAGGGGGGGGATCCAGCCGCACGTTTTGGGCTGCGCGGGTGGAGGTGGGGGTGTAGACGCGCTCGAGGGGACAGAGGATGTGCTCGCGGCCGGCGGTGTGTAGGACCTGGTGCTGTTCGTGCACAAAGCCTGTGATGTCTTCGATCTCGACAATCCACTCGGATGAGAAGCGCTTGGTGGTTTGCCCGCGGAGGCCGAGCTGGATGGCGCGACGTTCGAGCTTCTCGCCGTTGGGGCCATGGTCGGGGTCCCACTGGAGCCGAACATCGCTCTTGGCGAGGGTGCGCCGCCACTCCTCGACGGAGATGCCGGGTGGGGCCGAGGACTGCCTGGCGTCTTCGAGGATGGTGTCGAAGCCGGCGCGGGCGAGCTTGATGGCAAGGACGCGTTCCTGGCCGGGCTTCGTGGCCCAGCCGCACCGATACATCATCCACATGAAATTGGGCTTCACCCAGGTCATTCGGGAGAAGGACCAGGGGCCACCGAAGGCCTGGTGGGCAACGGCCCACTCGGCGATGTCGGGGCGGTAGGCCTGGTACACGACGACCCAATCATCGGTGTACTGGGCGAGGATGTGGCGGCCGGTAGCGGGCCAGCGGGTGCGCTGGGTGGTCCAGAGTTCGAGGTCGAGCATGGCTTGCGGTCACTTGTTCTTTGTGGTGTCGGATGGACACTAACGTGGACGAACGGGTGTGTGTGGGAATTCTGCTGGTGCCTCGGAAGGACGCGAGAGGGGCCGGAGTGGGCGGCGCAGCCGGTGCCCGCAGGGCACGGAGCCTTCAGGCGGCAGACCCCCGGCTTGTCCGGGGGCTGGCGCCGTCTCGGAAGGCGACCCCACGGAGTGGCCCGACCCGAAGGGGCTCGCCCAGAGCGGACCACACACGCGGGGCTGGCTCTGGGGGTGGCATCGGGTGAGGGGTGTGGCCTGGAGGTTTCATGTCCGAGCGCGCGCCCCTGTCCACTGCATTGGCTTCCCTGCAAGCGGCGCTGCGTGATGCGCCGACGGTGCGTGGGGTGGCGTTCTTCGGGAGTGCGCGCGAGGGTCGGACGTGGGCCCACTCGGACATCGACCTCATCGTGGTGGTGGACCAAGACGGTGAACACTGGGAGAGCCGCATGCTGTGGTGGGAGGGCTGGGAGGTGCACTTCCAGACGCTCTCGGTGGGGTCGTTTCAGGAGACGGCGGGGGTGAACCGGGGGTCGGGGCTGGCGCGGGCGCTGGGGTCGGCGGACGTGTGGTTCGACCGCGGTGGGGAGCTCACGGCGGCGTGTGCGCTGCTGTCGCGGATGGACCCGAACGCCCGTGACCTCGCTGTTCTGCGCAGCACGGCCCGCGCGGTGGAGGCGCTGCATGAGGCGGAGCGCCATGTGTGCTTTGGGCGGGACCGGAAGGGTCGGGTGGCCTTGATGGGGGCGCTGGAGCACGTGTGTGCACTACGGGTGGCGGAGTCGGGTGTGTTGCCGCCACGGGAGCCGTGGGACGCGCCGGGTCCGGAGCGCGACCAGGTGGATGCGTTGCTTGCGGGGGCGGCTGTGGGGCCGATTCTGCAGGATGCGTGGGAAACGGTTCGGGCGCGGCTTGGGGGGCGTTGTGCGGCGATGCTGCAGCTTGTGGGCCGTGAGGGTCCGCTGGGGACGGATGCTCTGGGGAAGGTGCCGCTGTTCATCGGGGTGCCGTTCTCGGAGCGCTTGATGGCGGAGCTGGTGGATGCGGGGCTGCTGGCGCGCACCACGGAAGCCGACTCTGCAACGGGGCTGCCTGTGTTGCGTTTTGAGCGCACGAAGAAGGGCAAGCCGGATGTGTTTCCGGCGGGGGATGCGTCTCTGCACTTGGACCGGGAGACCATCGAGGCTGCATTGGCTGCGCGGCCGGCGGCGCCTCGGGATGAAGGGCGGGTAGTGAAGGTGGTGTACCGGGTGCGGGGTGGGGCGCGGGCGCTGCCGGAGAAGGGGTTTCTGTCGACGGAAAACGGGATGGAGGGCGATGCCTGGCAGCGTCGGCGCAAGCACAAGCCGCTCGAGCAGGTGGCGGTGATGGAGGCGTCGGTGGCGGAGGTGCTGGCGAATGGGCAGGCGATCGAAATCTTGGGCGACAACCTGTTTGTCGACCTGGACCTGTCGGAAGCCAACCTACCGCCGGGAACGCGGCTGCGGGTGGGGGCGGCGGAGGTGGTGGTGACGCCGGAGCCGCACGATGGGTGCAACAAGCTGGCGGCGCGTGTGGGCAAGGCGGCGATGGCGGCGGTGGCGGACAAGGCGCTGCGGTCGCAGAATCGGCGCGGGGTGTATTGGCGGGTTGTGTTGGATGGTGCGGTGGCGGTGGGGGACCGGATTGTGGTGTTGGAGCGGCCGGCGGAGGGCTGACACGGAGTCGGTATCAGCCGGATGGGTGGGGCGTGGTGCTTCGGCCGCCAGCTGCCAGCCACCAGTCGCCAGCCTTCTCACGCTTGCTCCGTTGGAGGTGGTCGCCGAGAATGCGCAGTGGCAGGTCCGATTTCCTTTGGCTTTGACACGACGCCGTGGCGCGACCGGGCTGGTTGCTGGCTGCCGGCCGCTGGAAGCCCCGACCAGCGGGACCTACGGGCTTCTCGCCGACTCCGGCTTGTCAGTACCGGATGATCACGTGCCCATCGCCGCCCCGGCTCCCGGTGGAGGACTGGCCGGCCCGGTTGGTGTAGACGCTCCAGCTCGAGCCGCCCACGCTGTTGCCGACCGCGCCCTCGATGACGGCCACGATGGCGTCGGTGTGGATGTAGCTGGCGCCGCCGCCCCCGCCGCCTGCACCGTAGTCGGACCGGGTGGTGGAGCCGCCGCCGCCGCCGAAGTAGCCGCTGCCGCCGCCGCCGCCGCCGCCGGCGCCTTCGACACTGGTGTGTGCGCTTCCAAACCAGCAGCCCGAGCCGCCGTAGAGAGGGGCGCCGTTGCCGTCGGTGGCGGCGCCGTTGGTGGTGCAGTCGCGGGGTGTGGTGGCGTGGCCGTTGTCGCCGCCCGCTGTGGTGGTGCCGCCGTCGCCGGGCAAGCAGATGCGTCCGGACCGACAGCCGCCGACCTCTCCATCGGGACCGCCGCCCCCACCGCCCGGACCATGGGAGCCGGCTCCTCCGCCCCCACCGGCGATGGCGAGGGTGTTGGCCTGGTCGACGGAACCGTTGAACACACCGGAGAACCCGGCTCCGGAAGCGCCGCCGTACGTGCCGCAGGTGGCGTCGAGGGGGGCGCCCGGTCCGCCGCCGCCGAGGTAGCCGATGTTGCTGAAGGTCTCGGCGCCAGGGCGGTCGCTGCCGTCGCTGCCGCCGCGGCCGACGAGGATGGTGAGGGTGTCGGTGTCGGAGACGGGCACGGTGGCGTGGACGGCCGCTCCGGCGCCACCCCACTCGAAGACATTGCCGCCGCAGCCGGTGTCCTGGACCGAGCCGCCGGCGCCGCCCCAGGCGTAGATGGTGACGTAGCCCACGCCGTCGGGCACCTCGAAGGTCTCGGCGGTGCCGGTGTAGGACCACTCGTGCTCGTAGAAGTCGAAGATGCAGGGGACGAGCTCGGGCGGGGTGCTCATCTCTCCGCCGGGATGGACGTAGTAGTCGGCGTTGACGGCGCCTGAACGGGACAGGTCGTCGCAGTCGAGCAGGGCGGTGGGGGCGAGCTGGCCGTCGCGCTCGATGGGGGCACCGATGGTGGTGCTCTCGCGGTCGGAGACGTGGTCGATGCCGTCGGTGACGGTGGCGGTGCACAGGAAGACGTCGCCTTCGAAGGCGGCGCCCACGGGGATGGTGTCGCCGGGGGTGTCGGTCTCGGCGGTGGCGGAGAAGTCGGTGCCGTTGCGGGTCCAGGCGTAGGTGACGAGGAGGTCGTCGCCGTCGGGGTCGGGGTCGGAGCTGGCGACCGAGCAGACGATGTCGCCGGTGCCGGCGGGTGGGTCGACGAGGGACAGGGAGACGACGGGGGCCGGGGGTGGGCTGTTGCCGATGAGCAGGCCGTCGGAGGTGTCGGACAGCGCGGTGCCGGCGGCGGAGGTGCCGGAGATGGTGCAGCGGACCTCGTCGTCGCGCTGGAAGGAGGGGGCGGCGAGGGTGTCGTCGTCGATGGAGAGGTCGAGGCCGTTGACGGACCAGGACACGGAGAGGTCGGTGACGTCGCCGTCGACGGCATAGTCGCAGGACAGGGTGGACGCGACGGTGGGGGCGGTGCCGTCGTCGACGACCACGGTGGCGTCGGAGAGGGTGGCGGTGTCGGCGGTGGTGCCGGTCTCGCCGGATGGGGCGGTGGTGCCGGGGTCGTCTTTGCTGGATGGCGGCGGGGAGCAGGCCACGCACAGCAGGCTGGTCAGCACAATCCGGTTCATCGTCTTTCCCGTGGTGGTGGGGGCGCATGGTAGCAGGCGGGGTGGGTGATGGCGTGTCGGGGGAGGACTCCGTACGGTAGAGTCCTCCGACACCACCCGAGGACTCCATGTCGCCTACTTCCCGAGCGCTCTCTCGTCGTTCTCCGGGCCTCGCTGCCCACCGTCCTGCCGGCCTTCCGATGGGGGCGCCGGGTGCCCGGGAGGTCGACCCCGAGCTGCTGGATGCGGCGGTCTCCCAGCTCAATGCCATCTATGTGCGGCGGGGGCTGCAGACGGCGCGGGAGCTGGTGGCGGTGTTGGTGGAGACGTTCTGGAACGGGTCGTTGGAGCGGGCGCTGACCGGGACGGACCGCCACGCCACGTTTCAGGCGCTGCGGGGGCGGGGGGACCTGCAGGTGGGGTATGCCACGCTGGTGCGGATGCTGCGGGTGGTGGCGCTTCTACATCGGCTGCAGCTGGGGGAGCAGGACGAGGAGGAAGGGCTGTCGTTCTCCCACCTGGCGGAGCTGCTCCGGCTGAAAGACCGCGACCGGGAGCAGGAGCTGGCGGAGCAGGCGGTGGCCGAGAAGTGGTCGGTGCGCGACCTGCGGGCGGCGGTGCAGGCTGCGAATGGCGAGGTGGTGGTGCCGAAGGGGCCGCTGCGCACGCTGCACACGGGGCTGAAGCGGTCGACGCGGGTGGTGCAGCAGGCCATCGACGACGCACGGGCGCTGCTGGACGACCCGGAGGAGCGGGCGGCGGCGGATGATGTTCTGTCGGAGCTGGATGCGTTGGTGGCTCGGTGTGCTGAGCTGCGGGAGATTCTGGAGGTCGCGGCGGAAGGGGGTACGGGGTAGTGCTTGGAGAGAAGTGGGGGTGATTTCTCGACGTCGACAAACGTCGACGGGGGGCAGCGGTCGCGTGTGGCGGCCCAGCCTCCGAACAGGCCCACGGCCAGCCCGCCCGAGGCCATGGAGGTGATGAACATGCTGTTGGTGCGGTCGCGCAGGGGGGGGGGAGGTCTTCGGAGGGCACGGTGTCGGCGTCGAACCGGGCCCGGGCGCTGGCGGCCATGGCGGCGACGGTCTTTGAGGGGGCAGGTGGCACCGTAGACGACGAGGGTGTCGTCGGTGGGGCCGGTGAGAATGCGGTGGATTCCCCGACCCGCTACGACTACGGTGTGAACAAGTCCCAAGTACGTGGTTTCGGGCGAGAGACTCTTCCCGCCAGGTCAGACACTCCGGACGTCGATGACTGTACAGACTCACACCTTGGCCCCCACTTGTCTGGCAGTCCAGTGAGCTGCCCATGAACAACCGTTTGCGGATTCGTGGTCATGCGAGCAAGCCGCCGTTTGTGTGGCTTTGTGGCGTCGTTGCGTGTTCTGCAGGCTCACCGGAGCATGTTGGGAAGGAGGGGGGCACGACCGAGTTGGGCTTGGATACAGACCTGGAAGGCGGCACCTCCGCTTGCTGCGGCGACACGAGCGATTCTGGGGAGCCAGGTGACAGTGCCACGCCAGGAATACCGTTGGCGGACTTCCCGCTAGATGGTGACGGCGACGGATTCGCACGCACAGCCGATTGCGATGATGCCAACGCAGCTCGCTATCCAGGAGCACCGGAGGTGTGTTGGGATGGGGTCATCAACGATTGCAGCTCGTCCGACACCGAGTATTGGAACGCATGTACTACGGCGCGTCCAGACGACGCACGAGGAACAGCCTACGGAGGGCTTCTTGGAGTGCATGTCGCGGCTGCTGGCGACATCGATGGTGATGGGCTCGGGGACTTCGCACTATCGGAGCTTCAGAAGTGGGTTCCGTACGAAGACGGGACCGATGGCGCGTATGCCGGTGGCATCTACATCTTCACGTCAGAGGTCGGTGGTGAGGCTGGTGGCGCAACAGCGGACCAGGTCGTGTCAGGGGATACGACGGTACCCGGTTGGGATCACCTGGGCTGGGACCTTGTGGGTGCCGGTGACCTGAATGGCGACGGGTTCGATGACCTCCTCGCTGGCGCAGTGGATGGCCCGGATTTTGCGAACTCCAGCGCCACTGCTTCTCTCTATCTTATCCACGGACCCGCCACCTTCGCTTCAGCGGTTCAGTACCAAGCAGTGTTGGGACCCGGGGTGGAGGCTGACCAGTGCTACGGGTCTGTTGTCGCCCCCGTTGGTGATGTGGATGGGGATGGTTTTCCGGACGTCTCCACGAGTTGTCAGCTCATCGGCGAAGTTGGAGTCTACAGCACTGCCCTGGCGGATCAGGTTCCTGAGGACGATGCTCTTGCTACGTTTTTTGGGCCCGACACTGCCGGTGGAGGAGGGAGGTTCGGGCACGCGCTTTCTGGGATTGACGTCAACAGTGATGGGATTGGCGACCTTTCGGTTGGAGCCCCGTATTGTGGTGCCGTAGAGGGGGCTGGAAACCTTGGTTGTGTATACTTGTTCGAGGGGCCACATCGGGAGGCAACACTGGCCGATGATGCTGCTGCCGTGCTCAGGCCCACTGTCACCGACTCCGAACCAACCAGGGGATATCACCACCTCTATTTTGGATCTGCGCTTGCCACCAGCGACCTCAACCGTGATGGTCACGAGGATCTCATCGTTGGTGCCCCCTTGACCTCGACGGACTCGACAGGGGCAACAGTCACCAACGGGGCGGTGGCGATCTACCTCGGTCCACATGGGCATAGGACCGGGTTTGGCGAAGCGGACGCAATCATCTTGGGCGACTCTTCGACTGGTGGGTTTGGGGGAGACTTGGACGCTCGTACCGACCTCAACCTTGATGGGATGCAGGATCTGCTTGTGGGGAACGGCTACGTGGAGCGCTATGGCAGCGAGAGCTTTACGATGTATGGTTCGTCGGGTGGCAATGCGCACCTCTTCTTCGGCCCGACTACGGCCGGTACCTACCTTCCCTCGGATGCTGACGTTCGCTTCAGTTTTCCGGATGATCCGTACTTTACGGGAGCCATGGTTGAAACGCTGCGAGACTCCAACGGAGATGGCTGGCCAGAAGTGCTCATAGGGGACGGGACAACGATGGTGTATTTGTTTGATATGCCGACCTGGTAGGATGGGCAGGGTTCTGGCAGGATAGGGGTGAATCACCTGTCCATCGCAGTCCTACCGTGCCCGCACCGAACACACCGCCATCGCCTTGCTGCACTGCACCGTCCAGCGCTCGCCGGCCCGCACCCCCAGAGTGCCCGCGTCCACGGACGTCATGGGGTCGAAGAACGCCTTGATGGTGTAGGTGCCCGGAGGCAGCTCGCCGGGAGGAAAGCGTCCGGCCGCGCCCACCAGCCAGATGCGCACACCGCCTTGGGCGTCGACCGAAGCGGTGGTGGCCGGGGGTGGGGCATCCCATGGACTGGGGGTGGGGGCGGCCTCGGGCTCGGGCTTGGGCGCGGGTGTGGGCTCGGGGACCGTGCGGGCCGGGGGTTTGGGCTTGGGGGCGGGCTCGGGCAGGGCTTCTTGGACCGGCTCGGGGGTGGGCGCCACGACCGGCTCGGGTGGTGGTGCAACCGGAGCAGGCTCGGGTGGGGTGACCACGGCGACCGCGGCCGGGGGCGGTGAGGACGGGGGCTCGGGCTGGGTGGACCACCAGAAGACCGCGAGGAGGCCGATGGCTGCGCCGACCCCGACGACTGCGCCCGGAGAGATGCTGGGGAGGTCGGGCGGGATGGGCGGCAGCGAGGTGTCGTCGAGGGAGGTGGCGGCCACGCGGGGGCGGGATGGTTCGGGGAGGACGTCTTCGATGGACTCGGGGACCAGCGTGGGGGGCGGTGTGGCGGCCGGCTCGGGCTTGGGGGAGCGGTGACGGACCACGCGGCGGGGGGCGGGCGATGGTTCGGGGGGGGGGGGCAGGTCGCGGGCGGCGCGTCGGCGGGCGGCGGCCAGGCGGGCGGTCTGCCAGTCGATGAGGTCGCCGGACCACACGCGGGCCAGGGTGTCGGCGTCGGGGATGCGGCTGTCGGCGCCCGGGACCAGAGCGCCCAGGATGGCGCGTTCCATGCGGTCGGGGAGGTCGGGCTGGAGGTCGCGGGGAGGGTCGAACACGCCGCGGGAGATGCGGTTGAAGGTGTCGAGGCGGTCGTGGCCGGCGAAGGCGGGGCGGCGGGTGGTGAGCTCGTAGAGGATGGCGCCGAGGGCGAAGAGGTCGGCGCGGGTGTCGGGTGGGTCGAGCTGGCGGATCTGTTCGGGGGCCAGGTAGACGGCGCGGGCGGCCGACCGGGAGCGTCCGGCGCGGTGGAGGTCGGGGCGGGTGGCCATGACCACGCTCACGAGCCCGAAGTCGGCGATGCGCGGGACGAGGCGGGTGCCGTGGTGGACGAGCTGGATGCGGGCGGGCTGGAGGTCGAAGTGGGTGAGGCCGTGGGCGTGGGCGGCCTTGACGCCGTCGATGAGGCCGCGGGCGATGGTGTCGACGGCCTGCATGCCGGGGGTGGTGGTGGTGAGCCAGCGGGCGAGGGTGGGGGTGTCGGTGCCGTCAGTGATGACCGCGGGGGCACCGTCGAGCTCGATGAGGTCGGTGACGCCGACGATGTTGGGGTGGCGCAGGCGGGCGCGGGCCTGCCACTCGCGGCGCATCCGCTCGCGGACCTCGGGGTTCTGGGCGGTGACGATGTGCAGGCGGTGAGAACTGCCGAGCTCCACGTGCTGGACGCGGTACACGGCGGTGATGGTGCGTTCTTCGACGAGGGCATCGACCCGATAGCGGTCGATGGTGTCGCCGGGTTGGAGGGCCATGCGGTCTACCAGGCGTCCGCGCCCGGGCCACCGTGGGCGCCGATGTCGCTGTAGGTGCCGTCGGGGTCGAGGATGTCTTCGTCGCCGGCGTCGATGAGTGTCGAGACGGAGGCGCCGTTCTGGAGGGTGAGGTCCCAGTCGGTGGGGTCGGCTGCAGAGACGTCGGTGAACAGAGGGTCGTCGGTGATGTTGCCCGGCAGGGTGGAGGGGTTGGTGCCCGAGTAGAGGGGGGCCTGCTGGTCGTAGAAGTTGGAGTAGGTGGCGTACACCCCGCCCCAGAAGGTGGAGGCGGTGATGGCGTTGCTGGTGGTGATGGTGTTGCTGCTGATGGTGGTGTTGACGACCGTGGCGGTGGAGTCGGCGTCGATGTAGATGAGCCCACCTGCCACTGCGCCGGTGGTGCCGGTGTCGATGTGGTTGGCGAGGATGGCTACGTTCTCGAGCTCCACCGATGCGGCCACCACGGTGCCGGCCACGAGGCCCCGGACCTGGAGGTCGGCGGAGCCCAGCTCGGCGGCGTGCACTTCGTTGGCGGTGATGACCACGTTGCGCATCACGATGCCGCCCACGTAGGCCGCGGTGAGGCCGAGGAGGTGGTCGTCGCCGGTCATGGAGTTGGCGATGAAGCGGGTGTTCTCGAAGGTGAGGTCGGCCTCGGTGCGCCGGTTGTAGAACAGGCCCCAGTGGGTGGCGCAGGAGGCCACGTTCTCGATGAAGTCGACGCGGCGGAAGGTGGGGGCGCGGCCGCCTTCGTGCTTGCCGAGGGCGCCGAGGCACTGGCCGGCGTTGGACGCGATGTTGTCCTTCACGATGAGGTCTTCGAAGACGGTGGCGGCGTTGTCGGTGTAGAAGACCGTGGCCTCGCTGCCGAGGGCGCCGGTGACGGTGAAGCCGCGGACGAGGGCGGCGTCGGTCTGGTTGGCGATGCTGATGGCGGGGCTGGCGCCGTCGGCGTCGATGATGGTGATGGTGGGGTCCTGGCCCTCGAGGATGAGGTCGCGGGTGAGGGACAGGCGCTCTTCGTAGATGCCGGGGGCCACGCAGATGCGGTCTGCGCCCGATGCGATGGAGATGGCCTCGGTGATGGTGGTGGCGTGCTCGGGGACGTTGACCTCGTAGTCCACGACGCTGTCACAGTCGTTGTCTTCGCCGTCGCAGACCTCGGTGGCGCCGGGGTAGACGGCGGCGTTGTCGTCGTTGCAGTCGCCGTTGTCTTCGACGGTGTCGGGGGGCTGCGTGCAGGCGGTGGTGGGGGCGTCGGGGTCGCCGTAGCCATCGCCGTCTGTGTCGGCATACCAGGTGTCGCCCTCTCCCTCACCATCGTCGATGGCGTCGTTGCAGTTGTTGTCCACCTCGTCGCACACCTCGGCGGCATCGGGGTGGATGGTGTCGTCGGCGTCGTTGCAGTCGCCGTCGTCGGCCACGTAGCCGTCGGGGGCGGTGCAGGCGGTGAGGGTGTCGAGGGGGTCGCCGAAGCCGTCTTCGTCGGCGTCGCGGTACCAGGCCTCGCCAGACTCGCCTTCGTCGACGGTGCCGTTGCAGTTGTCGTCGAGGTTGTTGCAGGACTCGGTGGCGGCGGTGTGGATGGCGGCGTTGTCGTCGTCGCAGTCGTCGCTGTTGTCGGCGAAGCCTGCTTCGAGGGCGCACAGCTCGACGGGGGCGGAGGCGTCGCCCTCTCCGTCTCCGTCGGCGTCGGTGTAGAAGGTGGTGCCATTGGCGACGTCGCCCATGTCCACCAGGTCGTCGCAGTTGTTGTCGATGCCGTCGCACAGCTCGGTGGCGCCGGCGTAGATGGCGGCGTCGCGGTCGTTGCAGTCGGTGCCCCCGAAGGCGGTGCCCACCTCGCCATCGCCGTCGAAGTCGGTGGCGGCGTCGTAGTCGGCCTTGTCGAGTCGGAAGCAGCCGGCGGTGAGGCCCAGCGCGAGGAGAAGGAGGGTGCGACTCACCATGCAAACACCGCCCCGACGCCCATGGCGCCGGCCGCGCCCAGGAGCACAGCGGAGGTGGTGGAGGCGGTGCGGTTGCGGTTGTACATGGCGTCCAGCTCGCTGCTCGACTGGGGTGGGGCGGACGTGAATTCCTTTTGCGTGCTGCGGGCGACGAGGGCGAAGACCCCGCCCCCCACGAGCAAGGCACCGCTTCCGGCGGCGAGACCGAAGCCCAGCTTGTGTTGGGCGAGGGGGCCCTTGGGCTTCACCCACACGGGGTAGGCGGGCAGGGTGTCGCCGGGCTGCAGATACGTGGAGAAGACCATTCCGCCCTCGGGGTTGTCGAGCTGGGCGACGGTGGGGGCATCGGTGGGACGGTCGCCGGGGGTGCCGTCGAAGGTGAGCTGGCCCGTGGCCGGTCGGTCGACGGGGGCGGCTGCGGTGGACGGCGGGGCGTCGTCGAAGAGGGCCCGGATGGGGTGCTTGGCGGGCAGCATGTCGGCGGGCAGGGCGTGGTCGGCCTCCACCCGCTTGGCGCTCGAGAATGCCCGTGCGGTGGCTTCTTTGTCGCCCGACACGTAGAGCCACAGGCCGGCGTTGCGGTGGTAGCGCGCGGCCAGGGTGGGGGTGACCGGTTCGTTGAGGCACGGCAGCTGCAGGTGCGCCTCCTCCATCTTCAGGAGGAAGGTGCTCTCGTCTGCAGCGCGCCAGGCGGCATCTGCAGCATCGAGCGAGCCGGTCAGGGTGGCGAGGGGGACCATCTGCACGCAGTCGTCGGCGTGCGCGGTTCCAGCGCCCAGAACGAGGAGGAGGGCTGTGAGCAAGAGCATCTCGTGTGTCGTCCGCGGGTTGTGTGCCGGTCCACGTGGACAAGCGTCAGACCCCGCCAATCTACCCGAAGAACGACTATCAAAGCGCGACAGTCGTTGCTTCGGATGACATGTGGGCGTGGTAGGAATGGGCTCCCCCGCCGGTCCTGCCCCCCCCCTGCTCTGCACTCTCTGCGCCCGGAATCCCCGCCTCATGCAGCTCCAAGCTGGTCAATCCGTCGATCGCTACACCATTGAAGGGCTCGTCGGCCAGGGCGGCATGGCCGTGGTCTATCGGGTGCGCCACAACGACCTCGACAGCCTCCACGCGCTCAAGGTCCTGACTCTGCACTCCACGTCTGTGCGGGAACGCCTGCGACTGGAAGGGCGCTCCCAGGCGCGGCTCCGGCACCCCAACATCGTCTCCGTGACCGACCTGGTCGACGTTCAGGGCGCACCCGGGCTGGTGATGGAGCTGGTGGAGGGGCCGTCTCTCGAAGACATGCTGCGCTCGGGCTCGGTCGACCTCCAGACCGCCGACCAGCTGGCCCGGGGAATCCTGGAGGGTGTGGCCGAAGCCCACCAGCACGGCCTGGTCCACCGCGACCTCAAGCCCGGCAACATCCTGGTCGACAACCGGAGCGGCCGACTGGTGGCCAAGATCACCGACTTCGGGCTCGTGAAGGTGGTGATGGACGATGCGCCGCAGGGCCACAACGTCACCCGTGCGGGCACCACGATGGGCACGCCGGCGTACATGGCGCCCGAGCAGATCCGCGATGCCGGTGCGGTGGACGCCCGCGCCGACCTCTTCTCGCTGGGGGTCATCCTCTACGAGCTGGTGTGTGGCCAGCCGCCCTTCGTGGGCGCCGACATGCTCGAAGTGTTCAACCGCATCTGCACGGGCGACTTCACCCCACCCACCACGCACGCGCCGATGTTGCCCCGGCGGATGGTCGATGCCATTCAAGCGGCGCTCGTGGTCGACCGGAACGCCCGTGTGGCCGACTGTCGCACGCTGCTGCAGCTCTGGACGGGAGAAGGGGCCGGACGCGGGCCTACGCTGGTGCCCACGTCGATGCCGCCAATGCCCGACCAGGGCTCGCTGTCGCCGGCGGTCCAGGGGATGGAGACGGTCTACGGCGAAGATGTCGACACGCCGTCGCTCGCGCCCACGCCCCACACGAGCGCCCACAACAGTGCAGAGACGTTCTACGCCGAAGACCTCTCTGGCGACGTCGCCCCGGCTCCCGTGGTCGCGCCGCCCACGGTCGACCTCGCGGACGGTCCTGCTGCTCCGCGCTCCCGTCCGTTGCTTGTGGCGGGTCTGGCCGGTGGTGCAGCGATTGTGCTGTTGGCGGGGTTGTGGGTGGCCTTCGGGCAGAGTGCCGAGACGCACAGTGGTGGGTCGATGTCCACCTGGACGCCCACACCACCCAAGGCCGAAGAAGCCGCTCCGGTCGACGCCACACCCGATGCGCCGCCAGAGGAACCGCCCCCGGAAGCAGCTCCTGCTCCTGCTCCCACGGCGGCCGCGGTGTCCAAGCCCACCACCAAGAAGCCCGTCAAGGCCGAGCCCAAGGCGGAAGCCACGCCCAAGAAACAGCCCGACCCTGCCCCCGAAGCAGCCCCCACCACGGGGCATGTCACGCTCACCGGCATCGACCGCGCCTGGCTGGTCAACAGCTCTGGTCGCCACCAGCCGGGCAGTGTTCCTCCGGGCACGTATACGGTGAAGGCGTTCTTCTCGGGGCTCGAGCCCACAGACGCCGGCACCATCGTCGTCGAGGCGGGCGCCCGCTACACCTTGCGGTGTTCCCCGATGCTCACGGTGTGCACGGCTTCTCGCAAGTAGCCGCGCGTCCACAACCCCACCCAACAGAAGCGCCATGTCCAGCACCTACGACTTCGAGTCCATGACCCTCCAAGAGTTCGCGGCGCTGCAGCAGCAGATCCAACAGACCATCAAGCGTCGGTTCGAGCGACACACGGCGCTGGTCTTCACGGATGTGGTGGGGTCGACGGCCTACTTCGAGCACTATGGCGACGCCGCGGGTCGGGCCCTCATCGAGCGCCACCATGCCCTGCTCGACGCTGCTCTGGCACCGGTGGGCGGGCGCGTGGTCGACACGGCGGGGGATGGGGCGTTCGTGGTGGTGGCCGATGTTCCGCGGGCGGCCGAGGCGCTGGTGGCGTTCCAGGCTTCGATTGCCCGAGACAACGCGTCGATGCCCCAGCACGAAGCTCTGAAGGTGCGCACGGGCCTGCACTGGGGACCGGCTCTGGTCGACCGCGAGGTGGTGAGCGGGGATGCGGTGAACTTTGCGGCCCGTGTCGCCAACAGCGCAGAAGCCGCCGAGATTCGGCTCAGTCCCGAAGCCTTCGGCCAGCTGCCGCCCAACCTCCGCCTCCGGTGCCGCACGCTGCCCGAGCTGCGCCTGAAGGGCTACCCCCACCCGGTCCGGCCCATCTCGCTCGACTGGCGCGACCCCACCAAGACACCCTCCCGACTGTTCATCGTCGAGACGGGCCAGCGTGTGCCCCTGCCGCTCAAGAACACCATCTCGATGGGGCGACTGGCGGTGCACGACGGTCAGCCCGCCAACGATGTGGTGCTCCACCACCCCGACCCCACCGCATCGAGCCGCATCAGCCGCTGGCACTTGCAGCTGGAGCGGGTGGGGGATGGGATGCGCGTGCGGCAGCTGAGTCGGGGGCTCACCGAAGTGAACGGCCAGCGCCTGGAACGGAATGCGGTGGCCGAGGTGCGACCGGGGGCGGTGGTTCGGGTGGCCGGGGTGCTCAGCTTGCGCCTGGAAGCTGCGGCCACCACGAGCGCAGCCACCCAATACACGCGGTACGAGGGGTGATGCGTTCAGCGTTCAGCGTTCAGCATTCAGCGTTCAGCATTCAGCGTTCAGCGTTCAGCGTTCAGCGTTCAGCGTTCAGCGTTCAGCGTTCAGCGTTCAGCGTTCAGCGTTCTCTTGCTGTCTCCGATGGAGGTCGCCGAGATTACGCAGTGGCAGGCCAATTGCACTCCGCTTCAATGCGACGTAGTGACGCGACCAGGCTGACCGCTGACCGCTGACCGCTGACCGCTGACCGCTGTCCGCTGACCGCTGACCGCTCAGGCGCCCACAAACAGCCGTGAGGTGTCGATGAACGGCTGGCCGGCCCACTGGTCGCGCAGGGCCTTCCACGAGCCGATGTCGGCGGCGATGTCGTTGTAGAGGTCGCGTGGGATGGTGGTGGTGGCCGACACCGCCTCGGTGATGTCGTGGGTGACCGCGACCTGCAGCTGGCCGTCTTCTTCGCCCACGATGCGCATCGACTCGCTGCCGCCGATGGGTGCGGCGATGGCTCCGTTGATGACGGCCAGCTTGGTGAGCTCGACCACTTCGTCGTCGAGGCCCAGCTCGGTGAGCACCAGCTTTTCGCGGAGGGCCGGCCACCCGAAGACCAGGCGGATGCGCAGACCGGCGGCCAGATCTCTCACCACCTCGGGCGCGCGGGGGCCGAAGTTTTCGTCGAAGACGGCCTGTGCGTGCTTCTCGTGGTCGGGCCAGCGGTCGAGCTCGGAGGGGTCTTCGACCAGGATCCACTCCTGGCGGCCCACATCGACGTACGTGAGGTGCGGCGGGAAGCGCACGGGCTGGTCGCACAGCTCGCACTGGGTGGCCTGGAAGGTGCCTGCGAGGATGTTGTCGCGGAGGTCGGGGCGGCGGTCGGCGTTGACGCTGGCTGCCCAGGAGACGTCCATGGCGTGGCCGCAGGAACCGCAGTCAAGAGTGGCGTTGTTGAACAGGGACACGGGGCCCTCCTCGAGCGAGGTTCAGGTCTGGGATTGGGTGGGGAACCAAGGCTTCACCTTGGCGCCGACGCCGGTGGGGGCGGGGAGGTTCTTGAGCCAGCAGTAGCCGTAGAGGTCGGCGAACCACTCGCCGGGTGCTCGCCACTGGTAGTCGCGGACGGAGGCGGTCTGGCGCTCGGAGACGGCGTAGCTGTTCCAGGAGCTCTTGTAGGACTGCAGGTACACCCGGCCGTCGATGGCGTACGACGTGATGCTGCGGTTGAACCAGGGCTTGGCATCCGTGCGGATGGCCTTGGCCCACTTGGTGTACTTGCGGAGCACCTTGTGTTGGCCGCGGGTGGTGCCGTCGATCTGGTTGGGCTGGGTGCCACTCTCGAGCGCCGCCTTCAGAGCTTCTTCGATGGCGTCTTCGAGGGTGCTGTCGAGGGTGGCGGAGGCGCGCATGTCGGCGATGGTGGCGGACTTGTAGGCGGCGAGGACCGACTCTGCATCTTCCTTCACCCACTTGCCGTAGCCGGTGGAATCCATCACGCCGTCCATGATGTCGTACTTGTCGTCGACCGAGTGGCCGATCTCGTGCAGCATCGAGACGTTGAAGCCGTTGACCAGCGCAGGCAGTCCGCCCGGTGTGTACAGGTACTGTTCGTGGGAGCCGTAGTTGCCCATCGTGATCTTGGACTTGCTGTACGAGGCTCCGCCCTTCTTGTTGTTGTCGAAGTGCACCTTGGCGCACTTCTCGTGGCCCACGTGGCTCTCGGGCACGAGCGAGAGCATGTCGTAGGTCTTCTTCAGGTGCACACTCGCGCCGTCGACCTTGCTGACCGAGATGCCGAACCGGGCTTCCAGAGCCTCTTCGTAGGCGTCGTCGCCGCCGGCACTCAGCACCTGGTCCATCAGCCGCGTGAGCTTGGCCTTGAGGGTCTTGAAGGCCTCGCGGGCCACCTCGAGGTCGGTGCGGTTGGTGGCCAGGCCGTACTCGGGGGCGAGGTCTTGGTAGGCGGACGTAAGCTCGGCCCTCTTGTTGTTGTCGGGGAGCTTGGCGAGCACCTTGGGGATGGCGGCGTACAGCTCGGGGCAGCCCTGGTCGAGGTCGCGGGCGGCTTGGATGGCCTTCTTCAGCGGGGCGAGGTCGATGGCTTCGAGGTCGTCGGCCTGGTCGTCGTGGCGGACCCGCTTCATGGCGTTCTGTTGGGCGGTCACCACTGCGGTGAAGGCTTCGTCGAGCACCTTGGTGGTGCTCTTGCCGGTCTGCTTGGACTCGGCGGTCTTCACCACGGTGTCGATGGTCTTGTTGGCCTGGCGGATGCGCACGCGGAGGTCGCGGTGCTGGTAGGCCATCTTGCCCAGCGGGGTGAAGAAGCCCTCGAAGTCCTTGAGGATGCGCCCCAGCTCGGCCACCACGTAGTCGAAGTCCACCTTTTCGAGGGTCTGTTCGATGCGTTCTTCGATGGTGTCGAGCTTGGTGGTGAACTCGTTCTTCTCGCCGCAGGGGTACAGCTTGTCGATGTTGCCCTTTGCCATCTTCACCATGCTGGTGAGGGCGGCGTGGCACGTCTCGCCCTTCTTGGTGGCTTCGAGCGCCTGGTTGAGGGGGTCGAGGTCGATGGCGTTGAGGGCATCCAGCTTCTCGCCGTCGGTGGGCTTGGCGAGGGCCAGCTTCTGGGCGGCGATGGCGTTGGCGAGCGGAAGGGTGAGCGAGGTGCGCAGCACGGGCACCTTGTGGTTCTCAGCCTTGCCAATCTTGCCCGACACCCGGCGCTTGGCGGTGCCGAGGTCGGTCTCGAGCTGGGCGATGCGGCGGTCGGCTTCCACACGGGCCCGTGCCGCCAGCGCGCGCATGTTGTCCTTCACCACGAGCAGCGCTTCGGCCTTCGCTGTGTTGGTGTTGCGCTGGTTGGCGGTGGTGCGGTTCTGGTCGAAGATGCGCAGCTGGTTGGTGAGCAGGGTGTCGACCAGGCCCACATCGGTGATGCGCTTGATCTGGGCCACCACCTCGGCGCGTGCGGTGCCAATCTTGTTGTCTCGGACCGTGACGAGGTCGTCGGTGGAGTCGTTTCCGAAGTTGCTCAGAAACTTCTCCCAGGTCTCGCTTGGCATGGTGGGGCTCCAGAAGATGAAATTGACGGGCTCGGCGGCGGGGCCGACCCTATCAGGCCCGGTCGGCTACCCGGGCCGGACGTGACGCTTCGACACATCGACCCCCACGAGAACCGGGGGTGAACCCTGACAGACCTGGCGTCAGGTCTGGGATTGGGTGGGGAACCACGGCTTGACCTTCGCACCCACACCGTTGGGCGCGGGAATGTTCTTGAGCCAGCAGTAGCCGTAGAGGTCGGCGAACCACTCGCCCGGGGCGCGCCACTGATAGTTGCGGACGGTGGTGGTGCGGGTGCGCTCGGAGGCGGCGTAGCTGTTCCATTCGTGCTTGTACGACTGGAGATAGATGCGACCGTCGATGATGTAGGTGGTGATCTTTGCGTTGAACCAGGGCTTGGCGTCCACGCGAATGTCGGCTGCCCACGCGGTGTACTTCAACAGGGCCTTGTGTTGGTTGTCGGTGGTGTCTTCGAGCTTGTCGGGCTGGGCGCCGCTCGAAAAGGCCCCCCGCATGGCGTTCTCGACGGCGTCTTCGACCGTGCTCTCCAGGCTGCCCTCAGAGCGCATGTCGGCGATGGCCGCCTTGGTGTACACTTCGAGAACCGAGGCGTAGTCCTCTTTGTGCCACTGTCCGTAGCCAGCGGTGTCCATCACCGTGTCCATGATGGTGAACTTGTCGTCGACCGAGTGTCCGATTTCGTGCAGCATCGACACATTGAAGCCGTTGACCGGGGTGCGGCGACCGTTGGGGGTGTAGGTGTAGTTTTGGTTGTCGCCGTAGTCGCTCATCGTGATCTTCGAGTCTGCATACGACGCCCCACCCTTGTCGGAGTGGCTGAAGAACACGGTGCCGCACTTCTCGTGGCCCACGTGGCTCTCGGGCACCAGAGCCATCATCTGGTAGGTCTTTTCGAGGTGCAGGTGGGCGCCGTTGACCTTGGTGACCGACACACCGAATCGAGCCTGCAGAGCCTCTTCGTACAGCTCGTCGCCGCCGCCCTTCAGCGCGCGGTCCATGAGCTTGGTGAGCTTGGTCTTGAGCACCAGGTACGCGGCCTTGGCCAGGGTGGGGTCGGTCATGGCGCCGGCCACCAGGTACTCGGGGCCGAGGGTCTGGTAGGTGGACCGGATGTCTTGGGTGGTCTGGTTGTCTTCGCGCTTGTCGAGGATGGTGGCGACGGCGGCGTAGAGCTGGGGCACACCCAGGTCGAGGTCCTGGGCTTGGGCGATGGCCTTCTCGAGGGGGACGAGGTCGATGGCCTCGAGGTCGTCGGCCTGGTCGTCGTGGCGGGGAAGCCGCAGAGCGGTGTCGCGGGCGTTGACCACCGTCTCCAGCGGTCCGGTGACGAATCGTGCGGTGCTCTTCACCGTTGCGCGGGCCTGTCCCTGCTTCACCACAGTGTTGATGCGCTTGGTGGCGATGTCGATACGGACCCGGATTTCCTTGTGTTGGAAGCCCAGCTTGCTCATGGCCGGGATGACCTTGTTGAACGCGACGTGGATGCGACCGAGCTCGGCCAACACATAGTCCATGTCGACCTGCTTGAGGGTGTTCTCGATGCGTTGTTCGAAGGTGGCGAGCTGCTGGCGATACTCGGTGCGCTCGCCACACGGGTACATCCGGTCTACCGCTTGCTTGCCCATCCGCAGCATGGCCTGCAGGGCGCGGTTCTTGGTCTCGCCGGGCTGGGCCGCCTTCAGCGCCTTGATGAGCGGCGCGAGGTCGATGGCGTTCAGCGCGCTCACCTTGTCGGCGTCCTTGGACTCGGCCAGCGCTTCCTTCTCCTCTTCGAGAACGGTGGCCAGCGGGAGCACGAGCGATGTGCGCAGGACCGGAACCTGGTACTTCTCGGCAGCGCCGGCCTTGCCGCGGACCCGACGCTTGGCTTCTTCGAGGTCGGTGGCGAGCTGGGCCAGCCGACGGTCGGCTTCCACGCGGGCACGCTGGGCCAGAGCCCGCATGTTGTCCTTGACCGGCTGCAGGCCTTGGGCCTTGTCGGTGTTGGTGGTCTTGGCGAGCGCACGCGTGCGGGCGGTGTCGAACATGCGCAGCTGATTGGTGAGGATGGTCTCGACAAGGCCGGTGTCGGTGATGCGCTTGATCTGGGCCACCACCTCGTTGCGGGCCGTCTCGATCTTGTTGTTGCGGACCGACACGAGGTTGTCGGTGGCATCCCGGCCGAAGTTGCTCAGAAACTTTTCCCAGGTCTCGCTCGGCATTTCGTCTCCAATTGGCAGGATGGACGCCACAGGCGGAGCGGAGCCTATCCGGCCGGGAGGGCTGTGCTACGTTGCCGTCGATCCCGGAGCGCCGATGTTTTCCACTGCGGTTTCTGATGTCTCCTCTGCCCTCACCGACGTGGTCTCCAAGGCCACCTCCGAGGACAAGGCCCATGTGTTCCTGTTCGTCGTGCTGCAGGACATCTACGGCAAAGACGACCCCCACCTCTTCATCGCCCGCGAGCAGACACAGGTCACCGCCAAGGCCCGCACCACGGTCCAGTCCATCAACGCCGCCCGGAAGACCGCCTCGTCGGGCGGCGACCGCAAGGCCAAGAAGTCCCCGCTCACCCTCCCGTCTCGGCGGGTGTTCGGCAAGCTGCACTACAACGGCAACTTCGTCTTCCGCACGGATGACAAGGCCGACGAAATAAAGGCCTACAAGGAAGCCTTCAAGAAGACCGAAGCCAACGGCGGTCTGCTGGGCCTGCACGACAAGCTCACCAAGGCGCGGGCCGACGTCCTCCGCGACGCCCCCCTGCCGGTCCCTCAAAAAGACCTCAACCAGCTTCCCCCGCTGGATGTCCCCCAGACCGACCTCGACCTGCTGAGCGAAGAGTCCGAGTCGATGGGCCTGTCTAGCCTCGACATGCTGAGCGAGGAGTCGGAGTCACTCGGGCTGTCCAACCTCGACCTCCTCGACGAAGCATCCGAAGGCAGCCTGGGCCTGGGCATGCTCGATGGCCTCGACGACGTCTCGGAAGCGCCCGGCATCGAGCCCAGCCCGCCCCAAGATAGCGAGCTGTCCCTCAACCTCGATGGCCTCGACGACCTCTCCGAGCTGTCGCAAGAAGAGTCCGACCCCACCCCGCAGGACGAGGTCCCGGTGTCGCTCCGCAAGGCCTGGGAGACCGTCTCGGAAGACATGAAGACCGCCGTGAACGACACCGACAACCAGCTCAACAAGCTGCGTGAGAAGCTGATGTCGTCGTCCGACCAACGCCTCATCACCGTCGGCAACGACTTCTTCGGCAACGGGTACCCGAAGATCCACGGCGGCCACAAGGTGTCGTTCCTCACCAAGCTGCTCGACGTCGAGCGCACCTTCGAGGCCGAGGCCTACAAGAAGGCGCTGCAGTCCCTCTACACGGCCGCCGACAACTACGAGGACTACATCCTGTCGAGCGCCAAGGTGGCCGGCGTCGACAGCAACCCCGGCCACAAGGTGGGGATGCGCGACCGCATCGGGGGCCAGCTCACCGTCCTCAAGAAAGAGGTCAGCCGCCAGATCGAGATGTTCTGACCGCTCAATGAGTGGCTGGGATCGACGCAACTGCACACCCCTGTCCCCCTGAGGCGGATGGTTTGTGCAGCTGAGACTTGTGCGCTGGGAATAGACTGGCGAGGATGGGTCCGTCGGAACCGGAGTCTTCCATGCGTGCATTGCCCCTACTGTTCGTCTTGTACCCCCTCTTGGGTGGCTGCCTCATGGGTGGTCAGGAGGGCGAGGACCTCACCGATGGCAAGCTGCCGGGTGAAGGCGAAGGCGAAGGTGAGGGCGAAGGCGAAGGTGAGGGCGAAGGCGAAGGTGAGGGCGAAGGCGAAGGCGAAGGCGAAGGCGAAGGAGAAGGTGAAGGCGAAGGCGAAGGGGAGTACCTCTACATCGATGGTGCGATGGGGGCCCTCGACCTGCTCACCGGGTTCGAGTCCACCCCGGAGTCCGCCTGTGTGATGGCCTCCGACATGCAGGCCTCCGGGGTTGCCGATGGCTGCCCGGACTGCACATTCGCGTTCTTCTTCGACCTGGCCGACTCCGAGCGCACCACGTGCGAGGACAACAGCTTCGATGGGGGGGCCTTCGGCTTCGGCCTCTCGCCCGACTACTATGGGTACGGCGCGTTTGTGATGTACCAGTACTATGGCGACTGGAGCCCGGTGTTCCCGGCATATGATGTCGCGTCGGACTATGCCTATTTCGTGCGCGAAGACTACTACGACTACGCGTATGAGTACTACGGTGCTCAGTACTACGTCACGCGGGTTTGGTACGGGTACATGATGGCCTACTGAGTGCTCGGTGCGTTGCTGCGTGATGCGGCTGCTGTCCGCGATGGTGGGGGACCGAAGCGGTGGCGTCGGTGCTTCTTCCGAGGTCGTCCGAACCTGTAGTCGTTGGAGGCGACGATGCGTGTGTTGTTCGGCGTGTGGCTTGCGCTGCCTGTTCTGGCCGGGTGTGGTGCCGTTGAAGAGGATGATGCGGGTTCGTACGGCGCCACGGTTGTTCGGGATGACCTGCCTGCCTGTGGGGGCGAGTGCGAAGAGTGGGGCCTCAATACCTTTGAGCCGACGTTTGGCGAGCCGGGTTCGGGCGCCGGCGGACATCGGCCTGAAGACGAATCGTACGGGGGGTCCCACGACCACATGGGTGACGAAGGCCTCTCCGAGACGGACTCCGGACCCACGGACTCCGGACCCGATGCGTATGTCCACGTGGACAGTGCGGTGGGTACCTTCGACCTGCTCACCGGGCTCGAGACCACCCCGGAGTCTGCCTGTGTGATGGCCTCCGACATGCAGTCCTCCGGGGTTGCTCCAGGCTGCCCGGACTGCACATTCGCGTTCTTCTTCGACCTGGTCGACTCCGAGCGCACCTTGTGTGAGGACAACAGCTTCGATGGGGCGGCCCTCGGCTTGGGCCTCACGCTCGACTACGATGGGTATGGCGCCTATGTGATGTATGAGTACTATGGGGACTGGTGGGCGGTGTTCCCGGCGTATAATGAGGAGCCGGGCTATACCTATTTTATTCGCGAAGACGCATACGACTACGCGTATGACTACTATGGCACGCCATACTATCTCACGCGGGTGTTTTACGGGCATATATTCGCGTACTAGACACGGCGAGTCAACCAACCTGGCCGCTTACCATCATCCCCAGCTGGTGGGACCTCCGGGCGCACAGCGCCCTCCGGGCTCCAGGCGCACAGCGCCTTCCGCAGCTCCGTGCGCACAGCGCCCTCCGCGGGCCCCCTCCGCCTCGTTGCGCTCGGCACCTCCCCCTGAAGGGGTCTCCTACCCGTACAAGTCGTACGCGCTCAGGAGCGGCCTGTCGAGGCACCCAGCCGGACGACTTCAGGTCCGTGGGCCCCCTCCGCCTGCTGCGCAGGCACCTCCCCCCGAGGGGGGAGGACTGTGAGAACAACGATGTCCTCCCCCTTCAGGGGGAGGTGGCCGCGAAGCGGTCGGAGGGGGCCCCACCGTTCCAAAGTCCTCCCCCTTCAGGGCCGACCACCGGGCTCGCGACCTCCTGGCTCGATGGACGAAGCCAGGGTGCGCCGGCGAACACGCTGTCTGCGGTCGAACCCATCAACGACACGCCCGCACCCGGTCGTACGCCACCCGCTGGTCCAGCCCCACCGTGAAGCCCATCGCGCCCACCACCGCGCTCATTCCTTCCACGCCCGGCACCACCCCCAGGTCGGTTTCCTTGGAGCGCAGGTGCATCTGGGCATCGCGAATCGTGAACGACATCCCGTCCTCACGCACCTTCAGGCGCTTGGGGAACGATGCATCGAGCCAGGTGGGGGCCCCGCCGCCCGGAAAGCGGGTGTGGATGGCCATCACCCCGCCCTCGTCCAGCGGCACCGACTCCGTCATCTCCACCGCCCGGATGTCGTCGTTGTAGGTGACGTACACCGCAGTGCCGTCGGGGTCGATGTCGTCGATGATCTCGTCGAGCACACCGAGCGCGGCCTGGCCGTCGTCGCTCATGTGCACCCGGATGCCGTGCTCGTCCTTCGTGATGGCCAGCTGGCCCTCGGGGTCGGGGTCGGACACCATCACGATTTCGTCTTCCGTGTACCGGTCTTCCACGTCCAGGGGAGCGGGGAGGTCATCCGCGCCCTTCTTGTTGGCGGGCAGCCGGCCCACGATGGGGTGGAAGCGGTCGATCTCGAGGCTGATGGACTCGCTGGCCGGCTGCTCGGTCCAGGTGGTGTCCAGGCGGGTCCACACGCCATTGTCGAGCCGACCCTCGAACCGACCCTCGCCCACTACATCCCGTCGTCCCCCGGCTGAGAGCAGCCCGCCCGCCGAGTACAGCGAGATCTGGATGCGCACGCGGCCCTGCACCTCGATGCAGCCCTCGGGGCCGTCGAGCAGCTGTCGGCCGGCCTTGTGCCACACCCCCGGGTCGTCGAGGCGGGTGAGGTCGAATTCACCGGTGGGCTCGGCAAAGGCGAGGGCAGACACGAGCCACAACAAGGAAGCAGGCACAGAGACTCCGGGGGGTCAGAAGCGGATGTGGAAGCCGAGGGTGCCGTCCCACAGCATGCCGGCGTCGACGTCGCGGACCCCACCGCTCAGGCGGACTTCGGCCAGCTCGCGGTGGAAGACCAGGCCGCCACGGAGGCCGAGCTCGTCCCATGGGGCGGTGTCGAGGCCCGGTCGGTCGCCGGAGACCAGCCACGCGGGACTGGCGCTGGCCCACGGAACCACCGGTCCCAGCTTGAAGGCCACCTGCGCACGCGGTCCCACCCCGATGGCGGGCGCAAGCACCATCTGGTCGTCCCACGCACGACGGTCGGCCCGCGCGTGGCCCCCGAGGAACACGCCCACGGGGCCGAACCAGCTTCCGGCAGAGGAGTCGAGAGCAACGTCGTAGCCGCTGACTCCGCCGAACAGTCCCGCGGCGTGCAGGCGGGTCTCGCCGGCGGGCCGGATGCCCACGTCGCGCAACGTCCACCACTGGTGGGAGATGCGTGCACCAGCCCCACCGCCCCATGCACCTTCGCCGGTGGGCGGGGTCACGCCTTGCACGCCCAGCCACGGACGAATGCCCCAGCGCGCACGGGGGCGGCGGGGTGGCTCGGGAACGCCGGCCGAAGCCTTGGCGATGAGGCCCTGGAGCTCTTCGGGCAGCTCGCCGGCATCGATGGCCGCTTCATGACCGGTCTCGACCGCCGAGCCGAAGTCCGCCTCTACGCCCACGCTTTCCCAGCCGTCGTCCGGAGCGGGCTCGTCCGCAGCGCTTTCGTCCGGAGCAGGTTCGTCTGGCGCGCTGTCCTCCGGAACGCTCTCATCCGGAGCGCTCTCATCGGGAACGGCCGCGTCGGGCGGGTCGTCGGCCAGGGCGGGACGGGCTGCCCAGCTGGACAGCACCACGCCCGCGAAGAGGGTGCGGAACCGGGAGGAGGGCCCGCGCACAAGCCAGGTCCACCGCACGTGCCGTCCTCCTTGGCCTGCACATCGTGGGGTGGGCCACACACCACGCTCGCAGACCGGCTCGGTTCACGCACGTGGCGTATCCCTCGCCTCCCGTTCGGTCTGCGCCTGGAATGTCGCGGGCGTTGGCAGCCCGTAGGGCATTGCATGCCGGAATAACGGGCTGCCGTGACTTGTGAAGGGGCAAAGCCCCCTCACACTACCCATTTCCGCGACTTCGTCGCGGCGGACCGCTTCGCGTTCCGGCTAGCAGGCTGTAGCCGAAAACGCCGTGTTCATCTTGGAGGCGACTCAATCGGCTACAGCCTGCTAGCCGATGGCGATGCGCCGGGGCTCGGCGGGGGCGTCTGCGCGGCGGAGATCGACGGTGAGCAGGCCATCTTGGAGCGTGGCGTCCACGTCGGCCGCGCGGTCGATGGGCCACTGGATGGGGATGGCCCGCCGGAAGCGGTGCTGGTGGGCCACGCCATCGATGTGCAGGGCGCCTTCGTGCAGCGACAGCTCCAGGGCGTCGGTGGGCACGCCGGGAAGGTCGGCGCGGACCCGGATGGTGGCGGCGCTGGCCAGGATGTCGACGCGCGGCTGGAGCACGGGGAGGTCGGTGGAGGTGTCGGTGGTCATGTGATGTTCCTGTCTTGTGTTGGGTGGTCAGCGGCCGGTCGAGACGGCAATCTTGCGCGGCTCGGGACGGGCCTGTTCGGCCACTTCGATGCGCAGCCAGCCGTCGGTGAGGGATGCCTTCACGCGGTCGAGGTCTGCTTGTTCGGGAAGCGTCCAGCGCACCTTCGGAAGGGGGCCCGAGCGCTCCCGGTGGACGGCCTCGAAGCCTGCATCGTCGACCTCGGCCACCTTGGCCTCAACCGTGAGGACACCCTTGTCGACGGTGATGTCGAGGTCGTCTGCCGAGACGCCGGGCAGGGGAACGGCGAGGGTCCAGGTGTGGTCCTCGGGGTTGTGGTGCACGGTGGGACGGCTGTTCAGGCGGGCACGCCGAGGCGCGGGACGGGTGGCTGCAGCCCAGCGGTCGAGCTCGCGCCAGAGCTGGTCGAATTCCGCGAAAGGATGGCGGGCACGGGCAGAGAGGGGACGACGGAGGGTCGCACGCATGGGGCGCTCCTTGGATGGGCTCGAGGCCGCGTGAAGAGTGGGACCGTCGACCACCGCCGCACCCGAATTGCATTGGATGTGGACGGTGGTGGGGCCTGGAGGCGGGTCCGTCGGGGACCGTCCTCGCGTGGAGCCAACTGAAGCACGTCTGAAGTGGCGTCAACCCCCCGAGAAAAAATGGGATGCGGCACCGATTCGGGACAGTCCGGATGGAAACCTCCGGGGTACGTGTTGGGCACCACCATCGGCTCGAGGTCTCCATGTCCCGCTCCCGCGCGGTCGCTGTCTTGCTCGGAATGTGCATCTCCACGGCTGCTTCGGCACAGGACTTCGCCGGCTACCGCCCGCCCATGCACCAGCGGGCGCTGTGGGGCTACCGCGTGCTCGAGGTCGGCCCCGACCGCATCATCTACCAGCCGGGAGCGGAGGTCTTTGCCGAGCGCACCGCTCTGGCGCTGGCGGCCTATCGTCCGGTCAACGGGGACCACCACGGCCAGGAAGCCCGTCCAGTCAGCGTTGTGGTCTATGGCGACTACGCCACCCCCAACGGCTTCGTGAGCCCCATGCCCTACCACTCGGGCTTCTACGCGATGGGCTTCACCACGCGCTCCTCCACCACCATGCTCCACGGCATCCCCTGGGTCGACAGCCTCGCGGTGCACGAGGGCCGCCACCTGGTGCAGGCCACCGACTCCCGGAAGGGCTTCAGCGCGGCGCTCTTCGCGCTCCTCGGCCCCACCGGTGAGGGGGTCTCCATGTTCGTCTCGGTCCCCAACTGGGTGTGGGAAGGCGACGCTGTGTTTGCCGAGACCGCCTACACGCGCGCCGGACGCGGCCGGGTCCCGGGCTTCTCACTGCCCCTCGACCTCGCCCTGGCCGACCGCGACAACCTGCGCCTCGCCGACCTTCCCGTGGGCAGCTCCCGCCGCGACATGCCCAACCACTACGTCTACGGCTACCACTTCATCACCGCAGGCGCGCGGGCGTTCGAGCCCGACACCCTCGCCCTCGCCAGCGAGCGTGCGGCCGCCTGGTCCTTCGTCCCCTTCACCTACGGCTGGAACTTCAAGCGCCAGACCGGCACGCCGCTGCGGCACTTCGCCCGCGACACCCTCGACCAGCTCCGCCACACCTTCGAGGCCCAGCGCGCCGCCACGCCCATCACCCCGGCCCGCGCCCTCGAGGTCCCCACCGCCGGCCGGTTCTGGTCCGATCTCCGGTCGCCGCGCATCCTCCAAGATGGCTCCGTAGTGGGTGTCTTCGACGCCAACAACAGCGCCCCCGAGCTCGTGCGCATCGCACCCGACGGCACCACCACCTCCCTCGCCTCGCTGCCGAGCCGCACCACCCACGTCTCCGCGGCCAGTGGGCTCGCCTGCTTTGAAGAGGTGATTCCCCACCTCCGCGTCACCATGGCATCCACCAGCCGCATTCGCTGTGTGTCCACCGACGGCAGCGGCACCGTCCTGAAGCTCGACGGCGGGCGCCTCACCACCCCCGCCGTCCACCCCGACGGCACCCACATCGCCGCGCTGGACCTCACCCCCACCCAACAGATGCAGGTGGTCGTCTTCCACGCCACCACCGGCGAGCGCCTCCACGCCCTCGACCTCCCCTCAGGCCACCGTGCGGCCGACCTCGAGGTCCAGCCCGACGGCTCGCTGCTCTTCATCGAGACCACCCTCCACCACGGCGACCGCATCATGCACTGGACGCCCGGCGCGCCCGCGGCGGAGGAGCTGTGGGCCCCGGGCTTCGAGGTGGTGTGGCAGCCGCGTCTCGACGGCCACCACCTCTTCTATGGCAGCGCCCACTCGGGTGTGTCGGCGCTGTGGGTGCGCGACCTGACCACCCACACCTCCGCCCTGGTCGCCGCCCGTCCCCACGGCGTGTATCGCTACGACATCCGCGATGAGCGCGTGGTCTTCGAAGAGCCCGCCGTGGGCGGAACGGGCCTGTCCGAGGTGATGCTCAACCCCTCCACCTGGACCCCCCGCACCGAGGTCCCCGATGTCGCCCTGCCCGTCTGGACCCCGGACAACCCCGCCGCCGCACCGTTTGCGTCCGCCTCGCCCGACGCCGGTCGGCTCGTCCAGATCTCCTCCGACGCCCCGGCCGACCGCGCCTACCGACTCCGCGACGGCGCCCGCTTCCTCGGCTGGGCACCGTTCGTCTCCGCCCGCTCCGACCTCACCCGCGAGGTGGGCGCTTCGGCCACCGCCGCCGACCTCCTCGGGCTGTGGCAAGCCGAAGCCGCCGCTGGCTACGACCGCCGCATGGCCGGTCCCGTCGGCCGCATCCGGCTCGTCGTGCCCGTCCTGCCCGTCATCCCCGAGCTTCGGCTGAGCCACGAGCCCCACCGGTCGGCCACGTCGTCTCGCTCCAACTCCTCGGGGGGCATCTTCGGCGGCGGCCTCTTCCAGTCGTCGGGCTTCATGATGTGGACCGAACAGCAGGTCGGCGGCGCCCTCACTCTGCCGCTCCAGCTCCCTTCCGCTGTCTACTCGGGCGGCCTCGACACCTATGTGGGGATGTCCCGACGCTGGTGGAAGTGGGACGGAGACCTCCGTGTGGAAGGCGTTCCCGAAACCTCCGATGGCCGCACCGAGGTCCAGGTGGGCACCTCGTTCACCGCGCTACGCACCGGTCGAACCGTCGGACGACGCGGCATCGAAGCCGCCGCCGAGCTCGTCGCCACACCATTTGGCGGCCCCAACCCCGGCACCCAGTGGGGGGTCCGCGGCACCGGCTACCTCCCCGGAGTCGCCAAGGCCCACACCCTGTCCATCTGGGGTGGCCTCCAGCACCGGGCTGTCGACAGCTACAGCTACGCCACCATGATCCAGGTCCCCCACAACTACCTCACCCGCCCAGAGGGCTTCCTCACCTCGGGCCGCCTCGACTACGACGCACCCGTGTGGTTCGTCGACCGCGGCACTGCGCTCGTGGGCGTGTCCACCGTCTCCATGGGCATCTTCGCCGAAGGCGTGGCGTCCGACCCCGACCAGGTCCGCCTCCCCATCGGCGCATCCTCCAGCGCCCCCGACTGGATGGCCGTCGTCGGAGGCCGGGTCACCGCCGATGTGGTGCCCATGCGCTCCGGGCTGAGGCTCCGGGCCGGCCTGGAAGTGGGCCGCCAGTGGACCTCGAGCGAACAGGAGCTCTCGGTGGTCCCCGTCCTCGACGGCACCTTTTGAGCGAAGGTCCTGACCTGGCGCGCCTTCCCGCCACTCGAGATGGATGGTAGCCTGGGCGGGTCCCTGTGAGGTGCCCCCATGTCCGCACGACGCACGCTCCT
>Ga0213833_1000644_pt1 | contig 31262 bp, 22 predicted proteins | sample SWATP21_FD_160575 | JGI IMG/M metagenome (GOLD analysis project Ga0213833, IMG submission 160575) | Coastal seawater microbial communities from Marineland, Florida, United States - SWA TP2 #1 | ecosystem: Environmental > Aquatic > Marine > Coastal | place: USA: Florida | collected 2016-08-14 | reverse complement strand
TATCCGCTGTGTGTCCGCAATGCTTGTGTCCTCACGCGCGCATGCTTTGACGCACGCAGCTGAGCACTCCCATCGGAATGCGCACGTTCTCCATCTCGGCTGAGATTGTCGCGCCGCGGCTCGTGGTGCCTGACCTCAACACCATCTTCGGCACCGTCGCGACACACACCTCCACGAGGCGCATGATTGTAGTTACCAACGTGGGAAACGCTACCGTGCGCATCACCGCGCGCATTGAGCCGCTCTCGACAAACGGTGGCGCGGGCGTGCTGGCAGACAGTTCCGAGGTCAGCAGCAGTGATCGAGAGGGTAGTGATGCGAGCGATGCAGACGAGGATGCGCAGCGTGCGCCAACTCAGGATCCCACGGAGGCCGTTGCGCAGTGGTTTGACATCACACCGTCCACGGCTGAGGTGCCGCCGCGGACGTCCATCACACTTGCTCTCATCGCCCATCCCATTGCCAACAGACACCAAGGCGCACGTGTGGTCCTGGAGTCCTTGGCGGGCGACTTTTTCAGTGGTGACATTGGCTGCACGGGTGGTGGGCCCATGATCGATGTGAAGCGCGTGCAGGTGTGTGTTGTTGTGTGTTGGGATCAAGCAAAGTGTTGCTGTGTGGGAGGCGGCGGGGCAACTGTTTTGGAACGGGCGTCGGGGTGCTTGTTGCTTTGGGTGGTTGTGGTGGCAGTGCAGGACAGAGACCTCACCAATGGTTGTCCACCACCACTGCTGCTTGTTCATCACCATGTTTGTCCATCATCGACCCGATGGTTGTCCGCCACCCGTGCTTGTTTTTCCACATCACCCTTGCACACAGCGCCGGCGGTCTTCTGTCGCAAACGGTTCCAAGGACTTGGCGGCGTTGCTTGGTCTTTCATCTCCCCCTCGTGGGCATTCCACGCGTCTCCAAGAAGAGGTCAGGCGACCCGGTGAAGTCCGAGAAGTGGCCTTCAGTTTGGGCCACGTGCAAATGAACACCCCGGAGGACCACTCTGTGCTCAGGGTGATGAACAATGGCAACATTCGCGGCACAGTGACCGTGACCAACGCTTGTGTGCGTCATCCAGATGGCACAGAGGACACGAGTGGTGCTGTGGTTCGGCTGGAGCCATCACGTATGTACCTAGAGCCGCACCAAACCGCCGGCATCCTTGCTGAGGTGCACACCCCTGCCGAGGGTGACTACGTGTTCACGTGTTCAATTGTGGATCAAGACAACGAAGTGGTAGCCAACGTGACGATGCAACTCGCGTCTAGCATGCCCACGTTCTCGGTTACACCCGATTCGGAGGTGGTGTTTGGCACAGCAATGGTGGGTGGCATGGTGACGCGGGCAGTCACGCTCGAGAGCACCTCGGTGTGGCCCATCAACTTTTCGGTGGCATTGGTGCCCTGTTCCGACCCGCCAAAGAAGAACACAAGCAGAACCGTGCGCCGCTCGAGCCATGCCCGTGCACAAGCTGTGGCAGCGGCGAAAGAAGCCGCTTCCTGGTTCAGTGTGCACTCAGCCATGACTGGAATGGTGCACGGCATGCGCCAACAAGCTGTGGTCGTTCGATTCTGCCCGACGCGCGCGATTCGCCGTTGTGAAGCCATCCTGCGCATCACATGGGGACCGCACCTGGACACAATCGACCGCAAGCTCGTTGGCGCTGCGGATGTATTGGACCTCCGTTGGCGCGTCGCACCAGTGTCCTATGCCCTCCCACCCGGTCGTGACGATACAAGAAGCGGTAGTGTGGGCGGCGACGCAATTGGAGCACAACTTGGACTGCAGTCTGCTTCTGGGAGACACATCGTGCCTCCAGGATCTCCGTCTGTCGATCCCTTTGCCCGTCGCGTGCTGGGCTCGCGCGAAAGAGAAGCCATGCCAAACAACACTTATGGAACTGAGCTGTATCGTGGAGAGCTGGCGTACACCGGAACGGGGTTGACGCGGCCGAGTGCCTGGCAAGCGTATGCACCGCTGCAAGCACCGTCATCAAGCGATGACGTTGAGGGTGGGGCAGGCACTGATGATGACGCTGGCAGTGAACATGTGCGAGCCCTCACTAACTTGGAAGCGCTGGATGGAGTTGGAATCGAGTTTGGGGTTGTTAAGGTGAGAATGCTAGCATCCGTCATCCCTTCGTTGGGCTGCCGTCTCACCGGCACATTGGTTTCGTTCGTTGATCCCTGTGTGCATATGTTATGCTTTGGATTCCTTTCATCAGACTGGTCACGAACGTTGGGTGTCTGTCCATATCGTCAACCATGGTGTGTTGGACGTTTCGCTGCGTGCCACATCCCCCGCGCCATTCGTCGCGATTCAGCTCCCAAACGCCCCTGGATCTCGACCTGGCTCTCGGCCTGGCTCTCGGCCTGGCTCTCGCTCTTCGTCGCGAGGTGACCCTCGAGGCTCCCACTTTGCGCGCCCCAGGCCCGTGTCGTCATCGTCTCAAAGCGACCCTGACACCACCATCTTGCGCTTGCGTGACCGGCTCCACAGCAGCACTAGCAACAGCGACAGTAACGCCAACGCCAACGCCGGCACCCGTGATGACGTGCGCGGGGAACGCCAGGCAAGGTGTGCTGTGGTGGACTTCACCGTGTCGGCTGGTCGCGGGGTGCAACTGCTGGTTGGTCTGTGCAGTGACGCACCAGTGCACACCTTTTGCTTGCCACTGTCCATCGTGGGGACCAGCGTTCGCATGCTGGTTCCGGTGCGAGGAGCTGTGGCGGCGTTCCTTCCTCAGGTGGCACCAATTGCAGTGGTGTCCACCCGGGGCGATAGGTCCGACGTGCCGCTCTCCACGTTCATCCCAGCAGCTTCGCGGACTGTGCCGCAGCTTGCCATCGGTCGCCCCACGCCTGTGTCGTCTCGCCACATCCAGCAGACAGCACAGGCATCGACGACACTGGAGTTTGGACGCGTACCGGCCGGGCGTCGAGTCAGTCGACGTGTGGACATTCGAAACGAAGGCACGATAGGCGGGAAGGTGTGGCTCTGGTTGTTCCCTGCGCATCTGGCGCGTGCTGTGACGATTGACGTATGTTCCGCGGAGCGCCGCATGGAACTAACGCCCTGGGCGCCAGGCGTCGGCACAGGAGACGCGCGTGCCTCTGACACCCACGACACAGAAGAAGCAGAGGCTTCAAAAGCTCAACAAGAAGGCCAACTCCAAAGCACCGGCTTCCTCACGTCCATGTTTCCACCACCGCAAGCGTTTGATGAAGACGAAGAGCGGTGGCGACATGGTGGTGGCATCACAGCTGCCCACCCACCTGCTTCACCGCGTCCGTCGGGCCATGGTGGCTCTTTTGGACACATACCAGCTGCTCAACGACGGATGCGGCTCCATGACAACGTGCGCCAGCTGTTTCCAATGCTGGAGGTGGAAAATGTGTTGGTGCTTCACATCGCTGGTCGGAGCGCAGTCCCGCTGGAGCTGAGCATGTACATCGGCGAGGCAGCCTCCAACGAGACACTGTCAGGACATCTGGTGGTCACCACCCACCCTCCTTCGCCTGTGATGACACAGCACCTTCCCACGTTGCTGCCAGCGGCAAGTGCGGCCCGTGATGGTGCCGTGTTGATGAACGTCACAGCACATGTTGACACGAACCGGCTGGCGTGGGAAATGGGTGAACCTCTGTCCCCTCGGGCAGACAGAAGCCATATGACTCGAGCCAGAGCAGGCGCTTCTATCGAGACCGACCAGGATGGGTCACACTCTTCATCCAAAGTGGCCGCAGCGCTTGGCTTGCCGTCCACTTCTCTTGTGTATGCCGGGACTGCTTCTGAGGACTTTGACACCGGCCAAGTGGGCACTCGCTTGGTGGAGTTGAAGAGCCGCACCGCTCTGCAACAGGTGCTGCCTTGCGTACCGCACCTGTGCTGTTGTTGTTGCCATTGTTGTTGGTGTCATGGTCCTCACACTGTTTTGCTGCGTCATTTTGTCCAACCCAGGTGCATGAGTGGATGTCACCCCACCAGGAGCCCAGCGACAACAGCTTGGTGATGACTGACTTCAGCTACGTCCAACCAGGGTCCACGATCACTCTGGTTCGCCGTATTGTCAACCCGTGCTCGGAAGCCATGGCCTTTGCCATTCAACTGCAGGATGATCCAAGCGCCCACGACTGGAGTGACATGCCATCGAGTGCCCAAGCCGGGCACTTCAAGGTGGCACCCACAACCGGACTCATCCCAGCACACTCCACACGTGAAGTCCACATCACGTACACCGCAATTGCACTCCAACCGCCTCCCTCACCTGCAATGGCCACACATGCAGACGGAGCGAGTGCCCCAGCGGAAGAACGCGTGGATGGAAGCTCAGAGTTGATGGACGATGCACCACTTGCTGCGTTGGCTGGAAGAGCAACGGGGGCACCCATCGAGCACCACCATCGCGCTGTTCGATTTGCCATCGAGCCCACTTCCGCCCATCCAGCCTCTACTGTGCAAGAAGAAACCCCAGTCACCTTCTCGCGACTCGTTCTCCGAAATGCTACAACCGGTGATGTCAATGGCCTTGTTGCTCTACGTGCAGTTCAAGCTCGCCCACTGGTGCGCGTGTTTGCTCCCCAGTCAAGTCCTGCAGGTATGGATGCGTGTGGTACCTGGTGTTCGTAGACTCCTGTTTGCTACGGCGATGCTAGATGTCGGTGATCACAACGGTTGGCGGGTGCTGGTGGGACACGGCTGCGTGGGTGTGGACAGATGTGACGTGTTTGGACTTCGGTGTCCGGCAAGTCCAGTCTTCGTCCTGGTGCTGGTTGCGTGTGTGTAACGCGGGCACAGGAGGGGTGCTGGTCAACCTGTCACTCCGCAGTGCAGACACAGCCCGATCGAGCGAAGGCGGTTCGCTCTCAATGGGGTCCTTCACGGTGCTGTCACGTGTTCCACACTCACAACATGTCCAGGTGCGTGTGGCGGTGGGGTGTATGCACGTGTGCGTGGGTTTGACGGAGCGGAGTGTGTGGAATGTGCGCAGAGTCTTCGAACTTCCCTCAACGCCCAGCGCCGCACGCCTCGAATGCGTCCCAGCGACCAAAGCGCAAGCGCTGCAACGTTGGCAGTGCACGAGGGAATGGGGGTGTTCCCCGCGTCGACTTCATTGGGTGGCGACTCCTCTTCATCGCCCGTCGTGATGCGTGGCGACATGTGGCTGTTGAGTGCCAACGAGCATGTGGATTTCGCGGTGGTCTTCACGCCACACGACGCCGGTCGATCCAGTGATGACGTCGATCGCGCTGTGCTGTGTGTGCACGCCAAGTGGCCGCGACCAGTGGGCACTGGCACCCACACAGGAAGCGATGACAGCACCACAGTGCTGTCCGACACCCACATCGACTTGTGCGGTCGCGGCGCCACCTTCGGTTTGGTGGAACAGCTTCCCGAGAGGCTGGAGCTAGGCGTTGTGTGTGCGGGTGCCTCAAAGCGCCACTGCGTGTCGGTGACAAACGCTGCCAACGAGCCGCAAGAGGTTCATCTCTCCCTTCGGACGAAGGACGGCGTGGTGCCACGCACACCTGGGGTGGTGCGGGTGGGCATGCTCGAGTTCCGGCTGGCGGCGTCTCGATTATTGTTGGCTCCGGCGCACTATGACCTCGACGACACCCGCCGCACCGCGCTGGAGGAAGCTGGTGACGCGGAAACCACCACAGCGCTGTCACCCAGTGGCACCGTGGAGATCGTGTGCCGCATGCTGCTTCCATCTGAGGCGGACCAGCTTCTTGGCGCGTACGCTCCGGCCCACCGCGGTGCCGGTGAAGCCGATGTGGACCTACAACGCCATGTCGCCGCGCGGCATGCAGACCATGGCACCTCACTGATCCGTGTGTCCAGCTGGGGATCCCCCGGTTCCCCAGCAATCGTGACTCCCCCGCCTGACGCCCCCTCCTCGTCCCTGCAGTTGTCACGGGGCAGGGACCGAACACTTCGCCGTCAGGGCAGCAATCGTCTTCACTCCCCCACCGCGACCGTGCCGTCCCCACGATCATGGGCGCTCGTGCCGTCTGCGACGCAGGCCATCACGCACGGCATTGTTGACCATGACACCGCCAGTGACGGTGGCATGGGCACCAACCCTGCGGCTCGTCGCCTGCATACGGGCGCAGCTCCCCACGAGCTTGTGCCCTCTGAATCTGACATCCGGCGACTGTTTGAGGCACTCCACATTCCCACGGCTGACCAACACGTCGTTGCGTCCCACCACGATGACGGAAGTCAAGACGGGGACCCAGCGCCAGACCTCCTCGGTGACGGTGACGCAGTGGCACTGTTCAACGCCCACTGCATGGAAGCATCGGCGCAACTGGTGGCCCGATTTCCGGGCGGTCGGAGTGTTACGACCCATCTGCACCTGACTGGGGCGCTCCGCAACATGCTGCAAGAAGAAGCGCAGGCTGCGGCAGACATGCGGCGGCGGTGGATGTCCGGAGGGGCACCCTCAGGCAGCGACGGCCCCTCACCACAAATGCCGCCGCAGCCGCTGTGGAGTGTTGTAGATGCCACCGGCGATGTTGGCAACAGGATGCTGGGCGTGCAAGTGTTGGATGTGTCTCGTGGTGGGCTCGAGTTTGGCACCGTTTCCACTGGTCACGTCGTTGCTCGCACTTTCCGGTTGCGTTCCCGGGTGTCCTTTGCGATCCCTGCGACGCTCGTTTGCCCAAGGGCGTACTTCACCGTGCCTCAAGCTCGACATGTCGTCCTTCGCCCCCATGCGGACACCACCGTCACAGTACACTTTGTGAGCAACCAGGAGTATGAAACCAAGCACGACGCCGCGCCGCACAGCCATCCTGCTGCCTTTCAAGTGTCACACGAGCATGCGATCGCTCCCAGCACAGTTCCTCCCCGACTGACGCATGCGGAGTCCTTCTTGGGCATCGGTGACACCACCATGATCGACCCCATGCACTTGGGCGGTGGAAGTGTTATCGATGGCGTCAACGTGACGCCGCACCTTATCGTCCGTTTGCTTCACGGAGTTGTCCCGCCGCTCATCATACCCCTGCACGCCACCGCACGACATCAGTTGATCGATGCCAACGCGTTGACCGCTCTTGACTTTGGTCACGTGGTGGTAGGGGGAACGGCCACTCTTCCTCTGCGGCTAGTAGCCACCACCGCCATGACGGACGTGCGATACAGCCTTACTTTTGGGGCGCAGCCAAAACCACGTAAGCTCTCCGCCGCCAGCCTCGCTTCAGAAGGAGCAGCGACCGCGCACGATGCTGGTGGCGGCGAGGAGGACACCCCTACGTTCTTGTGTCCTGGGGGTGAAGATGGGGTGCTATTGCGCTACAACCGCAATGCAAAGGACATCGACGTTGTGTTCCGCCCTTCCACTGCGGGTTGGCACACATCGTCTCTGTTTATTGCTGCGGTTCCCACGCGTGCATCCATGGCCATCAGCTCTGACATGGATGCTATTCATGCTGGCGGTGAGTTGGTGCGCTGTGACATCTCGGGTGTAGGTACCGTGCCTAGCCTTCGAGTGCACCTGGCCACCCTGGACTTCGGTGTCATCGGAGTCGACTTGGTCACCATAGGCACCTTCATGGTGACGAACACGTGCCAGGCACCCTTCAGAGTATCTGCTTCCTCTGTGTTGGACAGCGATGCACAGGTGTGGCTTGCCGAACCAGACACTGACAACGAAGGAGGTGCGAGTGAAGATGCCAGTCCCCGACGGCCTGATAATGTGCGCAGCGATGCCACTGAGTACCAGCCCCTTCTGCTTCCGTCGAGCCCAACTTCTATCACAGTGCACATCAAGCCGCACTGCTTGGGTGCAATATCTGGTTCCCTCACGCTGCGCTGCGCAGACGTGCTTGCGGGTGGAGCCGAGCTGGCGAGCGTTGACCTTGCGGCAGAGGTAGCCAGGGTCAACCTGCGGTTTGAGCACACCAGCGATACAGGCAAACCCGTGCTTGATGTTGGACGCGTTGCGGTGGGGAATGACGTGCCTTACCCTGTTGCGCTCCGCAACACAGGGCCGGTGGCTGTCACAACACTGTGGAGTGTGGAAGCGATCCCAAGTGCTGACTGTTTTGCAGCGCCCGGTGTTGCTTTGAACAGCACGCAGGGCCAGCATCAACATCTCTACCCTCCCGACCTTTGCATTGAGCAACCTTGGGGCAGCGTGCGCTTGGGTTCACGTGCATTGGTGCTCGAGCCTGGCGCGTCGGCAATCAACGTTGTACACATGACACCACGTCGCAGTGGCCGCTACCAGTTCCGAATTGTCGTTCGCTTGGGCGGTTACGACGCGTCGCACGTCTGGTACTTGCCTGTCAGGGCAAGTGGAGACAGTTTGAGTGCCCAATGGAAGAACCAGGTGTGTGTCGTGTCAAGTCACCATGCAGTGTGGGCGGCTCAAACATGTGTGCTGGTGGACCGCCATGTTCATGCCTGTGTGTGCGTGTGCATGTGCTTTTCGTGCCTCGTGTGCTCCTGCAGGAATTGCTCCACGATGCCACCATCCGGGCTCTGCTGGCACCAGTTGGGCCGCGCTTAGCCGATGACGTTGTGACACGTTGCGTCGCTCCCAGGCTTGGCGAAGGCACTGCTGAAGACCCTGTGTTTTCATTGCCTTCACTTTCGTACCTCACGTGTGTGGAGCCTAGTGTTGACGATGCCATGTCAGATGAAAGCGTAACAAAGCCAGGCTCGAGGTGAGGAAAGCAGCTTGTGGGTGTGGATGTGAAGAAAAGCAATTGTAGTGGAGTAGTTAGATAAAGATACGTGTTGCCATGACATAGAAGAATCCAGGCCCCGCTCATCTTTGTTGTCGGGGCCGAGTACGATCTTCAGTAATCAAGCGACAAAACCAAAGCCACGCCACGCTCTACCCAATGTGCTTGCGTGTGTTCCTTCTTGCTCGGCATTGTGACAAACATGACGAAGTTCGTGGAATGACCTGTCGTTGAAAGAGTTCCTCGTCGCTCGCTTGTACGGTACAACGGACAATCGTAGTGGTGATGGACAGGCAAGTCGGTTGTCGAGCAGGGCTTGATCCACATGATCGGCGCCGAGGAGAACAGTTGGCGAGGCACCGCTTCGGCGAGCGTTTGTGTCGCCACATCCCACCTACATCCGTGCAAGCAGGCTCCGTACACGTACGCCCCGTCGTTCGGTGCCTCTTTGTGAGCATAATCCTCCGCAACGCCTGGGAGCATGGTGAAATCGAACGACAGCTCATCGATGGGGATCGTGCGGGCTCGAGCATACCTGTCACAGAACCAAAACCACAAGCATCATCAACTCAGTTCAGCGTCGTCACACAGCCAGAGCAGCAACAGTAAGACGAACCGTTGCATGACAGAGGTCAGGAACGACTGGGTGAAGAAGAACCCAGACAACCAGAACACAGACGGTGGTCCTGAAGACACCCAACCATCAAACATGGCCAGCCGTTGACGTAGATCTGCGACGTATGCAGCCAGAGGCTTCAACGATGGATACCTGCACTCAGTGCCGCGTCAGTGTGCATGCAGCCACACGGTCATCACGGTCATCACTCACACCCACACGTACGATCGATGCATCCACGCCGCCGGCACCTGACCAAAGAACAGTGAGCGACTTTGTTCTTCCAAAGCACCCGACATGAGGATCTCGCCCTTGATTGCTCGTCGCAGCTGGTGCAAGGACGTGCGAATGACATCCAGTAGCCGATTGAATCTCGCCAACTCTTGCACCAGCGTCGAGTTGAGGGAGTTGCTGCCGCCCTTTTCATCCGTTAGTGGGTGCTTCAAGGTGACCATGGCAATGTCATAGTTGCTGCGCAACTGCTGTTCCAGACCAGTGATCTTGTCCAACATCGCCGTCTCTTGCGGTGTTCGTGAATCCAACGCCGCGACAGCAGATTCCTCCACCAACGCCACGGATTGGCGACGCCTGGTGGCTTCACCATGTGCAGTGCTGCTTGCAGTCGAGGCGGCGCTGGATCGCCGGGTGCCGCCTGGCGACCCTCCTCCTTCAGAAGGTTGTGTCGAGGAGGCGGAGAAGCTGGCGTTGCGCTCGAACTTTACAACCGAGGCGAGCAGCGTGTGGAAGTCGGTTTGGTCTTTGAACTCCCTTGCGGTGGAATGCAGACCGAACACTTCCGGCGGAGGCTCCACCGGGAACGTGTGAATGTGACTGAGGTAGTTCTTGTGGTGCACTGCTGACGCGGGCGGAGAGAGCCAAACGTCATCCAGTTCACACATGTGGTGGTGCGGACGAAGGGCTTCTTGGTTAAGGGTACGCGTCACCATGGTCATGAGAAGGCGTCGATCCTTGTCATCGGTGACACGGCCACCGTAGTTACATTCCCCGATGAGGTATCGTAAGGTTTTGAAGGGAATGTCAGGGCTTGCGGACCCCGAACGAGTGTAATCGGGGCTGTTGATGAACTCAACCAACTGGTAGACGGAAATATGGAGATCACTCTCGGTGAACTCGTATGGGATATTCCAACCCAAGGCTCCATACCTACAACGACAAAGGGTAAGTGTGTCGCCCACTTGACACAGGATCACAGCAACACAACACGTACCAGCGTCGCTCTTGCACCAGTGCATGGAGGAAACAGAGACCAAACAACACCCGGTGGAACACAGCGCGGTGTTTGATGTCGTTCAAGAATTCGGGGTCGTTCAAAGGATAGCTTTCATACGAACGCAACAAGTTTGCCCGCAGCCCCTGGTCATCAAGCACACATGCTACGTCAGTTCAATCTGCAACATGGCACACGCGCGATTAAAGCAAGCAGACGACGCACTGTTGGAGCCTCGTGAGTCATCTTGACGCCGTTTTGAAGCACACTGACGGGAAAATCGGGGGACGGGTACGACGTCAGCCAAAGGCGAAAGTTGGTGTGCGTGTTCTCTGGTCGCAGACCCTCAACAATCTTGGCGAGCGTGGGCATCCAAGACTTGGCCAGGTGACAGTTTTGCAACAACACCCACGACCCAGACTTTCGAGCTCGCTTCACCACTGCAGCCGCGGCCGGGCCTTGCCCTTGCCCGAGAGATACAGTGCGAACACGTTGCCGTTGTGAGTCAGCAAACTCCATCAAGCGAGATAGTGGATCTGAGCCAGACGACAAGATGAAGATGAGTGGCCGAACGGGTGCTGAATCTTTGAAACATGCCTCGATCGAGGTGTGCGGAGGTTGCAGGAAGCTTCGACCCAGCGTAAGTTCGACAAATGCTTGCACAGCTTGCACAACCTTGTTGGGTAGAATGCAACGAAGCACCAAGATACGCTGGAACGGGGACAGCGATGCGTTCCATGGCGATGGTAGTCCTTCGTTGCCACTCCACCTCCCCGATGTTTCACAGTACAGGCGCCACATGCTGGGGTGCTCAGCCAGATGCTGAGATATGCCTGCAAAAGCGGGGAGCTGTGACAAACGACAAAGGGCAAGCCAGTATTGATCCTCGAGCCAGCCTTCCTCTGCCGTGGGATTGGGTGGAAACCCAGTGGAACTGTCAGCACCATCCAGTTCGTCCGCTTCGGTGCTTGCAGAGCTGCCAGCCGCGCCTCCGGTCAAGAAGAACAGCCACTCTGAGTTGTCAATCTCGTCACGCTGTTGTAACACTTTGACAGTCAGCACAAAAGAGAACAACAGCTTGTCTCGCTCGAATAGGCTCCTGCACACGTTCGAATAGAGATAGAAACGGAAATGCTGCACTATGTTGTCGATGCGTGCCACGACTTCGGTTGCAGATTCACTGGCGCCAATGCTGAGCTTGAACAGGTGCATAAACCATGACATGGAGTGTTGATACATAGGATCAATGTACTCCAAGTCCCGAATGCAGAAGTACAGGGCAGCCACCTGCGAGGCGACACTTCTGTACTGTTCCCGAGTTTGATCAATCATCACCTCCGTGTCACGTGCGATGGACGCCTCTCGCTCAAGTCGAACAGCCACAGCTTTGCTTTCGTCCAAGGCAGATATTGCAACTTCATCATCGAGAATGTTGCCCTCGTTGCTGCTGAGCACATGCAAAATCCTGTCTTCGATGCTTCGTTGCGATGCCTTGTTGCGTGCCATCTCCGTCATGATGCGGGTCTTTTGCTCTTGAAGGTCCGGCCGCTCGTGTTCCACCACTGCAGACAGAAGCTGGTCCTCCAACCCACTCCCAGTAATGCCAAAGTTCAGCACAGAAAGCTTGGAGTGGGTATCAGGCAGAAAGTGCGGGTTGCGTAGCCGAGTTGTGATGTACAGCTTGAAATGGAGGGAGTACTCCAAAATAGTGTCCCCCATCTTGATGGATGGAACACCTGCCTGCTTGAATACCTTGCGGGCAAAGATGGGATCCAGAAGCGAATCCAACTCCTCGCCCACGTCCTCTAGCAACACTGGTTGGCCGTATTGTACAGCATTCTCCATTGTGCGAAGCAGGTGCTTGTCCGTCGGTTTCACCACTTGCAAGTGGTTCGTACGCTCCATTGCCATCACCCATTTCTTGGCTTGGCCTTGTGGATCAATCATCAGTGGCCACCGTCTTGCATGAGCCACGATGACGGCGTTATCCACAGAGTGGGCACCCTTGGGTAACCCCTGCAGATGCCATTCTTGAATCTTGATACCATCTCCGATGGTAGCTGCAAGACTGAATCGAACTTCCGGGCTCTTCGATGCGCTGCTGCTCGCTACCTGTACTGCCACGTCGGAAGGCGTGGCAGCTGCTGTCGTGGAAACTTCAGATTCACTTGATGGTGGAGCCGTTGGGTTTCTTCGCAGGCTACATCCAAGGGGAGAAGCTAGAAGCAGCTCTTCCCACATCCGAAGCGTTTGCGAACGGAACTCGCGACTGAAAGCACCGAGGTATGACATACAGGCAGATGCCAACAGCATGTCACCTGTTAAGCAGGTGTACGCAAACTTCTTCGTCTCAACATTGTTGGTCCAGCGTTCGCCTTCACCGCCAAGGCTGTTCAGCAGTGTCACAGCTCTAGTGAGCTTCTTCTGGCAGTTGTCCCGTTGCTCTTCCAGGGATGTCTTCTTCTCCTCCGCAATCCTTAGCTGGTCTTGCCACTGTTTCAGCTCACTTTCCACCTCATCCAGCTCATCCTGCTTCGTCTGCAGCGCCACCAACTTTTCATCCAGAGCCCGCTGCGCAGCTTCCACAGCACGCTTTTTCGGAGCAACCACTCTGGCCACCTTGTCATACTTTTCGAGAGCCCGCACCCATTTGCACATCCCTTCTGCTGCTGACGATGAGTACTTCACTTTTGAGGGCTGAAAATCGGGGTTGGGCACGAAGTGTTTGCGGATCACAGCCATTGCCTTGGGCGGCACATTGTCCTTGTCGTATCGCTTTAGTTTGTCCAAGAAGTTGAAGTCCGCCAACAGCCGTCTCGCAGGGCCCCAGTAGTCGTCAATCTTCTTTGTGGGATGTTCCACGTCCTTGACTCTGTCTGGTGGGACACCAAGCATGATGCACACAGCTGACATCACCAACCTGACTCCAGCTGGAGGGTTTAGCATGCTCTTGACGGTCTTAATGTCGGACGAGGTGAGCGTGTTCAGCGCACGAATGGCGGCATTCAGCACTGGCAACGCCTCGCTTAAATCATCTTCACATTCCTTCATGCTGAGTTGGACCGCCCGTGCCTCTTTGGTTGCCTGGTTGCGGTCTCGCTCAACCAGTTTGCGGGTTCGCTCAACAACAGGAAGTCGCTCTTGGCACATGGCCATGAGCTCTTGCGTTTGCTCATGGCTACTCTCCAACACCGGCGCAAGATTCTCGAGCTCCTGTTGCATCACCGCGACCTGCTCCGACGCGAAGGCCAGCTTCGCCAGCCCTTGTTCGTACCGTCTCTGCTGGGAGACAACTTCTTTACGTTGGTCCGTCAGCGTCTTTCGGAACAAAGTAAACAGTTCCATGAAGGAAGTGGGGGTGACATACGCAAATCTCTTGAACGACTCGCGGTACACACGAGCCTGGGCGCGCGAGATTCTGTGAAAATCTGTAGCGAGCGCCACAACCGAGTTGGCATGGATGGTTGGGAGCTGTAAGTCAGAGATCGCCGTGCGACCCACCGCACGAAGGGCTGTGGTTGGCCACGGGAAGAACCAGTCGATGGTACACGAGCTAACCAGTGCTGGGTACTTGCGAAGACGAGAACGAAAGCTCTCAGACGCTGGGCTCATGCACAGCACCAAGTGCACGTTGCTGCGCATACGGCGCACAAACAACTTGTACAGCTCTCCATCACTAATTGACTTGGGAAGTCCCTGAGAGGCAGCAACAGGGCGCATTTTCTCAACGATTTCGGCTCGTTCATCAGCAGCGTACAAGTTCGGTACGCAGCCTGAGTGTAAAACGTTGTTCACATCCTCCACCATTCCCTCCCATCGCAGCTGCGAGTCTTCCAAAATGAACACCACAGGTCGATGGTATGTTCCAGCCTCGCGCAAAATGCCCTTCAAATCTTCCCGCCAGTCAGCGAATGTGTACGTTTTGGTCAGTTCGATTTGCATGACGCGAAAGTCAGAAATGAAAGCTGCGAACCGCGCAGCAGATCTTTTCCCAGAACCTCCCACACCAACCAACAGGGCGTTGCCGCGCGGTTGCGCAAACAAACGTGCGATACGTGAAGTATGGGAGACGAAGAACGAAAAGAAGACAATGTCGAGAGGCGCCTTCGTGTATGCATTGTACTCAACCTTGAACGCGTCAAATGACGCCACAACTTCGGCGTAGTTTCCCAGTTCACGGTACTGCTGCGGACCGCTTGACATAGACGCAACTGCAGCAGCAGCACCAGCAGTCGATGAGATTGCTTTCTTCGTTTTGGACTTGAGGTAGTTTCCCCACAGGAGGTACTCCATGTTCTCAAAATCAGGATCCTCGCCACTTCGACTACGTCCCCCACGCACCCCGGACGCAGAGTGCGAGCTGGGCACAATAGTAGGAGTTGTGATGCTCGCACCACTTGGTGAAGCCATGTCTTCTCCTTCCTTGTCCTGGCTGGCAGCGTCTGCAAGGCAACCAACCAGTTCGGAGAACGGGATCCCAAAAGTGCGATGCTCAGCTTCTCGAATAAGACGAAGGCAGAAAACAATGTCCTTGGCGCTGTTCAAGCGGTCCACAAACACCCGCGACACCTCGTGTACCCAGAGGCGTGCCAGCTGATTCAAGGTGGTAACAGAAGCGGGAGATGCCATCACGACACCTTCAATGACATGCGCCACATCCCGCAAGTTGAACGTGTAGTGGCTCTTGGTGGGAGTGGGAAGCAACGATGCTCGAACGCGATTGTACAGGAACACTGTGGCATCCATGATGTGAGGAACCGCTCCTTCGACTTCTTCCGTGTAGGGGGACCGCATCGCAGTGCCCGCAACAGACGATGTTGTGGGAGAAAAACTCCAGGTGAGGATGGTGCTGTAGATGCACCTCAGTGTGGCATCTGCCAAGTCAGTGAGCCCAAGAGCAACAAAGTGGCGCAAGGTTCGAGAAGATGTGGGGTTGCGGCCGCCGCCCACCGGGGCCATGGCAGCAAGCAGAGTCGTAGACATCACCACCTTAAATGTATTGTCGGACAAGTCAAACCAGCCTCGGTGATCAAGAAGTTGCCGAAGCAGCTCCAATGGAGGCTGAGCGCCATATTGTTCCACCTCCGGCATGTTGAAATCGTCGACAAACACGAGGTGTCGCCGCCCACTGTCTGTGCTCCCGCCACGCGGGCCGAAAACACCGCGGCGGAGTCGTTCCATTTGCCCTTCAACCTCTGCTTGTACTGCAGACGCCTTGGTTGTGGCACTAAAGTGGATTGTGGACGCACTGAAACGCTCGGGCAGCCGAGCTCGAAGAAGTTGGGAAACGTACAATGACTTCCCAGTGCCGGAGGGTCCAACAACCATGACACAATGATCATTGCGGACCAACATATTGGCCAGGTGATGGAAGCCAACAGACACAGTGGTGGGCACGATGATGCTGCTGAAGCTGGCCTGAGGGTCTCGGACGGGCTTGTGCCTGATGCTGTCTTCAAGACTCTTCCACCTGCGTTCTCCAGCGGCGTACACCAGGTCAAAAACAGAGCCACGCTTGGGAAGGTCCACACTTAGCTTCCGCGCTGTCGGTGGCACCTCATATCCTTCTTGTTGCATCAGAGGAAACAACTCATGAGCGCCCAAGGCATTCACGTTGGAAGTAATGTCGCGGACAAACTGACCGAACTCTCGCCTTGAGGGATTGTCAATGGCGCCTCCAAAACCCCATATCAAGGCGTGCACAAACAGGCACTCGAAGTCCAACTTGCCAAGTTCCTTTCGACCCTTGAACTCCAAGTCGCGAATCTTGTAGCCACCATCGCCACAGCAAGTCACTTGGTGAATCGTCACGCCTAGCATGTTCAACAGCGCCACAACTTTTGTTGTGTCTTGGACTGGAACGATATGCTTCGCACGTTGGCGCAAGAACACAAGACAGGGAGGAATCAACCAATCAAGCATCTCTTGCAGCCATTTTCGCTGCTCTTTGTCGATGATGAACCCACGGTGGTCGTCTCCTAGCTTGATGTCCACTTCCACCTCCACTGTACCATTTGTGCTGGATTTACGGCGCACTCGAGATTGTTTCACCACCGAACCAGCACCAGCACCAGCACCAGCATCACCACCAGCTCCCGCCCTGGCCCCAGTGTCTGGCTCACGCGTAAGAGACCGGACCAAATTGCGCGTCTCTTGGACAATTGCCACGCTGCTTCGACGAAGTGAACTTTTGCGCCCTGTGCGAAATGAAGTAGCCCGCGCAAACCGGCGCACGTACTTTGGGTTGGCATCCATGTGATGGTCCAACCACGACTGTACAATAGGCTGCCATCCCAATAGACTAGGCTCCATGTACACCATTCCGCAACGTGACACCGTCGCCGGAGACGCCTCTGCCAGGTCGGCAGCTTCAAACACCATGCTCATGGAGTCTGTCATCTTGATGATCTCCCCAGACATCAAGCACAGCTTCTTGTTGTCGTCCAGCACCGTGTTCATATTCTCAATCCAAAGAGAATCAATAGGACCGTCAAACACCATCCACTTGCGATGTTCGGCGCTGCCAACTTTGTCTTGCACACACTCACGGAACTTGGACGGCAACACGCCGTCTGTCCACTCGTGCGAAACATCGTCAAAGTGCCCGTAGAGCTTGGCTATCGTCACAGCTTTGGGGTTGACAACAACCAGTGACAACGGCCGATAGAACGGGTGGTTGGCAAACTCGGGCGCAAGGTTCTGCAACGCTCGCTGAAGAACTCGAATTGCGGCTGTTTTCCCCGCCCAAGGTTCCCCAATGAGCATGAACCCATGGCGGACGCACATCGTATCAAACACTTGCACAATTTTGTGGACAAAGCCTGGTTTTGGCTGAAGCTCCAGTGCGCGACAAGCCAGTTCAACAGCGTCCACCAGTTCTGGTTTTGTTGTGATGGCTGCGGCTTCGTCAACATGCGGGAAGAGATCGTGCACAATGCCTTGAAACAGTGGCACATCTTGAGACAGGAACTTGGGCAAGTTCACATCTACAATGGCTCGTGTGATCAACACGTCTTCAGGAGTCTCACGTTCCACTTGCTTCAATTGGGATGCAGCGCGCAACACCGCAATCACAGCGCGCATGCCGTAGTCGTAGTGATCCTGACTGGAAAGTTGCTCCGAGCACAGCTTGTAGGTGGCAACAATCTTCCTGGCCATGTCTCGGGCGCGAACGTAGCCATTGGAGTACAGCACGATTTCAGCGATCAAGGAGTAATCAGGAACCATCATCGCTACACTCCGGAAAAGTGCTTTCAGGTTGTCTGGGAGTTCCGCGCGCCCAGCGTATCCTGGGTTCATGGTGATAAATATGTTGGCGTCAGCATTGAGCTTGATATCTGTGCCCTCAAAAGTGAGGCGCTCCAACCGAGCCCGCTTGGCACGCTGAATGGAGAGGATTTGTTGGGCGATCACACTCAACACTTCCAGCTCGATGCGATTGAACTCGTCAAAACAAGCCCAAGCACCACAAGAGGCCAAGCCTTTGAAGAACTTTGCCATGGCGAGATGGTCGAGACCGTCAGAACAGTTGAACACGACACACATCATTCCGGCAGCCTTCGCAAGGTCCTTGCTTGTCTCAGTTTTGCCAGTCCCTGCTGGGCCCTCCGGAGCACCTCCCATGTTCATGTGGATGGCACCCATCAGTGTACGGTAACACCTGTCTGTAAGTGGTGTGATGACGAGTCGTCCCGAGTTTCCGAGATACTCGCACGCATAGCCTACGCTGGCATTGATCATCTTGAGCTCAATAGGGCGTGGTCGATGATCACGCGTGGTGCGCTTGGATCCGTACCAGGTGTAGCGGAGCTGCGCGACCCACTCGAAATCCGTTTCCTTGTCAACACCCGCCTTTGCCATTCCGTGTACCACGTCCCGTTTGTGTACCGCAAGGACGACAAGATTGGTAAAAGTGGAGCGATCCAAGCTGGTAAGAACACCGCGCACCAGCGTGATGATGTCTTGAAGCTGCTTTCCAATCGATTGGGCATACACGCGAAGGGCAGGAGGGCCACCGCTTCGGATTGCTCCGGCGATTTGAGACGTCCACAGCACTTCGGAAACCGCCAGGACGGCTTGCTGGGACCACTTTCTTACCCAGTCAATGAAGTCAGGTGTCGTCTGAACAGTGCCCATCGCCTGATCTATGTTGCGCGACACTGCCGCGCGCATGGATGCCTCCACCAGCAGTAGCCACACTTCAACGTTGCTCCCTGCGGATGCGGGGTTGATGAACCGACCACCGTCGCGCTTGGGCAAGGGCATAAAGTCCAGGCGCTCTCCTTGCTTCGAAAACATGGCCCGGATATCATTGTGCTCGTCAAAGGCAAGCCGAGCGATTCCCTCAAAACATTTCGGCAAGTGCTTTTGAACGCGGTGAGGGTCTTTTGTTTCCGCAAGGATTTCAAGCAGCTCTTCGTTGGACAAGAAGAAGAACCTAGGGAAGTAAAGGCGTTTTGTTTCCAGGTACGCGTTCAAGCCGCTCATGATAGTCTCCAGTTCTTGGTTGGCTTCTTTCAAGCGATCCAGCAAGTCTTGCTGCCGCATGGCGGTAAAGGCAGCTGGGGCGGCGCGCGCAACGCGCATGACGTCGCACCACATTTCATGCACAGTTTGGAACTTCACACCCTCTTCCGGCATTTGCTGCATGATATCATCTGACGAGAAGATTGGCTCCAGGTACAGGTATGTACTCTGACACGCCAACCACGCTTCCAGTACGTCCTGGATCAGATTGAGGCTATCCACCCATTCCTTGATGCGCTTGCCCAACGCCTTGGCGTAGCGACTGGCTTGCATCGTTTGACCCTTAACAATGTGCTCGTCCAACAGGCCTTGCACCTCGTCTGTCGTCGAGCTGCGCAACAGGAAGGTGCCTTTGTAGGGTTTCAGTTGCAAGTGCACCTCTTCCCACTCCTGGTGCATCCGGGCGAGGGCCTTTTCCAGGTTGTACTCCTTGCTGGCTTGCACACACACCTCTTCGATGGCTTCGAGATGAGAGTTGAGGCCAATTTGAAGCATTTCGTTCAAGCTGCTTGTCGCAGAATGTGGTAGCGAGTAGCCCACGATCTCCGCCATGCGTTCCCAGTGACGCTCCTTCAGGCCAGGATTGGCCAACAGGGCAAGAAGCAGTACGTCGCTGCGCAAGAATTGCTGCACTTCCCCCTTCACCTTCGTGGCAATGGCTGCTGCAGCGGGGGACAGCTCGGCGAGGTCCTTCTCCAGAGCCATCATTGCCACGCGGATCATGTCCGCGTCCTTGTCGGCCTGGGTGGGGTCGTTGGTTCGGAGTGGTGAACGGTACCACTGGTGGTACTTCCCCAAATAGTCATCCACAGTGTCCCACAACCGCTCGAACGGTTCAAGTTCAAGAATCGCCCTGTATGTGGGTCCCTTGAGATCGGTTTCTTCGATGCCCAGTTGCTGCTGCTGCAGGTTAATTGCTTCGGCATCAGCCAGTGCCTGATTCAGTAGTGCATGCAAATCGTGACAACGGCTTCGAAGTTCCGAAACCTTGGGTGGAATGAGCGTTGCCTCTGACCTCAGGCTGGCAACAAGCTTGAACAGACGCGAAGCTCCATCACGGTAGACAGCAATTTCCTTGTTCAACTTCGTGGACATACGATGGCGGGCCAGGTCCAACATGGAGTTGGCGTGGTCCATTTCCTTTCGAATCTTGTCCGGCCATTCAAGCGTCTCCTTGAACGTGAACGTGTCAGATATGGTAACTCCATGGCCCCACCGCTGTAGCAAGCGTAGGTGCGGAACCACTCCATTGCGCCCAGAAAATCGAAGTCCGAGTCGGGCCATCCCCGCAATCGAGCTCACAGAGTACTGAGACAGTGCAACCAGCTCCTTTGTGTCCTCAGGCGCCTGTTGGAGAGTCTGGGACATGGAAGCAAACTCCTTGTTCATGTCCAGGCAAGCATCCATCATGGCTTTTGATACGCGCTCCAGCACAATGGAACTCAGTGCTTGTGCTTGCTTGCATAGCTGGGCCTTGAACTGCCTAGTATGAACCTCGACCAGGTCAAACACTTCAATATCCCTTGCCGTGTTCTCGATCTCATCCTTGAGAGCCGCGTATCGTTTGAGTTCCTTGTCAAACGCAGACAATCTGTGATCCGTTCCAGCTACGAACTGCTGAAGGCGTCTGAGTTCATGGGCGGAGAACAGGAACTGAAACTTGGCAAATCGTTCCAGCAACAACGACGGCGCACGACGCGAGGAGCGTAAGATCAAACGCAATCTGCGCCGTGCGTCTAGAACGCGTGCGTCATGGACATCCACACATGGGATGCTCGACTTTGGGTCCAGCAATGTGGTGTCCAGCACTAGTGGGCCAACTCCTTCGCCGCTGCTGAACTCTGCATCCACTTTGCGCATTCGTTGTCCGGACAGAACGATGAGATCCACCATCTTCAGCAGCATTGTCTCGATATGCGGGAAGGATGGTGACATAACGAACGACACACCGCCTTCAATCACGTCATCACTGCTGGAAACGTGCTCCTGGGATACGAAACACGTGCTTCGTGTACGCCCAGCCATTCGTGGGACAATCTTTACACCATGCTCTCGAGAGGCATGCTTTGGTGTCATCTCCGTGAAGCCGTGGTCTTGCATGAACTCCGTCTCCTCTGCATCAAGGAGCATGTCAAGCTGTACTTCAAAGGCAGGAGTCAGCACGACATCCGTGTCGGTGTCAGACTCCGCGGGTTGCTTTGTTTCGCGTTCCATGAATGACCCCAGCAGGGATCGCAAGCCGCTTGCGCGTGCCTTCACTCCCGACGCGCCAGCCAGTTGTTGAGGGCCTTTCTCGACAAACTCGAGCAGCGCATCAATGCTTCGATAGACGATGGATCGCAGCTCAAGGGACATGATCACTGATAGACCGCGGAACATGCCGTACACCTGTCTAGGGATCTGTGGAAGCTTCAACGACTTTTCTTTCCGTTGATTGTATGAGCCCATGGCAGATCCTCCGGCACCACGTCCCTTGCCAAGGGCGATTGGATCCGGCTTGTTTCGCGCCCACAATGGCTCGTCCTCGCCTGCATCACCATGGGCACCACTGTCCGCGATGGGTCTTCCGTGGACATCGTGCCTTGTGCTGGCGGATCCGTGTTGGTCACCAGAGCCAGAGGACGCATCGAATCTAGACCGCAGGAGATTTCCAATGAATCTCTTGAATTCGCGTTGCTGAGGGGTAGGTTGAGCCGCTGATTTCTCAAACTGTGCCAGCCCCCAACCCATCCCCACTTCGTGCATGTACACCGCAGCGATGCGAACGATTCCCTGTGCCGGCACGGCAGGTGTGAGCATAGCACTGAGAACCGCTCAAGAGTGCAACCACCCAACGTACTCGTCGCCATTTGTCACACAGCAGTTTGAACGAAGTTTCTACTTCTGACTGCAGAAAGTTGAAGAACTCATCCGGCTGCACGGGCAGAGTGGCTTGGTAGGACGACTGAGTGACAGAGATAAACGAAAACTCAAAGAATGGAGTGCCGGGGGTCCGAGTTAGACTCTTGGCCTGGAGCAGTGGAAGCATCGGCACAAACAGACGCCGAGCAATGCGTTCACGACAGCGTGCGATCCGGGTTGCGCTCACATTGCATGTGTCACGCGAGTGCCATACAGACTGCAATGGCACACACACTTCAGGCACGAGAACGAACATACAGCGACGGTGAACACACAGACATCAGTTATCGTACTCGGGGCGGCTTTGCCATGGCCAGCACGTCTTGTCGCACGTTGAGCTGTTGTCGCTTTGTCGAGTTCAAAAGGTGATACTCCAGCACGCTTCGCTGAACGCTTCTGTGGTAACCCCGTTCAGCCTCGCCCATGAGTTCTTGAAGAGCAGCCACAATGCTGCTCCCCTTCTCTTCTGCGATCGCTTGACGTGCACGGCGGTCTGCTGCGCGCGCCCGGCGGCGTTTCTGTCTTTCACGTCGACGTTGATGCCTGGCGCGGCGAAGACGACGTTGGCGCTTCAACTCTGCGGCTTCCCGCCGTAGCAACCGGCGATGGCGGGCATCGGAATCGTCGCTGCTGTGACTGTTGTCGCTTTCTATCGGGTGCTGCTCACTTTCATGGGACTCAGTATCATCGGACTCGGAACCATACGGGCTGCCGGAATCCGAGGCAGAGTCTTCGCTTTCGCTGCTCGACTCTACCCCCACCCCTGTCTCTGCTCGCAGCCGCTGAACCAACGCGTCAGAGCGCAATTTCTTGAGAATTGACGCCCTCCAACGTGCTCGGGGCGGAGCAATGGTGTTGATAGAGGTCAGCTGTTTGGCCAGAGCCCAAAACTGTTCCACCTCGTGGCGAACCTCGTCCGTGGTGACAGGTTTGGCGACGTTCGCGTCCTGATGCCCCAACAACGCACAACACAACACAACATAGCACAGGTGTTAGGAATGAAATCAGTTGGGTGGTCACCGGTGCGGCTGCAGAGACGATGATGACGATGGCGGCGGCAAGGAGACTCACCGGCCTAAGATCGATCTCCCTTTCATCCACCAACGCGGCCCCAAATGCACTGCGTGGGCTTGCATCATGGGTCGTGGGTGACACGCGACCTGCCCGATTTCCAGCGCCCGCAAAGGCGCCTGCCCCACCCGCGGGTGACAGTGAGCTGGGACCAAGCAACGGCGTTGACGCTGAGGCCATCAAGCTCATCGTGGCCTGGGGGAAGTGTGTGAGCCGCGAGACAGGCGCAATGACCTGGCGCCGCCGGTTCCTTGCGACAGACGATGGCGAGGTCTGAATGCCACGAGCGGCTTCCATTCGGCGTCGCGCACGAATGTTGCGCATGGTTAGCCCCGCCGCGGATGCGGAGTAGTTGCGGCCTATTCGATCAGACGCAGTGTAGTGTGCCGACTCCGAAACCTCTGCGTACATGCGCTCCAGGCGCTCTGCCACAGAAAGTTCTGCAGCAGGCATAGCCCTCCCCCCAGTCATCGCACCTTCCCCGCCGCTGGCTGTCGCCAACAGGTGCTGCGCACGTGCCTCTGGCGACATGTAGGCGGTTTGCGCAAACTGCTGGTTTCGGCGAATTGCGTTCGCCACAATGGACTTCTTCAACTTAGGAAGACGCTTCGGTGTGGATGCAGCGCCATGCAACAGGCCACTCGCGGCGGAGGAAGACGCGTCGCGAAGTGGTTTGCGGGGATTGTGACGTGGTGACGGGATCGGGGGCGGCGCAACACCAACACCAAACGTGACCGCCTTGTCATCCTGGGACGGCGTTGTGTTTCCCAGTGGCGCAAGGATGTTACTTAGTGCTGCCGTGCCTCCTCGAAGACCCAGCCGAAGGAACGACGGAGGTGCAACGGCTCGAGCTGCAGCGCTGTCAGCAGACAGTGAGCGCCTGCGGTCTCGTACGATGCGCACTCGATTGCGCGAGCGTCGAGCGCCTGAAGACGAATCACCAACCACGGAAGCCTTTGTCTGAGTGCTTGGTAGTCGACGCCTTCGTGCATGATGGGTTGCCCGTTTCGAGGGCTTCCCATGGTTGTACTGCAGTAGCCAGCCAATGTCAGACGTGTGTTGGTGCGTGTGTGTGTGGCGCTAACGTACCAGACGTGTGTTGGTGCGTGTGTGTGTGGCGCTAACGTACCATTGCAACCTACGCTCACGGAGAATGTGCTGCTTGACGCGATGGTTTCAGTGGTAGCGATACATTGGCCTGAAACCACAGACCCCGGAAAGCCAATGTCAGCAACCCCGCTCGAGGTGTTGGCAGTTTCGCTGACACGGAGACGGGGTTGCACGCAGTCCGCAAGTGTGCGACCGTCGTGTGCAGTCTGTCTACCGAACGTTGATCGCAACAGCTGCGTTCACGGGCCGAATGGTGCTGATAGCTACAACAACAAGGTGGAGCTCCCTACAATCACTGCTCGCTGCCGCTGTCACCAGGGGTCGAGCACAGCACCGCTGGCACACAGCGTGTGCTGCACGTCAAGCCGAAACGAAACGGAAAGATCACAACACATCGTGTATTCGTATTCACAGGACTAGGAACTTTTGCACGTGAACCCTGGCGCACTGAGCGCCCGCAGGTTGTTGCTTGTGCGGACTGCCCACAATCGTCTGGTGTTGCTCTGCTTTGGAACCATGGCAATGGCACGCGTTGTAGCGCAGACTGTGGGCGCCGGGGTTGTGCGCAGGAGTGCGTTTGCGACCGCTAGAGCCGTTCTGCGCACTGGCACAGTTTTGTGCGACACGCCCGTGGCTCTTGCGTCATGTGCTCGACTCCACACTGTGGCTGTTGACGGAGTGCCCCCCGAGGTGGCTGAAGCAATGCCACGCTGTATAAGAGAGCTGGTGGGCTCTCAAGCTCTCGTCGGAGAGACCGTCACCGTCCAAGGGTGGGTACGGTCGTGTCGTGCTCAAAAGACTGTACGTCGGTGACCACACCACTGCAAGCTCGGAAGGGGGCTACATTTCTCGCCTCCTGGTGTTTATTGGTGGGGTTATACTGGGTTCGTGGCGTGTCGGAGGCGAGGCTGACGCCTCTCCCGGGCCGCATCTGCGCACGTTGAACAGGTGTCGTTTGTGGAAGTGGGGGACGGCTCGGCTTTGGCTGGGCTGCAGGTCGTTGTCCCAAAGGGCGTCGCGATTGATGGCGGTGAGGCAGCGGACGGCAGACGTGTGCCTGTTGGAGCTAGTGTGCGAGTTACTGGCGTGCTGGCGGAGTCACCGGGCAAGAAATCGCAGTCCGTGGAGCTTCAGGCTGCAAGCCTGAGCGTTGTCGGGTCATGCGATGGCTCGACGTACCCACTCCAAAAGAAAGTACGTCGGTCTTTTTCTTCTTGTTCTTGGTTGTGCCGTGATCAATTCAAATGACTGAGTTGTGTTGGCGGCGTGCTGCACGTACTGTTTCCCTCTCTCTCTCCCAGGGGCACTCGACCGAGTTTCTTCGTGACATCGTTCACCTGCGACCACGTACGAACCTGATCGGCGCCGTGACGCGTGTGCGACACCATCTGGCTCAGGGCCTGCGCTCAAGTTTGTGCGACGAGGGCTTTTTTGAAGTTTCCACGCCCGTTTTGACTTCCAATGACTGTGAAGGAGCCGGCGAGCTGTTCTCGGTGACAGCACCAAAGGACAGCCGGGCAGATGGGGATAGCAGCAGTGGCAAGTTCTTCGGGAAAGACGCCTACCTCACCGTACGCCCAGTTTGCAAAGGGGGGCAGGCTCCAGCAACAGCGTCATGTATGCCTTTCAAGTGTTGGGATTTTGCTGACACCATGCTGCCCTGCTTTGGGGTGGGTTGTTGGGTGGTTGATTTGGTGCGTCCAGGTCTCTGGCCAGTTGCACGCGGAAGCGTTCGCGACAGCGTTGTCGAAGGTGTACACATTCGGACCTACATTCCGTGCGGAGGTGGGTTGATAGTTGATGATGTCATGCGGTGACGATGACTCTGGTTTCACACGTAGCACTGCTTGCTTGACAGGACTCAAACACATCAAGGCACTTGGCTGAGTTCTGGATGTTGGAGCCTGAGGTTGCCTTTGCTTCTCTTGAGGATGTGGTACGCTTGGTTCACGCTGGTTGCTTCGCCTCAGCTTCCCACCTCATTTTTTGTGTGGGGGATGCTTGGGACGTTTTGCTCGTTTGTTGTCTTGTGGGAGTGGCAGATTGACTTGGGCGAGCGCTGTGTGCAAGAGTCCGTGAAGCGTGTGATGGACAACTGTGAAGAGGATCTAGCATTCTTCAACTTGCGGGTTGACAACACTTGCTTGGACCGGCTTGAAACAACTATTTCCCGTGAGTGTCTGCTTTGGGGGCACCGTTTGCAATGTTGCTGAAGTGCGCACGTTGCACAGGCCCGTTTGAAAGGCTTTCGCATGCCGAGGCAGTCGGCGTGCTTCACAAACTTGGAGCAACACAAGGTGACGAAGACGGTGGTCTTAGCACAGAACAAGAGAAGTACGACGGTGCTGTTGGCGCCTGGGAACCGAGTGCACACGTGACTAAGTGACTGGTTTGTCTGGCAGAATTCTGTGTGACCACGTTGGTCGTCCGACGTTTGTCATGGACTACCCTGCTGGTTGCAAACCGTTCTACATGCGACGCAACGATGATGGCGAGACTGTGGCTTGTTTTGACCTTCTCGTCCCTCGCTTGGTTCGTACTCGTTTGTTTTCTTTGTGGTTTTGCGCTTCGGAGGCCCACAGCGTGAGGAATGACTGTTGTTGTCACAGGGTGAGCTGATCGGCGGAAGTGCGCGTGAGGAGCGTTTCGATGTGTTGCAGCGCATCATGCAGGAGGAGGGTTTGCTTCGAGAAGGCAGCGGTGACAGTGATGCGCCAGCTGCAGGCATGGGTGATGTGGAGTCGTCGGACTTGCAATGGTATCTAGACTTGCGCCGGTTTGGCTCCGTGCCGCACGCTGGATGGGGTTTAGGGTTTGAGCGGCTTGTCCAGTTTGCGACGGGGGTGGAGAACATCCGTGACGCTATTCCAGTGCCCCGGGCGCCTCGTCTGTGTCGGTTGTAAGGTGTGGCAGAGAGGAGGAGCACACATACGTGGATTGACAGGACACGTTTCCTGCGTCGCGCAAAAACATCAGAGGTTGAACACATTTTCTCTTTCTTTCTTTTTTCTTGCGCGGTCATGTCCCCACTCACTACAACGACCAGCTATGACAACACGTGCGAGGACACTACATGAATCTCCTGACTAGTGGTGGACAGACATGACGACTCCCACAAAGGTGGAGTAGTCAACGGTGGCAACGCCGCGACGGGCAGTGTCCAGTTTCGCGAACTCAGCTGTGAAGCAGAGCACCAAGACACCATATCAGGGCTACACTGCATACTCAAAACAAAACACAACCTTTGCAGTGACGCACCGGTCATCAGTGTCAACTCACAGAACAACTGTGACCACCGACCGAAAGCTTGAGTGAGATGAAGGGTCACATGCAGCGAGCAGGCCAGTCACGCACCTGAATGTACTCGTCAAACTTGAGCGAACCGCTCTTATCCGTGTCGTATGTGTCAACGAGGCGCTTGAATGTAACAGCGTCAAGGCGGTACCCCATGGAAGTCAATGCTGCATTCAGCTCGCTCATCGCAATGGTGCCGCTGCGATCTCGGTCGTACGCCATGAACGCTTGCTTCCATGATACAAGGTATTGCATGAGCTTCTCAAACTCCGGGTACGAAATCGAGCCTGACCGGTCATTATCAAACATGTTGATCATGAGAATCACCGTTCTCAGGGCAAACGGCTTCCATCCGCCAGTAGACAGTGCTCGCTGAAGTTCCTTGTGTCCAATCGCTCCGCTGCAGTGAAACCAAGCGTCAGCCCAGCCAGCACACACACGTAGTACACTGCCATACTTCTTATCTCATGATCACGCGCACACGCACCTCCGGTCGGTGTCCACGGAGGCAAACAACTGTGCTATCGACAGGGGGGCAGCGGGTGCGCGAGGTGCTGCACACATCGAAAAGCACCACACAAGCAACCTGCACGTCAGCATGCGTAGCTTGACTCACAAAAAATAAAAAGGCAGCATACGTACCTGCATACGCCCCAACCACCATGGCACGTCCAGCTGCAGCGACACGCGGATCCATGTTGATGGCAATGACTCACAAAGGAACTCGGGTAGACCAGCAGGCCCTGCTGAGCAGGGCAGGCGCACTAATTTCTGCATTTCGAAACATATGTTCTGAAACCCAGAAAAATCAGAGAAACGGCAATGTATCCATCCACTCACTTGTCCCCGCACACTTCGCGGGTTTGTGGAGCGGTTCCCTCTGCCTGCCAGCACGTGCCCTGCAGCCTGGGGCCTTTGGCAGTTGCTGTGCTATTGGCGCGGCGGTGCAGCGAGCTTGTGTGCCTCGTGGGTCATGTTCTCCAAGAGCACCTATGACAAAAAGCAGCGTCTGGCTGCGGAAAAGGCGCGCAAAGCCAAGTGGCGAGGAGATACTGTTGCGCCATCACAGAAGGAGCGGCGGCTCATGCGGGTGTACGGAAAAACAAGGTTTGTTGTGTGCTGCTGCAGTGTGGCTGGAGCTGTAGGACCCGTTCCGAGGCATCACGAGCTCGCACATCCACAGCGACGACCTCGCACGCGCCTATCATGACCGAGTGGAGTCCTTTGTGGCGAACATGGAAATCGAGACGATCGGCACCCTGTTGGTGGGAGCGCGTGGTTCAGAGAAGCGACCATCACAGCACACGTTTCGTGACCGGGACAAGTCGCTGGAGCTTGGCCGCTCCTACGTCAGCACGCTACGGTCTCCCGCAAGACGCGTGCTTCGTGGTGGAGGTGAGGTGAATCCTGAGGCAACGGCCATGCTTAGCGAAGAGCCAGAGAGGCTTGATACCTCTGTGAGTCATCACTCCCCCGCCCTCCCCCCCTTATCATCGTCGATTGGGTAACGTACCCGAGCGGGCGCTGACTGTGGCTGTCCTACATGCAGGAGAGGTTAACGCAGCCGCCGTACGAAAACCCGCAGTATCTGTGGCGGCAGCGACAGGCTGGCAGAGAAATAGGTCCTCCCATGCGGTGAGCACTTGCAGGGCTTTGTCTTGTCTACATGGTACAATGGTGGTCACCAAGCTGTTGCCGTCTGCCCTCGTGCCGCTCAGGTACTCTGCGAAAACGGAGAACGAGCGCATCCAGGATGCTGTTGTTTCTCAGGGCGCTTTCACGTCCACGACGCCGTGGAATGCGAGTGCGAATCATCCAACGTGGCGCAAGGTGAACAAGTCCAAGTGGAAGGTGAGGCAACGATGACCAGGTGCCAATGTGCTGCTGCCCTGCCGCGTGCTCTGACCTTTGACATTGTGTCACGCAGGGGGCCATGTTCAAGTCCGTTTCCACTCCCACTGATCTCAGACTGCAGAGCGTTAGTGGTGAGCGCTTGACACCACCCATTTGTTCCACCGAGAAGTATGATGGACCCCCCCTTGCGGCTCTTTTGCGTGAGCGAATTCCTGATCGAGAGGTGAGTCAACCCTTTGCACCCCCACTTGCTCGTTCTCGCATGCCTTACCCGGGTTGCTGCTGCTGTTCGTGTGACACACAACCTTTCCACAGGTTGGCCCACTGTTCATGTCCACTGTAAAGCGCGGCCACTTGATCTCCCCTGTCGCATCACCAATTCTCACAAAGCGCCGCTCACGACTTCGGCGTGTTCAATCCGCTGCCTCCTGCCGAAATCGCCCTCCTTCCACACAGCGACCGGCTGTGCAGCGACCACAAACGTCCGGTGGCCTTCCACACTCCCGAAGCGCAAGGCTCGGTGGCAGCCGTCCGAGCACGGGAACAGCCGCAGGTCCTGGTGTCGGGACACAGCAGCAAGCACCCCCATCCGCACGAGCTTGGGTTGTGTTGGAGCCGGATGACGTGGGTGCGGATGATGGTGGTGGCGCTGCCAGCTCCGGGCGAGGTGGCGGAAGGACAGCCTTCGGCACGCCACCCTCGACAGGGAGGTTGGGCGACACTGGACGCAAGAGCCAACGCCGGCGCCTTTACACACAGAGCATGCGCGCATCAAGTCGTTCGTGCGCCGCGATGCAGACCATGCAGCTCCAGGGCCGGGTGGCGGGTGGTTCCCTCTCGCGTTCGCGTCGCACCATGTCAGGGGCCACCTCTTCATATTCCCTCCGCACCACGCAGCGAGCCGCTTATCAACGCTGATACGTGGAGGGAAGGAAGTGCATCTGTTTGGACTGTACAGAAGCGTGTCCACGCTAATAATAGAAAACCGAGCTTGTGTCGGTTGTACAGAGTGTTGCCGTCACCGTCGGGAAAGCTGTAGGTGTCTTGGCGGTGTGTCAGCATGCGTGTGTGTGTCAGACTGTCAGTGTCAGTAGTGTGTGCCGTGGGCAAGGGCATGGCCATGGGCCAGTCAAATGTCAATTTTAGCAATTTCAGAACGGTTGCGCTGTGCAACTTGCCCAGTCGGAGTGCACACACTGTGCTGGCAGTGTGCCACCTGAACGTGCGCCGGGTAAACCCACCGCGATGTCTGGCGCTGCGCGTCCGACACGACCGCGCTCAGCGCTTGTTTCCAGAGGCTCCGGGCGCCGCGGTCGCTTCCTTCGCCAAACACGCTTTGCCGATGACTCGGGGCAATCAGTGGGCAACTTCACGAACCCTGCTGCTCCACAGAGACCCCGCTCTGCCATTCCTCGCTGGAGGGTTGACTCGAGGTACGAACCACGCGAGTTGTATTGCTGCCGGAGGGGCTCGTGTGCATGTGTGCGTGTGTGCGTGCGTGTGTGCGTGTGTGCGTGTGTGCGTGTGTGCGGTTGTGCGTGCGCGGATTGTGTGCGTGCGTTCTGGACAGGTTTGAGTCACGCCTCGTGTGCGGTTTGGTTTCCAGGACGCCGAAGCGAGTGGTCGAGTCCCAAGCATCGATTGATGCTGAAGTGGATATGGAGCATCCTGCATCCACAGCTCGCCGCGAGGTGCGGGGGGGTGGGTCTGCAACACGATCACCGCGCAGCAGCTCACGCCAGCGCCGGCGTGTCCGGAGAGGGCCGGTGTCTACCCGCCCCCGGCGAGGCCAATGGCTCATGGACGTCGGACAAGGCCGAACAGAGGATCCCATGCAGTCGCTGTCGCTGGTGATCACAGAGGCTGCCATTCGAGAGGTTGGGTTTGCTGGCGGAAGCGACCCGTTGTCGGACTGGGCTGTGGAGGTGCGGCCGTTGCCGATGGACACTGTGGAGGCTGGGACGCGACACAA
>Ga0213833_1000643_pt1 | contig 31263 bp, 33 predicted proteins | sample SWATP21_FD_160575 | JGI IMG/M metagenome (GOLD analysis project Ga0213833, IMG submission 160575) | Coastal seawater microbial communities from Marineland, Florida, United States - SWA TP2 #1 | ecosystem: Environmental > Aquatic > Marine > Coastal | place: USA: Florida | collected 2016-08-14 | reverse complement strand
GCTTTGTGGCGCTGTCTGCAGTCTAGGTCTGAGTTCGAAGTGTGTGCACGGGTGCGGGGCCATCCCCTGTACCGTCGCACGGATCCGTTGTTCTATGGCCGTGGCGCATACTTTTCTGACACTGCGGCGTACTGTGACGAGAGCTACGCGTTTGAGGAGGCGGGGCAGTCCGTTTCCCCGCCTCATCGAGAGTTGATCCTGGCGCGCGTGTTGTGCGGCCGAGTGAAGGACTACGGCAAGAAGAAGAAACCAGAGCTGCTGTTCCCTCCGGAAGGCTTCGACTCGGTTCGTGGAGGACCCCACAAGTTCAATGCTAGCGGCGTTGTGAGTTGCAACATGACAGTCGTGTATGACCGGGAGCAAGTGTACCCACAGTACATTGTCAGGTACACGAGCTGAGTTAGTTGCGTCGCCAGCCTTTGGTTTGTTTCAAGAGGAAGGAGCGTTGTGTCAGCGCTCAACTCGAACTCACCACGCCCGGGCTCAAGAGCTGTCACCAAACATACTTTTTTTGTTTTTCTACTCCGTGCACACGCGTGTGTGTGAACTGTGACTGTGCGTTTGGCTGGTGGAATGGATGGCTAGTTGGCACAGCCAGTCCCTGCATCTGCATCCGGATGGCATCGACACACAGCAGCAACTTCTTACTTGCACAACGCAAGGAAGCAGCGGCTTAGGAAGTTCAAAACAAGCGAGTGGCAAGTGGTCAGCAGACGTAGTGTACCACCACCCACCAACAGCACCAAAAGAAACAAATGAAGAGAACAAAAGAAACCAATCCAGAACCAAACCAACAAACAAAACAAACAAAACGGGGTCTGACACACACACACACAATGTCATACCACTGCACGCACGCGCACGCGCCGCTTCACCAGCGCCAACCTGCACCGCGTCACAACAGTTGTTGGCTTCACTTCACCAGCCGCCGACAGACTGCAACCCATTGATAACGCGCGTCCGCACTTGCCGCGCGCTGGACCTCCGCCGAGACCGGTCTCGGCTGCCGCTTCGTCGGTCGCCGCTCAGGCGTCGCCGTGTGTTGAAGTCGTTGCCGAGCGTGGCTGCAGCCAGGCTGCGGGCGCTGCCCCTCTTCCCCACCACCACCAGGGACACTGGATGCCCCCCACTGGTGCCAGCACTGGTGCCAGCGTGATGGGGCGACGGCCCCGATGATACACCGTGTCGGGCGGTCGGCGTTCGGAACATGCGGGAGGTGGACAGCTGATCCCCGCGGGGGGTGCGCGTGCCCCATCCGCCAATGGGGATGGTGAGGTCCTGGAACGCGGACCCCACCTGCAGGTTGTCCCAGGTTGTCGTGTGGGGAGGGTGGTTGTTGGCGAGGCGCCCAGCACCGTCCTGTGAAGGCGACATGAGCACCCCGGGGACGTGCACAGACCCCCCACCCGCGGCCACACCGTGACCCAGGTACGCAGCAGTGGGGTCACCACCACCCACAAGACCAGCACCTGCACCAGCATTCGCACCCGCACCCGCGCCGGCACCAACATGTGGCGACGGCGACGGCAGATGGTCGTTGGTGTTGGACGGCATGGCGCGCACAGGGGAGCGAGTGAAGCCGGGGGCGGAAGCCGAGGGTCGCATGCGCGGCGTCGCAACCACGTGGTCGCCACCAGCGTCAAGTGGTGGCACCTGTTGTGCCCCTCCGCCTGCTCCAGCCGCGGAGAAGTTCCACTGCGACGAGGGTGGCACCGCGCGGATGGGAGACGTGGACGCCACACCAGCGCTCGGCGCGCCGTGCGCACTCTTGGCACGCCGTCGGGTGGTGGTAGGGTCAGCGGCACGATGGTGGCCCGTGACGCGACGAGCCGGGGTGGTGCCAAGTGCAGCAGGCACCGACCTTGAGGGCGTGAGGTGCATGTGGTGCTGCTGTTTGTGGTGGTGAGACGGCGTGGACGGCGCAGGCCTGTGGCGTCCACGCACACGCGCCAGCGACGGACGGCCGTTGATCATCAACCCAAAGTCCTCCGCGTTCCGGTGTCCGCGTCGATGCCGATGGTTGCGGGGCGCCGCACCACCACGCAGTCGTGGCCCATGACCATGACCATGACCATGACCATGGCCGTGACGGCCCTGTAGTTTCCGAGTCCCTGCCACGCGGCGCTGCACACCCGTGGGGGCCGTGACTGGACGCGGCTTGCCCAGAGTGGGCGGCGTGGAGCCGCTGTGCTGGGTGACAGCCGCCACGACGGCGGTACCACGCCTGCGGGCTTCGCTGTACTTGTCGGCGGCCACGCTGTGACTCCCAAGTCGGGACTTCAGGGCCTTTTGCAGCAGCTCTGCGTCCTGTGAAGACAACTCCGCCGCCGCCGCCGCCGCCGCCGCCGAAACCACCGCCGTTCGGTGCGTCGTGTCGCGCAAGGCGTCAGGCGCTGTGGCTGTGGCTGTGGCTGCGGGTTGGCCGCCACCCCGGCTGTTGCTCAGCGACGGGGCGGTGGAGGGCCGTGACTGGGGGTGTGCACCCTGAGACCCCGGGGAGTGGCCAACGGAACGCGTGCGTCGTTGCCGCGTCACGACCTTCCCGACACCACTGCGCGCGCCCGCACTGCCACCCGTGGCACCACCACGGCCACCACCACCACTACCAGCAACGGCGGCCGCAGCGGATTGTGGTCGGCGCTTCTCCGTCAGACGACCGCGCCTGGGGAGGGCGAAGCCGACCTTGGCACCGCCGCCATGGTACGCCGACGTGATCTCTGGCTCTTCCTCCATGAGCAACCCCAAGAACGCGCCTGTGCTGTCCGATCCAGACCCGGATCGAGCCTTGGATGCCGTGAGTCGCTGGTAGAACGAGTGGTCGATGGGGGCCACGTCTGCGGACGGTGTCTCGGCGCCATTCCGAAGCGTGGATGCAAAGGGGGAGGAGGAAGCGTCAGGATCAAGCTGGGCAGCAAACTTGGCTAGCATTTCTGCCGCATCACTCGCCTGGCATGCGCAACCCATCGTGACAATCCACACGCACAACAACCAGCCACGCTGTCACTCGTTTCCGCGCGCCCCAACGCAACGACACACTCAAGCACACCCAACAACACACCACCAACACACACACACACGCAAGCAAAGCACGTATGCACCGCACCTGGATTTGCAACGGGTCCACAAAACTGTGGCGACGACCGCCTCGTTCATCCGCGCCATCACTTTGCCCCGCCCCATCCCTTGATGTGAGCCCCGACCCCATCATCGACTGTGCAACGCTTCGGCGCCGCCTGCGACCGTTGGTGGGGCTACCCGCGGCCGCAGCGCCATCACCATCACCTGCCTGCCCCGCGCCGGCGCCAAAAGCACCAGACCCAGACCTGTGCGCAGCGTCCCCTGTCGCGTGCATGCCACCACCAGGCGACTTGGACCTGTCCGAACGCGCCGAGTCTTGTGCCGAGTCCCCCCGCGACACACTGCGTCGGCGGGTGCGCGACACCAGGGACCGTCGCCGAGCGCGTGACCCGCGGCGTTTTTTGCGCTTCTTGCGCTTCTTTTTGGTGGAGTACAGCGCGCCGACGTCCTCAAAGTCTTTGAATCGCCACTGCCCGTTGCCTGCCTGCACCGCGATGGCGTTGAGCAGCGTTTCCAGGAACGTCACGTACTCGGCCTCGTCGATGCCTTCACACCAGGTGTCTGACGCGGCGGCACCACAGCGGCATCGATTCGACCGGCCCGTGAGCACAGCAGCACAGGCAATGGGTGTCGTTGCGTTCGCAAGCAGCCGCGCCACAGCGCACCTGTGAGTTGGAAGAGACTCATATGGAACCGTTTGAAGTCCAGCTCGTCCCGCCCTTGAGTGTCTTCCACCCAGTCATCCTGCACAAAACGAAAAGGAGCGAGAGGGGGAGGACAATCACCATGTAGCAGCATCGACAGCAGTCAACACCAACCCCAGTGGGGAAAACACCTACACCAGAGCCCACGCCCGACACACCTTGATCACATCGTTAATGTCGTCAATGGACATGCCCTCCACCAACGCTCGGATGCAACGCGAGTACAGTGCATGGTACTGATCCTTGGTCATGCACGGTTGCGCTGAAGCGTTCTGCAGGAGGAACGCCGTCGCGAACTGCTTTCCCTCCTCAGCAATGCCACCTGTTTCCCTTGCCACTTCCAGCGCCGGTGGGTTTGCCATATACCAAAACTGCCACGAACAGCAGTAGCCATGACACGCACACATGTGAGGCCTCCCTTGTTCATGCACGCGGTGGTTCGACAACCACACATCCTGCAGCACAGCACAGCGTGGACTGCCTCAACCCACCTTGAGGATCTCTGCCACAATCGACGGGTGGTGCGACAAGGCTGCGCGACGCTTCACATTTTCCAAACTGTACAGCTCCAAGTCGATTTCCGTGTTCCCCTTTTGTGCGGCGTTCAACACCCGTTCTCGCTCTTGCATGACACGTTCCAGCTGTGCCGCTTTGTGCTTCGCGATAAGGATGGTGGAAACATACGCAAACTGCAAGCCGACACACATTGCCCCACCACCCAAGACTGTGGTGAGTCCCACTTGTTTGGGCCCTGGTTCGCACGCAAGCCACTCACGTTGCCACCGCCTGGGTTCAACAGAGCATCAGTGCCAACACTCCGTACGATCTTGGACACCACGCGCCACAGATGCTGGCATTCGTTGCAAGGATTGGGCCCAAAATGCACAAAGTCACAGTCAATACTCGACGTCAGTATCCCACTGCGGCGATGCACATCTCGCGTCACAGCGTGGTTGCACCGTACCCGTGCAGCCCCAGATGCGGCCATGAACTTGCGCTTGGAGTCTACACGTTGGAGCTGCTCGCGCTTGCGCAGCAATTGGGCCTCTTGTTCCGCCGGGGTGGGAAGTAGTGCCCTCTCTGGGTGTGACACAGCAACCTCCACCTCCGCCATGGCTCTTCGAAGCAGCGTATCCCGAGAGAAAAGCGTCAGGGAGGCGATCTTTCGGCTGGCACGGCGGAAGCGATTCCGGACCTGCACAACGCCACAATTGCAAACACCCCCGGGCATGGGGCCACGGTGATTGACCCACTACTCAAAAAGAAAGAGAAAAAGAAAGAGGAAGAGGAAGAGGAAGAGAAAGAGAAAGAGGAAGAGAAAGAGGAAGAGAAAGAGGAAGAGAAACAGATAACGAACCGACACCTGCATGGAGGTGCGTTTCATGCAACCCGCCGTACCCGCATGAACGCGTTTCCACCCTGCTTCTCACGCTCATCGGCCGACGTCGGGGTGGGGGAGCCAATGCTGGAGCCTAAACTTCCGAACGACCCCGCCTTCACGGGAGCGGGCATGCGAAACTTGGGCATGGGGGCACCGGCGGGGCGTTCGTCGCTACTGTCAGACGCCGCCGGTGCTTCATCGGAGGCCTCTTGGCGGTGCGTGGGTTCGTCACCGTCCCTGGGTGACGCAGCGCTAGGATCCAGGGGCGGAGGTGATGCGGGTGGTGGGGGCGATGCAGATGCGGGTGGAGGCGGCGATGTGGGTGGGGGTGGTGATGTGGCATCGACGTCTGCGCCTCGGTGTGATGGAGGTGGCTGCGACTGCTGAGGCGGGGGTGCGTCTTCACTCCCGCCAGGCGAGGAAGGCGGGCCGGTTGGCACGTGCTCCGCGTCTTCAACAACGGGTTCTGGCTCCCTCATTGGGGGTCCTGGCGTCGCTGTGAACGTGGTGGTTGGCGGGTGGGGGGCGGCTGCCGGTTTGTCCAGCTGCGCCGCCGCTCTCGGCTGCTTGACTGGGCCAGCCGCGGGCTCGTTCGCCGCTGGCACAGTCTCGGCTGGGGTGTTGGACTCCGTCACACCCTCTGCCACCACCCTTTGGTCGTTCTTCTTCACCATGAGTTCGAAGTACATGCGACGCGCGGCCATGATGCCTGCCAAAACGCGCCAACGGCGACTGGGGGACGAGAAATTGACCTGCGGCGACACCCATGAAACCGGCGCAAACACACACCCATACACACACACACACACACACGGACGGTGACTGCCTGGCGGCACCTTACACAATGGGATTGTTGCGCGCAGCACACACCGGAGGCCCCACCTCATCAAACTCGTCTTTTTCCTGAACTGCCGGGCTGGAGCCTCCATCTTGGATGCCTTGAACGCTCAACCCCAGGTACGAGGGCCGCGGCTGGTGATCGCTCATGTACGCGCCCGCCGAAAAACCCCATCGATTCGCGGGGTGGCGCGCAGACAGTGGTGGCGGCGGCTTCTCCGCCGCTCGAGATGGCTTTGGCTTGTGGGACAGTGGAACAAACTGGTCGGCGTGGTGCCTCCGTCGGCCGCGGTGGGCCAGGGCACCACGCGGGTGACTGCCGTGCAGATCCGCCGGAAGGGAGCTCGCAAAGTCCCACGCGTGTGCACCAAACCCGGCGGGGGTGCGAAAGCTGGGGACGGCTGTCTTGGCAGCGGTGGGGCCTGCTTCCGCTGACGACCGAACGTGCGGTGACAGCGGCCGATCAAGGTTTGGTGGGGCCCCCTCGGGCGACGTCAGGGCTGTGGTGCCGACGCGGGCATGCTGCGCGCTTGTTGTCGACACGTTTGGTCGTCGTGACCGCAGCGCCACGGCCTCCACGCTCAGTTTTCGGTCCGCGTTCATATCGGCCACACGCACCTTTTGCATTACATGCACAGTGACGTCGCGACCATAGCAAGTGGATCAATGGTACCTCCGGGCTCGAACCAGACACGGAAGAGCTCGGATCGTGCGAAGCTACTGCGCTCGGGATGTTGTCAACCGAATTCACAAGCACAGGCTGAAGGATTTGATTGATTTGTTGTTGCGACCTGTCATGTATCTACAGATTTCCAATCCAAAGGACTCGCCAAAACCACAAAGCACACATCATACTCACACCACGACACACCCTGGTCTGTCTACTCACTACCTGCCTTCATCTCACTGCCACCAGCAACCTCGGTGGGTTCAGTATGACTGGTGTGACTATCGGCGTCACTGCAACTGAGCTCCTTGGGAGACTTCCGCACAGCAGCTGCGGATGCGACGAGGAAGGAACGCTCTTCAGGCGACTGCTTGGAGTGCAGCAGCACAGACGTCAGGTGGGAGATCACAAAAGGCTTGCCAAGCAGGCCAGTGAAACCCTCTTCCCTGTAGCTTTCCACCGCCTCCACATTTGATGTCATTGCATACACTGGCAAGCTTCCCCACATCTCGTGGCGACGCAAAGCCTGGAGTACTGCAACACCATTGGATCGCTTCATCACAATGTCTAACAAAATGCAGGTTGGAGGTGCTTCTGCTGAACCCAGCGCCTCGAGAAGCTCATCACCATCTGCAAGGTCAACAACCTGGCAGACTCCCACACGTTTCAGCTGTACTTGTACAACGCGCCGGATCAAGGCTTCGTCGTCCACAACAATGATGTTGTGCTCTTCACCCTTGATCAATCCTGAGAAGCTCCTCCGCATAGGTCGCTTCCTCCTCCTTCTCTTTCTCCTCTTCCTCGGAGCCACCTCTGCTCCCGCTTGCCTCAGACAGGCTTCAGTGTTGAGACCAGCACCAGAACCAGCACCAGCACCAGCACCAGCACCAGCACCAGCACCAGCAACAACGCCAGTGCCGACACCAACATCAGTATCAGCACCAGTCGCAGCGCTACCGTCCGCATCAACACCGGCGTCAGCGGTAGACGCAGTTCCGTCTTGATTTGCCAGAGAAGATGCATTGGCATCGTGGACGGTGGCCCTTGCATCGTCAGCCCGATCAGTCGATGCACCTTGAACCTCAGACGGAGCATCACTGGTGGCCCCCGCACCAGTGTGAGCACTAGCAACAGCCAAAGAAGCTGCAGAGGGGCTTTGCACTTGCCCCCGTTTCGGCGCCGCGAAAATGTCCACATCATCATGACGCACAACAAACTCAACGTCGGAGGTGGAGGTCTGGGTTTCTGACGGCTTGCTGCTGTGTGCCGTCTCAACAGCAACGGTCTCCAAGGCAGACATTGTACGACGGACGTGTGAAGGGGTTGTGAACTCTGCCGGCAAGGCGATGTACAACAACGTCTCGCTTGGTCCTGGCATTACCCCGAGACATCCTCCCAGATCTTGAGCTATGGCAGAGCAGTGAAGCAAGGAGATCTCTCCACCACCACCTTCCTCATGACTCATCCACTCGTCGCCACTGGTGCCAGAACCAGTGGCGGAGCGGGACCATTTCAAATCAGCAGCCGTGGGTGACGGAGCAGTTGGCTGCCACTCAGCACGCAGGCCGGTCTCAAGACGGGTGCGTTGACCGGCAATGCTGTTGACCATGGCAGACGGTAGTGTCACTCCCCAAACTGACACCACCAACAAGGACGTGCTGTCCACCGTTGCTTGCTCCACCTTGACAACGGAAGACTCGTTAAAGGACTGGGCAAAACATAGCACATCGACGAGCAGTTGCCGGGTCAGAGATCTGTCTGTCACCGCGTGAGTTGGCATGCCCTCGGGGATATCGCAGAGCGGGGGGGGCATCTGGCGGATACTTGAGACATAGTGCATGACATCACGCATCAGAGACGTCAAACTGAACTCTGAGGGGTGAAGGTTGCGATTGCCGCGCGCAGCAGACAGATCAAGGAGGTCGTCCAAGGAACGCCGCATGCTGCCAGCAGCACGTTCGAGGGACTCCACATAGTCGTCTGTGGCACTGTGCCTGGGCACCTCAAACTTCACAGCATCAGCCAGGAGTTCCAAGGTGGCTTGAATCACTGTCAATGGGTTGCGAAGCTCTGTTGTGCCCAGACCAGACCAAACACACACGGGGTTAGACGGATGCTCCACCGGCACGGCTGCATGTTTTTCCTTCAGGATTTCCTTCAGGAGAAGGCGTGGGGGGAACGTACCATGGTTCACCAACTGCAGCATTGACGCATGCATTCGCGAGGCTGTTTTGGCGCGCTGTGTCGCCATCTGTGCGGCGATTCGGCTCATGATCTGAATCGCAAGGAGAGCCGCCAGGAGGCCAACGGCGGTCCCAACCGTGGCACCGACAATCCAGTACTGAGAAACTTCAACTGTTTCGTCCACAGCACTGCCAATGGTGTGCTCGTGCATGTACACCGAGATGCGCCACACTCGTTCGGCCAACACGAACGACCTTGAGGAAAGAAGAATCGTCTCGGTGTCCGGGAGATTGGAGAAGAGCTTAATGGGTGCACCATCTGTCTCGTCTTGCATGTACACGAACATGCTGTGCGACGCGAGCAGAGTATCAGCCTCAAGTAAATCGGAAAAGGCATCCAGTGAGATGGAAGTGCCCAAGAAGCCATCAAATGGGCGCCCCGGGTCTGTGCTGCGAATCGCTTGGTGAAACAGCACCGTCCAGCCAGACCTCGTCTGGAACGGCGCGATGGCAACCGGCAAGCCCGTTTCCAGCGTCCGGTTGATCGCTGCGTAGCGGTCGGCCGCTCGTTGGGAAAAGTCCACGTACTTTTCCCAAGTGGGCGGGGGATAAGCGGCCACAACGGGGAAGTAGTACGGCTTGGCCCCAGGGGGATACGGGTCACCGATCATGGTGACAATGTTGCTGGCGTTAAACAGCGGCGAATCGCGTGGCCGAGTGCCCCTCACCGGCGCTCCTGCAGCCGCTTCGAAAGCTGGACGCTCAGCCTCAGTCACCAAGACATTGAAGGACGCCCGCCGACACAAGTTGATGGCGCCATCAAACCTGCCAAACGTCTCTGCGACGTGGTTAAACTCGTCGTCTGTGAACGGGTGGGTGCGATTGCGGCGTGCAAACGCAACGTTTGCCAGGGTAGGAATCGCTGCGACGCGCCCGTTCATGGCTGTGATAGCCGATGTACTGGCAATAACGGCGTGAAGCTCCTCCCGAGCGCGCACAAAGACTCGCTTTCTTGCTCGGTGGTCTTCCAGAACCACGCCCGTCAACACCAACGACAACCCGAGCACGGCCACACCCAAGACCAAAGCCCCGACCAAGGACCGGCCAGTCGTATCACACCGCTTTCTCATCCTATTTGGGCCTTGCGTGCGAGACTTCATTGGGGGCGAGGACCCTCTCTTCCCACAAGCGAGCACACGCCTTTTGCACCAACAACGCACAGTGAAGCTGATGACGTGGCGAACCAACATGGCAGCTGCGGTGTTGTTTTTTGGGAAAAAAGGGAAGATTTTTAGTGAAGTTGGTGTGTGCTCAAAGTACATGAGGTCCCTTGTCACCGAACATTACGTCAGATGATGCGGCGGCTCGCCGCACCAACAGGCTGCCCGGTCGAGAAAGGCTGGTTTGTGACGCGCGGGGCATGGCGTGCCGATTGCGCAAATGTCATGTCGGGTTGACCTGGCATGGCATTCTGAACTGGGTGGTTGCCACCAGTGTCAAATGACGCGGCGTTGTGGTGCACCCACGCAGATCCGGACACGCGCGGGCCGGAGCGCGCAGGCTGTGACTGCGTCATGCGCACTGCCATGGCATAGTCCCCTGCTGGAGGGGGACGGGGCCTGGAGGCACGTGGGGCTTGCCTATTGCCAGCACCACCAGTGTGCCACGCTTGCTGCTTGGGCGCTGGTCTGACCGCGGGGCGGGGCACGGATGACGGGCCCACTGCCACAACCTTGGTGGCAGCGTTCAGATCCACACGGCCACCCGTGCCACGGCCACGGCGGCGGTTCTCGGATTGTCCAGTGGCACTACGCCGCCCAATGCGGGTGACAGCATTGGAGTCTCGACCCACTTTCAGCTCCGCGTGATCGCCACAGCAGCACGTCACCACCACCACACAGATGCACAGACCCAGAAGTATGGCGAAGGCAACCGCACCAAGCAGAACAATGTTGGTGTCGTCATCTTCTTCGGCCGCCGCGGGATCCTGCGCGCACACCCAAACTCGAGGGAGTAAGAGGGGAGAGGCACGGAGAGCAACACACACCCAGACCACGCCACACCTTGATCAGGTTTGCTGTAATTTGCGTGCCATCCTGCGTGGTGACGTGCGCAGCTGGCATAATAACTGACACGCTCCCACCACCGACACTCAACGACACCGCAGCCGCCACATCCCCGTCTGCAACGCTGGTCTGCGCGGCGGCCACGACAGCCTTTCCCTCAGACACCGAAGGAACGGGGATCGTGCACTGCAAGGACAGCACGCTATTGGCCAGTCGGCGTGCCTCAGCACCGCCGTTGCCGGCCACCTCCACGACAATCGTTGCCGCGTTCAGAGCAACAACGTCGGCGGTTGCAGCGACCATGGAGTCTTGAACTGCTTGTGTCACAGCGGCGGTGAGCACCTGAGCTCCCTGAACATCGAACATGACCACCACCAGCACTGTGGAGGGAGACGGGAAGGCAGACACACCACAGATGAGCATGGCACTGTTCACGAGGCACCACATCCAGCGAACCCACCACATGAACTTGGTGTGCAAGACTGACGGTCCGCCAAATCGTCACAAGCAGAGCTGTCTGTAGCTGGTGACACCACGGTACGATTTCTCAACCGGTGTGTGTCGCTCCCACACGACCCAAGGCAACCTGACCATGCCGACCAGTCCGACTTGGTGCAACCACGACACGGAACATTGTTGCACGGTTCTGAATCCGCAAGTGGTGGACAATCAGAACCGCCAAACACACCAGTGTCGTTGATAGTGCGTGTACGTGTGCTATGGGACGCGACGAATCACACCAAAAAGCACAAATACAAATACAAAAACAAAACAACACACACAAATCACAAACACAACACGAAACTGTGAGCCATGCGACATTGCGAGCGCACCAAACCGACCTGTGACGCGTACCGCTCACCACCGGGTTCACAAGTGGCAGAACAAGTCGACCACTCTGACCACGGCGTCACGGTACACCCGCCGCCACACGGCTGCGCAATGCACTCTCGCGACTCCGCCAGTGGGGGACAAATATCATCGAACAAGCCTGAAATGTGGCTACGCGACCGAGTTTGCACACCGTATCCGCAGGTTTCATTGCAAGCAGTCCAGTTGGACCATGGCCCGACCTGGCACTTGTCCGTAGGCTCACTGACGTTCCAAGCCAATCGAAAAGAGCCTGCGAGCACGCCACCAGACAATGCCGTGCTCGTGACAACGACAGTGTAGGTACCAGCCGTCAAGTTTGCCACTTCCAACGGAGTAGATTCTGCCCCGGAAACGTCACAAGACACAGAGTACGGCGATGACGTGTTGGCGACGGGTGTGAGGGCTGAGCTATTGAGGTGTGTAGGACACGTATCCAACAGAAGAAGACGCGCGGATTCGATCCTGGATGCCGCAAGAACAAGTAAAGCGTGAGATCGAAAGCCGTCACGTTGCTTGTTGTGCTGAACCCACAAGCACGCACGAGGTAGCTGCATCACACAGAGCCAAACGAAGACTTCCTCGTTGGGGAACCGCGACAGTGAACATGGCATCCTTTGTAAAATCGTCGACAAAGTCCTTAGCAGATGTCGTAGAACCCTGGTGGCATAACGTTCCAACGCACACACCCAATCACACTGAATCAGTTGCTTGGGAAGCATTTTGACAAGAGGAGAAAAAAAGGAACCCACGTCGATTGTGCCACTAGCAGAGGCCAAGTTGGTCACGCCGACCTCGTATCCGCAGTCGAACCCAGCATGGCCGCAGTGACAAACGCAGGTGCCGTCGATACAACTCCCATGGTTGGAGCAATCTGCCGCGGCAGAGCAAGCGTAGTCTGGTACGGGTACAACAAGCAACAAGCACAAAGGTCAAAGGTGACCACGAGGTGACCACAAAACGCACACATGCGACATGACCTACCACGGCAGGTGCCGCTGACAAGTGCGGACGTCAGGGAAAGGGCAAGCAGGTTGGGGGTGTCCGGTGGAACCGCTCGAACGACATCAGGGATAGCAGCACACTCAATGAACTCTTTCACTTGCTGCGGTGAAGCTGATGCGTTGAAAGACAAGTACTGTGCAGCAAGGCCAGCCACATATCTGGGCACAAACGACCAGTCAGCATGAGCTCGCCACACACTACACGCAACATCATCCCCCCACACCCCAAACAACCAGCACGTACGGAGCTGCCATGGATGTTCCGCTACGAATTTCGTGCGTTGTGTCACCAATCCGCGAGGAGGACACAATACTCGACCCCGGGGCAAGCAAGTCTACACAGCTGCCGTGGTTTGAGAATGACGAACTGAACCAATCAAGCTCAGACACCGATGCGACAGTCAAAACCTGTGAAGAGACTGCAGGGGCGAGTCCACAAGCCAACGCTTGGCTATTCCCAGCAGCCGCAATCACGGTGATGCCATGACCAACAGCGGTCTCGGCAAAAGTCGTGAGCGTTGTGCCCACACCAACACCCGCCCCAAGCGACAGGTTGATCACCGTGGGTCGACGTGGCGAACGCGCGATGATCTGAGGGAGACACCAAAGGCTTGGGTGGTTAGCCACAAACGTGGGTGCACACACGAAGACTCGTTTCACGTGCGCAGCAAAACAGCACAAACGAGTCGCGCACCTCTGTGATAGCATTGTCCAGTCCAGTGACCACGGAAGACACGTCACCATTGGAACTGCAGCCCAACACCTTCACAGCGTAGATGGTGACACCCTTTGCCACGCCTGATAGGCGTCCACCCACAATCCCGGCCACATGCGTGCCGTGGCCGTTGCAATCAGACGCGTCGCCCACCACCGACGAGGAGTGGATGGCACGGCCTTCGAACTCGGTGTGTGACACACGAACACCTGCGCAACGGCACGCAAACGCAAAACGGAAGCACGCAGCATGCAGTTTTGTGACGCTACACACAGGTTGGGTAGGCGCACAGAAGCGTCGCGCATGGGCAGGCAACGCGCACGAAAAAAAACACGCTGCTTCACGCACCCGAGTCAACCACATACACGTCAACTCCTGAGCCGTTGTATCGAAAGGTGAAAGTGTCATCCATTGGCAGGTACGTTTGATCGCTTCGATCCAGATTCCAGAACTGGCTGACACCCTGGCTCATCAAAGGAGGGTGCGAGAGAAGCTGGAACTGTGCGTCAAACTCCACAAACCGCACTCCATCGAGACCACGCAGAAAGTCGATGGCCTCAACGCTCATGCGACCAGCCAAGCCAGGCACGCTGCGAAATGTATGCTTCACCACAGCATGAAAGTCTGGCAAGGAGGCGTCGGCGTTGTACCGTTCCACTTCCTCCAGTGCGGCGTCTCGGCGGGCAGCTGCTGCCTCGCCCTCGAACACCACCATCACCTCTGCGGTGTCCTCGCCGCCAAGGTGCAGCACCGCAGCGGCGCGCGCGTGTGGTCCCACCCACGCTTTGTGGGAGAATGTTACGGGAACACCCAACAGGGGGGCAAGCCTGGGACTGCGACTGTGACTGTGCTCGCTGGCGAGGACAGGCGTGTACCCAACTACACACACCGCCGCAACAACGATGGCTGCGTGAAGCCATGCGGCTCGGACCGTACTGGTTGGCATGGCAGCACGCAATAGCCAATGTATACTGTCAACCACTACTCTACATGAGACCAGACGTACACATTATGGGTCAACGTATTGCCACACAACGGGCTGTGAGTTCGACACGACCTGCACTCCGTAACTGCTGGCATGTCATCAAGTACCCCCGACTTATGACATAAGTTTATGTTCTGGTGACTCCGAGCAGCAGCAGCAGCGCTCGCCAGCTGTGCTGGTGTGGTGACAACGCCCACTTGTGCAAGGGGTCGGGCACCATGTCTCTTGCGTTTCTTCACAAGAAGAGTTGGCATACGTCTACACTCAAGGTACAGCGGCGTGGTTGATGCTGTGGTGCGACAAAGCGTCGTGGCTTGTGTTTCGAGTGCTCACCCCAGGTTGTTGTGGTGGGTCATGACAGAACATCGAGAAGCGATGGATCGCCGAGGAACGCGACAAAGCGGAGGCCCGCAAGGTGTTGGAACTACAAAAGCAGTTGAAGGAGGAAAGACAGGTGATGGAGCTGCGGAAGCTGCAGGAGGATGCTGGGTTGGTGAAGAAGAGCATGGGGCGTGTGGACTGGATGTACGAAGGACCAGCAGCTGCCGACAACGGGCCTTCTGCCGAAGAGTACCTGCTTGGCAAGGAGTACAAGGGGGAAGCGGGCTCGGATGACGTGCAGGATCTTGCCACCAAAGTAGCGGAGAAGCCAGGTTCCCTGTGGCTCCAGAAAACCACTACTGCGAACGAGAGCTTTCGCCGTCGAACAGAAGACCCGCTTGTCGCCATCCGCCTCCGTGAACAGGCTGCTCGCGAGCGCATTCTCGCCAATCCGTTGCGTATGCAAAAGATCCGTCAAGCCGTACGTGTCATGCGTGTGGAGTTTGGATTGGCGGGTGGTGGTGCCGGTGTGTGTTGTTGCGTTCACGTGCTTGCTGGCGTGTTCTACCTGCTCACGCGACCACGCGCATGCGTGACGCCTTCGCTCCTCTCCAGGCTCGTGCGCAGATGATGGCAAAGCGAAAGGCTGCCAAAAAGGCCAAGAAGGCGGAGAAGAAGCGGCGGAAGCGGGAAAAGAAGGAGGCGAAGAAACGAGCGAAGACAGCGGCTGGTGTGGGCGGCACGTCGTCACCCCCCAAGCACCCCGACTCGTCGAGTGGCGAGGAGGACAGCCCCTCGAGCAAGCAGCGCCCACCACACCAATCAAAACCTCGGTCCGAGCAACATGAACGTGGGGCCCGCAAGCGTGGCCGCAGCCGCAGCCGCAGCCGAAGTCGGGGACGTGAGCATGGTCATGGTCGTCGTGACCGTGACCGTGACCGTGACGGTGGTCGTCGTCGTGACCGTGAACGTGCTGGTGGTGATGATGACAGCCATCGCCGCGACCGTCGTCACAGCACTGGACGTGGCCGTAGTGCCACGCGTGGCCGTGGCGCCGATGACGCTGGCGACGCCTGCAGCAAGCCGGCTTCGACGCCTCAGCCGTCCAACCGGACTCACACGCGGTGGGGCAAGCCAAAACCTGCCACCGCTTCGCCCTCCATGACCCAAGAAGGTTCTTCTGGCAAGCCGAAACCAGTGCAGGGCGAAGCCAGTGGAACGCCAAGCGACAAGGATGCGGCAACTACTGCGCGTGCCGCCGCCTCACAAGACACCAGCGGTGCCGGCCAGAGCCCAGCCCAGCGGAGCGACGAGGCACGTCAACAGCAGCGGCGGGGTTCTCAGAGTCCCCGACGTCGGCGTCGATCACGCAGCCCGCCGTCACGTCGCCACACCAAGCGTCGATCACGATCACGATCCGGCTCTCGTACGCGGCGTCGTGAGAGACGTGGTGGTCATGATGATCGACGACACAGTCGTCGTGCGTCAAGGCCGAGAAATAGGTCTCGTTCCCGCAGTCCAGTGCGCCGCCAACGACACAACCGCAGCCGTGGTCACAGTCGCAGTCGCAGTCGCAGTCGTGACCGCCGCCGCCGCCATCGCAGCCGAAGTCGAAGCCGAAGCCGCAGTCCTCGCGTGCGGCGCCAGATTGGTACTGCTCCCGCTGTTGGTGCTGCTTCTGATACTGCACCCCCTGCCGCCGCTGGCTCTGCAACTGCTGCTGTTGATGCAACTGCTACTGCTACTGCTACTGCTACTGCTACTGCTGCTTCTGTCCCTGTCACCGCATCGGAACCTGCTGACACTGCGCGGCCGGCCCTGGACATGCGAAAGTACGGGTTGCAGCGGGGCAAGCTACCCAGCACAGGAAAGCGTCGATTGGGACCGTCTGCGGAACTGCTTGCAAAGCGTGCGAAATTCAAAGGTGCGTTGTCGCACGTTTGAGTGTGCCACCACTTGTCGTTGCTGATGAATGGTCCTTGCAAATTGATGTGTGTGACTTGTCGTCCCCTGCGGGGCTGATCCGAGGCAACAGAAGAGCAAGAGAAAAAGTCAACGAGTAACGCGCGTCGCATCCTTTCCGAGGCACGGCAGCGAAGGCAGCCGATGACTGCGGAGGAACGGGAACGCAAGTTACTCGAGATGCAAGAAGCTGCTCGTCGTCATGATGTATGTTGCATGTCTTTGCGTTACTGTGCCAACCAATGACGCGTTGTGACTCACCAATCGGTTTGCTGTGCTTTGTTTGTATCGTATCAATCAGGAGGAGGTTGCGGCACAAATCCGCGCCGCGAAAGCATTGGAAGCTGCTGCAGATGCAGAAGACAGCAAGAAAGTGGCGCCCCATTTCATCCAGTGCGCCCAGTGCGTGCTGACTTGCCATGCTTGGCTCAAGCTGACCCTTTGCCCGTCCTTTTCTGTTCTTTTCTGTTCTTTTTTCCCCAGAAACTTGACAGGCACTGTGATCAGTGATGTCAGTATACAAGAACGCATTCGTGGCAAGAAGCACACCAATCAAAAGAATGCGGACCCGTCCAAGTTTTTGTCGCGCTAGCCAGAGCCGCAGCGCCATGTGCGCCGTCTGTGTTTTTCTTGATGTGGAACGGGACGTATGCAGCCACAAAGCAGTGCCTTACTCTGTAGTAGCGTACCATGAAAGAGCAAACGAAAAGACAAGACAATACAAAGAAACACGCAAAAAGAGCACACACACACCCTGGCATGTCACGAGCGCACGAAATAGTCGCTACTGCTCGGCAGGCGCACATAAGAGTCACTATCGCAGCCGGTCAAATCGCTGGGGCAGTAACCAACTTCTAGGGACCGATCGAAACAAATCGCCATCGTAGTCACGTCGCCATTGTCGCACCCTATGACCGGGGAAGACCCAAGCTTCGCCTTCACAGCATCCACAATGTCGCCCACCTTGTAGCTCTGGCTGTTGGAGGCATAAATGCCACGCGCCTCGAGCACACCCATGATATCCAACTGCTTCCAGATGCCCAATGTGGTGTTGAAGAAATCAAACTCGGTGCCCATGTTGGGTGACTCGCCGGCACATGTGCCATGCTTCAGCCACTCATGTGACCAAAAAGAGTCGTTGTCGCCCTGGCACGCAGCAGCTGTCACGACGTGCACGCCGTGCTTACGTGCATCCATGCACCCATTCAACGTACTTGGTAGCTAGGCCAGGCATAGTCGAGCTCTGCACGAATGGGTTCAAGCTTGTCCGCGTCGAACGAGCCGCCGCAAAAGGACGGACCACTGGTTCCCGTGCTCGGCCACATCCCTGACACGGGGCGCGGCGGTAGCAAAGGGGTGAGTCCCTGTCGGGCTTCACATGATGTTCTCACGACAATGCTACAAGTGACGCACCATGAATTGTGAAAAGGGAGCGACAGTCATCTGAGCACCCATTCGTGTACGGCCATTGAAGGTTCAGAGATAGATACTCGTACGAATCTTCGGCAGTTACACAGGCGACAAGCGCCACAGCGAGCAGCATCGACAGCACGCTTCGGGATTCCATTGTGTTGAGGAGGAGGAGGAGGAGGAGGGGGAGGGTGGGGTGAGGAGAGAGAAAAAGAAAGGAAAGTGCGGGACCGAACTGGGTGTGCACTGCACAACCGCGTGGCTGACGCAGCTTCGCATTCCGCGCCGCACTGCACACACTGCGCACTTGTTCTTGTTTTGATTGTTTTTTATTGATTTTGTTTGTTTTGTTGTTTTGTAATTTTGTTTTCGACTTTGAAGCCTGCACAGCACTCTGCGCACCGGTGCAGCGAGCGATGCGCTGAGCTGGACTTGACTGTTCGTCACAGCACGTGCCGTCATGGCTGAAAGACCTTACGTCTATTCAAGTGACGATGGCGCCAACGTCCAGCCAAATGCTGCTGGCCTGTTCGGTTCGTCGGCAAGCCCGGTTGTTTTGTTTGTCGTGGCCTCTCACGTGCCCACTGCCCACTGCTGTTTGCTGCACAGTTAACGCCACGCATTGTTCCAAGGCTGATTGGGTGGAAACGTCTGGAATCGTTGTGTTTTCCTTGTTTTGTGCGTCCTGGTTTGTCCCGCTGCTCCGCCCCGTCGCGCATGCTGACAGTGTTGGCTGTGCACAGACGTGCTGTCGTCGGTGATTTTGGTCATCGGCGTACGCTGGTTGATTACGTCTATTCGGCACGCACGTCGGCGTGCACAAGAACGTGTTCATTCGGCTCAATCCCGCGGCAAACGCCCCAACCCAGTTGACGTCCTCGAAACAAAGCCGCAGTTCGGCAGGTCGATGTTTGTTTGGGGTTTGATTGCGGTGGTGGCCCAGATCATCGCGCTGGTCGTCCTGGGTAACTCCATGCAGCACGACTTGAGCGTACCAGAGTCGGATGCGATTGCGGATAGCAACAACTTTCTCACACCGTTCCAGGTTCGTACAGACCGCACACTCTGCTGTGTTTGTTCAAGCTGTGACGCAGACATGATGGTGGTGCGGGTTCAGGACGTGTTTCAATTTTTCGAAGATGGCCAGACGGTGCGCATTGGGCAAGCCGTGGGAGCCCAGCAGTTTGAGGAAGTGGGACTTCTCTTAAAGTGGGGTGTAGTCGGAGGTGTTGCATGTGGCCTCGTTGGCGCAGCCTTGAGCACCATGGCGACCTTCATCTCCACCGTGTTCTCGTTCTTCGTTCCCAATGCACAGGTGAAACACCTACAATAGCGCATGTGTGAGCAGCAGCGCAGTCACTGTGCCTTCAAACTCATTACATGCCATGCTGCGACCAAACCGCTCAGGGATTGTCGCTTCCAACATCTTGTTCCGTTGGAAGCGGCGCGACGGCGGACATTCAAAGCCTTGCGCGCCCCTTCTGGATTCTGGCATCATTCGCGTGGCCTGCCGTGTTCGTTCAGAAAGGATGCATCGGCGTGTTCATTGGCAGCGGCGAGACGTTCAATTGGATGGTGGCGATTCTAGCGTCAATCGCCTCGGCAATCATATTGTACGTTCTGGTTGCTCCGTCTGAGATCACCTCAACGGCGCCGTGCGACTCACGCGACCTGCGTTGGTCAGGTACTTTGGGCTCATCGGTGGCGTTGCACACACAACAGTGGTGGGTGTGATCTACCTTGTTCCTGGGTATGTGTTTGTGGGAGTGGCGTTCGTCCTGTTCTGGAGACAGGAGTTTCGCGACAAGTACCACCTCCATGCCCCCATGATGACTCCACGTGGGCTTGATTCCGCAGCCACAGTATGTGTGGCCTGCGTGCAAGGACATTGTCTGCACTTGACCGTGACCTTTTCTTCCCTCCCCTCGTGCCAGGCTGCCCGTGATGGCTTGGCATTGATGTTGAAGGATCTCTGCCTGACGATCCAAGCCAGCACAACCAACATGCTTGCCGCAAGACTCGGCCTCGGCCAGCAATGTGCGGTGGTGTGTACAGAGGTGGGTCTTTCGGTCAATGACCCCCGTGTTTCCTGACAGATCAACTCTCCATCTACAACAACCTGCAACGCACATTTGGATATGTGGCGTCTACAAATGGTGGTAGCATTTTCCCTGCCATGCTGGGTTACTCAATGCGCCTGGTCGGATCGAGAATGCTCGGCCAAGGAAAGGTGCACGCGTTTATCAAAGTGGCCAATGCCTACCTGGTTGGGGCTGTGTTATTTGGTGTGATTAGCACAACAGTGATGTTGGCTACCATGTCTGGTGGGCCCTACTTCTTTTCTGCTGACACAGTTTGCATGTACGTCCACGCCTGCATTGCGTACGACATCAACAACGCCTTATGGAGGCCCTTTCATGTGCAGGTACCTAGAAAAAGAATGTACACTCCCGGTGTACAAAGACATCTTTCAAAACATCAACGGGGGATACGCGTTGAATGCGATCATGGCGCTTGTCAACGTGGTGTGGGGAGTTTTGACTGCGATTTTGTACGCCTGTCTAGATTTTCGTTTTGTGAGAAACGCCACGATTGTGATGACTCTCGCTCTCTACATTCCCGCTTCGCTGATTGCGTTCTACGCATTTGGCACGGTACGTTTGCCAGTCGCATGATGAGGAACACCAACCTGGTATCTTCCCTTCCTCTTCCACTCACGCATCTGCGACTCAAACAGGTGTTGTCACTACAAATAGCCGCTGCTTTGCCCACGGTTGGGGTGACTGCTGCCTACTACATCCGCTTTCGCTGTGTGCTGTGTCCACAATTGCTCAAAGGCGAGCGCAACGCAGCAAACGCTGTGCTTCACTCCCAAGGTGCCTCACAGGCACTGGTGGCGTTGTCACCAAGAAGTGGATCATCGTGTGCTTCATCTGATGAGGAGAGTGTTGGCACTCACAAGCAGAATAGTGTCGGTACGTATGTGTTGGCATGGTGACACAGCGGGGCGATTGGCGCGGGATTTTCTGTTGCAAGGCACTTGACGGTGCGTGACCCAACGACGGTTTCATGTTGCATTTCATTTCATTTTGAAAATGTCAGAGGAGGGAGAAAGCGATGGGCACAGCAGTCGACGACTCTCCGCGGAGTGCCACCCAAGCGCCATTCTCATCAATGCGGAACTTTCGCATAGGAGTGCCCACGAATGAAGGTACTCACGGTCACATATCGTCACTCATCTGAGCCGGGCGGCGCTTGGTCTTGAACCTGACGATAGGCGGCGCAAGCTGAAGCGGTCTGGGGAGTGGGCGCAGGTGCTGGCTCCTCAACGATGGCGCCCGGCACGTTGGCTCCGATGAAAGCCTGCGGCGGGGTGGTGGCGCGGTGAATCAACAACATCAACACCTCTCGAAAACAAGAAAACTCGACTGACACTCCACTCACTTTAGTGTGCTTCAATATGTTTCGAGAGTGCATCAGCGCAAGGTATTGTGGTGTCAGGCGCGCCTGGTTTCCGAGAGCTTGCTGTTGAAGTTGATCTGAGGAAGCACGGCCAAACATGAGCACCTGGGCCGATGTTTCACATATCCACACATCGCGACCTCGCGTACATGCATACGCATCTGCCCGCTGTTTGGACCGATCCAGAAGCATGCGTGCTGTTGATAACCACGACTGGTGAGAGCGGCGCCTTCGGAACAGAACACCAACACCAAAAAACAACAACACAAAGGAAGCCAAACCAACTTGGTTTACCATGCACTCACCATCAAGCTTGGCGATGTGAACACGACTCATACTCTTGTTCAGGTACCGCTGCATGTGTATACTTGCTACTTCCTCTTGTTTCTTCGCCTCCATCGTTGCCTTTCGTGCTGCAATCTTCTCTTGCCTCACCGCTGTTTTCTGAAAACACACACAACGACAACGCTTGAGCGGCGCATTCTGTGTTCGCCACGTTCATCACCTCCACGCACCGCCTCTTGCTGTAGCACCAACAATCTCGCCTTTAAGCTTTCAACCGCTTCGTAGTTCTCTTTGATAGCGACTGGGATTTGGGGTTTCGTGATGCGAACAGCCACAACCTGCAGTCGCCAGGCTGACGTGTGAGTGGTGCGGCACCACTGGTCGCCACAGCAACACGGGGGCAAACCCCGCAACACAACAGTACCTCCACACCAGGAGCAAACCCTTGCATCCCATCGTTCATGCTGTCGCGGATCGCTTCGTCCATTTGGTCGAACTTGTCAATGTAGATCTACACTCGCACATGTGAGTCACGTGCAACCGTGGCACCACAACAGCACGGAGCTCACCTCCGATAGGGTGAGTTTACTGCACAGCTGGTTCACCTCCCAATGCAGTCTGTCATGTATCCAAGTGTCTGCATAGTGCGGTGAGTACTCCCGTACAGTGTCCAAAACTGCATTGACTCGAATGCGATGCACGATGTCAATCGCGGCGAAGTGCACCATGACACCACCAGCCGTGCCACAGGCCACATAATGAACAACTGTCCTGCAATGTGCACCACGTGAGCGGAAAGCACCAATGTGTACACATAGCGCTGCACGACGCACGTCTGCAATCGAACTGGGATGGCAACGTGCCGTGTCAGACCTGGCATCGCCCAGTGATATCCAGGCGATTTCAGGGTGTCTTGCAAAGCACCACCGAAGTACGTCACGGACACATGCCCCTCATGAACACGATACACCCCAGTGATCAAAACTGCAACCAAACCAACGAAAACGGAAACACAGACCCCAATACCGTGTGGCATGACTCACAAAGCACCTGCAGGCACGGCGATGCACGTGATTCCAGGCGATTCCAGAATACGACGACACCCCGTGAACATACATACTTGAGTTAAGTGACATTCCTTACTGGAAAATCGAGGGGGCACACGTGTCGTTACGTGGTAGTTTTGCAGCGCGTGCAACTGACGTTGCGCGGCCGGCCCGGCTTCATCCTCTGTCACGGGCCGACTCTCGGCGCAGACCAGCCACTGCGCCCGCATGAGCCCACCCAAGCATCATCGATGGGCGATCCTCTCTGCTGTGATGGCCATCTGCGTGTTGGGGGTGGCCATGGTGATCACATGGACTGTGCTCGACGCAGCGCTGACACAAGAACGCGACTTCTTCCTCACGGAGGAACAACACCGCCTCAACTCCGTCATTGCCTCTGGCGTCGATCAGATGCAAGGCCGTGTCGCAGCGCTGTCCACCCTCGCAAACGTCTTCTCAGGTCGTGCAAATCGTTCCCACCCTTTGCCCGCCACGAAGCACGTCTCCATCGTGGAGTCGTTTGGCAAGTTTGGTGGGAGCACGAACCTCCTCCAACAATGCTCTGTTGCCATGTGGGTCACGGACTCTGAGCGCGCTACCTTTGAAGCAAGCGCTGGACAAGGGATTCGCCAAGCCCGTCCGATGAACGCAAGTTTGCCGCCAACACCAGCCAACGTCCTGGGCGACGTTTTCCCCGCCAACGCCCAATCGTACTATCTGCCGATGGTTCTGACGTATCCAACAAGGCTCTCGTGGGCTCTGTTCGGCGACTTCTCACAGAGGTCGCTCGATCGTGCGATTGCTATCAACCGCACGTTTGAAACGGGCCAGCCTGCTGCGGCAGCGCCGCTGCTAACGCCATCCGGTTGGTCAGTCCCGTTGCACCAAGCTATTCTGAGCTCTGACGACGCTGGGCGTCCTTGGGACGGATTCGTTGGCGCTACCATCAGTCTCGACGCCTTCTCGGTTGTGTTTGACAGCGATACTCTCTTGACTGGTGGAGTCTATGTGACACTCGTTGATGCGACGGCAGACTCTCGGACCTTGTTTTCCACTCTTCCCGACAGCCGTCCTGACGACCTCGTCACGCTTGCCTCGCAAACGTTCATGTTGGCAGAACGCGTGTGGGTGGCTTCGGCTTGCATGTCGAGCCAATACATGGACGATGTTGTGGAGGATAGTGTTCACCCTTCGGTGTACTGGCACACGGGAGGTGCCATCGGCGTCGGTGTGGCAGCACTTGTGGTGATTCTGGTGACGCAAACAAGGAGTCGTGTCGCTGCTCAAGTCGCAACACAACGAGCCAAGGCATCAGAACAGACGCACGCCACAATGTTACAGCTCATGAATCACGGTATGGTGTTCTTTCTTTGCTGCTGCTTTCGTTTTTTGTGTAGCGTCAGAACTGACTGCTGGTGTGTGAACAGAACTCCGAAATCCGTTGACCGTGATCCAGGCCACCATTGAACTCCTTGCTTCAGTGTTCAAGGTGACAAGCGATCGTGAATGTGCAGATCTTGTGGAGTGTATAGAAGACGCGTCAGGGAGTATGCAACGAGCCTTGGATGACCTGCTCCATGCCTCCACCCTGCAGCAAACGCCGCTGCACCCCTCTTCGTTCTCAATCGCTTCGCTTTTGCGTGACGTGAGGCACTATGCGTCTGTGGCCCAGCACGATCGCGTTGTGGAGTGGACCGCTGGTCCTGGTCTACCCTCCTACCTGCTCGCTGACCGTCGCTTCATCAAACAGATCCTGGTCAACTTGATGTGTTTCGCACATGGGTGGCGCAATGAAGTCCGACTTGGTCTTCACACTGTCTCTCAGAAGAATGTAAGCATGCTTGTGTGCTCTCTGTGGGACATTCCGTTACCGAAGGCGACGGTATCAGCTGTGTTCCAAGGCCGCACTGTTTCTGCCGATGACGTCGCCGTTGCGTCCTCTTGGAAACCCACGACAAGTCAACAGGTCCACGAGGCGCGACGTGGCAGTTCCCACTCTGCGTACAGCAGCGACGATGAGTTTGAGTCGATGGGCAAAAGAAATGACACAATGGCACTTCTACGGTGTCGATCACTGGTGGAGAGCGCAGGGGGCTGCCTGGAGCGCGCCAGGACGGCGTCTGGCTGGCTCATCTACGCCCTGATTCCTGTCGATGTCCCGGCGAGAGGTGCAATGCTCTCACGCTCGATGTCCTCGGCTGGGGCAGGTGATGGTGAACTTGTTGTGCTATCGATCGACGATGCCGGGAGTGGCATCGATGAATCGATACCGGAGGCTGTGACGCCACTGGATCAAACCAGCAGCGAGGCTGTTGTGCTTGACCTGTCAACCAGCGACACGCCTCAACCTACACCTGCGAGCGTCTGCTCCAACCAGCCTTCTCACGAGCAAGAGGCCAGCACGGCGCCAGAATCTCAGGTGCCTACATCTCAGACACCAGAGTCTCCTGCGCCAGAAAGCAAGCCAGTAGAGTCCCAGCTGCCAGAAAGAAAGGCGCAAGATTCCAAAGGAGAGGAAGCTGTGCGCAAGGTTTCTACCAAAGGGCGCAAGGGCCGACGGCGAAGAGCCCGACGGCGCAAGTTCGACACAGCATCCCGTGTCAACGGCAGTGACCACAACGTTGTGGTTGTGGATGATGAAAGCCTCATACGTCGCGTTGTAAAGACTCAGTTGCGGCGTGTTGGAGTGGAGCGTGTTACAGCTCTTGTTGACGGGGACGAGTTGATTTCGACTTTGGAGCTGATGGAGGAGCCTCCTACGTGCGTGCTTCTGGACATCGTGATGAAGCGATCCAATGGTGTTGAGGTGTTGGAGGAGCTTCGGCAGCACCCGAAGTGGGCCGCACTTCCAGTGTACGCAATGACGTCCAACATCGAGAGTGCAAAGGTGTACGAGGCAGCGGGATTCACAGGGCTGTTGGGCAAGCCATTCGTGGGCCGCCACCTTTGTGCTTCGCTGCTGCACAGCTTGGCTGCGCCCGGTGATCGGACGGCATTTTTTGTTGCCTCCAAATCGTGAAGGCATTGTAGCACTGGGTAGATGACCGCACAGAAAAGATTGCTGTGTTGTGTTCCTTTCACTCAAGAAAACAGCCAAGAGTAGATTCATGAGTTTGGGTCGGTAGATGCTTGGTTTTACAGCCCTGCTGGGTGGTCAGACGGTCTGATATTTTCAGTTAGCTTCTGGTGCACCACACGGTTCAACTATCCATACTCGAGCGAAGAGCGTTGGAAACGAAACAGCACTAGCAGCAGCTCGTGCTAGCGCGGTCGTCGGGGCCACCAGAAAACAACAAAAACTAGAGAGAAAAATACATAAAAACACTGCTGACCACGCCACGACACTGGCACACTGTGCTGTGCACAGTGTGCGAAAGCCAGATGGCAAACAGGCAGCCACAAGGACATGCACGGGTGTGGCCATTCGCTTCTCTCGTTGGCACTGTGTTTGGTGCGGGTGTGGCCACCGCCGTCACACTTGTGTGTGTGAACGCCTGGAAGGCACGTGGTGATGCCAGCAAGAAACGCGCACACACTTCATCCAGTGCAAGGACTGCTAGTGCCACTGCGCGCGCCCCAGTGGATGGTAGTGTGGGCGTAACGCCTGTTCGCATGGACATGCTGAGCCACGCCTCCGTCAATAGACGATCACATCAGGACACCCATTCGGCTCATGATGCCTCTGTGCTGTTGGCTTCGACCTTGGAGAGCCTCAAAGCCTGCACGGTGCGCTCCGCTGTCCTTCAGTTTTGTGTTGGCGTCGGTCTCACCCTGTTTGCAATCAATGACTGGCAGTTTAGTCGACTAGACTTCGACGACGTCGTGCAGACTGCAATTTCGACGGTGCGTACATTGCCACAGTGTCCTGCGATTGGGCATGCATGATGAAGCAGTGTTGTTTGGAACGCAACAGGCGCTGCATATGATCTTCGAGGGATTCCAGTCCAATCGCTCCGCGTCCGCGCTTCAAGCAGGTTTGGCTGATTTGGCTCGATTCCGGTCAGCCGTACAGGCGCATCGTAGAACAGCCGGAACCATGTCCAAGACAACTGAAGTGGTGGCGAGCACGGCAGGGGTGGCTGAAGCAGCAGCACGCTTGAGTGGGGTGTCAGCGACCTTGTCACGCCCACACGCCACGAGTGAACGACCTCACATGGGTGCCAGCGTCAGCCCTGGTTTTGGAGACGGATCATGGGTTGGAATCGGTGCACAGAAGCCAGATGGGGCGGGTGCTTCCCGTGCCACAACCAACACCGGTGTCATGGATGCCGGGGAGTGTCCTAGGGCAGCAGAAGTGGGTGGCGCTACTCCGCCGCACGTTCAGAGTGACATGGTACAAGAGCCGCGGCATCACATCAACACCATCGTCAATGGCGACGTCGAGGATGTAGATGTTGCCTCCACACGCCATCAGCAAAGCGATGGCAGGAGTGATGAGCCTTTGGGCAACATTGTGTACCTTTTCTCCGAACCGCTTGTGTCTGTCACAGACACAGGGGAGCTCGAGGTTCGTGCTTAGCGCTGCGGAACGGAAATGTCCTGGCATATACCTCACCTTGCATCATCTGTCTGCGTTTCTGTCTGTGCGTTTTGTGTGTGGGTGGCGGTTGTGCAGTCCATGCTGCCGCTTGATATCGATGCGGAAATGAAGCTGCTGCGCAACAGTTTGAGGTCCACTGGCCGTGCTGTCTCCGTTCGCGTCATGTGCGCAACAGCAAGCAACTTGAGTGTGGCAGTGGTGCTGGGGTGTTCTGTGCTTCACTTTTCGGGACACGGCGACGTGGGCCTAGGTCTGGCTTTTGAGGACGGCTGTGGCCGAGCACACTGGCTCCCTGCCAACAAGCTTCACAGCCTGCTGTGTCCAAGTGGTGATGGCCATGATACGCCCATCAAGCTTGTGGTGGTTTCCTCGTGCAAGTCAGAGGCAGCGGCACAGGCTTTTTTAGCGGCTGGAGTGCGACATGTAGTAGCCATCGCCACAGACTCGCTACTGAATGACGTGTCAGCACAGTACTTCACCCAGAACTTCTATCTGGCACTTGCCGCTGGGAAAACTGTTCGGGCGGCGTTTGACGCTGGTGTTGCTGCGGTACGTTGTAGCTCCGCACATCTCCATGTGTCGCGTGTATCTCGTAATGTCATGTCGATCTACCCTGCCCACCGACCCCTTCCCACGCACGCCCTTTCACGTTTGCTGGGTTGGAAACGCGAAAGTTTGGGGTTTCGTTTTCATGTGGTGTGCATGTGTACTTTACTTTCTGCCCCGCAGGTGGCCACCGCTCCAGTATCTCGCACAGGATCCATGACCGGCGCGTCGACAGTGGAGAAGGTGGTCGCAAACAAATTTTTGCTGTTGCCTGCTTGCCCTCGGGAGCCCAACGACTTCCACGCCGTGTCGGTCCTTGGCAACACGAAGTCAGGGCGTGTGCAAGTGGATGGGTACCATCGTTCCAACATGGCTTTGCCCGAGCACTTCATTGGTCGTCGGTACGGCGCAAGGCCCGTTCCATGGTAGCAAGCTTGATGCACCTCCCGTCGCACCTCTCATGCCAATGTGTTGGTGTTGCACTTGCCTTTTGCAGCCGCGAAATGCAACTCATCCTGTCTCTTCTTCAATCCCACCGTCGGATTGTCACAATCCAAGGCCCACCGGGGATCGGTAAGACTTCACTTGCCAAGGTGAGCTTGCTCAGCGCTCCTGGTATCGTCGCATCACTGTCCTGCTTCTGCCCACGCTGCAACCTGCCCTCACAACCTGCGCATTGTACCAGTCTGTGACTGCATACGCTGCCCGTCGACACATGTTCCCGGGTGGCATCCACTTCGTCGCTCTGCGTGGGGCCCAATCAGCGGAGCATGTTGTCTTCAAGTTTGTGCAGGTGCTGCACCGTATCAATGTGGCACCATGCCGCCCTATCCTGTGTTCACGTCAGTGCTGTCAACTCATTGTTGCTTGTGTGGCGTGTCTTGTGTCGGTGCGTGGTTCCACGCGTCCATCCAGGCATTGGGGGCCGATGATCGCGTCACACAAGTTGACCAACTCGTGCAGGAACTCAACACGCGTAGTCAACGTCTTGGCATGCCGACGTCCCAACACAGTTATGGGGCTGGGAACGGCGTCGGAGGTGGCGGCGACGAAGATACCGGGGCCACCTTGCTGGTGCTTGACAACGCAGAAGACTTGGTGCAGGCTGGAAGTGAGGAGCTGGCGCGTCTAGTGACTCCGTTGTTGGAGGGCTGTCCCCATTGTTCCTTCCTGGTGACGTCCAAGGTGGGCACGCTTGCGTTCTAGCATCCACTCAGGCAGCCGAGTTTTCATTTTCTGTTTGTTGTTTATTTTTTGGCTTCGTCTTGTTTGACCCCCCGCTTTGCTACTCTTGTCTTTCAGGTCGCAGTGGGGGAAAAGCTGCATGACGTCTCGGAGAGGGTTCTGGAGTTGGGCGCGTTGACTCCGCTTGAGGCGGCCACCTTGTTCATCCGCAGATCCCCAGTGCCCATCACCATCAACGACATTGCGTCATGTGTGAAACAGTTCGACGTGGACTCACACTTTGTGTACTCTGGTGGTGCGGATTTGGAGAAGCGCCTTTTTCGAAGCCGCGTGGTACGTGTCTGTTCTGGTTGGCTACGTTGTGAACAGCCAAGGTGGTACACTGCGCCACGAGTGTTGACTGTTCCTTGTGTGTTCCCCTGTACCAAACAGTGCGAGCGCGTCCGAGATATTGTGGCGCAGGTTGAAGCGGGGCATGTGTCACCCTCGGTGCTGTCGCGACCTGCCCCTCCCACCATGCTGTCAGTGCTGCCCATCATGGACTACCTTTGTGGCCATCCACAAGCCATCTCCGTGAAGAGCCGTTCGTAGTTTGTGCTGCCGTGTGCAACATTGCATGGTTTCTGGCCTCCTGACGGCGGTTGCATGCCCCCAGGCACCTTGAAGTACAAGTCGCTGGCAGAACTTGATGTCCCCCACTCTGCGCACGTATCCAGGTACGAAAGACACAGTTCATGCGCGCAAACATGCCGTGGCGTATGTCTGGACTCGCCGTCTTGCCGCAATCGACGACCTGCACCATCCAACTGTTCTGTGCTCCTGTTTGTTCTTTCGCTGTTTCAGCATGGGCACTTCTCCCTCTCCTCTTCACTCGTCCTTGGACGTCATGGTGGACTGGATGAACCGTTCGGAACCCGCAGCAGTGCTGCTGTTTGCTCTCATGGGATCCTTTCCGGGTGGGGTATTCGCCGCTGATCTCGACGCCATGTGGCACGACCACATGTGCTTCAACCCGCGCTGTTCCTTGTCACCCGCCTTCGTTGCACATCAAACCCAGCATGTGTTGGCCTCGCCGCTGTCGTGTGTATCACGCCACCCGTCGCAAACCTCCGTTCGCAGCGCCTCTGCCTCTGTTGCGCCCGTCCCTGCCTCGTCTCCGACGTCCTTCACTGCCGATGAGACGCACGAGTTTGGCACCGCGCCAGGCGTGGGTGTTGAACCCGAGCCCGCCTCGGCGAGTGCTATGGATGGCGCTTCTGGTCCCAGTGCACGTGGCGCCATGGCAGCAAGCCAAGGCCTTGGCACCCCCGCCTCCGCAGTTGTTGATGCCAGTGCTGGTCAGCCACAGGTTGGTGTGCTGGACGGTGCACAAGTGTCGTTGGGGGGTGGGTTCTCTGTGCACTCCATCGCGTCACTTCCCGTGCCCGCGTCCGCATTGCCTGACACCTCCACGTCGCTTTCCGCGACCAACCACATGGCGTCGCCTCCCGATGCTGCACTTGCGACACCTCCCGCCTCCACCGCATCCATGCCTGTCGCCGTGCATGCCACCGTCGCGGGGCATGCTGTGGTGCCACATGCCGCCACCAACGGTGCTGCCACGGCAACGCCACATCCTGGTGTGTCGTCGTCTCCCTCAAGCGACACCAAGCTGCACGCCGCCATGATGATGGACCCGGCTTCTCCTTCTTCGCCGCCACCAAGCGCCATTTGCGTTCCCAGCCGACCGCGCCGGCCATCACAGCTTCCCCCGCTTCGCACCGTCTCTGGCGCGCAGTCTGTGCTCACAGAGTCGCCTGCGTCGCACGTGCCGCTGCACCACCGTCGCACCACGTCGCTCCCGACATGTCGGGGGTGTGGCCGGTGCGCGTGTGGACCCTGGCGGCGTCTGATGGACTCCCTGATCCAAGCGTCACTGGTGCAACGGTTGGAGCTCCGCCGCCCTGTCCCCGTGCCCACCGCGCCTCGTGACGCCCAGCTGGGCTCTGGTGGCAGGGGTGCAGGGGTTGGGGGTGG
>Ga0213833_1000641_pt1 | contig 31278 bp, 42 predicted proteins | sample SWATP21_FD_160575 | JGI IMG/M metagenome (GOLD analysis project Ga0213833, IMG submission 160575) | Coastal seawater microbial communities from Marineland, Florida, United States - SWA TP2 #1 | ecosystem: Environmental > Aquatic > Marine > Coastal | place: USA: Florida | collected 2016-08-14 | reverse complement strand
TGACGATCACAATTCGTGTCGCCGAGACTGTCGTCCTGTGTGGCCATGGTCGATGGCATCCACTGGATGCTCCCTACAAATTTGTCACCGACGCATCAAACGAAGGCTACGTTTGCGGCAAGGGTACCGGCCAAGTTGCAACAATGTGTGTATTCATCATATCTTCTTCCCCCGCTCAGCGTGCCAAAGCAATCCACGCCGCGACTCTTTTCTGACTATCACGATCTTGCTCACCTGATTGCCTGGCAACATGATCCTCGGATGGCAATTTGATGTTTGTCTGGCCACGTGAAGCACTGGAGGCATCAGCTGTCGGTTTCGCCACACGGGAAGACAAAGCTGCGGCGAGCTTGGAGGCGGACAGCGTCCGTAGCTTCTTGCTCGAAGACTGTGGCGACGCCACTTTCGATGATGGCGGTGTCAACCTTGCGCGTGCTCGCTTCCTGCTGGTATGCGGAGCGGATTGTGGTCGAGAGCGAATATCACGGCGAGCAGGTCGCCTCCACAGTAACGCGGGCGCAGAGTTCGGGGCTGCTTCTCGGGGTTTGCCTTGCGCAGCCGAAACTGGTCTGGGAGGATTGTCAGCCGCCTTGGAAGAAGCGCTCAAGGGCATCGACCTTTCTTCGTTTTGCTTTACAGCCGCACCTTCACTTGACGCCGATTGCTGCGAGGGGACTGCAGCAGCTGCAACCCCTTCCTTGTCTGAGCGAGAGGACGGAACCGCAGAGGGTTGGTGGTGTTTTGCCGGGCTCGGTGTTCGCGCGACAGCATCCTCTGCGAAAGTCGCTGAGACGCACAGCAGTGGGGCGGTGAGTTTGACCTGCACTGCTGAGGTTTCAGCGCGAGTCGTTGAAGCCTCGTGAGAGTCGGTCTGCTTGGCTGCTGCGGAGGAACCTGCCGCAGCGCGTGTCCGAGGAGAAACCTTGGGGGAAGCTGTGGATGGATTCCGCGCTTTGCGCGGTACGACAGGGCTTGATTTGTGCTTTAGCACGCGACGATTGTTTTGTGCGAGCTTGTCCCCCCGTGCACTCCTTGAAGGCGTCGTGGAGCTGGCGCGGTGGCTGCTGCTGCGGCCCGCCGGAGAATAACGGGGTTCCCGTGATGTCTGCGTTGCTCGCTGTTGATGTGTGGCACCAGACTTGAGGGAGGAAGGTGCCTTGAGCATCGACCACGTTGCCGACGACGGAGCCGAGTTCTGGGGAACAGAGGATGCCTGGTTTGCGCTGCTCCGAGGAAAGGAGGCGCCAAACGTCTCAGTCGCCGCGGGCTCTGTTGGAGCGGCAAAGCCGGAAGGTGAGAGAGAAAAACCACCGACTTCGGTCTGGGCACGAGAATCGCGTCGCCCGGTACTCCTGGTGGGATTGACTTGTCTATGAACGCCCTTGGTAACGGTTGCCGCCTTCAAAGCGGCCTGCGCCGCTTCCGTTGCAGTGGCTCGCTCGACTCGTAGTTCTTGCACTTGATGCTGAAGGTGTTCTTCGCCGTCCTTTGCGATTTTGTACAAGAAGCTGATGTCGTTCACTTGCTTCTGCAGTTCACGACGCCTGCTTTCCAACTGTTCGGCCCGCGCCTGGTTCTCCTCTGAGTCAGCCATGATACGACGAAGATTGTGAGCGAGAAGCGAGATGTGCTCGCGCTGCTCCCGGCCAGCCTCAATCATGTCTTTGGTCCAACCAAACAGTGTCAGCATGGCTTGTTGAGCCGCATCCCAATCATACTCGCCTTCGAGCCGTGCAGAGCCAGGTTGGGGAAGTGCAGCACTGCTGTTCGAACCAAGTTGAGAGTTAGACCGTTTCCCAGGACCGTGTCTCAGTCCTTCCACAGTCGCTGTGAGCACGGCAACGCGGCTCTGCAGCTCAGCGCAAGTGGCTGACACCACAGCGAGACCATTGCTCATCGACGAAAATGTTTCCGCCGCACAGACCGAGTCCGCCTTGCCTTCTTGACGTGGTGGCAAGGGTAGAGACGGAGATGACACAAAGCTTGGTGACGTATCTTTCCTGCTTGAGCGGCCCGTGGCAACAGGTGATGACGAAGAGAACGCCCCGGTGGATGACGCTCGCGATTCGGCGCTCCAAGGCGCCGTTGGATGTGCTGTCCTGGCCAAAGAGTCTGCACTTGGCGACGAGTGGCGAGCGTGGCGCGTTGGGGTTTGCAATCGACTTTCAAGTGTCTGATTTTGACGCTCAAGCAAGGCGACGAGTTCGGATTTTGCTGCCACTGTCGATTGCAGCTCTCGGTGCAGCACCTTGACGGTCTGCCATCATCAGGGTCGCAACGTAAGCTATGGCTGCAAGTAAAACAGAACCTCCCAGTAACATTACCCGGTACTTGTCTCGCCATCGCAAGATTTCTTGCCTCAGCTGTTGTGGCGACCTGCCTGAAAGATCCGGGTCGCTGTCCAGCGAGTTGATTGAAGTCATGGACGCTGGCGACGAGCGTCCAGTTCTCACGCAAGACTTGTACGGGCGCGGCGACGACTGGCCCATCCCAGGACGTAGCTCGTTTTGGGATGTGGGACCAAGTAGATGCTCCATGGTGCGGGCGTCGCGGCTGGCGCGCTTGCACCGTGATAGTGGTGCTGTGAGAGCCCTGTCCAAGAAACGCCCAACAGCGTGAGACTGCAGCCTACAATGCACAGCCTGCGAACAGAAGGGCATGCACGAACCAGAAGGTAGAGGAGCGTTTGGTTAGAGTCACAATGCTGGGATTGTGGGAGATATCATGTGTTGGTGAACACACGAGAAACGGGGACACACGTCGGCGGTCAGAAAGTGAGTAGCACGACCAACGCGCAGTGATCCTGCTAAATCGTGCGTCCCAACGTTGTACATCCACAGGCAATCGTGAGGGATAGCCGCGAGAGCCGTTTGGAATCGTGCGGGGCTGCAATGCCTTCTTACGGACACAGCGCTGTGACACAACAACACAAAGGGCCCCACCGCGCGTTCTTGCACAGCAAATGTAACACAGTGTGTGTATTCATTCCTCGAACACCTTCTCCACATCTAGCGCCATCTGGTGCCGGAACTGGTGCTTCCACTTCACCCACCACTTAAACACTTTCTGCTGAAGCTCAAACGTCGCCGGACGATCATTATGATACTTTTTCAACAGCGGCCCCAACTTCGTCTCCCACTCATTCGCTTTGAGCCTGAGGCACAGCATCAGCGTCTCACCTCATACTACACGCACCCACGCACCCACACACGACCACATGCATCCACACACGACCACACGCACCCATGCACGCGCATCCACGAGCCAGCAACAAGGGCAAACGTACATTGGCAGGGGGTGGTTTCCCAGTGGGATGTTGAAGTGATCCGTGTCTGTAATAATGGGAATCGCGCCGAGCTCCAGAGCTTCGTACAAACGGAAGCTATCTGGGCCACGGCCAAGCGGCACTGGCGCAAACATGGAATTGGCTATGATCTGGCGCATTTCGTACGGCTGTTGCAAGAGAACGTGGTCACCAGCATTCATCCATCAGCAAGTTTCGCTTCACCACAAACAAAAGTTGCACAAAACCACCACAACGAACCTGCATCTGTTGCTTGTCATTCCACCGGCTCGTTGTAAAGTAAACAGCACACGTAAAACCGCCATTCATGCCCATTCGCTTGTAGGTGGCCGTACTTGGAATCAATTTGGCCTTCTTCATTCCTCTTGCCATAGCTTCGCGAGTGGGTGAATGCGCTAGTGCCCCAACAAAGCCACAAAGGTGGGATCGTCGCGTCGTTGGCAGTGTCTGGCAATACGAATCCCAGCAGGGAAATTCAGACACAGAATACCGTAAGCAAACGCACCAATCCCACCTGATAAAAGTTGTCCAAGCTAATGGACTCCAAGCGCAGCGAGCCGAGTGGGAGCAAACGGATCTTGTCCATGGGCAAATTCAGCTTCCTCGCCTGCTCCTTCGAGGGAAAGTGATTGCGATACACGAAAGCAGCCTTCTTGTAGTAGCCGTAATTTTGATCCATCTTCAGATCCCCCGTATGAAAGACACCAATAGTGTGCACATCAGCTTTGCGACACGTTTCAAAGTACTTGTTCGGGTCCAACTTGCTGTTCTCCCGCTTGACAGCCAAGTGGTTGACCACAACAATTGAGTTGCGCATGCACTTGGTTCCGCTGGGGTCAATGTACATCCGAACGGGGCGAGCCACACCACGCAACCAATGGTCCAGATGCCATGGCCAGTGGAACGGAGAGTGCAGGTAGATGATGTTGAGCGGATCACGCGGCGTGAAGTCGTCGTCAACATACGAGGTGTCAGGCTCCACTTCAATGATCGGCATTTCGAAATCGTCATCGCCGACGCTCAGCTTTGCGCCCCCAGCAGAGGCGGGACACGCAGGACACGCAGGGCACGCTTCACAAGGCGGGCACTCTTCCGCATGGCCGCCACCATCGACGATCGGCGGAGGCAGCGCAGCAGGTGCACCCGGGCACGGTTTGGGTCGCGGGCAGCCGAGAGCCAGGGTACTCGGGCACGGAGGGCAGGCTTGCTTTGCACTATCAGTGCCCACTTGCAATGGTTCCATGCCTGTGCCCAAGCCCTCCTTCCGAATGACCTTCTCCTGGCCCATTTGGCTCGAGAAGCGCACGAGCATGACGACACACACCACAACAGCCACGGAAGCGGCGCCAATGATCACGCTCCTCCTTGACAAGCCCCCGCCTGCTGCACCATGACGCCGAGCCATGACGCAAGACCAACGCCAGACAACGAAACGAAACGCCGAGAACCAGCCCGCAGCACAACGAGCAACGGAGAGGTGACTGTCGCCGCCTGCACTAGCACCTGCTGCACCACATGACAACCCACATTTCTGTGTTTTGAAAACTTCACCACGATTCAATCATGCGAAGGCTAGCGCGGTTGAGCCCGTTTCATGCGTTTCGTGTCACGCTTCCGTTGTACTCCGCGCGCACGGATCACGACTGCAACACCACGTTTTCCCGTTTCTTTGACGGCCAGTGACTAGTCGGCTGGAGCATAACTCCATGGCGCGAGACTCAACCGGCGTGTGTGTTGGGTGAGCAGCCGGGCTGTCAGCGGCAAGTTGGACGACGAGCGCTGTCTGACTGGCGTCGCGATGAGTTCGCCCTACTCCTCGCAGCTTGTGCGAACCCTGCAGCGCTCTTCTCGTCGGTTGGACCAGTCACAATCGGTGCCGTCGTTTCATATGGGTCGCAAGGAAGGATCTTCTCCCCGCCGAAACGTTGCTGTGGATACCAGCACACAGTCTCCGAGAACCCAACGCCGAAAAAAGAAAGGCAGTGACATCTACAAGCTGCGGGGCTCGGTTTCTCGAACCAACGGTGCGGCCAGCGGCGGGACACGAAATCGACGCACTAGGCGTGGTCAAGGTCGAGGACGCGGCGGCGCCATGGCAGTCACCAGCTCGCGTCGGTTTGGTGCGCTGCTCGACTCATCAGGCGTTTCAACAAGCGGCGATTCTATCCAGTCTCCCACGACAGCATCAGCACCCGTGTTGGGAGCAAACAAACCATCTGTTGGTCCCAAGCCAGGCATGTCGTTCCGAAAAGAGAAAGGCAAGGCTACAACACGGTTTGTACCCCAAGTGCAGCACCAGCTACAGCCCAGCACAGCGGACAGCCCCACAAGCAAAACTTTGCGACAACACAACTCTCTGGGGCAAGTCAAGCTGAACGCATTGCTGGCCAAGGCGGCTGCTGAAGAAGTGCCATCAGGGGCCAGCCGGAGAACTGAGGCCACACGTGGTGGTGGGGGTGCTAGCGGCACTGCTGCCCGTACAGCGGAGCGGGTGCAAGGCTCGCCGGCCGATGTGGCAGCTTTTCTCCATGAAGCCCTGCCGCCGCCGTCAGGTAGCCGCAGACAGAAGCCGTTTGGATCTTCACTTCACTTGACCCCACTGTCACCGCAAGAGTCACACATTGACTTTGCGTCAGCGTCCCCCATTCGTTCTCGACGAACTCCTGCGAAACGGGGAGCATCAAGACCAGGGTCGTTCAAGAAGTCTCCAGGTGCACGAAGCCGGGGCTCCATTTCCTCGAGAAGCCCTTCTTCGCGCCGCGTATCATATCGTGGAAGCAGTGGCAGCACCACACCGACTGCAAGTGGGGGGGCTGGCATTGTTGGAGTCATGCGCAAGCGATCCAGCGCTGGGGATTCATGGATGCCTGCTACTGGTGTGTTGTCTCCGGTTCAACCCACACACGCCACCCCGCGACAAACGCCCGCCGATTCGCACACCATCACGTCAGGAGGAAAGCAACCACTGAGTACGTAGCTTTACCCTCACCCTTGCAAAGGCCATCAATTATGCAGTGTAGGTGTGTGTGACTCATGACTCACTCTGTGGTGCCGGTGCACAGCCCTGTCCAAGCCGCGCTCTTTCCACAAGAAGCGCAGCCCTGTTGGTCCTGGATCCACCTACAACGTGGTCCTGGAGGGCGGCAAAGACCAGATTGTCGAAGCTCTGTCAACACCTGCTCGCAGCCAACGAAACGTGATTGATGAGGACGAAAAGCGTCGCAGAAAGCTCGCAATCGAGGAACACAAACGGTGTGTGGGTTAGCGCAACTGAACGTGCCGCGAACAGAGTGGAGTTGACATTTGGGTTGTTGTGGTAGGTTTTGGGAGGCAAAGAAGAAAGAAGAGCAGGCGGAGCGTGAACAAGAGGCTCAACGCAAACAAGAGCAACAAAAGCTTCGAAAGGGGCTTGCTCCCATGGTTTTACAACGCAAAGTGGCAGCGGCAGCCAAGAAAGCCAAGCGAGAGGAGGAGCGCAGATTAGAACGGCAACGAAAGGTGGGTGTTGGTGCGTCGGTGCTTGTGGGGTCTTTTGTGATCATCTTGGTGATGCGACGCAGGCAAAGCGAGCCGAAGACCTGCGGGCTCGTGAGTGTGCTGCAATGAACGCAGCAGAATGGGATCACGAACGGCGGTTGCACTGGGGCAACAAGATTAACACGTCTTCTTGGAGTGTTGTTCGAGTATTTATCAGTTCGACTTTCAATGATTTCCACGGGGAGCGGAACAGTCTCACGCGAAACGTTTTCCCTCTGCTCAACGAGCGATGCCGGGCACGAAGAGTTGTGGTGGTGCCAGTTGATCTGCGGTGGGGCCTCACTGCAGAGGACACCAGTGACACCGGACTGGGAGCACTTGAGCACTGTTTGATAGAAGTGGACGAGGCGAGACCATTCTTCCTTGTCATGTGTGGCGAACGGTATGGCTGGATCCCGCCATCCTACAGAGTGAGCGACAACCCTGCGTTTGAATGGGTGTCGAGCTTCGAACCAGGGCACAGGTGAGTGCAAAGCACAGTCGGACGACTTGGCACCGTGGGCTGACGTTGTTTCAACGCTTTGCTTCAAATTCACAGCATTACAGCAATGGAAGTGTACCATGGCTTTTTGCGCAAGCCTTACGCACCGTGCCATGCGTTCATGTAGGTTGATTCAAAGTGCGTGATGTAGCCAACGAGTGCTCATGATACTGGTATGTTCTGGGCGAGTGCAGGTATGAGCGGAACCCCCAGTTTCAAGAAGCCATCTCGGACCCAGAAGAGAAGAAGGTGTTCGTGTTCGACTATGAGGGAAACGAAGAGGTGCTGGAGAAGCGCAATAAGCTTCGGCGTGACATCAAGAACCATCAGTATTGCAGATGGAAGGAGTATTCGTGTCAATACGGAGGCAAGGACGAAGAAGGGAAACTCACCACGACCCATCTGCAAGAGTTTGAAGCAACTGTAATGGAAGACCTGTGGCGAGCAATCTGCTTCGAGTTTCCAGAGCGTGAGCCCAGTCGGAGCAGCTTGGCGCGCGAAACCGGCTTCCACACGCAGTGAGTAACTCGCCGTGTGCTGAAATGCGATGAGGGTTCTCAGTTCGCACTGGGCGTTGAGCGCAGGTATGTTGATCGGACTATGGCGTCGTTTGTGGGGCGAAAGGACATGTTGCGCAAACTCCGCAAGAACCTAGACGTGGATTGGACTGCACGAGGTCTTCCTGTCGTCGTCGTGGGTGAGCCAGGCACCGGCAAGACGTCACTGCTGTGCGCGTTTTGTCACTACTATCGCAAGCTCAACCCCGACGCAACCATCCTGCCACACATCGTATTTGCAAGTCCTCGTTCCACTGACATCGTTGAAACGCTGCTGCGCCTTGGACACATGCTTCAAGAGCAGTATGGTTGCGTGTGGGACCCCGATGATAGCAACTACCAAGCTTTGAAAGACTCCTTCAAGGAGTTGCTCGTGACAGTGGGTCGCGAAGCCTTGGCAATTGGTGACAAGATCTTGCTTCTCGTTGATGGGGTCGACTCTTTAGACGCTGCATTTGGAGCTCATTCCTTGGACTGGCTGCCAAAGTTCTTGCCACCAGGGGTTCGGGTATTGCTCAGTTGGGCTTCTGATTCGGCACCTGCAGTTACAGTGGCCTCATGGGACCCCACGTGGCCCTCTGTTGACATGATCCCGCTTAATGTGGAAGAGCGGCGCCGCATTGTGACTCGCCAACTCGCGTACGTGAGATCTTTTGCAGTGATGCACGCGACAGCGCTAACTCGTATTTCTTCCCTGCAGCTACTATCGAAAGAAATTAACGGCCACCCAAATGGACTTGCTGCTGATGAAAGCAGAAGCTGGAAAACCTCTGTTTTTGATCACCGCTTGTGAGGAGCTCCGGCTCCAAGCGCAGTATGGCTTGGGCGGAACTGGTGTGGATGACTTCATTACGTACGTATTGGCGTGGCTCTTGTTGCAAACAACCATCATCGTCTACACAACGCTGAACTCCCTACTGCTTACGCTTCCAGCCAAGATCTGCCTGATGATGTCGCAAACTTGTTTGATGTTGTGCTTGACCGCGTTGAGGGAGATATGACGGTCGTCTATGGTAACCAAAACACCCAGAACCTGCAGCATATGGGCGTTGCGCTGGAAGCAGAGTCCAAACGGACTGGAGATGGCACGGGTGCCTCCGGTGGTGCAGCTAAGCCAGTTGGAGGAGGTGGTGGTAAGGCCGACGCTACTGCAGCAATAATAGCGAGAGCACGTGGATCTCGGACGTCTCGTGGAGCGGCCATTGTCCGAGACTTACTGACACTGTTGTACGTGGAGGCGTCGACGTTCATTTGTAGTTGTCTGTTGCTTGAGGTAACCCAGTTGTTCTGTAGGTACTGCTCGCGATACGGACTACGCGAGGTGGAGTTGCTGGAGCTATTGGCTCCACCCGGCATGTCACAGTTACCGCATGCATTGTGGGCGCGTCTCAGCAAGAGCTTGAGCGCATACACCAAGCTTTTTGAAACTCAGGACGTCAGTACGCTACGATTCTTCCACCAGCAGATCTCCAGAGCAGTTGCATCCCGGTATCTCGACGGAAACAAGCAGCAGGAGGTTTCTCGAAGCCTGATGTCCTATTTCGCGTGCAAGGTACGTGGCGAATCGTGTACGTTGGGAACTTGTCCAACAACTGTCGGTACTGTTGTCAGGCGGACCCCCAAGCAGACCTGTCCTGGCTTGGCACGAACGAGCGCGACTTTGCAGACCTAGTGTTTTACCAATTGCGCGGTTTGAAGCTCCGTGAGCTTGAGCAGACCGTCGCAAACCTTCGTTTCCTCGAGGCTCGGGCACGGTTTGGGCAGTCTTCCGTGGAAGGTCTGCTACGTGACTATGCTGATGCCCAAGAGGAAATTCGCCACCTGAAGTACTCTGTCCTCAAAGCGCACTTGCGCGGCCAATCTCGCCATTCCCTGCTTCAGTTGCTGGGAGACTTTTTTGTGTTTGTTAGCAGCCGATCCAGTTTCTTGACAAAGTACCCTGAGATGCTTCTTCAAGACGCCATGAATCAGCCGGATGGCACTGGCCCAAACGCGTTCGTCGCTGTGCTGTGGTCCGTGTATGCATCAAGCCCCGGACTGACTTGCGTACTTTTGCATGGTTCAGGGTTGCGGTGAAGCTCGTTCAGAAGCAGGTTCAGCGGCTTCGACTCGCCGAAGGCGCAGACCGTGGCCATCCTGTCGTGAACGCGCCGGGACGTGGTACCCTCCTGTCTCATGGAACGAGCACCCCCACTTCTTCTGTGGACAATTCAGGGCCAATTCCTTTTGAGACGATCACGTCCTTGTTTAGTCACACACCACGCTGGTACTGTCAGTGGGTAAACAAGCCGCATCGCAATCGATGCATCGCCGAGTTCTCCGGATTCTCATCGGAGTTGACTGCCATGGCGCTTCATCCCAACGGCCAACAACTTGGGTAAGCTTTGAGTACTGTGCAGCATGTCGGGCACACACCACTGACACTGCCTCGTTGTCCCAGAGTGGGACAAAGAAATGGCTCTATTTCCGTTGTGGACAATACCAGCGGCGACACCATTTTGAAGTACGCAAGTGGTCACGATGAGGGCGTCACAGCTTTGAGCTTTTCTGAGGATGGAAAGGTGCGACACTGGTGCGCATGTTGGTGCTGATGCGCCTCTCACCGATCCCATTGCGTCACAGGCTGCTGTGTCTGGTGGCCACGACCATTTGTTGATAATCTGGGACACTGCTACTGGCTCGGTCGTTCAAAAAATGAAGGGGCACCATCGAGTTGTCACGGCGGTGACCTGGCTCGGCAGAGGAGCCCACTCCACACCTGTGGATAGTAGCCATGGACGGCTTTTTGCATCTGCATCAATGGACAGTTCCATCAAAATATGGGAGCAGCGCGTGAACAAGCATATGTCACGCCGTCGAATTGCCACTGGACAAGGCTCCTCGCAGTATGAAATGATTTGGATGAAGGTATGTGAGGGCATGCTTCATGTTACTTAGTCACGAGGTGACGTGAGCACTGTTTCTGCAGGACTGGCTTCCGTCCCCCATTTTGAGCCTGACGTATCACCCGACCACATTCACATTGGCAACCTGCCGTGCCGATGGCATGGTGCAAACATACGATGCACATGCGCCCAACCTTGGACTTGTCGACATGTCACAGTTTTCTGCTCATGAGTCAGCGGTGACATGCGTGTGCATATCCAAGGATGAACAGCTGTTGGCCACAGGAGGCATGGACAACCATGTGAAGGTGGGTTGTGTGTGCGTTTGTCAACGCTGTAAATTTCTCTCACCGCAGAATGCTGCTGTCAACAGCTGTGGGAACGTCGACCAACGCCAGATCCGGAAGTGGTGGTTTGGCAACCCAGACCCCCATTGGCTGGACTTGGACATAGCATGGGAATCACGTGGGTTGACTTCAACTTTGAGTGCACACGGCTTGCCAGTGCATCGATTGACAAGAAGGTGGGTCTGCCATGTCAGGATAAAGTCACTTGTGGTCACTTTTCAAACTCACCACGTTCCTTGTTTGATTGTGTGGGCTCTAGGTCGTGGTATGGGAGGTCGAAAGTGGTTGTGAAGTTCTTTCCCTGACAGGTCACAACGCACCTGTCTATCGAATCGCATTCACACATACGAACCGCTTGTTTTCGGCGTCGTACGACAAGACCATCAAGGTGTGCAAGTACAGTGCAACCATGACGCTTTCTCTTCTGACCAGAGCGTGCCTCGTGTGGTTGGGTACAGCTTTGGGATGTGGGCGGAACAGACGCCAAGAGAAGTGGAGCGGCGATTAAGTATGCCACAGGAAAGAAGCTGCAGGTCGACTTGGACGTGGAGGCGGTTGAACAGTCCGGGCCAGTGAAAACTCGCCAAACCGGATTTTCGGGTCGAGGAACGAAGCGTGGCGGGAAAGGCAAGCGCGGCAAGAAAGGAAAGAAGGGGAAATCGAACCGTGCCAAGCGCAGCAAGACTGAAATGAAGTTGGCATCCATTGTTGCAATGCATGACTCGGCGTTCTCTGTCACAGCGCTGAAACCAAAAGGAGAGCCAGGAAAACACGAGGGCGCTGTTGCATGTGCCTGTATCAACCCGACTGGCAGCAGCCTTATTACTGGTGGGGCCGATCACGAACTCAAGGTAAAAAGAGTCGTGTTTGGGCTTGGCCGTCCGTGGTGTGTGCGGTTGCCTACCGAGGTTAATCGAGTGTCTCGCACCAGGTTTGGGACTTGGGGACTGGCCAAGAGAAGCTTGTGTTGCTTGGCCACATGAGCGGTGTGACAACACTTGAGTACACATCAAACGGCCGACTGCTGTGCAGTGGTGATGAAGCGGGCTTCATTCTTGTACGTTTCAAGGGGAATCCATCTCGGTCGGTTTTCTCACGTTCGTTTCGTTGCAGGTTTGGCACGGCGAGTTTTTTGATCATTTGTTCACAGTTCAAGCACACACAGCGCCAGTTCGCGTGTTGTGCACGGGATTCGTAATGCCAGAGAAGGACAGCAACGCCGTTCGAGGCATCATCTTGCTTTCAGGAGACGATAATGGCGTGGTGAAGGTGCGTTTCATTCCCCACTCTTCATTCGTGTGCGCGACGTGAACCGATTGTTGTGGCACTACAGGCTTGGAAACCAGGATCCATGGAGCCATGGCCCGTGCAAATGCCGAGTCACCACCAAAGCGGGATTGTTGGCATTCACTTTGTTCAGCGTACCGAGGAGGAGCCAGCCGCGGTGCGTGAGCGCTCAAGCAAATTCGAAGAGTACTGGGCCTGGCAACCCGCAGCTTTGGCCGTTCCCAAGCCCGAACCAGTTGCTGCGTCACCTTCTCCTCGCAGAGCCGGTCGCGGGCGCAATTCCCCGCGCAAGAAACGTGGCGCCAACAAGAAGTCGGCCTTGGCTCTCAACATGTCAGCCATCCCGAACCATATCAGTGCTCCGCTGCACACTCATCGCACAGCGGACAGCTCCACAAACGCGGAGGTGCGGATTCAGTCTCATTTGCGGTACAGATACTCGGAAAGAGGACACGTGCGAGCCATCCGTGACGATTGTGAGCACTTCTCCAGCGACAGATGCTTGACAGTGGGCAGCAATGGCCTCATGTACGTGGTGTGCGACTCTTGTGTCCTTGTGTGTCGGCTCTCATATGCTGTGAGGTGTTGGTCGAACAGTGTGATGATCGACGTGCGAACGATGGACATCCTTCGAACGGTGCAAGCAGCCTTCAACCCCAAGCGTGGGGTTGTTCCACCAGACACACCAGCTCGAGAAGAATTGAATGACACGGTACGTGGTCGGAGCCGCTGTCCTGCCTTTGTCGCCTGTATGATTCCTTCCTTTGCGCAGGGCTTCATGAACGTTGTCGCGGGGTTCAAGCAACGACGTAAGGACAAGGACACGCGCAAGCACCAGCCCCGTCGCAAAAGTAAAGCTTCATCCTTGTCTTCACTCGTCACGGAAGCAACGCGTATCGTGTGTTGCTCCTTTCCTCCGGAAGCCAGTCGAATTGCGCTTGGCTGCAACTCTTCACACACTCCGGTCGCTGTGACGTCTGGTACGAACGTCTCCACTCCCACCTACGCTGTGCTAGAGACATCAGTTGGTCGACGACCCCCGCAAGTGTCTCCCTTGCGGGCAGCTCATGTCGGCCAGAAGAATGACGATGGGGACGAAAGTGCATCAAGTGGAGGAAAAAGTGCAGGAGTTGGGAGTGGGTCGGGCGCCGGAGCAGGCGCAGGCGCAGGCGCAGGCGCAGGCGCAGGCGCAGGAGCAGGTGCAGCAGCAGGGGTGGGGTCCAACCCAGGCGGAGGATCTACAGCCCGCGACACTGTGTCCTCCTTTGGGCTTGGGATGTCTCTAGGCGGAACAGACATGTTCAAGAAGAAGAAGCAGAAGCGTCGAGTGGTGACGTGCATGGATCACAGCTTGGATGGGTGTCTACTGGCCGTGGGCTTTGACAACAAGTACGAAAGTGTGGTGCAGACGCAAGCAAACACAATGCGCAAGGCATGACAATGTGTGGGTGGTTCTTCGCAGGGAGGTGCTCATTTTGGACGCCTCGCGACCCCATGAGCCAGCTGGTCCAATCGCACAGTTTGTAACCGCCGGGCAAGTGACAACGCTGGCGTTTGACCGAGCACTGGAACCGTGGATGCCGGAAGAGTCCGGAACACGAGATCCAGGGGTACGCTGCACAATGACTGCATTCGTGCCGTTTCCTTGTGTCTATCCATGATGTGCAATGTGTTGCGGGTGTCCTCACACAATCGTGCGTGTTCTACAGACACGACTGGGTGTTGTGGGTGACAAGGCTGGCTCAGTTGGTTCTCTTGTTGTCGGAGACTCATCTGGGCGTGTGTACATCCTCAAGGTGAAAGATGTCGTTCAACTCGCAGAGGTCCAGCGTGCGAAGGACTTGGAAGTGTGGAGCAACCGTGCCATGTTCGAAGTCCGAGCACCAAAGCTGTCAGAGCCAACGGGGGCTTCTTTCTTGGGCTCCCCAACTTCTTTAGCCAACCCACCTATTGTTCCGGTGGGTGTGGCTGCTTCGAGCAGCCCAACTGGGCAGGATCCTGTGCCTTCCAGCGAGGCAAAACCCAACGAGCCAGATGCAGGCACTGCTCCCTTGAAACGAGATGTGATTGCATTTGCCTCAGGTCACATGGCGCAACGTCTCGTAGCGCCGCGCCCCTTGGCATCTCAGAACGCTGCCGACGCTCAGGTTGCAAGCAGCATTCTATCCAAGCTCGGATTTGACATGGAGCACATGGGAGAAGATGAAAAGCTGACGGAAGCTGAGAAGGGCTTCTTGTCTCAGCGGTACCGAGAAGTCGTGCCAAGCACCGAGTTTGTCGGAAGCGACATCCTCACAACTTTGCATCCCCTGATTGATGATCCGGAGTCAGTGAGTCGTCGACACACTGCGGTTGCAGCAGCTCAAAGCACCGCGGTACCGGCCACACCAGGGGAGATGGCAACCAGGGACAGCATGGGAGCGGAAGGTGCAAGACTCGGTGGCAATGCGAATGGTTCTGATGCAACAGCCCCTGTGGCGGAACAACAGCATCACGCCACCAGTGGCGTTGCTCGCACAACAGCAAAGGGGAAAACAAAGCGTGTGAACTCGGCTCGCAGGCGAGCCAAAGCCCTTCGCATCAAACCGGCCCGGGCTACAAGGGGTGGTGCTCGTCGCCCATTCACAGTTACACCCTCCAAGAACAAGGTGTTCTTCCCTGCAGAGCCCCAGTCGTCTGCTCGCAGCACGGGTTCAGGCTCTATGGGCAAGAAACGATCAGCCGCGCTTTTGTCACCTGGGCACGGCTTACACTCCTCACGTCGACGTCGTGGCAACAGCAGCTCCCACACATCTCCTAGCGGCAGCACTCGGAGCCTGGCCAGTCGCAAGGGTGGGAGTGGCGCAGGTGACGGTGGCGCGCGTGATCACGCCGGCGACAGCTCAGAGGATGAGAACGAAGCCGCGGCCGCAGAGCTCAAAACCATGACTGAGGATGCCGTCACTCGCGTTTGGCGTCGTCCCCGTGGCCTGCTGTGCATCTTTGGTGGTGCCGGGGGGTTGCATGACGTGCTTGTGCCCAACCTTCGGGTTCTCCTTTCCCAAGGTGCGCTGAAGGCCGCAACAGTGCTCGGCTGCGTCATGTTGGACGGCGGCACAGACTCTGGCGTGATGAAAATGGTCGGTGGCGCAGTGGGCAAGTCTCAAGAGCGAACAGTGCGCGTGGTAGGGTGCTGCCCACAAGGCATCACTCGCAGCCCATGCGATCCTTTGAACTCATCTCTAGTCGACTTGGAACCCCGCCATACGGACTTTGTGCTAGTACCAAGCAGCGACTGGGGAGGGGAAACAACCACCATGTTTTCACTTGCGGCGACGTTCTTGGCAAAGATCCCTGGGGTGGCGGTATTGGCCAACGGTGGCCAAATTTCAAAAAAGGAGGTACGTCATGATCACATTGTCATGGCTTCTTTTATCCGTGGCGACGCTGTTGTTGTTGCTGTTGTTGCCATTAACGTACTCCGTGTGGCGTGGCGACAGATCGTCCACGCCGTGCGCCATGCGTTGCCTGTTGTCATCATCTCTGGTTCGGGCCGACTGGCGGACACGGTATCACGTGAGTTCCTTGCAAGGAGGGAGAGCCCTGACCAGTGGGATCCAGAGGACGTGGAAGATGAGGGTGTGAGAGAGATTGTGGAACATGGCAACGTACGTCTGTCGTCAATCAAGCACACCTACAACATGTTCACGGGACTCACTGCTCTTGGTTGTTGCATGTACTGATTTGGTCAGTTGTACCTGCATGATATCACGTCGCCGGCCAAGATGCTCGCGCGCCTTCTCATCAATATCCTACGGGCTGAGTCAGCCAAAGGTGATCTCCATGCCTCCGCGCGCAAAGAACTTGAATCTCGCACGGAGCAGGAATCTCAGTTGGTTGCAGATCGCTTTCGAAAGCTCAGTGAAGCTTCTCAACGTCACGAAGCAGCACCCCAGTCGCAAGGCTTTGCGGAGCGTAAGTCTGTTGACATCGTTGCGACTGCCAACAACAGCCCAGCCGAGTCTACCAGGAGTTCAACACCCCAACGGTCTGCAGCTGTCACGGTATCCGGCTCGACCATGGTGGGTGCGGGCGGTACTGAAGCCTCAGATAGTGCTGTTGTCAACAAGACTCCGAAGAAACACATGGGAGCACCAGGGCCCGCACCTGTACCAAAGAAGCTTTCTCAGCCCCCATCGAGGTCCAGTGACACGTCACATTCACAACCACGGGTGGGGCTTCCGTTAGTGCCCCCACGCTCACCAGTGCGATCTCGGTCAAGGTCACGATCCAGGTCTCGGCCACGGTCTCGGTCTCGGTCAAGGTCAAGGTCAAGGTCAAGGTCTCGGTCAAGGTCAAGGTCAAGGTCTCGATCCGCCTCCCCACGGTCTGCTTCGCCTCGGTCTGTGTCGCCCAGATCCGTGTCGCCGCGATCCGTCTCGCCTACTTCAGTTTCTCCCCGCATGGCGGCCAAATCGCAGCGCAGCCGATCAGCATCGCCACGATCCGTGGGCTCGTATTCGCGCAGCTCATGGTCAGGAGGGTCGCGGCGGTCATGGTCTGGCGCATCACGACGGCGCCACTCGACGGCCACAAGCAGCAAGCTGCCTGAAGACAAGGCAGCTCGAACCGCGCCTCGACCCAGTACCGGAGGGAGCTACTCTTCCTACTCACACTCGCCGCCACGCTCCCCCGCGTGTTCGACATGTTCCGGAAGACACTCAGCCTCGGGCAGGCGCCGGTCTTCTGTTGCACCATCAACAGAAGTTGAGGAGAATATCGTTGTCACTGCCACGCCGTTGCTGTCATTGTCGAGCACGGTTCCCCTGTCAGGATCATTCATGCGACGCGCTTAGCAGCGAGGTGGGGCACGTGGAATAACATAGCGTGGGTCAATCGTCTGGCAGTGGGGTAATAGTCGGATGTGCTGTATTACTTTTGTGTCACCAGCTAACAAGTTCAGTGTACCTGATCATGATTCTGAGCTTGCGCTGCAGGCATCGCTGTCTCGCGTTTTCGCAACACGATGCAAGCGAACTAATCGAGGAACATGTGAGTACCTCCAGATATCAAGCGGCTTTGCAATCTTTGCCCATTCACCCTGGAAACGCAAGCCGCATGAAACAGGACAGCCCAGCGACCACAAGCGTGAAAGAAACAAACAAACGACAAAACGCACCATGTCGAACGATTTCCACCACACAGGAAGCTCGGACAGCGAGGCAGGAACGCAAGAAGCAGCCTCTTCGGGGCGGAGAGAAAGCAACTCTTTGTTGCGGAGGATACGATCGCGATGGCGCTTGAGTCGAGAACGTCTGTGGATTGCCAAGACAACGATGCCGAGTTCACGTCACACGCGTGGACTGGCGATACGCCACGAGATGCGCCACGCACTTAATTATTGAACGGACAAAATGGAGGTTGTCAAGTAGGGAGTCGATCGTCTGGATTTGGTTGCGGTGACTGAGTACTTGCGCTGCTCGAAACCGACCGAAGCCATACACACCTGCATCGGCAGACAGCACGTGTGACCCACGACAACCCAAGCGTTCCACACGTTGGACGTACGCTTGATTTGCATTGCATAGTCTCCTGCTAGCGCTAGCACATCGGGCAAGAACGGTGGCAGGATGCGCCACTCACGGGCAATGTCGCCGTCACGAGTAATGTCCCGCGTACGACTGTGCATGACTTGAACGTCATCCCCACAACACAACTGGTGCAGCCACACATCTGACGTGACAATAAGCACTCGCCAACCTTCCTGCCTCGCTTGGTTTACGTGGGCTGCAATAACGTCTGCTGCATCAAACTCCTTGCCTCCCACCACAGGCACACCAACAGACCGCACAAACTCCTTCATCCACCCTTCCTGCACCACACGAAAGTGAGGCCAAGGTGTCATGTGATCAGTGCAAAAATGGGTCATACCTGTCGCCCGAAAGCCGTCCGATACGCCCAAGCTTCACTTTGAGCCAGACCATGGCTACGCGGTTTCCATGGAAGATATGGTGGCATGCCTCGATCGCGGCGAAACGGCGAGTGGAGGTGTTTTCGGAAAGAGGAACGGCCATTGTCCACAAACACGAAAGACGTCGCGTCTGTGTTGTCGTTCATGATCTGCCCGGGAACCAAACCCCCACATGAGTTTAAGCGTGCCCACCCAGTGCCATGGCGATCACGACCCTGCCAAGGACCCTGCAGAATGCGAGAGCGAAACGGTGCACCAACAAACCTGCAGGAAGTCACGAGCAAAACCACGGAAAGCAGCCACCTTCACGTGGAACTTGTTGGCAACGCGCCAAGAGCATGTAGCAAACGAGCGGCGCATAACCGGGGCACCATCAACAATGACAAGTAGTGGTCGAGCACTATCGTCGCGGTCGGAAGGACACATGGCGCGGGAAGTGGTGGTGAACACGCGCAGCCTCGCTTGTGCAGTCGGCGTTGCGAGACGGGGATGGGGCTGCCATCTGCGTAACTGTACTCTTGTCAGGGAAAACATGGGAAACGGTGAAGGCAATGCAAGCGCGCCTGGTCTTGCGGCGTTGAGAACAACACACGGCCTCACTGGCAGCATCTTCCGTGAGTGCCTCCGTGTGCCGGAATGCACAGCACCAAATCGTGACTATGATTGAAAATACGACGACACAGACAAGTTGTGTCTGTGCCAACTTCAAACTTGGTGCACGGAGCGAGGTGAGTGACTGGTGAAGGCACAGTAACAACGATGGCATCGCCAGCTCCTATGGAACGAGGCGAGTGTGATAATGTCGGCGCTGTGGCGGTCCCGTCCGACGCTGCGCAGGTACACGGAAGAGCCCGAGTGTGTACGAGCGTTGTTGCGCGTGTGTCACACCTGATTGTTGTGCAGGCAGCGTTCGAAGCAGAGCGCTCACGGCTGCTGGAGGAAATCACAAGTTCTTTGGGAGATGCAGTCTCTTCCTTTAAGAACCTCAATGACACGCTGGAGCACGCTGTCGAAGTGGTACGTGTGCAGTGACCGCCACGCTGGAACAACGCTCAACGCTGGTCGTGCAGGGTGCCAACTTGTCAAGGTCAAGCCAAGTCTGGACGGGTTTTGTCGCCCAGCTACAAACTGAGTGGCAGACAGAATGACTTTGTAGCGAGTGTGTGTTTTGTGTTTGGCATTCTTTCTCCTTTTCTGTTCAGTGTACGTGCGTGTGTGAAGCAAACAAGATACACGGGGCGTGTTGTTGAATCAACACTGTTGATCGCCTCAACTTGCACTAGTGCCGGCGCCCGCACCACCAGCACCAGTTGAAGCAACAGCCGCTTCATCCTCACCATCACCAGCCTCGGCACCGTTGCAACGATCCAAAGGCGTGATCGAAGTGCGCAGTGACGATGGCTTTCGAACCGCCATGATTTTGTGCCCTCCCCACTTGAGGAAGGTGCCGTGAATCTCCTCGAAGTCAATCCATGTGGATGGACGCTGACCTCGCCGTGTCGTGAGAACTTGACGAACCTGCGTCCCATCAGGCTCAACCCACTCGCGCAGGGCAAACAACAGAGCATAGTGGTTGCGCAGGTGGTAAATCAGCGCTGATGAGAGAGGCAAGGGGGGAGGGAAACAGCACACAGTCAGACCAGCACTGCCGTGTGTGATGATGACAGCACGTGCACACAGACCTGTGTCCTTCCGCAAGAACTCGGAGCGAAGAGCGGCCCACAGGGTAGCCTTGCGTTCAGAATCGTCTTTTGGGGTGGCGTTGAACGCGTTCGCTGCTGTTTTCAACCCCTTTCCCATGACCAAGCGCGCGGTGACGTCTTCGTCTGAACGGTTGTCCCGCAGCCACTTGACGCCCTGCATGAACGATGTGAAGGCAGCCATGAGCCCAACAAAGCCATGAACAACGTGACAAACCGGAACTAACGCTACACGCTAGCACAACTGGTCCAGCCACGGGCAAAAAACCCACCTGAAGAATGCCCCAGTTGCCAAACGCCGCCGTCGATGGGCGTGGCCTGCACAGCTTCTCACGCCCAATCAGGAAACGAAAGAGCTGGCTCATGAGTTTCTTCCACTGGAACGACTGAGACACAACGCCGACACAGTGCAAGATGCAGAATGGTCAAGCCCGCCGCGCTGGGTGGGGGGGTTGAACATGCGCAGCCTTCCACGCACACTCTTTTTCGATTTTTTCTTGCGGCGCCCGCCTTTCCCGTTGCGCTTGCGTGCTGACTTTTGCTGCTGTTTGCGGAACTGTCGAAACGACATGTTCTTTGTCTTGGATCCGCCGCCATTCTTGCTGCGTGGTACAACGGGTGGTTTGGGAGCGGTGACAGGCTGGGGAGCGCGCAAAGCATCGGCACCTCCATCGCCCCCTTCGTTGCCGTCACCATCTCCATCTGCCTCACCACCAGCCTCGTCGTCATCATCCCCGAACGCATCGCTGTCCTCCACATCGACGTCGTCCGCATCGTCATCCTTTCCCGATACGTCCGCTTCAGAGCCTAGCTCTGAGGCCTTTCGCCGGCACTCTTCGGCGTACCTGCAACATGACATGGGGTGGCGCACGTGACGTGGCGTGGCAAGAATGCGGACAAACACGGCACAATGTGACGTGACGGCTCGTCAAGCTTCAGAACTGTGCGACGACTGCTCCGACATGACGCAACATCACAGCGACGTGACGCGACGCACAGTTCTCGCAAGCGGACCCAAGCTTCATCAGTGTGCTTCCATGCGGAGTCATCAGCGGCAATGGATTGAAGTCGGTGCGTGGGCGTTGAAAGGCTTGTTTGCTCTGTGGTGGTTCCCTCTGTTGAATCCGTAGTGGGCGACGCAGCTGCGTCGACGGCATCGTCTGCGGCGAGTTCGCATGCCAATCTTCGTACATCTTTGATGACTTTTCCAGCTTTCACGCCCTGCGGTCGCCGGCACAGCACAAAAGGCAATGGTTGGGCAACGGTCAAGTCCCTGTTTCTCGGAAGCCACAACTTATCTTCCTCCCGCACACACCTTCTTTTCCAGTGTCAGGCCTTGGGAGACCAGATCTTCTCGCACAGCCTCAATCACACGTGAAAAGTCAGCCCCCAATAGCCCACGCTCCAGGCTTGCTCGGCGAGCATTGATCTGTCGCAATTGCCACAGACAATCAGTATTGGTACGTGTACAAGAGGGGACAGGTGGCTGCCGGGATACCTTTTCTGTCATGATGGACTTCAGTGCTTCAACCACGATGTCTTGGTTCAGCGCGTCGGGATGATCTCGGCTGTGGGGAAGAAAGAACAGTCATGAGCACCACAGTCCACGGCTCGCACAGTATGCATTCACCTTCGTACCTGTACCCATGGATGATGTTCCAAGCTCCTGCGATGGACGCTGCTGCACACGCCGGCGAATGCTGCTTCACCCAGCTGCAGTCACAAGCAACCAAAGAGACGGACAGTGATGGACTCTTTTGGCCTCTCAAAAGCACACCCTTCCGTCCACCCACGTACCCATCAAACGCCGCTTGTTTGTAGGAAACCGAAAACTGAAACACATCCGACGGAAGGACACCATTCGGCAGCAAGATCGAGTTCAAATCGCCAGCATCTTCCTGTGCGCCGGTGTCCGCTTCAACCTCTTCTTCGGGGGGAAGCTCGGCGATCACGTTGCCAGTGCCCGGCACAACCTGCCCACCCATTCCAGAGTTGCAATAACACGCGCGTATATGGCATACGTGTCAGCGCACGTATCGAGAACACAACACACAGCACACGTACAGCAAGATTGGTCGGAGATGCAGACGCCAGTGCTTGTTGAAGGAACGCGACTGGGTTTGTTGGACGACACGCAACGAGCTGCTGCAAGAGTGGGCGCAACACGGGGTCTACGTGCTCATCAAGCCACCTCCGCGACTCTGCACGAACAAGTTGCTCGGTGGTTGGAGATGACATGGGAACGGACACCAGGCAGTACAAGGCAGGAGCCAGCACAATTTTCGAAGAAGCGCAAACAACAAAACATGCACAAACATACAAAATTGCTGCTATGACGAATACACGAACTTACTGTACTCGCTCCAGTGTGGCTGACGCAGCACTTTTGGCGACGTGGCCACTCCAGGGTCGCCTCGTGTGTATGGCCGCTTCGACAAGGTTGGAGACGGCAGACTCCACACGTCAGAATCTCAGTGCGTGATTCATTGTGCGTCTTCTGTTCATGCAGCGTGAACAATGACAAAGGGTACCTGATTGGGGATTTTGTTGCGTATTTTGGAGGCGTTGGTGTCAGCGTTTCGAGAGTGTTCTCTGACTCAGAGACTCTGAGCTCACGCTGAGCACGGTCAGAGAGTGGAACACAGCAAAGAAGTACAAGTGTGCCCTTCCCGATCTTGGAGATAAGTCGAGCTGTTGGGCAGCACGGCTCAGTCCTTGTACGCAGAGCAAGGTGCTTGTGCCGCACCACGCCGCACTCATGAATCGGTGTCCTGCAGATTACAAAGAGGCTGAGACAAGCCCACTCAAAAGCCCATGGCTGCCTACGCTCGCTTTGACACGCTTGGAGATGGTGAGCACTAAACAAGTCGCTGTCGTGTCTCGGTCCCTGTTTGTGTTTGACCACCACAATCTGGCGGTGTTCGCAGGTGAAGCTCCCAGAACTTTCTCGGCTTTGGCTCCAGGTTTGATCGATGATGCCACCGCCGCGATGATGTCTGCTCCCTCGTTCAATCCAGAGCGCGAGAGGCGTGAGTAGATCTCGCCAGTTGGCGGGGTTGCTGTTGCTGTTGCTGTTGCTGTGGCTGTTCGGTGGGACTCACTCTGAGTCACTCGCCACGCCGCCGCCTGCAGATTTCGTCAACGCCGAGGTCCAGTCGCTGTTGGCACAACCGGTGACGGACATAGCCAGCTTGCAGGCCACTTTGCGATCGATGGAGCAGTTGTTTTCATACGTCTCCAAAGACTTGGAACCCAAAGTGGCGCGCATGGTCTTTGCATACTTGTCATCGCTGGGTCCTGAAAGTGTTGAGACTGGCGTTGCGGTGTCAGAGGTGGGTACAGTGTTGGTTGTGATCCAACTTGTGGGCCTGTTGAGAGCATTGTGAGTGCACTCACAGAAGCAAGGGCAACGTTGCAGGGCGACACTTCCAACCGAGTCGTGATCACACCGACCAGTATCATGAGCGTGACAACCGAAGACACAGCAAGCGAGTGTCGCTCCTTGACGCGCGGAAGCTGGCACAAGATGGCTGCATTGACCATGCTCGCAGCACGTGCCGTGCAACAAACGCAAGAACCAGCGTTGTGCCTGCCGTTGCAACTGTCAACCACGATTTGCACACGTCGTGTGATTCAATCCATTCTGCCCCCAATTGCCTCGAGCACCATGGTGTTTGGGCGTACCGAGCACAACGAGTACAAGACTGACTCTGAGTTCGCGGCGCTCATGTCAAACGTCGCCCGCAAAATGAATTTGAAGACGCGCAGCATCATGGGCCAAGATATTGTACCCAATTTTGTTGGACATCGTGGCGGAGATGGGATCATGTACGTTGTTGTGCAAGCCATCACGTCATGGGCGTTGGTGTGTTGACATTGGTGGTGCTACAGGTACATGACAGATGCCACATTTGTGTTGCCAGCTGAGGCCCCGCCAGCCATGACTCAAGGAGTCTTCATTGCCGCCGACCCAACCGTTGCTGAGCGGTTGGTGTCTCTCCCTGCCACCGATGGCTTACTACGGCCGGCGTTGGCGAAGCTGTTGGAATGCCATGACGTGGTTGTACAAGAAGTGTGTGGAGCAGCGTGTGCAGGTGTGTTCATGGTCACTGCTGCGTCTCCAGTTTCCACTGGCGCTGCGACACCACCTCCTGTTCCGGCTGCCACACAACCACAAGACAACAGCACGTCGGGGGTGGCTGGCGCAGCCACGGTGCCAGCTGTGCCTGCGTCGGTGTCCACAACGGCACCACCACAAGCCGTGAATGGCCGGGCCACAGCATACTTGCTGAAGGATCATGCCACTCTTCTGTCCGGTGTGTTGGCAAGCACTGGAAGCTCATCACCACCCGCACGCCGAACCATCATCCGAGGCGACGCAGTGTTGGGGTGTGTCTCCAGGGTGGAGCAAGACACGGCGGCTTCGTCCCGAGTTGGTAAAGGGCAACGGTGTGGCATTGTTGGGTGACGCGTTGGACCCTGGGCGGTGGGAGCCTTCATGTAGCACGTTCTCTGCATCAATCACGAGTGGTTCAGCAAGGCATGCAACCACGGGCGCCGGTGCCGGCGCAGGTTCAAGTGTTGATGCTGTTGAGCACACGGAATCGCCGCTTCCGGCAGGCAAGACGCAAAACGCGCAGGATGTAATCCATGCTTCGACACGGCTGCGCACGGAAGTTGTTCCGGCGTTTGCGCGTCGTTTGGAACATCGGTTTTCTGAACACACCAGTGGTGCTTCTGAGAGTCTGGTTGGAGCTGGAGCCGGAGCTGGGGCTGGGGCTGGCAACAGCGTCAAGACTGAGGACTCCAGTGGGGCAACATCTGGATTGCCTGCTGCCTTGGCAATCATGAAAACTGTGTCTGATGAGGCTCATGAGCGCGGTATTGGTGTTCGGTGCGTCTTCTTGTGTGCTTGTTTATCATGGTGCCTGCTCACAAACGCTGTGGAGTGATTCAGGTGGTTGGGTTTGGTGCGAAAGCACTTGACATCCCAGCCTCTTCGTGATGCGGTGCGTACTGTGTTTCGCATCCCGTGTAGTGGTCGTGATGGTGTGTTGGTTCGTCGTGTGTTGGAACACAGGTGATGGTGGAACTGATCGCGAGAGTGGTTCGGGCTGAACTTCGTGAGCTGGTGAGCGTGGTTGCCACGGCGGACAGTACGTGAACAGCTGGCATGTGATGTATGTGAGAGCGCTGTGTTCACACCTCGATCTGTGTGTGTGCTACACAGAAGAGTCAAAAGCAAATGGAGATGGAGACAAGCCGAATCACATGAAAGAACTTCTGCTGCAGGTTGTGGGCAACTTGCTGGACTCACGCTTGAATTTGAACATGAATGCCGGGGATGCAAACAGCGAAAAGCAAACGCCATTGTTACGGGGAAACCTGAAGGCTCGTTTGCAAGCCAAGTTCCCGTTTGCGTTGTCTGCGGATGAGTGGCTTCACGACCATTGTGTGTGGACAAGCCTGCCTTCACCTGCTCAGCGAGCGTGTGCATTGTCAGCAGCTGCTATGTGCGGTGTCTCGACTTCCTTTTCAACCTCTGTACGCTGTCCCAGTTGCCGTGTTGCTGTGGTACCCGTGTTTGATTCCATATGTGTGGCCCAGATGACTCGTTCCGAGGATGGATCGGAAAGTACGCAGTTTCACCTGAAGGTACAAGAGTTCGTTGCCGCGACGCACCCAACCGAAGGGCCACGGCCTGTGATGCTTCGGACACGCAAAAGCATCCAAGAAGCCGTTGATCGCCTGAAGTCCCGCATCGAGCACTGTGAAGCTGACACGGGGCTGGTGGTTATGATGTTGGAGCTCGCTGCAGTACGTGAGGCGCACTATTGTTGACAAGGGCGTAAACGTCACTCGACTTGGTGTGCTGTCAACAGCTGCTCGAGTGCCGTGCGGACACCAAGGAGGAGGCGTTGCGTGTGTACGAGGAGGCTCGGTCGCGCGCAGTGGTTGAAGTGGGTGGGCTTGGTATGGTTCCGATGTACATTGCTTACAAGAAGGCCACACTGCTCCTGGAACGTGGAGGTGGGTGGCCGGTGTACGAAGCCGTGGTTCCGAGCCTCCAGGCACTGGGCCAACGCGCCATGCGTGGACTGGGCAATCGCGTTGCCAAGTCCGAGTTCGCGGTGGTTCCTACCATTCCACGCACCTTCTCGCGCATTGGTTCCTTGTTTGCCATTCGTGCGGCGGAAGCGTTGCTACAACTTGGGCAGATTCAAAAGGTGACTTGGCAGCGGTGCCGCGGCCCTTTTGTTGGAGTCTGTGTGTGGCTCATGGCTTTGACTGGGACGTTTTTTGTTTTTGTTCCAGTGCATGGAGAATCTTCCACCGCAAGACCGCGGTGTGCGCAGCGCTGTTCTGATTTTTCAGGTGTCCCTCTTGCTTGGATATGCCGAGGAAGGTTCAGCTGTGTATGGTACGACTTTATCCCCTTCACGAGCAGACATAATGACGCGTCCCTGACTTGTGTTGTCTTCCCAGATCGTGCTGCTGAGGGAACCCGCGATGCGAAGCACGGGCGCGATGTGCAAAGTATTCATGGCGAGCGCTTGATGGCATACTCGACTCTCGAAGTCCACGGCGAGGCAATTGCAGGGTAGGTGCGATGTTTGTGGGTTTCGATGTTGATTGACACATTCGGTTGGTGAACTTTTGTGGGTTAGAACTTCGGTTCAAACGTTGTTGGAGTGCCTCTCCCAGCTGCAGAGGCATCACAATCGCCGTGGTGTTGATACCATCATCGTTCATCTCGACTTGGCTGCTTTTGCAATGCTGGCTGGGTTTATTTCCTCCGCGCGAGCGCACGCCGAACGTGCTTTGCAGTTTGCCCAAGAGAGTCTGGGTGACTCCGTGTCGTTGATCCAGGCGCACAATGTTCTGGCATGGTTGCACTATCGGCAGGGCGATCATGATGCCGCCAAGGCATCCGTGGCTTCGGCGTTGGACGTGTGCGTGGGAGTTTTTTGCAAAGTGTTGTGTAGTGTCATGACGGTGCTGACGGCGGTGTTGGTTGAGTACAGCGCACGTCGTTTAAATTCGCGGACATCAGCCGCTGGGGTTACAATGTCCTCATTGGCGGAGTTGTCCATGCTTCTCGCCCCGTCAGATGACGATGGAGCCAAGCCGTTTCTGGAGCTTGCGCTCCGAGTCGCCTCAGAACAAGTCGGCGGTGTAGCCAATGAGAATTCGGCGCAACTGGTGTACTTGGCTGTGGCTGTCGCTCGTAACAGCGGGGTTGTTATCGGCACTCCACCCAGTCAGTTTCTGAACATCGCTGAATCAATGTACGTTGTACTGCGTGGTTCTCACAGGAGCTGGGGTGTTGGCACATTTTTATTGACATGGGTGGTGCGGCAGGCGCGCTCATGTGACGCACGTCGTGTTCGGAAGCGGGGTTGAGGTGTGGCCGTGTGCGGTGGAGCTCTTTCCTGCCATTGAGGCGGCGGACAAGGCGTTCGCAGCGTGCAACGGCACCATCCAAGCTCGTCAAGGCCCCACTTCCACTGTCACTCAACAACTTGGGGCTGCTGCCTCGGCGGAGGGTGTCGGCGAAGACTCTTCCACTGAAGCAAATGTGGCTGTGGCAGCCAGACTGCGAGCTGTTCGACGCTTCCTTGGACTGTGGGCCACAGAAGCGGAACTGTTGGAGGTGTACGACATGTGGGATGAGGCTGGGCAAGATGAAGCTCGACGCATTGTGCAAGCCCGTGTAGCCAAGGTCGAGGCATCATTTTGGCGTGACAACCTTCCTGGCCACGTTGATGCTGCATCCATGCCCCTCGGACCGCAGTACGTGTCAAGGAAGGTGCTGTATTGTACTGTACAATCGTGCATTGCTTCTTATTGTGTCAACGGCGTGCCAACTCGCGTGATTTGTCAGCCACGCCATGCCTGGTAGATACAAGGCGATGAAAGGGCCGGAAGCGGACTTCAGGGTTCACGAGGGAAAGTCCTGCATGGAGTGCGGCATCGAGCCCATCTTGGGTGAACGGTACTTCAACGCCGCAACCAACGACGATCGTTGTGTTGCATGCTTCCAAGTGGTACCCACTGCCAGTCAATCATCATGGCAGTGCGTGTCAGCGGCTGCACGACCCGTTGGTGATGATGACGGCATCGAAGAGCCAACGGCGGAGGAGTTGGCTGCCCAGGAAGAGGAAGAAAGAAAAGACACAGAGGCGGTGAACGTGGATGCCCCTGGCCTCGTGTTTTTGCAACAGCTGTACTCGTCTCATTTCCCTAATGTCAAGGACCCCATGCAGTTCTCAACCCCTCAAAAATTTTGTGATGGCGGGTATGTGAGTTGGCGGAGCCTGTGACAGCGTTAACCTCATGCGGATGTGTACTGGTGGCGGTTGGTGTTGCTTCCCATCGATGTGTTCGCTTGGCCAGACCCGATCCTGTACGTGCTACCTTGATGTGTAAAACTCCACGTTGTGTGCGGAGCATGCTGATGTGTGCTGCCCTGCACTGTGCTGCAGATAGACTTCATTCGCGTGTATCCTGTGGAGGCAAACACGGCAATGGGCTCGCCCGCGCATTGGCAGTACATGACACTTGGGTTCAGCGATCTTCACGGTGACGGAAGGTTGTACCCGGCAGCTACTGGTACGACGATGTGTGCGGTGCACTCAAATCGTTGCACCGTTGAACCATCTATGTTTCTGTGCACAGAGGCACAACCACGCAGTGGGTTTGGGTTTGAGCTTTGCTTTCGACTGCGCCGGCAGCCATGGGAAACCGCTCCTCCCTCCTGGCCTTGTGAACTGTTCAACACTCTTGCTCTGTTCGTGAACTTGGGCTGCGCTGCAGCTGAGGCGATGGTTCTGGGTGCTGACGTTTTGTGTGGCAGATTCATGTGCGACGTTGGTCCACTTGGGTGCTCTGATGCCGTGCAGGAAGCGCTGAAGCCGTACTTGCCAACCACTCCTCATGCGTTGCTGATAAAGGAGTCAACACTGGAAATCGTGGACTCTCCGACCGGAACTGTCGAGTTCATGCAGGTGTGCGCCCTTTCAGATGATGAGCACAGAGCTGCGATGGATGGGAGTATCGATACCCTATGTGGTGCGTACCATGGAGTTACGCCAACACGCCATGCCTGACGCGTTGGCTGCCGTGTCAGAGATGATGAGGCAGTGGAGTGGTGCAGAGGGAGGGCCGGGACGACTCCTCGTCGCAGACAAGAACCGCAAGAAGTCCTTGTTCACACACGACCCATCTGTATTGGCACACGTTATGTCGGAGATAGATGCTGAAGGTTCGGAAGGCTTGTGTGTTCTTACGTGTTGACCTAGCGTACTTCGCCACTGACCCATGATGCGGCCGACCAACACTGTGCAGGCTCGGGGCACACAGGCAGTGTTGTTTTTCTGGACGCTACTTGCACGAAGGGAGAGCACCTGGAGACTGTGCCCCAGCATCCTAACCCTGTGTACCGTATCGATGCATCCGACACTCACGAAGTTGTGACGGGTTTGGACATCCGCCTCACATTGAGGTCTTTGAAGGAGCTTGGGAATGCGATGCGCAGTCGGATGGCACACGGGAATGCGTACGTGGTTGGTTCCTGTGCTGAGGTCGTGAGTGCAACAAGTTGTTGTGGCTCCTGACGGGTATATCCTGCGACAGGTTTTACATGTCCAACGGTGCTCGAACTGGTGGCCACAACATCACGTTGGTGTTTTGCTCTGACAACGGCATTGGGGATGTGAGCGTTTTTCCACGTGTCGTGGAACCTTCTCCGGCGCGTCGGTTCGTTGTGCTTCGTGTCTTGCTACCCTGCCACATACTGTACCATGTGCTCTCACTGATGCGTTTTGTGTGTGATTTGTGCCTCAGCATGATGATCGTGAATGACGAGGTTGTGGCTGTGCTTGTACCTTCAGCGATTGCTGGTGCTCTTGGGCGAGACATGGCTGCGACTGTGGCTGAACACAGCTCGGCAACGCTTCCCGTGCACATGGAGTGGGACGAGTGGCCAGGCGTAACGATCACTGTTTTGGACATGGAGGAAGAAGAGGGGACTGCTGGCGTGGGTGGCCTGGGTCCGTAGCCGGTAGTGAATATCTCCACTTATATACCATCAGTGACAGTGCTGCGGCTGCTGCGCAAGTACTGCAGCGGTGCCATGCTCCACGTGCCTCGTGCTATCGGATCATACTGGAGAAGCCTTCCCTGCATACCCCGAGTACGGTTCATAGCTCGTTCCAACGCCAACCCGTTGTCGGCAGCAGCAATCCGGAGCTGTGCTTCGTTGGTGGACAGTGACGATCTCGAAGACCAACGCCAGCTTGCAGAGATCAAGGATGAAGCGTTCTATGATACGCATGCCACAGAGAGGCAATACTTCTACTACATTGATTCACAAGGTTGGTAGCGTACTCCCGTTGAAGTGTGGTGTTGTGTGCAGCGGGTCTTTGCTGTGCTCTAACGCTTGCCAGCAATACAGGCAGGCTGTTCTTGGAAAACACCGTTCCGAAAAACGTTGCCACAAGCTTGAAGTCAGACAAGTTTCTCGATTTTTTCTTTCGACAGCTCGGACTCAATGTCCCACGCAAGCGAACAGGGCATACCCTTCACCCTGAGTACCCTTTCTTTTCACCTTGTGGGCGCGAGAAGAACTTCGTCAAGTGTGCGGACGTTCCGATCGTGTTTCACTCCATGAAACAGGGGAAGCTTTTGTATGGAGCCTCACTCAGTGTGAGTGTTGGTGGGTATGGCTATCGATGTGTTGGTCACACAGCAATGACGTTCACCGTTGTGCAGACCACTTTCTGTGCCAGCCAACTGTGTGTTTCCTCTTCTGGACGTATGTACCACCCATGCCCCGATTCCAAGGTTGGGGGCCTGGCGCTGGTGCATTCTCACCTTGCGAGTGAACTGTGCACCAACCTTGCGATTGACGATAGCGGATCTTTGGTCGTTACGCTTGGCGGGAAGTCGTACAAGCTACCACAGTGTCCGTGTCTACGTGGATATGTGTCACGGCGTGTGTGCTGCTTGTGTATGTTGATCCACGACTCAGCTTTTATGTGTCTCTGCATGCCTGCGTGCCTGCGTGTGTGTGCCTGCGTGCCTGCGTCCCTGCGTGTGTGTGCCTGCGTGTGTGTGCCTGCGTGTGTGTGCCTGCGTGTGTGTGCCTGCGTGCCTGCGTGTGCGTGTGCGTGTGCGTGTGCGTGTGCGTGTGCGTGTGCGTGTGCGTGTGTGTGTGCGCGTGTGGGCG
>Ga0213833_1000636_pt1 | contig 31527 bp, 24 predicted proteins | sample SWATP21_FD_160575 | JGI IMG/M metagenome (GOLD analysis project Ga0213833, IMG submission 160575) | Coastal seawater microbial communities from Marineland, Florida, United States - SWA TP2 #1 | ecosystem: Environmental > Aquatic > Marine > Coastal | place: USA: Florida | collected 2016-08-14 | reverse complement strand
TCTGTCTGTCTGTCTGTCTGTCTGTCTGTCTGTCTGTCTGTCTGTCTGTCTGCGTCTGGATACATACACATGTGCGTGTCTGCGTCCGCCTTGTCTCATGGCGACGGCGCTTGCCTGCTCCCCAGGCGGACCACATCAAGGCGCTACAGCACCAGCTGTCCGCGGCCACCGCCTCCACCGACGGCACGCTCCAGAAGCAACTGGCCGCCGCGCGACGCCGCAACAAGGCCCTCGAGGCGCAGCTCCAGCACGCCGACGAGGCGCTAGCGAAGAAGCACCCGGACAGCCTGGCCAACCTGATCCGCGCAGCCAAACCCGGACCCGAGGCGGCGGAGGCGGTGCGATCACTGCGGGCGCGGGTGGCCGAGTTGGAGGCGGCCGAGGCGGAGACGCAGGCCACCCATCGCAAGCGGGTCGCGGCGCTGCGGCAGGAGAGTGACAAGATGCGCAAGACGCTGCAGCAGCAGGTGGAGGACGCGCAGGAGGCGGCCAAGGCGGAAGCAAAACGGGCGGAGGAACTGGCGGCGTTGACCAAGTCCACGGCCGCGGCGGATGTGCGCAAGCAAGCTGACGCCGAGATTCGGCGCATCCGGGAGTTTTACCACAACAAGCTCAAACAAAAGCAGGTGCGTTGGTGTGGTTGGTTGGTGTCGGAGGAGGAGGCGAGAGGAGGGAGGGGGGAGGTGTGTGTGTGTGTGGGTGGGTGTTGGCATCGTTGTGTTGCCCCGAGCATGTGATGGTGGTGGTTGTGTCTGTGCCTATCACACGCACAAGACACACACCAACGAACGCGTCTGACCCTGTTTGTTGTGTTGTGTTGGGTCTTGCATGTTTTCTTCTTACCCTCGACTCGCGTGGTGCACTTGTTCACTCTGCGTGTTTGCCTTGTCTGTATCCGGCCCTTTCTACCGCTCCTTCTTCAGCGTGGCGTTGCATCTTCGTCCGGCGTCGACAGCGAACGCCTTGCTGTGATGCAACTGGAGCATGAGGAGCAGGTCACCAAGTTGAAAGCCGAGGCCGCTCGCCTTCGCTCCATCATTCGCAACGGCGCTCACTCACCACCTGACCCGTCGCATGTGGGCAGCGATGCCTCTGGTGCCGGTGCTGGTGTCGGTGCTAGCGCTGGTGCTGGTGTCGGCGACCTGACCGTGGCCACTGGCGGCGGTGACGACGACTCGTTGCTGCTGTCACGCAGCGAGCTGGTGTCACCGCTGCCGCCTGTGGATGCAAGCACCCACGCGGAACTGAAGCGGCTGCGGGAAGAGAACATCGAACTCCGCAAGTTCGTGCTCGCTGGGCCGTCGCCGTCGCGTGTGGATCCCACCACAGAGGACGCGGCCACCGCCATCCAACGTCAGCTGCAAGACGCGCAAACCGAGGCGCAGAAGGAACGCAAGCGGGCTGTGCGGGCGGAGGAGGAGGTGAATGAGTTGCAGGCACAACTGCATCTAGCCAACGCACGCGCGAAGGCTTTGCGGCAGGAGTTGAAGAAGGGTGCTGCTGGTGAGGCGTCTCCCCAAGGTGAATTGACGCCGCCGTCGTCGTATCCACAGCAGCAGTCGCAGTCGCTGCAGCAACGACCAGTGCAGCAGCAGCAACAGCAGCAGCAACAGCAGCAACAGCAGCAAATGATGCGGCTTGAAGCGTTGCTGGACGTCAAGCAGGATGCGTTGGATGAGGTGAAGATGGTGCGTGGTCTACCCTTGCATTGTGACGCATGCGTTTTGTTGTGGGGCGTCTCGTCCCCGTGACAGTGCGTTCTGACCATTGTCGCTGCTGCCGTGGTTGTTTGCCATCATTGTTGTTTCTGTGTGGGGCTTGGCTGTGTGTATGGCTTGCCGGGGAACAACAGGAAAAGCAGCGCGTGACACAAGACTACCAACGCTTGGTGTTGGAAGCACAGAAGCTGCGTGAGGCAGCGGCTACAGCACGCGCCAACAACCCCAGCCTCGCCAAGTTCCAGGCACTGCAAGCCACCGTCGCAGACATGCAGCGTCGCGCACAGCTCCGCGAGTCACAGCTGCGGCGTGCGACCAAGGATGTCGAAGCGTCGCACGCCATGGACGTGCAGATGTTGCGCAAGGAGCACGAACATGCGATGGAGGCGAAAAACGCGCAGCTGCGTCGTTTCCAGCAGCAGGTTGCGCAACTGATGGCGATGTTTCGGCAGCTGCAGGCGACCGGTGTGGGAAGCAATAGTGGCGCCGGGGTTGTGTGAACCGGCATGAGATCACACACGTTGTGTTAGGTGGTTGTGGTGGCTCCGGTTGTGTTGCTATTTCGCGTGTTGTCTGTGCCGTTGCTGTGAACGGTGGTACCCGAGACCACTGATGGGGGCGGTGGGGGCATGCAGTACAAAGACAAAGTTGCAGTGTTGTGGTTTCGCCTTGACCTTTGTTTCTCTGACGACGGCACTGCGCCGCCTACTCCCCGCTGCTACATGCAGCAAGCAGGTGCTTGCACCGTTGGACGGAGCTCTTGTAGGCCTGGGGAACACACACACGCATGACCACAACGCATCACGATGCACACGTAAGGCGCACACTTCACCACGCATCGTATGCACGCACAACCCGCACACCAACACAACGCCAGGCAGTTGCACACGCACGTCAAGCAATGATGCAACTTGGGGCAGCTGTAGGTCCGCAGCACACGCATCAAAGGGAACCACTGGCTCCTGCTTGCACGGTCCTCCGGACGCCGGCGCTGGACCGAGCACACTCGACGCGACAGCAGTCCCAGTGATCCGGTTCGAGCTGCGCTGCTCTTCCTCCTCGTCAGAGCTCGTCTCCCAGTCAATGTCGTCGATGGAGGCGTCGTCTGGCCACACCACATCTGGTGGCGCGTCGCCGAGCTTGGCATGCGGCGGCGCTGGCTGCGACACCTCGTCCGCGTCCCACAAGCTTGGTTCCCTCGCCGCACTGACACCGTCACCAGCACCGTCAACAGCACCGATACCGGCACCGATACCGGCACCGACACCGGCACCGATGCTGGCACCGATGCTGGCACCGGATAGTGTGGCACTGTCCGTGTCTTGGCAGGAGGGGGAGGGGGCACCCTTGATGTCATCGGCCGCCAGCAGCGAATCCAGGACCTGGGAGTCCAGGGTGGTGATGTGCCCGAAGCCAGGCACCAGCTTCACAGGGGGAATGCCCAGCAGCGCACCCAGGTAGTTGTACATGGAGAGTGAGTCATAGCGGCGCGCCACGGTAGACACGAGGTCGTCTGGCAGCCCATGTGGGTACTCGGAGGCAAGAAAGGCAATGTCCTCCGCCAGCGCCGCGACGGCCGCCATGCCGCTCTCATCGTCGACGTGCATGGACGACAGCGACTCCACGGCATGCCTCGCACCCGCACCCGCACCTGCGCCCGCACGAGCACTAGCACTAGCACTAGCACCGACACCTGCGCCCACACCCACACCTGTGCCCGTGCCACTCGCCACGGTTGCAGGGGCGCGAGGGGTGGCAAACACGGTGCCGGCAGAGGAGGAGGTCAGGATGGGCATGACGGTCGCGCCGGACACGCCGGGGGTGATAGCGACAGTGGCCGAGGCAGACACGTGGCCACCTGCAGTGTGTGCACCCGCAGCGGCACTCGCTGCTGCTGCTGCTGCTGCAAGCCCTTGGTCGCCATCACCATCACCATCACCACCACCACCACCAACACCAGCCGGCGAAGCGGTTGCGGTTGCGCCGGTCAAGCCATGGCGCAAGGCAGGGGAAGCAATCAGCACTGACACGGGGCTGTGGGCGCGGCTGCTGCTGCGCGCAAACTTCGCCACACCCAACGGGTCTCGCCCAGTCGAAGGAGGGAGGGACACAGGGACAGGACGGGGGAGAGGAGGTGTGTGGTCGGAAGCACCTTGCCGCGGCGGTCGTGTCCATGCTGCCCCAGCCACACGCCCTGGCGCAAGGCCCTCGCCACTTCCGTCTCCACTGCGACGACCTGGACTCCCTCCTGCCTGCGGGTGCTGCGGTGCTGCGTGGTCGGTGGATTGTGGAGGCGTGGCCATCCACAGTGTATGAATCGGGGTGCCCTTCTTCGTCTTCTTCTTGTGCGTGTGGGCCCCATCGCCACCACCACCATTATCATCATCATCGTCGCGCTGGTCCACGGTTCCAATGTCATCCCCACCCCCACCGCCGGTGCTGGTGCTGGTGCTGGTTTGTGCGACAGGTGCTGGCGGCGGAGTCCGAGGGGATGATGGCGCGTCGTCACCATGCACCATCTGTCGCGCCGTCACCGACGTGGGTGGCTGTTGTGCGGCGGGTTGCGAGGTGGTGGTATGGGGGCGTGGTTTAGGCGCTCGAGACACCATGGGGGTTGGAGTGGGCGGACTGAGGGATAGACCGTCCCCGATATCCATGCCGTCGCCATCCACATCGTCGTCGTCGTCATCTGTCAGCAAGTCGCCGCCGTCGCTGTCGTTGAGGATGCTGTCAATCACACCCGTGATCGAGCTGCCACGCCGCCGTTGCCGCGAAGAAGACACCGACGATCGACGGCTCTGTCGCGAGGCAGCTCTGAGCGGCTCCGACAGGGTGCGTTGCTGTTGCTGCTGTTGCTGCTGCTGTTGTTGTTGTTGTTGCGGTGCAGGTGCCGACACAGCCAGCGGCTGCGACGGCGGCAACAGCAACGGCGACACGGCACGGACGTCACCCGACTGTTGTTGTTGAAGCGCCGGCGAACGTCGCAACAGCACGCTCGTGTGGCGGGGAGGGATGGCGGTGGCCAACACCCCGCCGACGCCACGTCGTTGACGGCCGCCTGCCATTGGCACTAGGGTTGGAGACGCGGGCAGACGACCGTCAGTGGTGGTGGTGGCGGTGGTGGTGGTCGCCGCAACGCCAGCCCGCAGCACGTCGTTGGCGATGGGACGAGAAAACACGGGCGATGGTGAGGCCTGCATGCTCGGGCTTCGGCCAGCGACGGCCGCGGCAATGGCAGCGGCGGCGCCGATGGGGTTACCACCACCGGCGCTCGCATAACTCGACGCACGCCCGTCGTCGTCCACAGAGGATGTGAGGCTGAACGTGCGGGACCGTGAACGCGAGCGTCCAGACGAGTGGCGCCCTGTCTGCAGCATGGCGTGGCGAGCGGCAGTGGCACCATGAGCAGCACCCACACGGTGTTGCTGCGGTTGCTGCTGCGGCATGTGCGAGCCGGTCAGACGAGGCGACGACTGTGGTGGGACGCGTGTGTTTGGTGCACCGCCCGCGTTGTGGGGCGCTGAAGCGCCGGCGCCAGCGCCAGTAGACGCGGTGGTGGAAGATGACACGGTGTTGTCGTCACCACCACCGACATTGGCGCCAGTGGTAGCGGTGTTGGTGTTGGTGAGGGTGTGGGTGTTGGTGTTGGTGTTGGTGTGGGTGTTGGCGTTGGTGGTGGTGGTGGTACTGGCGTTGGCACTGGTGCTTGCGCTCCCGGGTGCGCTGGGTGGCGGTCCCAGACCGTATCGAGCAGCGACACGTGCAAAGGCGCCAGCTGTGAGCGCGGAGGTGGTGGAAACACGCGTGTCCATGCTGCTGATGCTGCGCAGGTCATCGGACTGGGTTTCCAGCTTCGCTCGCAGCGCCAGCACACGGCCGCGGGAGTTGACCATCTTTTCTTGGAACTCCCCTGGCTCCAAGCCCGTCAAGTACCTGGTTGGTCGCGCCGAACCAAGGGAAGGCAACGCAACAGGTGCAGAAGGTGGTGAGTGCAGCCACAGAGACCCTTGCGGTGGTGGTGGTGGTGGTGGTGGTGGAAAAGTGGCAGCGTCGGTTGTGGTTGTGATTGTGATTTGGGGGCTACATGGGAGCGCACACGTACGAGGGCTTGATGTTTCGAACAAAAGATACCACAGACAGTACATTCGTGATGAAGTACCCTTGCTCTGACATGAGTTTTGAGGGGTTCGCGTATTGGAGCACATACCTGGAAGAGGGCGGACGGAAGCGAAGGAAAACGGCGTTTCGATCATGTCACACACAGGTGTTCACACACAGGTGTTCACACACAGGTGTTCACACACACACACGCACGCGCGCGCGCGCGGCACACACACAGACAGCATGTACACGCGAACGCACTTGAGGTTGCTGAACAGATTGTCCGGGTTCGCGTGAATCACCGTGTAAATCAGGGCAGGCAGGAACTCATCCGCACCCACCCCCGCACCATCCTCCGACATGATGGTCAGCACGGTCGAAATGACGCGGCAGCAGTTCATGATGCAAGCCGCCTTGTGTTCCGTCGCGCGGTACGCATTCATCTCCTTCAGCGCTTCCATCGCAAGCTCCCACGCAGGCATGAAGGTGTCCGCGGTGCTTGGCATGTCCAAATGCGCAAACGTGATCCACTGCAAGCCTTCCATGGCGAGCTTGAGCTCCTTGTCTTTCTTGCGATGGGAAGGCTGAATGAACACCTTGTCGAATATCTTGCACGTCACAAACGTCTCTGCACAAACAACAACAACAACAACGACGACGACAACAACACCGACAACCCGTGGAGAGGAGTCACCACTTCATCCAAGCACCGAAGAGCACAACATCGGCTCAGTTGCGTGTGGACCGCACCTAGCGCGTCCACAATGTCCTGCCACGCATCCACATCGTGTGTCTTGACGCGCCACAGGGGATGCACTCGCAGCTCCTTCTCCATGCGCGTCAGAAAGTTTCTCACACGACGGTCTGGAGGCGTGACATCATCACCGCGAACTGCAAGCCAAGTTTTCACGCGGAGGCGGTGAGCAAACGCAAAGCAAAGGCACAGAATCAAACGCCATAGGAACGCGTGCAGCACACAGTCGCAACCACTCCCCCAGGCGACCCAGACCACAACCGCCACAGTTGAACACACACGCACAACCGCACACCCATACATGCGCACTCGGCAACGCACCAAACACACGACTGGTGTCCTTTGAGGGGGGCTCAAAGTCCCACTCGTCATCGGAGTGCTTGGGCGCGTTGATGGCGTGCAGATGGTCAAAGTCCAGGCCCCTGAACTTCGTGATGAACGCACGCAACAGCTCGACCACCGCAGCTGCACCTGGGTCTTTCAACACCTCCGTGAACCGCCGCAATGGCGATGCAGGTTGAGGCGCCGCCGCAGCGGCGGTGGAAGCCGCCGGCGCCGCTCCACATGCCGTTCCTGCATCCATTGTCCCGGAGGAGGCTGCCGCGCGAGACCCTCCTCTGCCCTCGCTGCCTGCTGTGCCAGCTGCCCCACCAACCTTCGTTTCGTCGCCGCCGTTGTTGGCCACACCACAGCCATGAGCGCCCACAGCACCCGCGCTGCCGGACTTCACACGCCCCGCTGCCGCCGCTGCCGCCTCCTGGCTGCCACCGCCGGCACCGTTCTCGTATGTTGCGCCGTCGTCACCCTTGCCTTCCCCATCCACATCCTGGTCTGCACCAGCGTCGCAGTGGTGCTCGCCCTCAGCCGTGACGGATCCTGATGGCTGCAACGAAGGGTGTTGGTGCTGCTTTTCCTCTTGTTCCGTGTCGTCCCCTTGGGCTTGGCCCGAATGCTGCTGCTGCTGCTGCGACTCTTCTTCCGCCAACTTCATCGCATCGGCCAAGTCTCTTGCGGCGTCCGCAGATTGCTGACGAAGCAAGGCCGCGTGGGATTCGCCGAGAACATCAAACACCTTGGAGGGTGGTGCGTCGCTGCTGACACCGTCGAGGAAGTCCAGCAGCTTGGAGAGCGAAGGAATGGGCTGTTGGGACAGGTAGATGGACTTTTGTGCCGCCATGAAGCGCGCAGTGACAGACACCGTGCGGCCCCGTGCAGCACCTGGAATCCCAGTCCGCATCGACCCGCCCATTGAACGCACAAACATGCACACGAGCACACACACACAGCATGAGTGACGAAGCTCGCCTTCCACCACCCCACACTCCCCTACAGGCACCGCAACTTTGCCGCCGCGGCAACCCACCACTGTGGGCGATCCACGACACGTACCAGGTGAAGTGAGGGTCGCATCGCCCGAGTCGCCGCTCGCTGCAACAACGTCACGCGTCGACGGCAGGATGCTCATCACTTGCATTTTGGCCACCTTCGCGGGCGCCTCCTGGATCGTCTCCGATATCCACGCCACCACGCGCGCGCGGGCCTTCGCAAGCAGTCGCTGACGCCGCCGCTCAAATGCCGCGTCCGCATCTTCTTCCACCGTGCACACGCTGGTGCCGCCGATTGAGGACGCCAGTGATGGTGCACGCTGTCGGCTGGGACGTAGGAACGCGTCTCCATCGCTCGACCGCTGGCGAGCCAGGGGTGTGGAGGGCGACATGACGGGCAGTGGTGACGCCAGGGGCGACGCCAGTGACCCGACAGGCCTCAACGACGCGTTGGGAGACGCGACGCCAGGCGTGTGGTGGGCAGGCGTGTGTTGTGGCGATGTCGACGGAGTCCCATCATGTGGTCGCGACACACCAGCCATGTGGCGGCCGGCCCCGGGAGACATCAGCCGGGGTGAACGGGGGCCGTCGCCCGGTGCGTGTGTGTCGGGATGCGTGGTGGTGGACGTGCGTGTGGCGGACGACGCAACGTGGCCCCTGCCATTCCTGCCGCCGCTGCTGCCGCTGTTGCTGTTGGCTTCGCCCTCGCCCGTCACCCCTGCCGCCTCGAACGCAAGAAACTCTTGCAGCAGGTGCGGCGGGAGGTCGATTTCGTCCAGCGCCCGGGCCATGGCCGCCGCAGAGCGATCATGCTCACCGAAGCTCGTGGCTGCGCCGGCCGTGAACGACTTTGACGTCCGCCGTCGGTCGCCGGCAGTGCCGCGCATGACATGCACCGTGTTCTGCCGCTGCAAACCACGGCGAGACGTGGCGACGCCACTGGATCCACGCGGCGCAGCACTGCCGCTCGAGCCACGAGGCGTACGCGATACGAAGCGACTAAAGATGCCCCAGCCGCTGCGGTTGCGCTGTCCGCTGCCATCAGACGACATGGCGGAGAACGACGATGGATGATGATGCGTTTACCTCCCCTTTTTCGCCCCCTTCCGACCTTGGGCGCCCAAGTAGCTGCAAACGCAGCGACACGCGGTGTGTAGCAAAACCAAAGAGTTCCTCTATGCTACTGTAGCCACTACTCAGCAATGCGTGTCTCCATTGCAGCGAGCTGCACGCCCACACTTTGCTGCGAGGGTTGTGGGGGTCGTCTTGGCAGGACCCGTGACTACTATCAAAACATATATTACGTACGACCTTGTGTCTGGTGGATGGTAATTGTGTTATATCTGCCCACAACGGCAATGATCTTTGCCCTGCCCGCCTCTTGCTCACGTGTGCCGCGTGTTCGCGCGAACTGCCTACTGCAACCCCCCACGCTGCCGTCTCATTATCCGGTGCCGTGATTGGTCTTGTTCCTGGTGCTGCACGCCATTGGTCACCCTCAAATCGGGGTGGGTGCACCGCTTGGGTGTCAGTGGGCTGCGCACCGACGGCTGCCGAGAGTTGTCCAGATTGTGGTCAGATTTGGGAGTGAAGGTCCTGCCTTCCCAGAACCCATTTGTGAGCGGTTTGCGCTGTGCTCCACGCCGAGAACGTTGCACATCAGTTGCTGTCGACCATGAATCGTCCTGCCATGTACCCCAACAAGCTGTGCTACCAGCGCGAGATCGACCGCAACAAGCGTATCCATGCACGTCGCCTGAAAAACATGAAGTCCACAAATCGTACCAACAGTGCCAAGCTCATGGACAACCGACCTCCACGACGGTTCAAGCATTTACAACAAAACCTCAAGAAGCGCCAGCTGGAAGAGGAACGGTACTTCCAGATTGAGCGTGAGAACAAGCTGCTGATGCAAAAGGTGTGTGCCATGGGAGTCGGGACGTGGCAACAACGTGTCCGCCATATGCGGTATGTCTCAGTGTTAACGCCGTGACGGTCATGTGTGGTACAACGTGCAGATGTTCGCCATCATGAAACAGAAGCCTGACCCGCGAGCTTCGGAGTACCTGCCTGGGTTGCGCATCAACTCTGGGCAGACGCCCATTGTGGACAACTACCTGTCCACGCAGACCAACCTGCCTGGCAAAGCCGTGCTCATCCCCAGCTTGAACCGAGAGGCTCGACGTCGCTCCTATGACCGCATCATGGCTGAGAACGTGGCCATTCTCGAGCGCATCTCCCGTCAGAAGGTGCGTCGTCGATGCACAGGTTTTCGTTGCCCACATCACACCCGCCCTCACCAGTGCGCGTGTTGATGCCCGTGTGCGTGCGACAGTCAAGCTACAGCGTGAAAGAGTGGGAACTGGAGCGATCCAAGACAGAGACTTACCTTGCCAACATGAGTCAGGACCTGACCGCAGGATATCTGCGCCAGGGACCCAACGGCCGCAGCGTCTTCTTCGACCCGAGTGCCTCGCTATCTCCCTCACGCCGCCTGCGGCCTTTGAGCCAGCAAAGCAGTCGCCGCCGGCGCACGCGTCGCGGCAACAAGAGCAAGACGTGGGGTCGTCGCTCTCGCACCCGTGGCTCGAGTCGGTACGGTGTGCTATACTGCGCTGTGCTGTGTGCTGTGCGCCGTGTGTCCGTCCACCCATTCCTGCTAGAGGGGCGCTGCCCATGCGTGCCTCGCTCTGTTTGATTTGTGTTGTGCTTTCCGTGTGCCGACGGTGATGGTTCCGTGTTGTTGCACAGAGGACGTTCCAGAAACAGCACCAAGCGTGCCTCTACAGCCCCTTCACCGCAGCGCCAGCAAAGCGGCTTGGGTGACACAACCGGTTGCTTGCTCGTGGAAGTTGAGCGCGACCTGCGCGATGATCGAGGCGGGACCGCGTTGCTTCGGGTTGTAGAGATTCCGACCTTGGGTGGCATGTCGCAAGACACTGTTGAACTGGCCACATCGTGCGTGTCGCGTGGCTTGTGATATGCGTGCTTTGTGCGCGGACTTGGCTCATAGATTGTGTGTGTTCGCACACGTGTTGTTCTGTTCTGTTGTACAGTGGCGTGCGTGTGCTGGCCGACGTTTCGCACGGTGGCGGAGCAGCACTTCAGTTCTCTGTGGACAACTTGAAGGAAATTGCAGCGAGTTCTCGTGACAGTGCAGGCCTCATGTACGAACTGCGTTGCTTGCGCGCATCATGGCTGTTGGTTGTGTTTTTTGCGTTTTGATTCGCTTTCGTTCTGTTTCTTTTCTGGCATACCTTCGCTTCGTCGTGCGTATCACCTCCGAACCGTGGCTGACATGTTGTGCTTGTTTCGTGCTTTCCTGTCGGTGTGTTGGTGGTTACTGCCAATCCAGGGCTCCGCTGCAAACACTTCAGCTCCTGGACTCCCGCCACAACTTCACACGCATGAGCACCCGCTTCACGGGCGATCAGATGGCCGCATTGGGCCGTGCAGTGTTGCGGCGTGTGGAAGTTGTTCCGCAGCCCTTTGGTGGCTACATGTTGCAGCCTAACGACAGAGAAACAGACCATGGCGAAGGTGGTGAGCCGTTGCCACCCCCACCACCCCCGCCACCTGCTGACAGCGGTGTGGCCACTGGCGCTGGCGCTGGTGCCGGCGCCGGGGATGACGTGGTGGAAGACTCTGCCGAGACGCAGGCCGCCGCGACAAAGCTGCAGGCGATTCACCGTGGCAATGCCGCGCGGCGCCGCGTGGATGGCATGAAGGCAGAGCAGTGACCGTGAACATTGTTGATAACAAAAATACCATCAAGTAGCTGTTGTTTGCAATTCATGCTTTGCGTGTCCGTACTTCATGACCGTGACCACATCAAGGTGTCAAGACTTTTGCTCCCGTTTGTGGCACGTTTTGCTTCGGAAGTGTGTCAGTTCCAGTGTGTGTGCTGCTTTTTGGAGGTTGAGGTTCACAACAGGGGGCGAGTTGCAAGATGCCGCTTGTGCAAAAGATGGCGTTTGTGCGCCCGTCGAATCTGGGGTTTGATGACCCAACTGCACTGCCCAACGTATGTCGGTTGCTGTGCTTGTTCCCATTGTGCAAGCACCACACACGCACACAGTTGTTTGGTGTGTACTCACGACTTTTTGTGGTCGCTGTGTGCTCCGTGGCGGTGGCGCCCACCAGATGAAGCGCCGGGAACTGCAGGCACTGGCGAAGAAGAACGGCGTGCGTGCGAACATGAAGTCGGTGGCCATCGTTGCTGCCTTGGAGGAGTTGTTCGCCGAGGAGCAGGAGCGCCTGAACAAAGAAGCGGAAGCTGTGGCCCTGGTTGAAGCGGGTGTGGACCCTGCCACGGCGGATGTGGCCATGGCCACTGAGGCGTCGTTCGTGGACGCGACCGCTTCCGATGCGGAGAGTGTCGACGGAGACGCCGTCGACACGATCGATGTTGGCATCACCCTGGTCGTGGAGAATCAGGAAGAGCCCATCGCTGCCGTTGCAGCTGACCGTGTTGCCGATGCTGACGCGACCGTGGAGGCAGAGGCGGAGGTGGCAGCAGCGAAGTCGGCGTCGCCAGCACAGGCCGCACCCGAGGAGGCCAAGACAAAGACAACTGCTCAGCCCCGCAAGAGCGCCAAAAAGTCCAAGGGCCGCAAGCGCAAGGTGAAGGACTGGGACGCCATCCACGCGCGCATGTTCGCCAAGCAGCAGTCCATCGTCGAGTACCACGCGCGTCGCACCAACAAGACCCCGCGCAAGACACCGCGCAAGGCGCTCGACACAAGCGGTAAGACGCCACGCGATGTGCGCAGCACCAAGCAGTCCACATCCCGGACCACACCCGCAAAGCCGAAGCCTATGTGTGGTGGCGTGGTGTCGAAGCGCACCCCAACCGCGTCCGCCCCTTCCGCGGCACCGACCACGCGCAAGACCACACCACGTGTTGCTGTACTGTCCCGCAAGCCCTTCGTGCCCACCAAGTCCTCCAAGAGGCCCACCAAGCCCCAGGCCTTCCATCTGGGTCGCCCTCGCGCGACCACACCGACCGTCGCCACCCCTGCACAGCCCGCAGGCACCACCGCCACTGCCACCGCCACTGCCACCGCCACCGGGGCGACGCATGGTCGCGCACGACCACGCAGTGCAGTCAGCGCGCGACCCACACCCCGGTCGGCCCGTGTCACGCCTGGATCACGCATCCCAAAGCGCCACGCACGCCCGTCCACAGCGACAGGTGCAGGAGGGAAGATTCCACGCCGCGGTGGTGGTGGTGTGGCGGTTGGCGCTGGTGCGAAGAAGCGCGGCCGTCGGCCGACACCTCACCCCGCCGCCACTCAACTTCAACGCGGCAAGGGTGCGCCTGTGGTAGCACCGATGTCGGCGGCGCGCCGCAAGAGCAGCGTGAGCGGGGGTGGCCGCTTCAAGCGGTACACGGGGAAGGTGGTGTACCACGCGGAGACGCCGTCCATTTTCTCGCCCACGCCCAAGCCCAAGAAGCGCCGAGTGTTTGACCTTGCGGCGAGCTTGAAGCGACCACTGGGCTACACGCCCCACACCATGAAGAAGAAGGGGAAGAAGGTGTCGCCTGGTCCTGTGGCACAGCAGCCGGGGAATGAGAACAAGCACCCAGCTCGAGGCACCAAAGACAAGGTTCGTGATTGGGAGGGTTGCGATTTTGTTGATTTCTGCTTCGTTGTTTTCTTGCTTCCTTCTCCCTCACTCCTTGATTACAACGTCGTGTGTGTGGTTTGCTGGTGGTGGTGCACGCTCAGTCCGCCATCCGCGCCAAGCAGTTCAAGGCCAAGTCTGGCATGGGTAGCACACAAACTCGAAAGGCCGCAACTGTGGCCCGTGCTCATGATGCACGCAAAGCGAAGCTCATGCAACGGCGGCGTCGTTCGCTTCGTGTAGCAGCGGCAAACGCGTGATAGATGCACCGCTGTAGGTGGTTGTGGACTGGAGCGTGGCTCTTGTTTGCACGGAGGCGTGTAGTCTGGTGGCATGGACGTCTGTCCACGGGGAAGATTGATTCAGGTTTGTTCGTTTGTTTTGTTTCCGAGTCTCGTGTTGTTTGTTCGCTGGTCGATGGGGTTGTTGTGTCGTGGTGGATTGTCTTTTCTTTGCCTCCCCGAACTTCGGCGCACATTTCGTACTGCGTTTTCAGAGGGGTTACTAGTGAGTGTTGTGGCGGCACCACGTCGCTGGACTGCGTTGTGATCGTCCCAACACATGGCTAGGAGTGAGTGTGCACCGGTAGCTTGAAAAGAGCAATCCGTCTTGACTTGGCTGAGTTGGCTGCAAACTTCTGCGTTCAGTTGATGCTGCATTCGCAAAGTGCCTCCTCCGCTCGCCACTGAGTGTATGTGGACGGTGGTGCATTTTGTACGGAGCTCTTTCTGCCCACGAATTATGGTTTACGAGCGCCATCCTTCTTGCCATGGAGTTCCTGGCACAATCATTCAGGACGCTGCGAGTGGAGGTTCTGGCCATTTTGTTGACATGTCTCATTGGGGGTGGGGGTGGGGGTGTTGGTGCCGCAGTGAACAGCACCGGGCACGGCTAGGTGCCGCCCTCGGGAGGAATTGCGCCCCAAGGATACCAGCGGCGGTCGGTGGATGCGGCGTTGTTTGACGATGGTGAGGACTTGGATCGCCGCCTGGCTGCCGTGGAAAGCAAGTTGCAACACGCAGCAGCAGCGGCCGGCCTGGTCACAGCAGGAGGCACGTTGTAATCGTCGTGTCGTTGTGGCGGCGTGCCTGCTGTTGGAAGTGGCGGACGGTGGTCATCGTGAGGGTAGGGCTGGGTTGTGTCTTGTGACACCGCTCCCTGCCAGCGTCAACGCATCAACGACCTCGTTTGGGGATTCATCGACGGGACTGTGCGTGGCGTGTGTCGCCCGTCGCATCCCAACCAAGTCGTCCAGAATAACTTCTACAATGGGCACCACCGGTACGTCTTGCCTCGAGCACCTTGGTTCTACTGGACGTCCACATCTGATGGGTTGGATTTGCTTGCAGACACCATGTGGTCAAGTACCAAACCGTCGTTTCGCCTGATGGACTAATCCTGTCTCTGATCGGTGCGTATCCCGGCAACCGCCACGACTCCTTCATGCTGCGCCACTCCCAGCTTGAACGGGTGTGTCTAGCACACGTGCCACGGCATCCACGAGGTCCACGGCTGAAAATGTACGGCGACATGGGTTACCGGGACAGCGACGCCATTATGACAGGCTTCAGAGGCAACGGCCTCCCGCGTGACATCCATAACTACAATGCACAAATGTCGACCATGCGGTGCGTGCGCAACTGAAGCGCATACTGGGCCGTGCCGTGATGCGTGTAGCTCACCTTTGTTGGCATGGTGCGTGCGCCTTCGGCTGTGCTCGCAGCGAGGTTGTGGAGTGGGGGTATCAGATAATCACGTCCCTCTTCGCTGATTGTGACTTCACCAAGTCGCAGAAAATTCAGCAAGCCAACGTGGAGACTCAGTACAAGCTGTCTGCCCTGCTTTCGAATTGCCTTGCATGGTTGCGCCCGTCACAAGCGTCAGTAAAGCTGAACGTTTATCCGCCGACCCTGGAAGAGTACCTCACCGCGGATCCGCACCCGCTGACCGGGCAAGACTGGGGTGAGTCCGACACTGAACGCGATACCTCCGAAGACGATGGCAGTGAAGTCGACAGCAGCGACGGTGACGGTGACAGCGACAATGGTCATTCAGGCGCCAGTAACGACGACGACGATGGCGACCTCTCGAGTGAAGGTGATGGCGACAGTGAAGGCGACGGTGGTGGTGACGGTGACGGCGACGGTGACGGTGACCGTGACGGCGACGGTAACGGCGACAGTGACAGTGACGGCGACGGTGATGGCGACAGCGATGGTCATTTCGGCGCCAGGTTCATCAATGACGACGATGGCGACCTCCCGAGTGAAGGTGATGGCGACGGTGAAGGCGACGGTGGCGGTGGTGAAGGCGACGGTGACGGCGACAGCGATGGTCATTTCGGCGCCCGGTTCATCAACGACGACGATGGCGACCTCCCGAGTGAAGGTGATGGCGACGGTGAAGGCGACGGTGAATGCGACGGTGAATGCGACGGTGAAGGCGACGGTGAAGGCGACAGCGGTGGTGAAGGCGACGGTGACGGCGACAGTGATGGTCGTTTCGGCGCCAGGCTCATCAATGACGACGATGGCGACCTCCCGAGTGAAGGTGATGGCGACGGTGGCGGTGGTGGCGACAGTGACGGCGATGATGGTGAAGGCGACGGTGATGGCGACAGCGATGGTCGTTTCGGCGTCCGGTTCATCAACGACGACGATGGCGAACTCTCCAGCGACGGCGGCGTTGATGGCGATGGTGAAGATGGTGGCGACAGTGACGGTGGTGGCAACGGTGACGGTGGCCAGCGACGGCTCGCTGCAGAGACTCTGCTCGACTCTGCTGCCACGCGCAGTGCGCGCACCCGACCCGCTGCTGCCACACGGAGTGCGCGGACTCGTGCTGAGCAGCGACGGCTCGCTGCAGAGACGCGGCACGACCCTGCTTCCACGCGCAGTGCGCGCACCCGACCCGCTGCTGCCACACGGAGTGCGCGGACTCGTGCTGAGCAGCGATGGCTCGCTGCAGAGACGCGGCACGACTCCGCTGTCACGCGCAGTGCGCGCACCCGACCCGCTGCTGCCACACGGAGTGCGCGGACTCGTGCTGAGCAGCGACGGCTCGCTGCTGATACACGGCACGACCCTGCTGCCACCCGCAGTGCGCGGGCCCTCCCTGTCGATATGGGGACTGGCGCCGCCGTCACGAGGGATCCGCGGACACGCGCTGGGAAGCGAAGGCTCGCTGGTGAATTGTGGGTCCGACGCACACGTGCACGAGTCTACGCAACCAAGAAATGAATTCCGTGCTACACAAACGTTGAGTGCGAGTGCTGCAGTGTGTTGCCTTTCAGAAACAACCAACATCACAACACGTCGTTTTACTTTGTAATAGTATCAACCAGTCAGTGCGTGCCTGCGAGGGTCCCGACTACTTGTACTTGAGGGTGGTGATAAGATCCCGGAGCAACTGGTTCGAAACACGAGCCAGTCCTTCCGCGTGTTCCTCTGCTGTTCGGCGGTGTTGGTCGGCCCTTAGCTCTGCGTCTCCGCGGTGTTGGTCGGTTCTTAGCTCTGCGTCTCGGCGGTGTTTGTCGGCTCTTAGCTCCGCGCTCTCGCGGGCTGCCTCTGCTCTTCCCTCGGCCCTCTTGCGATTTGCCTCTGCGGTTTGCTCTGCTCTCTTGCGGTCATCGGAAGCACGCCTCAGCTCTTGCCCAATCGTGTGAAGCCCGCTCGTCACGGCCTCCCACTTCTGTTCTGATTCTTGCATCAGTCCCTCCAAACGCTGCATGATCGCCAAGTTGTTGCCTGTAAACTTACGAAGCCTACGCCACATGCACCCAGGCAAGTGTGCAATGAGTGGCCACATCCGTCCTGCGTACTGCAACTTCATCTTGCCTAGCGGTGGCTGCTCTGAGGACCTGGTGCTTGGGGTGGTAAGGCGGGGATCCAGGATATCTTCAACGGAAGCATGTGGCGACTCCGCAAGCTGGCTGTACTGCGTCCTGCGCCGTGCAGTGGCATTCCTAGACCCAGTGGTGCCCATGCCATGCTCAAGGCTTCGCTTCTTGCCACGCCCTTGCTGGTCGGGGGTTGCTGGCACAGCAGACCAGAGACGGACCACCTGCGTGTCGTGGTCGGCATATCTGTCATCGTTGCCCGTCTCTCTGGCTGCGTCGTCAGGGCTGCGATCGTGAGCGAGCGGGGCAGCAAACACAGACGCATCAAACACAGACGGAACCGAATCCATCTCACTGTAATGGGGGTCTTCATCCTCGTTGGTTTCGGCATCAGCCGCCGCCGCATGTGCAGCGGCCTTTGCCGCGTCCCTCCTCTCAATAATGTCTTCCAAACGGCTTGCACAAGACTTCGTGCGGAGCCTTTCTTTCAACGCGGCACGCTTTCTATGATTGGCATACGACGGGCCAGCGTCCATCTGTTGTTCCACGATGCTGAACACGTTGTCCACGGCAGTTTTGTCCAGAAACGCACCGGTTTTTTTGCCCTTCTTGCCCTTGCCCTTGCCCTTGCCCTTGCCCTTGCCCTTGCCCTTGCCTTTCATCGCTTTGTTACGGTTGGTTATCACAGTCATGAGATGTGTCTTCGAATTTTCCTTCGTAAACTTCTCTTCCTTGTTCATCTGTGTCTGTGGGAGCAACGAATCAGAAGTGCTGCCGAACAAAGGGCTTTGGTATGCGTACCAGCATCGCTTTATCAGACTGGACCCCCACCAACGCCTCAGCATAATGGTCATAAGGGCGTTCTTGAATGGTGTGTCCTGTTCCGCCCTGTTCGGTGGCTTGGCGGGCTTTGTATTCATGCAGAATGCGTTTCATTGCTCGAGACACAGTCGCCTTGCTGATCCGGTATCCGTCAAACAACTTGTTGTCCCTCAGGGTTTGTGCTAGCAGGGTACACGCCCTGTCTTGCGACATACTGAAGAAGTCCATATGAACAGCTGGGACCATCCATGGATCAGTCGTGAGCCCACAGGGCCCACACAGTCGTGTGCGTGGGTTGGCAACTTGGCACACACCTGCACTAAGGAGTGCCGTAACGAACTTCTCGCCGCCCGGGAGCTTGTCCCACGGGATTGCGCATCTTAGGCACTGCTGCCTCCGCTTTCATTGTGCCCCGTCTTGATAATCGTCGCTGTAACACCTCTCTCAGCACCGAATGCAGCCATACTACTGACACATGCTGCATTGCACAGTGTGACATGCACACACATACTGTACACACGCACACCGCATACACACCACAGGGCTTCCACCGCTATCTGCAAGAGTTCTCCCCGAAGGATACAGGAATCGTTGGCTGTGCAAACTACAAGCTGGTGGCAAGGGAGTGCGGTGGTCCTGCGATTGGTGGGAAACGCACTGGCACGAAACGGTGTTCATCACCCGCGCTCGCGCGCCTGAAAAAGTGCAACCCGATGTGTATGCATTCGTTCTGATTGCAAACGAGTCAAAGGCCGGGAAATCAGCGCCTTTCAGTCTTTGTTGAAATGGAATTTGCAAATTTGATGGAATTCCTGCACCTCGAGGTGGTCACACGGTGGTGTCATCCCTGGGATGCCCCTGAGACGCGGCAGGCACTCAACCCTGCCCACGCCACTGGCCATGGAGGAGTCTACGTCCGGTCCATATGACTTACAACAGTCTGTTGCGCTGTTCATGGCGAGAAAAGTGGGGCTGCTAACAGTAAGCATGGCGCTGAAACGCCGTCCGGAGTCCGTGACAGGCTTGACGTGTACCGTCAGCCGATCTCAGGGTGACTGGGCGCGGTTGAAGCGCTTGCATGACTCCAGGGTTGGCTCTGCACTGTTCTCCAGTATGACTGTTTCGGGTAAAGTGCTTGCTTGTGATCCTTTTGGGGTGTGTCCGTGCATGTGAACTGTGTTGAAGCTGCATGATTGTGGATACACACGCATTTTGTTTCGATGACTCATGAGCCACTCGTTTGTGTTATCACTGGCACCGCAGTACCAGGGGGTGCACTCAAGAAAAAAGCACGCCTGTTTCACAAGATGACTCACATTGCTATGCAACGTCCGTATTGCGTGTACCATGTGACTAAACCCGGGACGTGCTGTGAGTAACGTTCGACTCCGTGCGTACAGCGGGCACGTGGACTGTTGCACTTCTGGCAGCCGTTATCGACAGCTGCGACGGCACCGATGCTGGAAACTTCGTCAGTCTGAATCTGCAAGGTGCATGTGCAGAGTGTCACGGGGCACAGGTACTATGATGCTAACGATTGCTGCATGCGGTGTCAGGCAACAACATTGGGATGGAGGGCGCCAAAGCATTGGGTCCACACCTGGGGAAGCTCAACAACATAACAACGTTGAGCTTGAAGGGTGTGTGACGGCAACAGCGTTTGAAAACATGCACAGGACATGCTTATTCGTGACTAAATGATGGCATGGATGTATGTGTGAGTGATGCCAGACAACAAAATTGGCGTGGAAGGCGCCAAAGCACTTGGGCCACACCTAGCGAAGCTCAACAACATGACAACGTTGAACATGGGGTGTGCGTGACGGCAATAGTGTGTTAGCGTGCATAAGATGTGCTTGTTTGTTGACAGTGTGGCGCAAATGATGGCCGCATGGCGTGTGTGTGAGTGGTGGTTGTGTGTGTGAGTGGTGCCAGACAACAACATTGGGGATGAAGGCGCTGAAGCATTGGGCCCACACCTGGAGAAACTCAACAAACTGACAACGCTGAACTTGGGGTGTGCGTGACGGCAACAGTGTTTGAGCGTGCACATGACATGCTTGTCTGTTTGCTATGGCGTGAATGATCAACCGTGGTTGTGTGTGTGAGTGATGGCAGGGAACAACATTGGGGTGGACGGCGCCAGTACACTGGGCCCACACCTGACGAAGCTCAATAGCATGTCAACGTTGAACTTGGAGGGTGCGTAATGTTTGCGCATGCACAGGACATGTTTGTTTGGTGGCAGTGTGGCGTAAATCATGACCACGTCATTGTGTGTGTTGATGCCAGTCAACATCATTGGAGATGATGGCGCCGAAGTACTGGGCCCACACCTGGCGAAGCTCAACAACATGACAACGTTGAACATCGATTGTGCGTGACTACAATCGCGTTTGAACATGCACACGGCATACTTGTTTGTTGGTAGTGTGACGTGAACGATAACCGCGTGGCTGTGCGTGTGAGATGCCAGCGAACAGCATTGGGGTGTCAGGCGCCAAGGCACTGGCCCCCCACCTGGCGAAGCTCAACAATATGACAACGTTGAGCTTGGAATGTGCGTCATGGTATTAGTGTTTGAGCGTGCACCGTGGCAGTGCAGCGTGAATGATGACAACGTCGTTGTGTGTATGACGAATGTCAGGTAACAGCATTGGGGCGGAAGGCGCCAAAGCAATGGGGCCACACCTGGCGAAGCTCAACAACATGACATCATTGATTCTGCGGGGTGTGTAGCGGCAATAGTGTTTGCACATGCATAGGACATGCTTGATCGTCGGCTGTGTGGGGTTAATGATGACCACATGGTTGTGGGTGAGTGATGTCAGGGAACAACATTGGGGCGGAAGGCGCCAAAGCACTGGGCCCACACCTGGTGAAGCTCAACAACATGACAACGTTGACGTTGGAGGGTGCGTGATGCTTGCGTATGCACCGGACATGCTTGTCTGTTGGCTATGTGGCGTGATTGATGACGATGTGGTTGTATGTGTGAGTGATGTCAGGTAACAACATTGGGGTGGAAGGCGCCAAGGCACTGGGCCCACACCTAGCGAAGCTAAACAACATGACAACGTTGAACTTGGCGGGTGCGTGACGTCAATAGTGGTTGGGCGTGCACATGATGTTCTTGTCTGTTGGCATGTGGCGTCGGTGATGACCATGTGGTTGTGTGTTGAGCGGTGTCAGGTAACAGCATTGGGGCGGAAGGCGCCAAAGCACTGGGCCCACACCTAGCGAAGCTCAACAACATGACATCGTTGAACATCGATTGTGCGTGACTCCAATCTCGTTTGAACATGCATGCACAGGACATGCTTGTTTATCAGCACCGTGTTGTCAATGATGACCATGTGGTTGTATGTGTGAGTGATGACAGGTAACAACATTGGGGTGGAAGGCGCCAAGGCACTGGGCCCACACCTGGCGAAGCTAAACAACATGACATCGTTGAGCTTGCAGGGTGCGTGACATCACAAATGTTTGAGCGTGTACACCGGAAATTCTTGTTTGCTGGCAGTTTGGCGTGAATGATGACCACGTGGGTTTATGTGAGTGGCATCAGTGAACAACGTTGGCGACGAAGGCGCCAAGGAACTGGGCCCATACCTGGCAAAGCTCGACAACATGGCAACGTTGAACATGGCGGGTGTGTGGCGGCAACAGTGTTTTTTGATTGGCAGGTGCGTGATTGATGACGATGTGGTTGTATGTGTGAGTGATGTCAGGTAACAACATTGGGGTGGAAGGCGCCAAGGCACTGGGCCCACACCTAGCGAAGCTAAACAACATGACAACGTTGAACTTGGCGGGTGCGTGACGTCAATAGTGGTTGGGCGTGCACATGATGTTCTTGTCTGTTAGCACTGTTTCGTCAATGACGACACACATGATGTTCTTGTCTGTTAGCACTGTTTCGTCAATGACGACTGTGTGGTTGTGTGTGTGAGTGGTGTCAGGTAACAACATTGGGGTGGAAGGCGCCAAGGCACTGGGCCCACATCTGGCGAAGCTCAACATGACATCGTTGAACTTGCAGGGTACGTGTCAGCAATGATGTTTGATTCGTAAATCAAGCATGCACAGGACATGCTTGTGTGTTGTTAGTGTGGTGATCACGTGGTTGTGCGTATGAGTGATGCCAGAGAACAACATTGGGGACGAAGGCTTCAAGGCACTCGGCCCACACCTGGCGAATCTCAACAACATGACAACTTTGAACTTGCAGGGTGTGTGCCGGTATTGATGCATGCACAGGACATGTTTGTGTGTTCCACGTGTGGCGATCACACGGTTTTACGTGTGAGTTATGCCAGGGAACAATATGGGGAGTGAAGGTGCCACAGCGCTGGGCCCACACCTGGCGAAGCTCAACAACATGACCACGTTGAACTTGGAGTGTCCGTGACGGCACTAGCGGCTTAGCTTGCACTGGGCATGTTTGTTTGCTGGCTGTGTAGTGGGAATGATGACCACGTGGTTGCGTGAGTGATGCCAGGGAACAACATCGGAGTGGAAGGCGCCAAGGCACTGGGCCCACACCTGGCGAAGCTCAACAACATGACAACGTTGAACTTGGCGGGTGCGTGATATTTGCGCGTGCACATGTTGGCATTGTGCCGTGAATTATGCCCCCGTGGCTGCGTGTCAGATAACGACATTGGGGACGAAGGCGCGAATGCACTGGGCCCACACCTGGCGAAGCTCAACAACATGACAACGTTGAACATGGGGTGTGCGTGACGGCAATTGTGGTTGAGCATACATGCAGTGTGGTGTGGCGTGCATGATGAGCACGTCGTTGTGTGGGTGATATTAGTTAACAAGATTGGGGTGGAAGGCGCCAAGGCACTGGGTCCACACTTGGCAAAGCTCAACAACTTGACAACGTTGATGTTGGAGGGTGCGTAGTTTGCGCATGCACAGGATATGTTTGTTTGGTGGCAGTGTGGCTAAACGATTGCCACGTCGTTGTGTGTTGAGTGATGTCAGTGAACAACATTGGGGTGGATGGCGCCAAAGCACTGGGCCCACACCTGGCGAAGCTCAACAACATGGCAACGGTTGTCGTGTTTGGTGCGTGGCATCAATGGCCTTGTTGGTAGGAGAGGGCACGCCTAACCAAACCATGTGGTCTCTGCATAATCAGGAAATGACATGGAGGGGTGGCCACATCTTCTGGACCCAGGCAGTGCACCTGACATGCGAGCCACGGCCCTACGTGACCATCTTCCCGTTGATTCACCATGGCGCCAAGAAGTGCTGCGCAACGATGTCAGGTTGTGGGAACTTTTTCCCGCAGAGTGTGCTGTGTTTACCACCGATGCAGAAGACCACCAGGATCACGCATCGTACGGCAGTGGCAGCAACACTGATTCTGATACGTGCACAAACATGGCATCCCCGATGGACTGCTTCCACCATCCAGCCTCGATCCCCCAGCTCCAAGTCTTGGCTGCGGATGTCTGCACTCGCTTGGCTGCCTATGCATGCGCAACATCGGTCGCAGCGGCCTCGACATGCGCAGATGTCGATGCAAAGCAACACGTCGTGCAAGCGCTGGCGCAACTGCGTGCAATTCTTCGCCAGTTTGATGTTACGGCAGCAAAGCACGAAGAAGTTGCAACGCTAGCGTTGGAGACAGCACGCGCGCAACATCAGGCAATGCAAGAGCTGTCCCGCGTGGTGCAACAAGCTGCCGACGATGTGGCGACGGCTGTGTTGAATGTGAAATCAGCGGTTGACACTGAATCACGGGATGCGGTCGATTCAGCTGTACGGCAGCGCGTCAATGTGAGAGGCATGGCTGTTGACAGCGTCAATGCCGCGTCGCGCAAGTGTGTGGAGTGTGGCATAGGTGCAACATACTTGGAGGAAAGCTCCATAGGAAGCCAGACCAGGGCCTTCCTTGACCAAATGGAAGGCGATGCGGACAGTGATGCAACAAGACAAACCTTGGTGCAGGTCTGTGACGTGTCGTTGTGTGGCACTGTAGCAGTTGGCCTGATTGTGAGCGGTGTTTCAGAAGTTGAAGACTGCCGTGGAAGCTTACTTTGACGCCGAAGACGCCGAGCGTGACACTCGTGTGGCGTATGAAGTGTTGCTGAGCAAGCGTCGGCGTGGAACCAGCCATGTTTCGGATGCAGACGCGACAGCTGGAGAGCTCCGTGTCACACAGACACACACACGCTTGTTGTCAGCTCGGTCGGAATTGCAGGACGTTATGGAGTTGCTCGCAGCGTTCCAGAGTCCAAGCTTCCCTGAAGTTTCATTTCACTTGTGTGTGGCTGAAGATGGTGTGGGTTGTGTGCGGAAGCAGGTTGCAGTGCAATGACACCCTCGCTGCGTGCAGACATCGTGCGAGATTGCACAGCAGTGGCGGAGCCGGTCCCAAGGCTTCTGGGCTCGACATCCTTGATGGCTCCGGACTGTTGGTGCAACGCAGTCTCAAGGTTTGTGCGTTGGACAGAGCGGTTGGCTACTTGGTGGCATGTGTGTCTAACTTGTGTTGGTTGCTTGCCAGGACTACAAGGTGGGGGAAAGGTGATACCTCGACGACTGTGTTGCCACTGCTTCACTCACATACATGAAACATGGCACATGCATCACATTGTATTGTGCCACACGTGTCCGTGGACAGATCGAGCGTGACGTGCCAGGGGGAGCCCACCTTGTGATGGAAGCACGCCTGGGTGGCAGTGCAAGTGAGGAGCATCACAAGGCGTTAAAGATGTTGAAGCTGAGCAGTCTTCGGCAGTTGCAACGAGAAGTGAGTGGCTGCTGCCCCATGAAATATGGTCTTTGTGGTCGTCATGTCGTGTGGCCTATGTGGGTGACGGCCTTAGGTCATGATACCAAGTCGCGTGCGCCACTCTTGCATCATCCGCGTGGAAGCAGTGTTCATCGAGGGGATGTCTGCGTGCGTTGTGTCTGCGGAGTTGTAGGCTGTGAACGACGGCGTTGATGGTGTACTCACAACGGCGGCTTGTGTGTGATTTGGTTTGTTCCATGTGAAGGCAGATATGTGCAAACCCCCTGGTGTGCAGGCGGAAACTTCCATGAGTGGTGCACGAACACCGAAGAAGCTCACTCCTTGGCCCACGCTGTTGGCATGCTGTTCGAAGTTCTTCGAGTGTGTTTTGGGGAGTGCTTTGCTTCGTGTGCTGTGAAGTGTGTGTTATTGATGCGTCCACGTACTGTGCAGGGTCTGGCACACTTGCATGGCCTGGGCATTGTGCATGGTGACATCAAGCCCAGCAACATCGTGCTGGACGGCAAAGGCCAACCTCTCATCACAGACTGGGGTTTGAGCCGTGAAAGCCTAGGTTTCACAGTGACCGGGAATGTGACGGCACCAGGCGGATATTCCCCAGGGTTCACTGCGCCAGAGGTGTTACGAGGCGAACGCACTTCGTTTGCTTCAGACATGTCCGTGGTCATCACATGTAGGTTTTCATGTGCTACAAACAGTGCGTGACAAGATGACGTGGATCAGGTACTCGTTTGGCTGTGTTGTAGCACACACTGTGGAGCATTGCCCTGCATCCGGGCCGAAGGAGCAGCACTTGGTGGCGCAGTTGAAGGCACGGTATTGACTTGATATGGTGTGTTGTGATGGTGTGGGGCTGACGAGCATGTGGTTGCAGGCGCTTGTGTCCACACTCAAGGCTGCAGATCGTCACAAGCGGTTCGTATGGATCAACTTGTCTGGATGTGCAGATTGGCGCTCAATGGATGCAACTGACATTGCGCTTGCATGATGATGATATTTGCCAGGCCTTCCGCTGCAAGCGTTTTGCAGGAGCCATGTTTCCAACGCACAGTGATCCGCGCACTTGCATCGCGCGATGGGATCACGCCAAAGGTGCTGCAACAGTACACGCAGTGGCAGTGGATCGGTGATGATGATCTGCCGCACGACTACACAGCCGAAGTGAACGCAGTGATCGAAACAGCGTACATTCAGTTCCAAGAGGACATGATCAAGAAAGCTGGTGGTGAAGTCGGTGACACTGAAATCCCCACACCACTCTCTGCTGGTGCTGGTGCTGGTGCTGGTGCTGGTGCAGGTGCAGGTGCAGGTGCAGGTGCAGGTGCACATGCAGGTGCACATGCAGGTGCTGAAAAACAGAATCAGCACGACACCCAAGTCTCATCTGTCGTTTTGTCACTGCGTCCTCATCGAGTTGTACTGTTGCAACGCATGTGTGAAGTAGATGTCGCGACTGGGTGTCGCCGAAAGGTGGTTCGCAATGTCCACACGGAGTACGCATGCGCAAACAGCTTGTGGTGTGGAGCAGGGTGGCAGTGAATAACGTCCCTCGCTCTCTCTTGTCGGTGGTAGGTACCCATATCCCCTGCACTGGCCTCGCCACGCTGCCAATTTCCACCGTGTTTCGGTGCAGCAAGACGGCGAGGAATGGAGTCGTGCAGCCCGGCAGCTTGCAGATACTCTTCCCATTGCAAGGGTGGTGTCAGTGCAAAGGTGTGCATGTTCTTCGTTTCAATGCATTTGCGGTTTGCGTTTGTGTGTGTGTGTGTGTGTGTGTGTGTGTGTTAGGACATTGATGTTGGGCGTCGCTGTGTGATGCTGAACCCAGAGTCCAAAATCGGTACCTGTGGAATCGGTACAAGCACGAAAAATGGCTCATCGAACAGCAAGTCGCGGCGCACCTCGATGCGAGGGGTGTGAATGAACAGTGGCTGTGGCATGGTACATCCAATACCAACCCATGGGTGATATGCAGCGGCTTGGATGGTGTTGATTTCCGTGTGGTGCGTACCTGGAAAAGCATGTTTGTCCGGTGTATCGCACGCATTGTGAATTTGGGGCATGTGCCGTACTCATCATCGCGACTTGTATTTCTTGGGGATGTTGCTGCATGTTTTGTGGCGGTTTTGTCTTTCTTCTGGTACAGTCCAACCCTGGGTACTACGGACGTGGCGCGTACTTTGCTGAAAGCGCTGCCTACAGCAACGGCATGTACGCATTCGAAACGCAGCGCACCACACATACCTCCAGGCGCCAGTTGTTGCTGGTACGGGTGCTGTGCGGTGTGAGCCACGACTACGGTCTGACCCGGCATCCTGAACTGAAGAAGCCACCGGCCGGGTGCCACTCTGTGTGTGGTGGACCACACCTGGCGGGGACGTGCACGTCTGCCGCCAAGATGTGGATCGTGTACGACCGTGCCCAAGTGTACCCGGCGTATGTGGTGACGTACGACGTGCCACTGCCGCACAAGTGACTGCAGCAGCAGCGCCACGGTTGCTTCCCCGTGACATGCGGCACGTGGTAGTGGAGAAACACCAACGCCACTACTGTAGCTGTCACTGCGTGTTTGACAGAAGCCAACCGCAAGTACCGTCGCCGTGGACATCGCTGTGGTGGGATGGGGGCTCAATTGGTGAAGAACATGGTTGTTTCTCCACATAGGCTGGTGCAAAGGCACACACAAGGCAAGTGCCGCAGCGCAACAGACAAAACGAAAGCCAGGAAAAAACACACACACGACGAACACAATAAGACACAAACAGCTTAGCGATGTTTCTTGCCACCGTCGCTGTCTTGACTTGTTGGTCTCTCCTCACCCATTGCCAGGTGGTCACCGCTCGTCATTGTGGTGTGACCACCATGCAGGCGGTTTCGATGGCGAGTGGCGGTGCCGGCAGTGTCTACATGCGCAGCACGGTGGTGCAGCGCTTGTGTGGGGGGCGGAGAGTAGCGTTGGCGCTCTTCAGCATGGACTGCACGTTGAAGCTGCGACAACTCAGCCTGTTGTTTGGCGACCATTGCTTGGAACCTGGAGAGGAGAGAAGAGGAGAGGGGTGTGCGCAACACATTACGCAACGCAACAGCGTGTCACACCGTCCACACACGCGTATGCGATTGCAAAAGCACCCCCCGCAAACCTCAACTCGACACGAACAAAATAAACACGACACATACCGAAGTCGCTCTGCTTTCAGTGCGTGGATCACCTTGTCCTTCCCTGTCCGCAGTTTGTGCATGCTGTGCCGTTGCTGCGAAAGCTGGTCCACAAGGCGTCGACTTGTGGCCCGTGCATGCTGCAGCGCCTGCAGCACTTCTGGTGCAGCGTCGCTGCCCGGCGTCTCTTCATTCGAGCCACCACCATCTCCAGCACTGGAGCCCAGTGCACCCGTGCGTGGCGGTTCTGCATGACGCTGGTGGACGCCATCACCACGACCGCCACTGATGCCGCTCCCACCCGTACCACCACCACCACCACCACCACGTCGACTGCCACTGCCATCACCCGCAGCCACATTCGCACGCGCATCAGCATCCGCATCCGCATCAACGGCACCCGAGTCACGACCAGGGTGATGATCTACGCCACCACCACGCCTCCGCCCACTGCCGGACAGCTTCGTGGACGGCCACTCCGCTGACATGGACAGCGACAGATCGTGGATGTGTTTGTCCTGCTCCTCTCTCAGCTTGGCATAGGCCTGGCCCAGTTGTGCACGCAGCGACGCCACCTGCGCGTCACGTTCCAACAGCTGTGTCGCCAGCTGCCCAATGCCGCGCACAGACGACGACAGCGGTGGGGGCGACGACAACAACGGCGAGCCGATCGCGCGGCGGTGCCGTCCCCATGCTGACGTGCGTGGTCGAGTCCCAGGCGTGGCGGTGGATTCTCCGTAGCTGCTGTTGCCCGGCGTGTGGGCCAGCGTTATGTAGGATGCATCGCTCGGTGTCGCTGGGGGCGACGTGGGTGCATGTGCATGTTGGTGTGGGTGGCGGCGTGGCGCGTGAGGGGAAGAAGGGGCAGACGCAGCAGGCTGGAGGCTGGCGTCGGTGTAGGTGTTGCTGCGGTTGCTGCCTTGGAGGTGGGTAGGCTGCGACCGCAATCGTGACCGTGACCGTGATCGTGGCTGCGGCTGCGGCTGCGGCTGCGGCTGCGGCTGTGACTGGTCTTGGCCAGGCGTCTGGAGTTGGGCCGGTGGTGAGAACAGCATGGCCGAGGTGGGCTTTGGTGCCCCGAGCGCCAACGCATCCGTGGAGGCAACGGCAGCGGCAGCGGCAGTGGTGGTGTGAGTGGTGTGAGTGGTGTGAGTGGTGTGCGTCTGAGTGGCGGACGGCGAAGGGTGGTGGTCTGGTGCTGCCAATGGGGGTGGTGGAGGCGGTGACACTGGCGTCTGTGACGTCGATCCAGCCAACGTTGCCGTTGCTCGGTGAGATGGGGACAGGGCGGAGGGTGGAGACAGCTGGCCACGTCGGTACCGTCGTCGCTGTGGTGACAGTCGTCGGAGAAAGGCAACATGCATGCAAGGTGCCCGCATGGAGCGCCGAGGACACGAGTGAGACACCCAAGGCACAATAGATCGAGCACACACGGTCAGCTCCGTCACGCGATCCAACGTTCACCCAACGCACCCCCTGCGTTCCACCACAAGTGCCACCCAGCACCACACACAAACGCGACGCCCAACGCACCCGGCTCTCACGCCATCTCTGCACCTTGTCACGTTGAGCCCGTCGCCGTTCCTCGCGAAGCTCAGCATCGCGCTGGATGGCATGCAAGATGGAGTGCGCAAAGCGCGCCATCAGCTGTCGCTGCTCCGCCATGGCGGAGGCGGTGGCAACGGCAATGTCCTGGTGCTCGCTGCGCAGCGCCTGGATGCGAGACGCCATTTGGCCCACGCCCCCCAGCACCGACGCCGTGCGCCGCACCGCCTGTGTTTCCGACGCTTGCGCGGCGGACACAAGCGCCTCGGCCTGTCTGCGAGCCCGCAGCACCCCGGCACTCGCCTCCTCCATGGCGACTCGCTGCGCGTCGTCCACCTCGGCTTGCTTCGCGGCCACCGCGGCCTGTGCTGCCCCCAGGGCATGCACCAACTCGGCTTGCCTCGCCGACGCCGCCGCCTCTTGTAGCGCTTGATTCTTTGCCGCACTGGCGAGTGCCAGCCGGAACTGGGACGCATGTGCGGCGTGTTGTCGCGCGAGATCCACGGCACGAGCCCATGCGTCGCGCGTCGCATGCACCTCCTCCTGCAGCATGCCACACCTCGCCGCGTCCACATCGCGTGCACGCCGCGCGTGCTGCTTGACGCGTTCCAGTTCGGTCGCGGCAGCAGCTGTCGCTGCGGACAGCTCCTCTTCGTGCTGCGCAGCGAGTTGTTGGCACTGTGCGCGCCACTGTTGCGTCACCGCCTGTGCCTCGGTCTGCGCGGCTGCCTGAACCTCTGTGGCAGAGGCAGCTCGAAGCTCGGCCAACTCACGCCGCAAGGAGCCGCACTCACCCGTGGCCATGTCCACCTGTGCCGTGAGACGTTGCACGCGCCGCGTGGCTTCACGCTGCTGCTCTCGCAACTCACGGCGCGCAGACCCCGCTTCGCCGGCGGCAACATCCAACTGGGTGCGCACCCGCTGCAGCTGCTGGCGCAAGTCATCACACGTGGCGCCCAGTTGAGCGGCGACGCCCTGTGCGGCAGTGAGCTGCTGCGCTGACGCATGGCCTGCGGCACTGGCTGCAGCCAGTTGGGTGTCACAGACACGCTGTCGGTGGTGGAGTGCGGCGTCGAGTCGTTGTAGGTAGTTGCGCATGGTGGCCAGCGTCACACTGTGGGGCACATGGCCCAAGCCGGTGTCTGATACCGGCGCGATGTCCCCGTCCACCACATACCCGGATGCACTGGCGCTGCCAGTGGTAGCGCCACTGGCAATGGCACTGGTGCCGGCATCGTCATCAACACCACCTGCCTCGCTGCTCCCGTGGTGTTCTTCGGTGTGGCACCGAGGACTGTAGCTGGTGTTGTGGAGGCCAGCATCCAGGCTGGCCAACATGCGAGCCAAGTCACCTGGTGCGCCCGCGAAGCTGTCTGTGGCAGTAGAGCTCCCCGCCACACTGTCGTCCAAGACAACCACCCCACTGCGATCCAGGTCTTCGTCCTCTCCTTCCGTACGACCACCAACACCACCACCACCATCATCAAGGTCGTCATCACCCTCGACTTGTGGTGGCGCTGGATGGCGCAGGCCGCGGCCTGATGCCAGGTCGTTGGCCGCAGTGGAGCGTAGTTGTGACGGACTACGAGGCAGCGATCGCGGTGGCAAGTGCGACGGCGATGCCGGTGCGACAGGAGTCGGAGAGAGGCTGGGCACAGGGCCGGGGAGCGTTGGCGACGAAACGGGTGTTGGCGTGCGCGTGGATAACGTTGTTGCACCGTGCGGTTGTGCCCCGCGTTGCTTCGCGGGTGGTGTCGAACGCCCACGCACGCGTCCCACTTGCGAACCGTCTGACACAACACCACCTCGGTCGCCGCCGCCAACCACATCATCGCCGCCCCTGCCACTGCCACTGCCACTGCCAC
>Ga0213833_1000634_pt1 | contig 31567 bp, 43 predicted proteins | sample SWATP21_FD_160575 | JGI IMG/M metagenome (GOLD analysis project Ga0213833, IMG submission 160575) | Coastal seawater microbial communities from Marineland, Florida, United States - SWA TP2 #1 | ecosystem: Environmental > Aquatic > Marine > Coastal | place: USA: Florida | collected 2016-08-14 | reverse complement strand
CCCACACACACACACTCCTTTGCGCACGTTCGACATCATTTGTTCGTTCTCCAACGCTGCAGCATCAAACGCGAGAGAAGAAGACGTGGCCCGAAGCAGGGTTACTCGACTTTTGCACCCTGAATGTGGGCACCTTGTTTTGGGGACCCGCGCCATGTTGTGGCGAAGTAAATCAGCAAACTCACACTACGCACCTCGTGGCGACTACAGCTACCGTTTGCTTTGGAAAGGCAAAAATCTGCACAAGCGTTTGGACTGCCTCCACTCGGAGACAACGACCGAGTACTCACATCCACGGTTTCTGCCGTGCGACTTCTCTGGCAAGCCTACTTCGAAGGAGTCCACTGCGCCAATCATGCTCGGCCGCAGTGCAGACACAGGCGTTCATCACAACCCCTTCCCATCACGCCCGGAGCTTTCCACTGGTCGGGGCGCATTGAAACCACAGGCAGATGACCAAGGCACTCTGTTTCCGGTTGCGTTTCACTGCGGAAGTAAGCATCCTCGCCTCGTCAATGGTCCAGCGGTCGTCCCGCCGCCGTCGCAACTCCAGGTTCCCATGCAAACTGTGTGTATGCTGCCCAACCCAGTTGCAGTGGCCTCGATGGACCCTTTCTTCTTGAACCCTGGTGCAACAGTCATGCACACAGAATGGCGCCCGGCTCACACACAGCACAGTACTGGTGTGAGCAACATCGCCTCCGTGCCTCATGTGCCTCTTGCTGGCTCCCTGCCACCTGCAGCACGCAGCGGGATCCAGACCAACCGTATTGAGGCACCACCTCGCCTAGGTTTCGTTCCACAACAACCAGTTGCTGTGGGAGTTGGTGCACAGGATGTCCAGTGGTGGCTCGAGCAAGTGCTGAGACAAGCAGCAAAAGCGCAGGCGCCTGTACCACCACGGTAGTCACGCTTGGCAAGGTATTGGGTCAAGGTTAGTTCCCGCCACGTGAGCGTCAGCGGGAGTTGTGCACTCGACGTGTTGTCTGGGAGTTATCTGGGAATTATGTTGGGAACTGCATCGCTGACTGTTCTCCGAGCAGCCGTGATCTTCACCACAAACCAGATCGTGCCGCGTTGCGGTTGGTGTGAAGGGTCAGGGGTTTATCGGACTTAGATCAAGACAATCCCTCCCCCCCGCGCGCCCCTTCACACGGTGGAATTGGAGACAACTGCACGCTACAGGCACATGGTGCTGTGTCCCAACCCAAGGCAGCTTCAAGTCCCCAATGTTGCTGTTGTGAATTGTGCAGGCTTGGCGTGCCCAACTCCTCTTCTAGGGGGAGGGTTGTGCCATGTGCTTCATTGTGCTTTGTTCCAGTTTGTCTGAGCTGGATCTTGTGCAACCCCCGGCTCCAAGCTGTATGAGTTGTAAGAGTGGTGTGCGGTGCGTGCACGCCGAGTGGTGGCCCCGATTGGCACAAGCAGCGGAGAAGCGCTTGCTGGCAAACCATGGTCCATGGAGTGCCTCCAGTCGATGGACGACGTATGAACGAGCCGAGTGTCGACATGTTGAACTTTATTGCAGAGCGCTGCTCGGTAGAGTGTGGGTCAGTGGGTGTGGTTTTGCGGTGGCGCAGTCGTCCGAGTTGCGAAACGAAACGTACTTGATTGTGATACTCTGCAACATAGTTGGTGCACATCCATCTGTCTGTGCGCACTGTGCGTGAGATGCATGGTTTGCACCTTGTTCACCTCCTCAAGCACGTTGATCAACCCAAGCGAGGTTGTCATTGGCTCGAACTGCTCGAGCATGCTCTTCAAACCAAAAGGTGGGCACATCCCCATTGGACAAACGCAATCGCGAACTCACAGTGTGAGGGCAGGTACGCACGAGAAAGCGCTCACACGCGCACATACATACACACATACGTGTGCGTGCGTGCGATTTCGCCACGGTTTCCAGCGCCTGCAGTCGTCGGGTGTGGGCCGTGCGGGGGAGGCACCTGCGAGTCAGGGCATAAATAATGTTTTTGGATCCTGGCATGATTGATGGCTTGTTTGATACGTTTCGTGTGAACTGCGTGCGAACGGCCGTACGTCTGACCGCGCTCGTACACTGCGGTGCCAGAGCGGCGCCCCTGCTTCACTTTTCACCCTGTTGCAATGTAGATTGCTTGAATACTCAGTAGAGGATACGATGTGCACTCGTGACAACCTGCGGGTCTGTCTGCTGGGTTTGAACACACTGATTATGGTTCGTGACTCGCGTGCAAAGTTTGTCAAGTCGTTCGTTGCCTCACTGTGCGCGCAGGTCAGTGCGATTGCTCTTGTGATGATGGCCTTTGTTCTATGGTTCAACGACAGCTTCAATACGGCGTATGGGTCTGTGGTGGCTGGGTGGGGAACCGGATTATTTCTCGCCGCACTGATCCTCGCTGCAGTCGGGTGTACTTCGTTCTACGGGGCTGCCAAGCACAACAAGTGCATGCTACTTACGTCCAGTGGGTTAGCATGCCTTGTAATATTGATCCAGGTTGTTGTGGCGAAGCACATGGAGGGATTTGTGCAGCCTGCGTTTCCAGATGCGCTGGTTGATGCTTGTGTCGAGGTGCGTCGTGCCAGTGCCACGTGCGGGTGATGGTGACTCTGTTCACGGGCTGGCTGCTGTTGTATGCATTTCCAGGGTCGCACAAGCAGGGCGAACATAACGGCGGAATGTCAGGAGTATTTTGATGTGCGTGGTTTGGTCGTGGTTCGTACTTGCCTCGCCTGTGCTCACACAGCGCTTTCGTTTTCATCAGCACGAGAGCACACTGCGCTTGTTTCATGCGTGGCTTCAAGAGTACGAACTGAGCCAAACAGACGAGCTCGTGAAACAGGATTTAGTGGCAATTGAGTCCGACAACTATTGTTGTGGCTTCGGTCCTCCTGTCCAATGCACAGGCCGGGTACGGTTCGTGTGTCGCATTTCACCCTGTCGCTTGTTTCACATGCTTGGTTGCAGACTGTAGACAGTGTGATTTCGGTGACCCCAGACATGGTGACATCTTCGGATCCTTTTGGAGACATCATGGGCGTGTGCTTCTCGGAAGTGGTACGAACGGTACAGCATCTATGTGCCTCGATCACTTCGTTTTGTTTCTTGACGTGTGCCTGCTTCTGGTTCAGGACGGCTGGTATGCCGCCCAGCGACACTGTAAAATTGAGCAACTACCTTCCTTGAAGCGCGGGTGTCCTTACATGTACTCTGTATCAACAGCTTGTGTCCGAGATGACAATGTGCGAGGGGGCTGCGTCCGATACTTTGCCGCCCAGATTCGCGAGTCGATTGGTCCCATCTCGTCTATCACGCTCCTCTTGGTCATGTTTCAGGTACGACATGCACCACTTGCCCGCTTCAGTTTCGTGTTGCTCACCCACGCGTGCGTTGTGCGAGCCAGGTGCTGGTGTGCTTGGGGTCTTTCTGCATGTGCCTGAAGCGCAAGAACCATGACGTGCTTCCGCCCCCCGAAGCGTTCGTTGACAAGACGTATGAGAAGTATCGGTTTGACCCCGAAGAGGGAAACGGAGCTGTTGACTCAGACGACGATTGACTATCTCGTTGACTCGCCAACAACCGGCAAAAGACCGCCGACAGCGCCACCACACCACACACTTTATGTCGCACAAAAAGTAAACACTCAACCAACCTTGACCTTTATCAACTCTACAACTCTACTCCCGAATGCCACCCTTGTAGCGTGACTTGACAGCATCCTTGTGGGCCATTCCACACGCCATGAACTCGCTTAGAGCGCGCCTCACGGCTGCACAACTGCTGCGGTGCTCTTGCAGGTGGTCGTCAGTATCGACCCGCCACAACTCGCGCTCAAGCGCGTTCAAGTACTCCTCCAGCTTGGGGGCACTCTTGTTCCACACCAGGCTTAAACGGTGTGGCATGCGGACGACAGTAGCCAAGTGGGCCTGGGACTTTACAGTCTCATGCAAGCGCTTGAAAGCTCCCAAGCGCACCCAACTTGTTTGTCGACCATTCAGCAAGAACAAGGTGACTTGATACACCTGGTCCGCATGCTTCATGTCAACACAGTCCCGCACGCCCACCCCAATCGAACGAACACCACACCCACCACACCACACCCAAGCAATGGCATACCTTTTGCGCCCAAGTCATGCGGAATGGGCCAGTCACCACAAAGCAGCGGGGTCCTGGCGTTCTTCTCCCGCGAGACGACAGGCTTCGCATGCTACCACGCACCAGCGGGGTGACCACCAACCCGCCGCGGGAAACATTCAACGACGAGAGACGGGACACCTCGAACAAGCGCTTGGCGGGCTTGTTTCCTGCAAGCGCCTCTGGCGCAGACGTGACACTCATGGCACTCTTCCCGGAGTGTTGTCTCCTGATGCTGGTATCAGCCCGAGCCTCGGCCCCGAGAGCCATGGGCGAGGAGGTCGCTCCGGCAAGGTCGTCGCCTTCCATGGCGTCATCATTGTCCGAGCTCCCCTCTGCTTCGGCGCCGCTGTCAACCATGCCGGACTCGGGGGGAGCACGCACCGAACCCATGCCCACGGTTGTGCTTCCATCACCACCCTCAACTTTCAGACCACTAGCACCCGCACCTGCACCCGCACCCGCACCCGCACCCGCACTCTCACCCGCACCAACACCAGCACCAACACCAGCACCCGTACTAACACCCGCACCAACGCCCGCACCCACGCCGGTGGTAGCACCGGCATCAGTAACACCTGCGACAGTACCAGTCCACCCCATGCTTTGCGGTACTCCGGCGTACGGGTCGTCAAGCATTTCTGTGGGAGGCATTTCAGTCAGGTCTAACTCAAACGGATCGGCCTCCAGCGCCTCTTGTTGTTGCTGTACCGGCGTTCCGTCCATGCGCAGAGCGCCTTTGGTGGGGCGAGGTAGCCCGTACATGCTCGTGTTCATCCGACCGGCCGGTGCAGACGCCGGGGTTTGATTGAACGCAGCCGCCAGGCCAAGCGGTAGTGCGCCCGAATCGGACTCGGCCGCCGGAGAGGTTTGTAGCGAGGGAAGGTCCGAGCCTGGTGGACGGACACACAAAACAAACACGGGTGAGCGAAGTGGCCTGGAGCACAGCGCACTGCACACACACCACACGCGACGCACTTGGCCCAAACATGTAGCCGTCTTCGTCAAAGAATGTCAAATCTTCGTCTCCGACGTTGTCCCCATCGTCGGCTTCCATTGAATCGATGGCAGCTAAACGACCAGTGGCGACCTGGCTTCGGAGCCTCTCCATTGTGGCAGCTACGGCCGCAGTTGGGGCAGAGAACGCGCGTTGCATGCGGCCCGGGTTCGCCGAAAGCGACGTCGTCCGAGGCGGTTCCACCTGGACACGGCGTGCAATGTGGGCACTGATGGGTCGATGCAGCGACTTCTGCGGAGCTGTGGTCGCCGGGACAACGGCTGGCGCGGCAGCATGAGCGCCCGCGGTGGTTCTACCAGCAACCCCGTTGCCGCCGAGGCCAGCACTGCTGCCGCCGCCACCAACAACAAGCACCTGGTCCGCAGAGAACCGCCGGCCACCTGCGATAGCAAAGGCGTCCGGCCGCATGCTGGTGGCGTTTGCGGCGGCGGTGTTTGCGGCGGCGGTGTTTGCGGCGGCGTTGTGTTGTCGTCGAGGAGGCGGTACGGGCGGGCGTTGCGCGGGTACGCCCACCGGCGCTGACACGGACGACACGGGCGTGGACGTAGACGTCGACACCGACGTCGCGGACACGGCGTGGCTGCCGGGCACGCCGCCGCCTGGCACGTGCCCCCCCGCGCGAGCCGCGTGGTGAGACGACGGCGGCAACGAAACGGCGGTGGGGGGTGCGGTGGGGGGTGGTGGCGCGGCGGCTGCGGGTCGGTTCCGGGGAGGGGCGTCCGAGGCGACAAACCAGAACGACGTGATGCTGGTTTCGGGCAACCACCGGGGGGCGTTGCCGCGGCCCGTGGCGACGCCAACGGCGGGCATCTGCAGCACCAACTCGGCACGCCGCTTGGTGCCGGCAGGCAGACAGAGGTCGGCCGCAAGGGTGTCCTTGAGGTGTACCTCGGCCAACAGCCGCACGTGTTGGTGGCCGACACTCACCACGGAGCACTGCGCAGAGAACACGCACGACAGACTGGACGCGGCGACAAGTGTGGCAGGGGCAAACGCGCCGCTGCTTGGGTCGACCGCCGAAATGCTGTGGATGTCCGGCAGCACGTTCAGAAGGATGGTGGGGTTCGGCAGGTTGGCACCCTTGAGGCCCTTGGGAAAGGTCACAAAAAAGTGCGCGCGCACCACGGTACCCGGTTGCAGCAGCCGAGAGGAGTTGGCTTGCACAAGCACGCGCTGCGGTTCAACTTGTGACTGCCAACCGTCGCGACGGAGGGACTGCAGGGACGGGGGATCTTCTGGACCACGCACCACATCGTAGCCAAACCGTCGCAGCCTCTCAACCGACTCTGCGGTCAAGCTCTTTGTGGAGTCCTTCTTGAACATTTTGCCGATGTAGTTGCGGCAGGTGTCACAGGTGTGAGGGACCACTCGGGGCACCGTCACACCGTTCACGACCATGAGTGCGTTCTGCGGGACCCACTTTTTCTTGCGGCCACGACCACGAGTGCAGCACACACACTCATCTTCAACCGTCGCCCCGAGCAGCAGCACAGAGTGTGGCAACCCGCCCCCAGCTGGCACACGCAGAGGTGGTCCTGCACCAGCACGCTGTGCCGGCGGTCGTTGTGCAGGCTGCGGTTGAAGGAAAGAGGGCTGCTGTGGATGGAGCTGTAGTTGTGCCTGCTGTTGATGTTGATAGTGCGACGCTTCCTCACCAGGCAAAAAGGCAGGGGAGGTGGCGGCCTGTACTTGGCTCACTGTGCCGACAAACGCGCGGGAACTGTGAATGGAAAGCGGGCAACACGGCGCACACGCAGAGGTACGTACAGTGTGAAGTCGTAGTGTTCATGCCCAGTGATGCTGTTGCTGGTCGAGCCGTGGCAGAGCCTGCGATGCAATGCGCACCGGACACACGTGAGGAGCGCGTGCGGGACACGACGACGACAACCCACAAACCAAGACACGACAAAAAGACTACGAACCCCAAGACGCGAACAGATTGATTATAAGTTGGTTGGCCGCATGGCGGTACTGTTCTGCACCTTCGCGGCTGGGGTGTGATCGGTACGCCAGTGCGGCGTTGTACACGGACAGTCGAGTATGATCCTCCACTGGAGCGCCCGCACGGATGGCTGCATCCACCTGCTCCTCCTCATGGGGCAGGAGGAACGATACAGGAACCAAAGGGGCAACAATCGTATTGGCATCCAACGCGCCGCCGCCATCTAACCGAGCTCGTACCACACGGGATGGCACGCCGGGGGAAGTCGGGCGCGGGTGATGGCTACTGGTCACGGTGGTCGGGGCGTTCGACGGCAGCGACATGACAGCAGGTGCACTGGCGGCGGGCATTGGCATCATCCCTGTAGTTGTGCCGTACACTGTTGCGCTTGTTGCTGAAGCGGAAATGGGGCCCGCCGTCGCCGAGGAACCCGGAAGGGCGGGCAGGTCAGACTGCAACAGCGGTTGCGCCGCGAACCCTTGATGATGGGCCGCGGGCACGAAGTCCTCCACTGAATTCATCATGACATCTATCTCATCCAACGTTTGCTCGCTGATACCTTGCATCGTATCGGTGCTGTGCGCAGCCGGACCCTGGGAGGCGGCACTGAATCCAGGTGTGACCAGTGATGGGTTGGCAGGAAACATGTCCATCCCACACGTGGCAGATCACGCTGCGGGAGAGAATCTGCAAGTTGTATTACGGGAACCTCGCCTCGGTTCTACATTGCGAGGTTGGTCATCATTTCGAAACTTCCAAGAGGTGGTCTGCCAGGCCGGCCAAGGCGCACAAACGTCCGTCTGCCTGTGACTGCAACAGACGCGGATGTGTCACACACATGCAGACACAGATGTATGTATTCTAAAACAACAACAATAGTGACATGCTTTTGACAGCCCACTCGTGTTTGATTCACGAAAAATGTAACGATAGTACCATTCGTGGCCTCTCGTGCTGCCACAACAAGCACAGCCACAACTACTGCGCGTGGTGGTTGTACGTCCGTCTGTTTCCTGTTGCCCCACTGCTTTGCTCCGGCTAGCCACTCTTGCCACCATGTCCAATGTGACAGTTGAGGAGGTTGTTGACGAGCCAGTCGCTGCGGCTGTTGAGGAGGCTGCCCCTGCGGCCGCTGCTGCCGCCGACTCGGATGATGATATGCCGGCGCTCGAGTCCGCCGAGGTTGCTGCTGCGGAGGCCACTGACGCCGCCGAGGTGTGTTGCGTCACTCCGCCGTGCGATGGAGCAGGGTGGACTGTGTGTTTGCATTTCATGCCGTGTGTGACTGGCCTGGGGGCTTGGCGGTCGTGTGGGGCTGCGGTTGCATTGACTCAATGCGACGCCTCTGACGTCGCTGTTTTCGTTGGAAACAGGCCCGCCCCAAGCAGAACCGGAGCGAGAAGAAGAGCCGCAAGGCTATGCAGCGCCTGGGCATGAAGCCCGTGCCTGGGATCTCCCGCGTGACCGTGAAGAAGTCCAAGAACGTACGCGTCTGCCTCACGTTTTGTGCTGCCCGCTGCGTTCGACCAACGCTCTTTCCGGTTGTTGTGCGCGTTTCCGGCACATGTGCGCGACGCTCACTTGTGGTTGCCGGATGCTTGATGTGTGCGTGTTTGGCCGCTGGAACGTTGTCCATCAGATCCTGTTCGTCATCCAGAAGCCCGACGTCTTCAAGTCCCCGTCCAGCACCACCTACGTCATCTTCGGCGAGGCCAAGATCGAGGACCTCTCTGCCCAGGCCCAGTCCATGGCTGCCGAGAACTTCCGCGCCCCCGACGTCGGCGCGGTTCCCGCTGCCGCTCCCACCGCCGAGGCCGGTGCTGGTGACGACGAGGAGGACGATGAGGAGGTGCGTTATGCCTCGCAGTCCCAGTCCCAGTCCTTTTGCGTCGCGGTTGTGCCGCCTGCATTTCCTCACGTTGCTTGTTCCTTGTGTTTGTTTTTATGTGTGTGGTTCAGGTCGATGCCACTGGCCTCGACGAGAAGGAGATCGAGATGGTCATGTCCCAGGCCAACGTTAGCCGCGCTCGCGCTGTCAAGGCTCTGAAGAAGGAGGGTGACATCGTGAACGCCATCATGGAGTTGACGATCTAAACACGGTGCACCAAACATTCATGTTGGTGTGCAGGTGGTTAGGGAGTGTGGAGGTGCAGTTTCAGGTCACGGGTCCGCGCGGTCGGCTTTTTTCGTGAGCTCGGCCTTGCGTGTTGTTGTGTGCATGCACACCGTTCGTGGTGCGGCGGACTTCGTCTCGGGAACTGCGCTGGGCGCAGTCGGACAGGAACAGTTGGTATCACAACCATAACTAGACACATTCATACATTGTTGCGAGTGTGTTGTTGTTGCTGGGCACTGGTTGCTGCTCGTGCTGTCATTGCATCGGCGGTCGGTGCCACCGCGGCCACAACGCTGCCTCGACATCAGGTCTCCGCGCCCTTGGCGGTTTCCTCTGGTGCCGCAGCCTTGGACACTTCGGTACTCTCAGCGCTTCCCTGCTGACGGTAGGCATCCATGGCGGCATCCAAGGCGGCCAGCTTTTCAGCGTCCGTTTTGGGGCGTGCCTTTTCGATGGCCTCCATGCCCTTCGCTCCGACAATGGCTTCCAAGGCACTTGTGGACACCACGGAGGCAGGCGCTTCGCTGCGGCGTTGCTTCTTTCGGCGCCCCTGTCCCCTTGGTGCCTCCGCTGCCGCGGCCTCTGCGCCGCCGAGGTAGCGGTCCAACGCGGAGTCCAGGTTGGCCGCCTTCTTCTCCCGCTGCTGCTCTTCGCGTTTGCGATCGTCGTCGGTTCGTTGGCGAGGCGCGCGGGGGCGCTTGGGTTTGCGCGCGCGCCGACCGAACACATGCCGTGGGCCTGACACCGTTCCCAACATTCAACCACCAACCAACCACACAAAACAACAAGCACGCGCCGCGCCACACGGGGAAACGGGTGAACGTGAAGGGTGGGCGTTCAAGGGTGGGGTGAGCCAACGCGGGCGTTGGTGGGGGGGGGGCACCTGCGGTTCGCTTCGCAAGCTCTTTCACATCCCGGTTGGTTGCGTAGCGGACATACACTTTCGTTAATGAACCTGGAATGGCATCCAAAGGGGGGTGAAGGAACATGACATTGGCGCAAAGTAAGAACGAGCCCACCAACCCAACAGCTGCCACTCGCGAACGTGCCTGCAGGGCCATAGGCGTCAGACTTGGACTTGACCAGCAGCTTGACACAGTGCCTCCACTGAGGGTGCACACGCTTTACGCCTGGAGCGACAACACACCGTCACTAAGCCATACGACAACGATGTACAGTCTGACCCAAGCACCGAGACAGGTGGCACGCCAATGATGGGGATACATACGCACCTTGCACGACGGGAATGGGCTCTGAAATGTCACTCATCGCGCGCTCCGCATCTTTGGCGTTCTTGAAGAGCACGTTTACACACTGACCATTCAACCTACAATCCAGCGAGGGTGGGGGTGGGGGGTGAGGCAAGCGAAGCATCACCCAGCAACCCCCGCCGAGCATGTTGACGCACCATTCAACCCATTCGATGCCGTACGCGCCAAACAAGTTCTGCAGGTCCTTGTTGGAAGCCTGAGGGAGACGCAGCATCATCACTTGTCACGTACGTGCGGCCCATCCAGCCATCACACGAGCGTGACACAAAACCCACAAACGTACACACAAGTACTCTGCCGCGCGGACATGAATGGCAGATTTCCGGATGACAGGCCGCATGCCCTGCACACAAAACAAAACGCCTGCCGCGTCACAAAGAGAGCCCAACAGGGACTGTTCCGCGCGCACGGTCCCACCTTCTTGTCTGCAATCGTCCACTGCTTCTTCAGCGCGTTCCAGGCAGATCGAGCAACTGCGACATCTTCCTCAAACTGGACCCCGAATCGTGCCGCACGTTGGCGCCGGGTTTCACGGTCACGCTTCTCCTGTTCAGTCAGCATGGGGAGACGCTCCGCCTCTGGAACGTCTGCTTCGCCCGTCTTCTTTTCTGTGGGCGCCTGTGATGGTGGTTACCCCGGCAACAGTCGGAAGCGCAACAGTTGAGACAGCAGGCGAGTGCAGCAGCATGGAACTGCAGGCGACACGCGACAGACACCACGCCAAAACAGGGCACGCAAGGACCAACCAACCAACCAACCAACCAACCAACGCGCGCGAAGCAGTCGTGATGACGTACAGGCACAGCGACACCAAACTTTGCAGCACGTGCGGCACGCTTCGCGGCTTCCTCTGCGTCGCTGGGGTCAATGCCACGCACAAAGCGCTCGCCCTTGGACGCCTGGATTTTTTCGCGCACCAGGTCGTCCTCCTTGGCACGAAGTCGCTGGATCTCCGTGCGTGTCAGCAGTGCCCACTGTACACAACGCCACAACGCCGGTATCACGCATGTCATCGCCACACAACCAGCACCAGAAGACGACACAAGCAAAACAGCCAGTGTACACGCGCCGCATGTCGTGCAGATGCTTGTGGGGAGTTACGCTACCTTATTCGGTTCCTGGTACTTGGCTCCAAATCGTTCCGCACGCCTCCTGTTCTTCGCACGAGCAGCCTCGAGAATGGCTTCACACTCTTCCAGGCTTCGGAAGGTGGGGTCCTTTTCAGCTTCTTCAAACTCCATGACTGCATCTTCTTCTTCCTCCGCCGCGCCGCCGTTCCCAGCTTCAGCAGAAGCAACCTCAGTACCATTGCCTTGCTTGTCACTCACATCCACCGCTGAATCTGCAACAGCCTCCGCTGTGGAGGGAGCAAGAGCCGCTGAGTTGTCAGATGGCTCCGCTGGTTCCTCCTCGACGGGCGTGGTCTCCGCTGGTGCGTCGTCGCCTTCCACATCGCCGACAGCGGCAACAGCCGCATCAAGTGCACTGTCTTGCTCGGCAAGCACTGCTTCCAGTTCGTTCTCTTCCTCGTCAGCCATGGTTGTTGGAGCGGTCGGCGTGGGCGAGGGACACCTTGCGTGGTGTGCTGTGCGGCCGGAACTGCGCGCATCAAGACGGACATATTTTTAATCGTAGACACAAAGTGTGGTGGTTCGACTTGCGTGGTTCAAGTGCGCACACATGGTGACCATGGCGAAGCGGCTGCTGGTGCGGTCAGCGGCTGTGACTGTGGCATGATGCATGATAGCGTCGCGTAATGCGTGGGTGTGGTGATGGTTTTCGCGTTGTGTTGTGCAGGTAGTGGGGCTGGGCAATCCAGGCATGGCGGGCACTCGCCATAACGCTGGGCAGATGCTCATCAACCAGCTTGCCGAGGCGATCCAGGCACGGAGCCCACTGCTGCAAAAGTTCGGCGTGGCCCCGATTCCAGACGATGGGTCGTTTGTTCCAGACCCGGTGGTGTTCAACAAAGTTCGACGCCTGCGCTCGATGGTGTTCCTCAACGAGGCGCTCTGCCCGTCTCTGATTCTTGCTCGTCCACGCACATTCATGAACACCTCTGGCCCCGTGGTCAAACGCCTTGCCGACCGTTTTGAGTGGCCTGCATCTACACAACTCTGCTTGTTGGTTGACGGTACGGTAGTGGAAGAAGCATGGACACGTGCTGTTGTTGTACCTCTCTGACCTGTCGCACTCTCAGATCTGGACCTGCCGCTGGGAATCGCCAAAGTGAAGCACGGTGGAAGTGCGCGGTACGTTGGCATTGTGTCACCTCAACGATGCATGGCACTGTGTTTGCCAATGTGAGAGGAGATCACCTAAGTCGTGGGCTCTCTGTGGGCTGCAGGGGTCACAACGGTGTCCGCTCCACGATTTCATCCTTGCAGTCTTCGGTGAGTTTGTTGTGCGTCTGATGTAATCACTTGGCGCAACTCGAGATGCTGAGCTCGCCACGCCCCTCACTCCACACTCCAATTCAGGACTTTCCCCGTGTTCGTGTTGGGATCGGCAGGCCGGAGAACCGTTCTGAGGTTGCGGATTACGTCTTGTCGTCCTTCTCCGACGAGGAAATGGACGTCTTCAACACAAGCACGTTCGAGCACACTGTGCGGGCTCTGGAAACAGTGTACAAGCGACACTGCCTGCCTAGTGACCCTAGTGAGGACAATGACGAACCAGCCGTTCTTGCCACGGCACTGCCGCTTCCAGAACACTCAGGGTGACTTGCCACCGCGTTTTGTCTTGCGGATTTTCGTTTGCTTGCGTTGTGTCGTTGTGTGGTGGCGCCAAGCCCTGTACGCTAGAAATGTCAACACGGAATTGCTTCCAACCAAACACATAGTATCGTTGGCACTTCCAGTTCAGCACAAACTCGACCCTACTCTTTGCTGACCTTTTCAAAGTTACCCTACTCAGAAGGCTCGTCCAAGCTACTTTCCTTGGCCACAGCCGACACCGCTGCCCCAGCCCCAGCCCCAGCCCCAGCCCCAGCTCCGGCAGGCGTGACAGGTGAAGACGTGGGTGGAGACATGCGCGTGGACAACAAGCCTGCCTGCAGAACAGAATCGTCCAATCTTCTACCAATGAATATCACCTGCGCATACAGTGGACAAATGGAGTCAGAACGGCACACGGCTGCGACGGTCAAGCGGGACCACACCTTGTTGAGACGAGGAGTGTCGTCTGCCCACAACTCCTCGCTGGGTTGCACCTCAAACAACTCATGCACACCTTGTACAATAAACTTGGTGTCGTTGTTTTCCACATCTAGCACGCCTTTCACTCTGAATATATCCATGTCGCAGCCTTCATCCGTCCAAAGAAGTCCCCCTAGCCACCGCGTAACCTGATGATCATTTGCACACACGATTGGATTCGCTGAACAGCAAGCACGCCGCAGCGCTCCCACATGCCGCTCGTACCTTGTGCTCATCTAATGTACCTGTGCACGTGACCAGCACTGTTCCAACCGATTCCTCGTGAACGTGTCCCTCTGGTGCGACCTTGCTTTCCGTGGACGTCGACGCATCACAGTGGTCACCATGGCTGTGCGTTGAGTGTTCATGCCCCGACGGTGTTGTTTCAGTGGCCAAGCCCGTGTGCACATCAATCCCTGAGGCACGTTTCACATCAAACGACTTGATGTTCAAGATGTGCGCCAGATCAATCTTGGAGTGTGTGGTGCGCTCCATCTTGGCAAACTTGTTCATGGAACGGATTCGTGATTCCAACGCTGACACCTGCGGCTCTGTGACCAAGTCCTGACAACATGAATGCAACCAAAGCGAATCAAGCGACAAGGGTGAGCATATGATATGGTACTGGAGGATCCCCAGCGCAACCTCGACCAGCTTACCTGTTTGTTCAGCATGATGAAGTCTGCGAAAGCAATTTGCGTCTGAGCTTCGTTCACGCTGCCGTCGGGCTTCTTGTCATCCAGATGCCGGATGAGGTTCTTGCTATCGACTACGGTCACGATGCCATCCAAGTACAACTATTTGGTGGGGTCGACACACACAGGTTGCCGACGGGGGAGGTGAACTTTGCATTGCCCCGACAACGGCATCGCAAGCTGCTTTGCTTTGGCGCACCTGGCTGTCAAGATCGTCATCAAGCCAGAAAATGGAGGCCACCGGCCCTGGGTTGGCCAGACCAGTGGTTTCGACAAGGATGTAGTCAAACCGGTCCCTGGATCAGACGGTGCAAACTAAATGTGAGGGCCACGCCAATATCGTGTCGCGTCTCCCAGCCATTGTCACAAACACTGCTACTTGGTGGCACATGGCACACGCACCGTCTTCGCAACAGCATCTCCAACGTGTTGACCAGGTCGTCTCGAACAGAACAGCATATGCAACCATTGCTCAATTCGTAGAACTCCTCAAACGCGTTGCCCCCCACACCATCCTTGGCGATCAGGCTCTCTATGCCGATCTCCTCCCCAAACTCATTCTCGATCACTGCAATGCGGTGCCCATGACGCTCTGTGAGGATGTGGTTGAGTAGTGTGGTCTTGCCAGAACCGAGAAATCCTGTTACCACGGTGACTGGGACCTTCGCCCGTGCTTCCTTAACTGCTGGTTGAGCCGGTGCCGTGAGCATCGGCACGTCGCTGTCACTATCATCATCCGATGGCACCTCCAGCATGGCTGCAGGAGCACTGGCGACTGCAGCAGGCTGCACAATCGAACCTTCCCGCGCTTCTGCTGCAGTATCACCTGCTGCAGTGTCATCGGCTCCCTCCATCCTTGGAGTGTGCCAAGTCGCGACGAACTACACGTTCTTGAGGCCCAGGTGTGTCTACTTCAGCACGGATTAAATCGTGCCACAGGCTGCCAAACGAAGAAAGAAGAAGCCATGCAGAAAGCGATGTGTTACGACAAGGTACGGCTAACGCAATCGAACCCAGACAGAGGGCTACAGTTGACAAAGGTATGTGTTGTGCTGAACTCGGCCACACACGTGCCCCTCCTCTGCTAGAAAGGAGGAGCTGCACAACATAGCCGTCCAATGCCCAAAACAAGCCACAAACGTCAGCAGGGTGTGCTGGCGCCCGCATCGATGCAAGGGCATTGGAAGCAAGATGTAAACGAGGGAGGGTGGCACACAGAACGCAGCAAGCGAACACAGCAATCAAGGGGACCGGGGAGCAAGCAGTGCTAGCCACCACCACCCAGTGCACCCTCGACCACTGTTCCCACACCACGTGCTGTGAAACATCCAGCACGCTGACCCTAGTTGGTCAGTGCTGATTTACCACGCGCTGTCGTCCTCCACAGGCGCAGACCCGCCGCGGCTGTTGGAGTACGTGTTGCGGCCACGACCGCCCCATCCACGGTCGCCGCCATCACGGCCGCCACGGTCGCGGCCACCACGGTCACGACCACCACGGTCACGGCCACCGCCGCGCTTCAGTTGGTCCTTGGAGCGGAAATCGCGAGCACCGAACTTGCCGCGGCGACCACCACCACCGCCACGACGGAATGAGGAGTGGCACATGGTGGACAGCCAGTCAGGGTGCTTCTGACCGTTCTCCACCAACAGCTCCATCAGGTCACGCGCGATGTTGCGGTTACGCTCGTTCATGAATGACAGCGCGGTACCCTCGTTACCCACACGGCCGGTACGGCCGATTCGGTGCACGTAGTCGTCGATGTTGCTTGGCATGTCGTAGTTGATAACGTGCGTCACATTGCTGATATCCAGACCACGAGACGCAACGTCCGTTGCCACCAAGATCGGGGTGCGGCCCGACTTGAAAGAGGACAGCGCCTGCTCGCGCTCACGCTGCGTCCTGTCGCCATGGATGGACGTGGCAGGGTAGCCGTCACGGCACAGACAGTCCTCGAGGTGGTCAGCGGCGCGCTTGGTCTCGACGAAGACCAGGATGAGCCCCTGGGTGATGGTGTTGAGGAACTGCACCAAGGTGGCGGGCTTGTCAGGGCCTTCCACGTATTGCACATGCTGTGTGATATCCTTCGCGGCTGAACCCACTCGGCCCACAGCGAGGAAGATGTAGTCCTGCAAGAAATCGGACGCAAGGCGCTGGATCTCCTTGGGGAACGTGGCAGAGAACATGAACGTTTGGCGGTCGGTGCACATGTTCTCCTCCTCCACGATGCGACGGATCTGCGGCTCGAAGCCCATGTCCAGCATGCGATCAGCCTCATCCAGAATGAGGTGCTTCACGCAGGCCAAGGAAATGCGGCCGCGCTCGATCATGTCCACGAGGCGACCGGGAGTGGCCACCAACAGGTCGCAACCACGCTCCAACTCACGCAGTTGCCCACGCATGTCCGCACCACCGTACACAACGACAGGTGCGATACCAGTGCGGTAGCAGAACTTGAATGCCTCCTTGTGGATCTGGGACGCCAACTCGCGGGTCGGGGCGAGGATGAGGCAGTTGGGGAATGCCTTGCGGTTGCGGCGGCGCGTGTCAGGGGGGACGGGCGCGGCACCGTACTTCAGCATGCACGCGATGGTGGGGAAGAGGAAGCCAGCAGTCTTGCCGGAACCAGTCTGGGCACAAGCCATGAGATCACGGCCGGCAAGACCGATGGTCATTGCGTACTTCTGCACCGGGGTGGGCTTCTTGTACTGCGCCATCTGGATGTTCGTGATCATGCGAGCAGGCAAGATCTCAGGATCAAACTCGTTGATGGGGTCAGGGCACCCATTGTCGGAGGTTTCCACAGGGATGTCGTCGTACTTGTCAAAGTTGATGCCTTCCGAGTGGTGTGTGGAGGTGAAGAGCTCGGCCTCCAAGCGAGGGTCCGCGCGCATGTCACCATGGAAGCCCTGGTCGTTCACACGGCCGCGGCCACCATAACTGCCGCCGAAGTCACGGCGAGCGTAGCCACCACGGTCGCCGCCACGGTCGCCGCCGCGGTCACCGCCCCAGCCACCACGACGGGCGTCGCCGCCACCGTACCCGCGGTCACGGTCACGGCTGTCGTAACCACCACCACGGTCATTCGAGGCGGCGCGAGCAAAGCGAGAGTCTTCAGTTTTGCGCTCAGCAGGCGCGGCAGCAGCAGGGGCAGCAGCGGGGGCAGCAGCGGGGGCTGCAGCGGGGGCTGCAGGGGCCTCCGCTACGCGGTCTGAGCCGCGACGGTCGTAGCCACCACGACGGTCGTCACGTCGGTCACGGCCACCGCCACGGCGGTCATCTCGGCGGTCGTACCCACCTCGACGGTCATCACGGCCACCACCACCACCACCACCACGGCGATCGGAACCAGAGGATGCACCTTGCGGCGCCGCAGTGCGGCCCCTCAGGTGTGGCGGAACATACTTGCCTGAGTGTGACACATCACCAGAACACGCGTCACGGGAACGACTGCGACAACAACCACACGCTGGGAGACGACCCATACAACGACAATAAAACCGTGCAGGCATCCCTAATACAAGAAACGGCCACCGATGCGATCCACAACCAGAGGGAAACACCGCATGCCGCGCGCACAACCAAAGCCACACGGGTGACATCCATCTGTGCCACACCTTCACACCTTCACACGCACCTGACATAGAATTTCAAGAAGAACTTGGGTTGAAGGGACACAAGGTCCAGAAAGCGGAAAGGAGTGTCTGTTTGAAAGCGGCAAGCACGGCACATTGGAGGTCCAGCGCCAACGAACATGTGAGCCCGTGTGTTGCACAACCAAGCAGGGAACACGTCACGAAGCAGCACAACCAGCCACACCAGAGGGATACCAGAGGTGCAAACACCCAGCACCTCGCAACACCGACATCCTAACAACACATACAACCCACACGCAACAGCAGAAAGCTGTAAAGGCAGTACAACGCACGTACGTGGAAGCGGAAACGGGTCCCAAAGGGAAAGTACGTGACGCGCCAGCGCCAAACGCTGCTGCATGGAACAGACGAGATGAATCATTCATCCCATGGGACATTTTCAAAAGAACTTGTGTCACTATTTTGCATGTTTTGATTTCAACACACCACCAGTTCCTACGCGAGCTCACAATCAGAAGTAGTCGGAGTTCAGAGTTCCCTTCTTCTCTGGCATCTTGGGGCCTCCTGCACGCTTCGCCATGATGATTTGGTCCACACGCATGATCGTGGTCGCGACATCGCCACAGTGCTGCAGAGCGGAACGCTTGATGGCGCTGCAGTCCAAAATTCCTGCTTCGAGTGTGTTGATCAATCCTTCTCCGCTGACATCCACACCAGCGTTCACTTCTCCAGCAGTGTGTGCGGCGTACAAAGCCGAAACAACGTCGTTAGGGGTTTGACCAGAAGTCTCTGCCAATGTACGAGCCACAACCTCCAAGGCCTCGGCGTACTGCACAACGAACAAACACGGAAACGCAGGTGAGTCGGGGCAACAAGCATGTTGGCAAGTCCGACCATGATCCATGCTCACCCACGAAGGGTATCAGGTGGAGGAGCAACGCGACAGCGTGTGAATGGTGGACACCCACACTCACCTTCTTGATGGCATACTGTTCCAATCCTGGGCATTCGTCGCCCATTGCCTGAAGCGCAAGGGCCAACTCGATCTCGCTGGCACCAGCACCAGCTACGCAACGACCGTCGCGGCACAGAGCCTTGGCAACATTGACAGCATCGTTGATGGCACGCTCGACATCATCAAGAATCTGCTTCGTGGGACCGCGCAGCACGATGGTGGCGATGCCAGTGTCCTCGTCCTCGGTCTGAGAGAACACAGTGACGCGAGCACTGGACAGCTCCTGCACGCTCACAGAGGCGGCGGAACCAAGCTCGTCCGCTGTGGGGGCGCCCAATCGCGAAAGAGCGGTGGCACCCACAGCACGGCACACACGACGCAACTCGAACTTAGAGATGATCTTGAGCACCATCAAGCGGTACTTCTCCAGGTAGTGCATCGCGATCTCGCTGATCGCACCGCTGGCAATGACTACGTTCGCGCCGGTGGCTGCAATGGCAGCAATGGCATCCTCCATAGCCTTCTCCTCGCCCTGTGTGAAAGACTTCAGGTCCGCGGCGTTCTTCAGCACGACGTTTCCCTTCGTCTCCGTGGAACCCGCCTCAATGCCGCAGCCGAAGATGGCGATCTTCGCGTCGGTGACGTGCTTCACAGAGCCAAGCGAGTCGCGCTCGACAACAGACCCCTTGACGACCTGAGAGTCGTAGATGGTGCGGCCGATCAGCTTCGACACACGCACGTTGTCAACATTGACGGCGTTGCGGCCGTCGGGCATGACGGTAACGCAAGCCTGTGCGACCAAAGGAGCAAGGAAGTCCTCAAAGCCGAACTGCTTCGCGGCGATGACGGACTTGAGGGGCTTTGCCAGGGCAAGCGCATCACGAGGGTTCTCCAACGTGAAAACGGGCTTGGCTGAAAAACGAACAAACCATGACACACAATGACGGGACGCGGGCTCGAAGCCACATGCACACAGCACGAACCGTCGATCAGCTCGATAGCCTTCTTCGTGGCCATCTTGAAGCCGAGCACCACATCACTCGGGTGCACACCCTGATTTTCAAAGCGTCCATTAGAAACTCGCGCCTCGTAGCCACACAATGGCAGTGCGTAAAACATACCATGCGCAGCAAGTCGCGGGCGTTGTTCAGCAACTCGCCGGTGAAAGTGACAACAAAGTTGGTGCCATCACCAACCTCGGTCTCCTGCTGTTTGGCGGCCATTGTCAGCATCTTGGCAGCAGGGTGTTCAATCTCCAACTCTCCCACGATGGTCGCCGCATCACTCGTGATGAACACCTTCTCAAGGTGGTTGATCACCAGCTTGCACATGCCTGTTGGAACAACGGGGAAAACGTCAGTCAACAACCATGAAACGGTAACCCCAGCTAGAAACGTACCATTGGGACCCAAAGAAGTGCGCGTGATTTGAGAGAGCGCAGCGCAGGCTTCGATGTTCTTCACAACGGCATCCTCGACACCACTCATGGTCTTGTAACCAGACTTCAGAAGCGAAGACAAGCCGGGCCCGCGGGCCATGTTGAAACGCATCTGGCGGAAAACAAATCACAACAGTTCACCACAAACGTAAGTGGTTGAAAAGCGAGCTTGTGAACGGCGTCAAGAAGCTTGGTGTGCCAGCAAGCTGGAGGCGCGCGGAACCGATGCACAGCGCATGCAGCGGAACGCTCTGTACGGACACCACCTCCACATCACCCGGCTCAACCCACCTTGCCAGACATGGCTCCTGATGAATGTCTATAAGGTAGTTACACCACTTGACAAGAATAAAGTCCACGGTCTGGAGGGACGCGCGGAAAAGGCAATGAACGGAGGGAACTGACGGACGTAACGACACCAACACCAGCATCACCACAGGCAAATGGTCGGTTCGAAATGGCTCGTGCGAATATGACATGACATTTTGAAATATGTTGACGTGACGATTTCTCGTCGAGTTGCGTCGTCCGTAGGCCGAGTCTCAGGATCTCGGAAGAATGCCCGCCGGTGCGCCCTGCTGCAGCGGATTCAATGCTTCCGGATTGTCATGGATAGACAACAATCCAGTTGTTGGGCTGGTTGCTATTGCTGGACCGGATCCTCGTGTACGAAACGCTGGGCGACGTGCTGAAAGCAGGATTGTGTCGCTAACCTGTCGCGGGTTGTGGGACAGGCTCTGAAGCAACATGGAAAAGCCTTCTTCCAGGCTCAAGATGGTCGGCTGACACTATCATCATCTGCGACACTTGTGTTCATGTCCGACTTGCACCTTGGGTTCGTGTCAACGGCTTCTGTTCTGACGCCATTTCTTGCATCGCAATCGTCTCCTGCGAGCATGCCATGCGATTTCTTGTTGGAAACGAAGTTGATGCTGCGCCTCCCGATCACAAAGAACTGTGCCAGCACCTCACAGAGTACACAACAGAAGTCTAGTTCCCCTGGGAGCGCCGGGACAACATGGGTTCCATGCCAGCACGCGTACATTGCCCGCTGTCCGCGTGTTCACACGGCAGCGCAGTCCGTTCTTGGTCCCGAGCGGCGGATTTTCCAGCGCTACGGCGATATCGCCGTTCTTCTCGTGGACCGTGCTGTGGCCAAAGCGTGTATTCAGGGTCCTAGCCCCAAGAGAATTGACCACCCTGGGCGCATCTGTGCCGGGATGCCAGTTCGGGTGGTGTCATCTCCTTTTGGACTTGTGTCACCCGCCATGCTCTTCAATAGTGTGACACACGGCGTTGTGTCGAACACTTCTCGCCACAACCCGCCAGCGTTATTGTTTACTGATGCTCGATGCTTGCCTGGGGCGGAGGGTGGGTGTGTAACAGCGTTGTGTGACGGAAGACTCGTGGGTTTGGTCGCGGTGCCCCTACCAGGCAAGCGCCTGAAAGCGTTGGCGCCAGTGGTGTCCATAGATGCTGTCAGGGACGCAATACGAGATATCGGGGCCCGTGATGATAAGCACTGCGCGCAAGGCGAATCGAAAGGCGAGACAAACCTGGGGTCGTCGGTATCTGACTGCGTGGGCACAACTGGGGCTGCGTGGTCCGTGGAGGGTGGGGCATGTCTCAGTAGAGGTTCAACTCGTGGCGACCCAGGTTGTTGCCACATAGCTGGGCAGCATGCGCGCCTTCAAGCGAGTCGTTACCGCCATGCTGCTCGGTGCACTGCGTTTATTCGGGTGCGGCGGTGGTTGAGTTGCCTTGTTGTGCGTGAATGTGGGTGTTCATGTGTGCTCGTTTGATCCAGATTGGGAGATGCTGGGGAACAGGAATCGTGGTTTCGCCACAAGGGCACTTGGTCACATGTGCTCACATTTTTGACCATGAATTTGGCGAGAGCTACTGCGCAGCGTGGCCGTCGTGCACCACACATGGTATGTAGGCATGATTCTCGGTGGCTGTCACCTTCTCGCACTGGAAGTGCCTTGATGACGCGCTCGCTCACTGTATGGTGTGACGGGTGTTTGGCGCGACACAGAAGAATTTGTTGGCCTGCACAAGCGCTCTCACCGTGTTATTCGCCGTATCCAAGTCAAGGTTGCTCTTGATGAGCCGTGCCGCGGGACAAGAAGCACACTGCACCTGCAACGCCGTTGGTACAATGCTCGTGTCCTGTATGTCTCGCGCGGTGTCATGGACTTCTGTGTACTTCAGATAGAGCCAAACACTGGTATGGAACGCAATAGTTGTTCCTGGTTGGGGTCTTGATGTGTGTTCATTGAGGTATTCCAGGTCGGCCAGAGTTTCCGTTCATGGAGCTTGATTGGGGCTGGACATCACAAGACATGGACAGCGGCACTCCAATTTGGGCGCTTGGTCACGGTCAATTTGACACAGCAGCTTGCATGCCGCCAACTTTGTTCCACGGCACGCTTTCGGTGTGTTGTGAACTGTACGACGAACCTGTGGCTCTCCAGGTTTGACTTGCTCTGTTTCGTGAAGCGCACGTGCCTATTGCTGAGCCGACACTTGCATTGTGCAGACGTCTTCTCACGCTTTCCAGGGTCAATCGGGGGGTCTTTTGCTGTCGGAGTCTGGAAAACTTCTTGGCATGGTGACGTCCAACTCTCGCCGTGCTGATGGGAGCCGCATATCAAATATCAGTTTTGCCCTGCCAGTCAACTGGCTTCACCGGTTGTTCGCCTCTGTGCTGTTGGTGAACCAAACCGAGCACGGTATGTGCTGCAATCACTGTTGTGTTGTGTGTCAGTGTGCTTGTGCGTGCGTTCTCATGTATGCGCACGCAGGAGCCACAACGGAAACGTGGACCGCGATTGATGTGTACTGTACCGAGCTGCAACGACTGTGGGACATGCGAGACGACGAAGTTTCTGGGGTGCTGGCTTGGACAGAGGATGATCTGATCCAACATCATCTGAGTAGCAACATGCAGTGCAAACTCTAGTAGACACTCCGGTTATGTGTGTGTGCTGTGTGTTGTGTGGCGCAATGAAAGAAAAGTACGACAGCATTGGTATTGTTACACGTGCTGTGAATGTGAACGCAGAACTAAAACACTTAGACGAGGATCGTCTGAGTCTCGCAAGCCAGACCGGTGTGGCCCTCGAAGCAGTGGCAGATGCCAGTGGCACTGTCGCACAGGCCCCGGTTGGAGCACACGGCGGCCTCCTGTGTCGTCAAATCGGTGGAAGTCACAGTGGCGATAACAGCGGTCGAAACAGAGGGCTCGGCGGAACCGGCGTTGCGCTTGCCGTAGCAACCAGCGACGTCGCAAGACTTGCCCTCGACGGCGATCTGGCCCACGTGAGGCGGGTCGGACAGAACGATCGTGTAGGTGAAGCCATCACCATCACCAGTCTCGACGGCGGTGTAAGAGGCAACGTTCACAGACGACACGGAGATGATGATGTCCAAGTCCTCCAGAGCGGCCTTGGCCTGAACGGCATCATCGACATCGAACGGACGAGAGGTCTCCCAGCTGCCGTACAGATCCTCAACCAGGAACACAGCGCGGCCGTCGAGCGGGGTGCCAGCGGTGCCAGAGACGGTGTTGAGAACGTGGGTGTCGCCAGGGTAGGTGGTAGAGTCGTGGATGGTGAGGGGGTCATCACCGCGGGGGCACATGCGCAGGGAGCAGTCGTAGCCCTCCCAGCCGCCGTCGCACTTGCAGCCCTGGATCTTGACGTAGTCCCAGTTGGAGCTGGCGTAGGTGCCGGCAAGCTCGCCGATGTACTCGCAGGTACCGTGGCCGGAGCACTCGTTGGGGCACTTCATACGCTGGCAAGCAGCACCGTCGAAGCCGTCGTGGCACACGCACTCACCAGTCTCGCGGTCGCACACACCCTTGTTGGAGCACTCAGCGTACTCGTGAGGAGAGGCAGTGGTTCCATCAACCCAAGCCTTGTGCTCCTTACACATACGCTCGGAGCAGTCGGGACCCTGGTAGCGGCTGTAGCACGTGCACTTGTCGTCCTCACCGCAGGTACCACGGCCAGAGCAGTGGTTGGGGCAGGCCGCCATGGCCATGCCAGCGCAGGCCACAAGGGCCAGCACCAGAAGCGCGGTCTTCATTGTTTCAGTTGGGCAATATGTGATGCAACGGTGTCTAGGGGGATAGATGGTCGGTTGCGATGTGAATGCCTCCGCTCACACGGAAAGGGGGTTTGACTGCAGAGCCGTTGTTGGGTTTAGAAATCAAACGGCGGCGCTACTTGGGACTGTTGGCAGTATTGTGGCAGGTCACTGCAGCCAACGGAGTTCCGCTTGATCGATTTTGGATACAATCAATCAACAAGGTCCCGCCAACGGAATCCGCTGCAGATGCTTGATTGATTGATTTGCATCCGCCTTAAAAGATGACATGTTTGGCGGTTCGCCCCGCCATGCGCCGCGGAAGGGCTCGAGCATGACCATGATGTCATCGAGTATCATGAGATCTGATCATTTGCTGAGCACAATGAGGGCATGAGCTGTGCCGTGAAGGGCCTCGGCTCAGCCAGTTGGTCCCCGATCATCAGGTGAGCAACGATCTGCAAGTTGCAGACTGCAACTGCTTTCCTGCCTCGCTGCTTCGCTTTACTTTGTGCTCGAAGCGATGTACATGTAATCAAGTATGCGGGTGCAAGGAAAGACCGGTGCATGGTGCGATATGAAGAAAAGAAGCAAAGGTGTCATTGCATGATAATGCGGACGATTGCATGATACAAACCGTATCCGTCCGAGTCTCCGACAAACAAATCGAATGCAGTCAACCACCGCCCACCATGACGGTGCAACTATCCAGTTGTTCTTAGTTCAACGCTTTCGACAAACCATTCATCATCCACGGTGTGTCTTCGCAGGCTAAGTGCAGCGAAACGGCCTCCAAAGCTGTAACACAACAGGGTCAACAACGGAGCGGACGTGACAGCAAGTGTCGCCATGTTACGTACCGCACGCTGCCGGGGTTCACAACCTGTAGCTTGCCCACGAACGATTGACCAGCGCTGTTGTGCGTGTGGCCGTGCAAATTAACAAGCACGTTGCTCTGATGCAACGTACAGTAACGTCAGCGGCATTGACTCATTGAGCATCCAAAAAGGGCACACGAACCGCAAGCGGGCTTTTCACAATCTCATCCAGCGCCGTCGATCCAGCACAAATTGGAGCTTGGCTGAGATCACTTGTATCCACTGCCGTGCCTGAAACATTTCGTTCATGTGAGCCTCGCCATCGTGCAGCTTTCCCAGTGAATACGAGGACGCACCACTGGAACGAGGCCCAAGATGTGTCAACAGAATCACTTGCTCTGCAGGACGGTCAGTTTCTTCCACCTTGCCGGTGTCATCGCTGTCACCCATTCCAGTTTCCAACGAATCCCCACCACTGCTCTCAAGAGAAGACGACGGCTGACGCAACAGGTGTGAAACCCCAGTCTTGACTTGCTCTTCAGTGTACGGGAAACCTGAGCACAGGCCACCCGTGAGACACGACACCGGACCACCGGCATAGAACACCCGCAAACCGGCCTCACCGTTCCACACAACGTCGTCACCACGATGTGCAGTTGTACTACCACCAAAGCCAACAACACAAAGCCCTGGCAAAAGCGAAAACCGCTTGTTGTGGATGTTGTACGAGTAAGAGGACAACCGTGGAGGTGCCTTCAAGTTGAACGTCGTGACTGGATCATGCTGGAACAAAACGCATCGGGTGATGCATCGAATTAAAACTAACAACAACACAACAAGGCCACGTACATTCCCAGGGATGTACACAACATGGCAGCGGATAGACTCCAGAACTGACAATATGGTGCCAACATCACCTTCGGCAGCAGTCACAGCCGCGCGCGAAGCTTGATCGCTATCATCCAGGTCCGCTACGTCACCCAAACAAAACACAACATCGAACCTGGAAACAGAACACGTGGCAACTCAACCAACTGACAACCGTAGGCTGTTCTGGGTAGCAAGCAACGCAGCACATACCGTCGGCTTTCCGCTTTGGCCCACTCGGCGATGGCAGCGACTTTTTTCACCGCCAAATGAACATCGCTCACAACAAGAGCTCGCAGAGAAAGGGCATTGGGGTTCTCCATGACACGAGTACGAGCACGATAGCAGAGTGCCCGCGCCGCGCCGCCCGCGAAGAGCCGTGAGAGAGCGATGCTTGAACGTTGTTTGCTGTGTGCTGCCACACCAGCCCGGCTGGTCCAGCCGTGACAAACACTTCATAATTGCCCCAGTCGCCTCGGGACAGTGTACCTCCCGCCAAGTGCGACCGACGCGGACACCACATGTCTGGGCAAAGAGAGGAAGGGACCTCAGAAAAGCGTACAGTGGTATTGATGTTCTTGGTGGCGTTGTCATCGCGACCGAGGCCTCGGACTGTGGCGCGAAGTGACTGTGTCGGGGCCCGGGGCAAGTGTACCAAAAGCGCAGCACAAACCAACGCCGTTGGTCCAACGGTGAGGAGAAGAAGGGAGTGAAATACGGCGTGCAACGCCATTAATCCGACAGCAGCGTGTACTCTCTGGCGTTGTCATCAGGACCGAGCCCTCAGACCAGGACTCGGTGGCCTATTGTGGATGTGCGTTCAAAGTTGTGATTCACAACATTGACGCCTGTACCGGCGATCTATCAGGACAGCACAAACTTGAGTGTGAAGCAACGAACTGAGTCCACGGAGTCCCACAGTCGCTAAGGCGTAGTAGATGGTGTTATCATCACGACAGAATTCTCAGGCATTCGCGAAGTGATGGATGTGGACGTGCCGAGCCGCCACCGGGGGCTGCGTCACTTGGACGCGTGAAATACGTGGCCGCCACCGCTGCTGTTGCCTTCCATACCGCCGGACAACACAGCACAACAGCCCCGCCACCACTGTGCAGTGCTTTCTCTTCTACGCAACGCCGCACAGCATGACCAACAGTGTCGCGGGCAAGACCAAAGGAGTACCCACACGGTGCACAAATGGCGCCTTGTACCAGTCGCATCCGTGTCGCCGGGCAACGAACATAAAATTATATCAGGCTCCCCGCATACACCGAGCTACTCTGCCTCTGCAAGCATGCAACCGTGAGCGCGAGCGGTAACCTCTTCGATGGATTCTACATCGTACAGTCCTTCCTTGTTGGGAGCCACCATGATGAAACGCTCTGCCAGGTTGACGGTGGGGCACACGTGCGTGGGCACCAACAGGTGTACACTGCCGCGGTGTGGCAAGGCGCAACCCTGTTGTACCCGGCAAGGAAGGTGTTCCTCACTTGGCCGCAGGGGGTAAAAACTGCAGCAAGTTGCCAACAATCACACCAGTGTGGACCGGACTCACGTTACATGACGAATAGGTGACATGACCGGCATCGCCAGAGGTAGAACAGCGCCCCACAACGAACCCCGGAGTGTGCCCAAGGAACATGCCCACGCCATGCTCAGGCAGCTCAGCAGCGACGCTCTTCGACCCAACGTCGCAAGTAAACACGTCCTCGGCCGGAAAACTCACGACCCGTGTTGCCACAAGCGCGGCTGGGAGCAGGTTTAGGGTTGGGCACATCTCCATGGTCATTAGATCAGATAGGACAACGGTGCCGGGGCTCACAGTGGCGCCGGCTTCAGCTAGGCCCGAATGACTGGGGCACAAGCCAGAGGGTGAGTGGTTCTTGCCAAACTGCGTCGCAGAAAGCACCAACCCAACCCACGTGACGAGACAACGTACGAAAGAGAGCATGGAACGGAAGGGGTGCCGCTTGTGCAGAGCTCCTTCTGTGCAACACCTTGGTCCAGGAGCTGCTGGTTCAAACCTAGGAGTCTATCGTACAGCGAATGGAGTTCAGAAGTTCGTTCGTCCATATCATGCCACTTGCTGGAGTGCCCACAATAGAAATGGATACCGGCGAATCGCGAACCGGCAGCCTCAGCGAGGCGAAGCACACCCCCTGCCTCGGCTTCCTTGAGTGGCATGCCCGTGCGGTCGTACCTGCGAGCCCAGGAAACAACGCACACAGTGGTGGTGGAAGTCAAGCAAACGTCACAAGCATAAGACTCCTGGAATTAATCATACTCTGGGTTCACGTCCACAACGATGGACAGCGAGGGTGGAACCTCGGTCATGGCGTCTACATTCTCGACCAAAATAGACACAGGCACGGGGTACCGCTCAGCGATCTGCTCAGACCATGGCTCGAGTATCAGCCATGCACAACAAATGTCATCATCACCACCATCGACTGCAACGTACGGCCCCGACGAGCTGCAGGTTTGCCCCAGTGTGTGGGAAAGCAACCAGGACATCACTTGCGGCTGCTACCCCTTCTGCCGTGAGAACCTTGCACAACTCCCGCGCCTCACGGGGAGTGGCACACTTGAACTTTCGAACACCCGCTCTGACCAACTCTCGAATAAGAGCCGGAGATTTCACAGTCTTGACGTGAGGGCGCCAGCGCAGCGGGTTCCTGTCCATGGCTGCGATCATAGTGTTGATGTTGTGAGACACCTTGTCACGAAACACCACCAAGCTTGGGGTAAGGATGCGAGACGTTAGGCCCTTATTGAGTACGTAGTTTGAAGATGTTGCTAGCTCTGTCATACGAGCAGCGGCTCGCCGAAGCGAGTATGCTGTTGCCATGGCTCCACACTGAACACGATCGACTTGTGACAACAGCTGCTGCAGTCGGCTCCTGTCGTTTGTCACTAAATTGTTCTTTTAGTATGTTTGCCCTACGTGTCGCACCCCGAAGGGAGGGCGGGGTGGACACAATGACTCACGCAGTGTTGGCGGGAGAGGATGAGATGGATAACCTGCTGGTGCTAGAGAAAGTTTTCGCCGAGGCTGCTGTTGCAGGGGCGCACAAACGGAAGGCGGACGAAGAGGACAACAAGCACAAGTCGCTTATGCACCGTGTGAACGAAATGCGGCGCGCAGACCAACCCCGATCAGGAACGCCAACTCCCAGTCGGTGTGGTCAAAGAGCGGGCGAGGCAGGGTCGGCAGCGCGCCTCACAGCCGAGGAGCTTGCGGAGGTGCTGCAGGTAGGCTTGCATGGCGTTTCGTCACGTTGGTTGTTGTGTCTCACAGACATCATGACTACGTGTGCGTCCTTCAGCGGTATTTTGTGCAGGTCAGGGGAAAGCGTGTGTCAACAGCCAGGGTGGGCCAAATCGTCAGCACTATCGATTCACGACTGGACAACCATCGATTCTTTTGGAAGGACATGGTCGATTTCGTTCTTTGGGAAGGCCAACAGAGTGCTGCACTGATGCACATTTACAACGATGAGATGACCCCGCACCCAAGTACTGTGTGCGTGCCTGCACAGCGGATATGGCACATGGAGAGGCTGACCGCCTATGAAGCTCCGCCTGAGGCTACGACATGGATATGCTATGATTGCTGCTCCGTTAGGGGGAGTACCTGCGATGCCCACTAAACAAGTTCCGACTACCTACCATGCCCACAAACTGGAAGTGGGTAGTTGCTAACTTTGTTTGTTGACGTGACGAAGCGGCTGTTCCGTTCCGTTCGGACCATGCCCACAAACTGGAAGTGGGTAGTTGCTAACTTTTTTTGATGACGTGACGAAGCGGCTGTTCCGTCCGTTCGGGGGACTACCTACCATGCCCACAGTGGGCAGTTGCTAACTCGGGAGACTACCTACCATGCCCACAAACTGCAAGTGGGTAGTTGCTAACTTTTTTTGATGACGTGACGAAGCGGCTGTTCCGTTCCGTTCGGGGGACTACCTACCATGCCCACAAACACTGCACCACTCGTTGTACACGCCCTTCACGACCAGTTGGTCAGTAGCGAACCTGCCCGCCCGTTGCTTGTTCACAAGGCTGGCTGCGGCTCGCTTGGCCTTGTTCTTTTCCTTCTCCAAGTGCTTCCGAATCGAATAAAGCTCATCAAACATGGCTCCGGCCTGGCTCCTCAGTCGCAGCCAACGCGTCTCCTCAGGCGTTGCTTCGCGATCATGGAGTCGAAACGTTGCCACCTTCCCGGCCACAGCGTTGTAGTGAGCGGCTGCAACAGATTGGGCAGCAACGCAGCGGTTGTGGAGAGTGGACGCAGTTGCTGCGTCGCAGTTTTGTCCTTGGCGACCACCTGCACGTCCTGCTCGCCGTCACGACCGAGGCTTGACACTGCTAGCATTCGGTTGTACCGCTTCTCCGTGTCGTCTTCTTCCGTCCTCCTCACGCGCTCTTTTGAGGGTGAGGGCTACGGTCATTGTTGACGTCCCCACAGCCATGGTGACGAGCTCCACGCTGGAACCAGACGCGGCAAACGTGGTTGAGGTGATGGACGACAGGGTGGAGCAGCCAACAACACTTCGGCAGGTGCTTGAGCAAGACCGTGAGGCTGGGTGGCGTCACATGTGTCTTCGTGCAAGCCCAGGAGCGGAAAGCACTTGGTAAAGCTTCGAGACCACGTCCCGACCACACAGATGGAAATCTTGCTATGTGGGTCTGGACCTGGACCACGAGTCTATGGTTTGTGTGTGGGCATTGGTGCGAGAAGCGAGACGTGGCGCGGGTGCGGCCGGTGCTGCAGGGGCAGGTGCGGGTGTTGTTTGAGAAAGTGCCAAGTTCACAGAGCTTGTTTTTGGCGCCTTCAGAGGGCTATTTGCACTCGTTGCGGCTATTTTCCACCACCAAACTGACCATCAGAAACGGGTCCGATAAGGAACTTTTGCCCCTCCAGGACGGCATCAGCTAAGCAACAGGGGTCAAACCGGTCCGAGCTGTTCCTTAGAACAGGAGAAACACTGTAGGGAGGGCCGAAACGACTAATACACACATTTCAGATGACCTGCTCGCGCGTCTGGGTCCCAGACTCTGGGAGCCGAGTTTTGGCAACAAGATGTCATACGTAAGTCAGCTCACGATCTCAACGTCAACCGGCAGCGTGGCTGTTGTTCACTCCGTGCTGCACTGTGCTGACAGGAAAGCCGTGGTAGTAAAAGTGGTGACAGTGGTGGTTGTTCCGCCCCTGCGCCTGCTCGGTTTGGTGCTACGCGCGGCGACGGTGCCGTTGCTGCTGTTACTTCCGGTGCTGGTGCCGGTGTTGGTGCCGGTGCTGATACCCATGCTGATACCTGCGCTGATGCCCGTGCTGACGCCCGTGCTGGTGCCAGTGCTGGTGCCAGTGCTGCTGGTGCCCGTGCTGATGCCCATGCTGATGTCCATGCCGGTGTCAGTGCTGGTGCCGGTGCTGGTGCCGGTGCTGGT
>Ga0213833_1000633_pt1 | contig 31572 bp, 5 predicted proteins | sample SWATP21_FD_160575 | JGI IMG/M metagenome (GOLD analysis project Ga0213833, IMG submission 160575) | Coastal seawater microbial communities from Marineland, Florida, United States - SWA TP2 #1 | ecosystem: Environmental > Aquatic > Marine > Coastal | place: USA: Florida | collected 2016-08-14 | reverse complement strand
CACAGAGCCACCAGTCGCACCAGCACCTGCGCCCAGCACCACAGATCCGCCAACATCTGCGCCGTCACCGGCCACCATTGATACGGAGCCACCCGTTGTAGCACCAACACCACCCACCATGGATGCAGAACCACCCATGTTGCCGGTGCTGCTGCCACCAACCAACGAAGCAGACCCAGCCGCCAAGGAACCAGAGGAGCCAGCAGCCACAGACACAGATCCGCTGCTACCCGCCGCATCGCCACTGCCGACAACAACATCGCCAGACACAGAGCCAGAGCCAGACACCGAACCAGTGCCAACCATCACAGACCCAGACGCTGCACCAGACTCACTACCAGCACTGGAAACCACGACGTCGCCACTGGCACCAGCCGCATCAGACGCACCAGACAACACCGACACACGGCCGCCGCTCACACCAGTGCCAGCAGAGACAGACACGGCACCACCAACACCAGAGGAAGCAGAGCCCGCTGACACAGTCACAGAGCCGGCGCCATCACGGCCACTGCCGGACGACACAACAACGTCGCCCGACACGCCCTCAGCCGACGCGCCACTGGACACGCCCACAGCGCCACTGCCAGCATCACTGCCAGCACTGGACATTGTCACGCCGCCAGACACGCCAGACATGCTGCGGCCACTGGACATAGACAGGTCGCCGCCCATGCCGCCGACACCAGTGCCAGCAGACACGGTCACGCTGCCACCAACACCAGCACCACTGGAGCCAGCCGACATGATGACGCCGCCACCGACACCAGCCGAAGCATCACCGCCCATCACAGACACGGTGCCAGCCTCGGCGCCAGAGCCGGACACGGCACCAGACGACACAGCCACAGAGCCGGAGCCACTGCCAGACACAGCGCTGCCGATGGACACATCGCCGCTGGACGCACCCGCGGAAGTGCCACTCTGGATGGCCACGGAACCGCCCATACCAGTCGACGACGCCGTGTCGCCAGCAGACAAGCGCAAGGCGCCACCAACACCCTCGCTGCCCGCGCCAACAGCCACAGACACGTCGCCGCCAGCGCCGCCCGTGGAGCTACCACTGTAGATGCGAACACCACCAGACGCGCCCTGTGTAGCCGAACCAGTCGCGATGGAGACATCACCACTGGTGCCAGCGGCGTCGGCCTTGGCGTAGTCTCCAGCATCAGCGGTCGTGATGCTCACACCACCACTGGCGCCGGCCGTGTTGGCGCCGATGTTGAAACGACGGTGCTGTGCCTGAAGGGCGGCCAACATGTCGATGGCAAGACGGATCTTGTTCACGACATGGAACTGCTCAAGCTCAAAGCCCTTCTCCTTGTAAACCATGCGCTCCTTCACCGTGACGTACTCGGGCATCACCTCACGCACTTGCTGGGCGATCACACCGCGAACGGCCTCATCGTCCTGCAGACCACGGACACGGCGCCACTCAGGAGTGTACTTGTACTTGCGCACCTCGATCTGTTGCAGCCGCTGCAGAAGCTCATCCTCGTCCACATCCTGGATGTCGCGCTTGATGCGGCGATCAGATGGTGCACGAACCTCCACAATAGTGGCTGGCGCGTGGGAAGTCAAGCCGTCCTTGTTGAAGCGCATGACAACATTGTCATCATGAGACGAAGCAGAGTGGCTGAACGTCACCTCACCATCACCAACAGACGAGATGTCCAGATCGCGGCCAGGGTGCAGAGTAACATCTTGGCCGTCAGCGCTGCTGACAGCGACACTGCCATCGCCAGACACAGACAGGCGCTCAACACCATCTGCACCCAACACAGTCACAGAGCCACCAGTCGCACCAGCACCTGCGCCCAGCACCACAGATCCGCCAACATCTGCGCCGTCACCGGCCACCATTGATACGGAGCCACCCGTTGTAGCACCAACACCACCCACCATGGATGCAGAACCACCCATGTTGCCGGTGCTGCTGCCACCAACCAACGAAGCAGACCCAGCCGCCAAGGAACCAGAGGAGCCAGCAGCCACAGACACAGATCCGCTGCTACCCGCCGCATCGCCACTGCCGACAACAACATCGCCAGACACAGAGCCAGAGCCAGACACCGAACCAGTGCCAACCATCACAGACCCAGACGCTGCACCAGACTCACTACCAGCACTGGAAACCACGACGTCGCCACTGGCACCAGCCGCATCAGACGCACCAGACAACACCGACACACGGCCGCCGCTCACACCAGTGCCAGCAGAGACAGACACGGCACCACCAACACCAGAGGAAGCAGAGCCCGCTGACACAGTCACAGAGCCGGCGCCATCACGGCCACTGCCGGACGACACAACAACGTCGCCCGACACGCCCTCAGCCGACGCGCCACTGGACACGCCCACAGCGCCACTGCCAGCATCACTGCCAGCACTGGACATTGTCACGCCGCCAGACACGCCAGACATGCTGCGGCCACTGGACATAGACAGGTCGCCGCCCATGCCGCCGACACCAGTGCCAGCAGACACGGTCACGCTGCCACCAACACCAGCACCACTGGAGCCAGCCGACATGATGACGCCGCCACCGACACCAGCCGAAGCATCACCGCCCATCACAGACACGGTGCCAGCCTCGGCGCCAGAGCCGGACACGGCACCAGACGACACAGCCACAGAGCCGGAGCCACTGCCAGACACAGCGCTGCCGATGGACACATCGCCGCTGGACGCACCCGCGGAAGTGCCACTCTGGATGGCCACGGAACCGCCCATACCAGTCGACGACGCCGTGTCGCCAGCAGACAAGCGCAAGGCGCCACCAACACCCTCGCTGCCCGCGCCAACAGCCACAGACACGTCGCCGCCAGCGCCGCCCGTGGAGCTACCACTGTAGATGCGAACACCACCAGACGCGCCCTGTGTAGCCGAACCAGTCGCGATGGAGACATCACCACTGGTGCCAGCGGCGTCGGCCTTGGCGTAGTCTCCAGCATCAGCGGTCGTGATGCTCACACCACCACTGGCGCCGGCCGTGTTGGCGCCGATGCTGAAGCGACGGTGCTGTGCCTGAAGGGCGGCGATCGTGTCGAATGTCATGCGCTTTGTGTCCACTTCGTGCAGCTGACGGGTGGAGCCATCCGCAGCAATGTGCTCGCTCACGCGCACGTATTCAGGCATGACGCCGGCCATCTGCTGACCGGACACGCCACGGACAGTCTGGCCCTCTTGCAAGCCGTGCTCCTGTTGCCACTCGGGAGTGTACTTGAACTCGCGCACCTCCACGTCTTGCAGGCGCTGAAGCACTGAGTCAGTGTCCACACTCGAGACTGACGTCTGGATGCTGCTATCTGCGACTGCGCGCACATCGGCAACCACGGGGACTTGAACAGTCACCTGATCGTCCGCAACTGTCACCTTGTTGGTGCCAGAACCAATGGACACGCGCTGGCCCTGCGCGTATGTCACGGACACATCCTTGCCGGAAGCAATGGACACACGTTCACCCGCAGAACTGCTAACAGCGACACTGCCATCGCCAGACACAGACAGGCGCTCAACACCATCTGCACCCAACACAGACACAGAGCCACCAGTCGCACCAGCACCTGCGCCCAGCACCACAGATCCGCCAACATCTGCGCCGTCACCGGCCACCATTGATACGGAGCCACCCGTTGTAGCACCAACACCACCCACCATGGATGCAGAACCACCCATGTTGCCGGTGCTGCTGCCACCAACCAACGAAGCAGACCCAGCCGCCAAGGAACCAGAGGAGCCAGCAGCCACAGACACAGATCCGCTGCTACCCGCCGCATCGCCACTGCCGACAACAACATCGCCAGACACAGAGCCAGAGCCAGACACCGAACCAGTGCCAACCATCACAGACCCAGACGCTGCACCAGACTCACTACCAGCACTGGAAACCACGACGTCGCCACTGGCACCAGCCGCATCAGACGCACCAGACAACACCGACACACGGCCGCCGCTCACACCAGTGCCAGCAGAGACAGACACGGCACCACCAACACCAGAGGAAGCAGAGCCCGCTGACACAGTCACAGAGCCGGCGCCATCACGGCCACTGCCGGACGACACAACAACGTCGCCCGACACGCCCTCAGCCGACGCGCCACTGGACACGCCCACAGCGCCACTGCCAGCATCACTGCCAGCACTGGACATTGTCACGCCGCCAGACACGCCAGACATGCTGCGGCCACTGGACATAGACAGGTCGCCGCCCATGCCGCCGACACCAGTGCCAGCAGACACGGTCACGCTGCCACCAACACCAGCACCACTGGAGCCAGCCGACATGATGACGCCGCCACCGACACCAGCCGAAGCATCACCGCCCATCACAGACACGGTGCCAGCCTCGGCGCCAGAGCCGGACACGGCACCAGACGACACAGCCACAGAGCCGGAGCCACTGCCAGACACAGCGCTGCCGATGGACACATCGCCGCTGGACGCACCCGCGGAAGTGCCACTCTGGATGGCCACGGAACCGCCCATACCAGTCGACGACGCCGTGTCGCCAGCAGACAAGCGCAAGGCGCCACCAACACCCTCGCTGCCCGCGCCAACAGCCACAGACACGTCGCCGCCAGCGCCGCCCGTGGAGCTACCACTGTAGATGCGAACACCACCAGACGCGCCCTGTGTAGCCGAACCAGTCGCGATGGAGACATCACCACTGGTGCCAGCGGCGTCGGCCTTGGCGTAGTCTCCAGCATCAGCGGTCGTGATGCTCACACCACCACTGGCGCCGGCCGTGTTGGCGCCGATGTTGAAACGACGGTGCTGTGCCTGAAGGGCGGCCAACATGTCGATGGCAAGACGGATCTTGTTCACGACATGGAACTGCTCAAGCTCAAAGCCCTTCTCCTTGTAAACCATGCGCTCCTTCACCGTGACGTACTCGGGCATCACCTCACGCACTTGCTGGGCGATCACACCGCGAACGGCCTCATCGTCCTGCAGACCACGGACACGGCGCCACTCAGGAGTGTACTTGTACTTGCGCACCTCGATCTGTTGCAGCCGCTGCAGAAGCTCATCCTCGTCCACATCCTGGATGTCGCGCTTGATGCGGCGATCAGATGGTGCACGAACCTCCACAATAGTGGCTGGCGCGTGGGAAGTCAAGCCGTCCTTGTTGAAGCGCATGACAACATTGTCATCATGAGACGAAGCAGAGTGGCTGAACGTCACCTCACCATCACCAACAGACGAGATGTCCAGATCGCGACCAGGGTGCAGAGTGACATCTTGGCCGTCGGCGCTGCTGACATCGACGCTGCCGTCGCCAGACACAGACAGGCGCTGGGTGTTGTCGGCGCTGTTGATGGAAACGCTGCCATCGCTGCTTCCAGCTCCCGCTTGCAGCGTCACACTGCCACCGGAACCAGTTCCACTCCCTGCGGCGAGGCGGATGTCACCCCCCTCGGCTCCATCACCAGCCTGCAGAAGAACAGAACCAGCTTGCGACATGGCAGAGGTGCCGGCGGCGAGGTGCACGCTTCCACTCTCTCGAACAGCTGCAGCAGTCGACACCACCACGTCTCCCGAAGTGCCACGGTCACTCCCCTGGCCGCTCACCACAGCCACGGAGCCACCCTCAGTTGCGGAAGAGCCCGCAGCGATAGAGATGGAGCCGCCGGAATCAGAGCCGGAGCCAGCAGCAACATTGACACCGCCTCCGATTTGGCCAGCTGCGCCTTGGAGGGTGACGTGACCGGCGTCGGACACACTTTCACCGGACTGTACCAACACCGATCCACCCGTTGATGGGCCGGTTCCCGCACGCATGTTCAGGGAGCCACCCGTCGAGGTCGACGACGAGCCCATGGTGAGGTCCATGTCTCCTGCTTCAGTCGTGGCATCGCCGGTAGCCAGGCGGAGCGAACCGGACTGCGCGGATGAGAGGCCGGTGGAGATGGACATGGTGCCACTGGTACCGTAAGGACCAGCGGTCCCGGTTGCCACAGACACCGCACCACTGCCACGCTCAGTGCTTGAGCCACTGTGCAGAGACACACTGCCACCAATCCCTGAAACAGCAGACCCGGCCACAAGCTCCATATCGCCACCACGCCCATCCACGGAGCCGGTGGAACTCCCACTGGAGATGCGAACGCTGCCAGCTTGGCTCGACTCGGCATCGGAAGAGCCCACTTGCAAGCGCAGGCTACCGGCGTGTCCTGTGGACGACCCGCCAACACCGATGGAAACGTCACCGCTGCGAAGGCCAAAGCCAGAGGAAACGCGGACGGCACCAGAGGTTTCGCGAGCGTCTGCAGACTGCACAGTGACATCGCCAGACTCTCCACCGGCCGCAGACACCAATGCCACAGAACCACTGGTGCTGCCGGCACCACTGGAAATCGCGACGTCACCACCCGCACCGTTCGGGGAGTCGCCACCCGTGAGCTGCAGACCACCTGCCTGCCCTTGTGCCACGGCGGCACCAACACGAGCACTGCCACCCTGAAGGACAACACCGCCAGCGTTGTCAATGGCGTCACCACCGACGACAGTCGTGGAGCCGGCACTGGTGTACCCAGTGGAGGACCCAACCACCACAGAGCCAGAACCGGTGCTGGCAGATGCACCAGAGCGGAGAGTCACACTGCCACCGTCGCCATCACGGCCCGTCGAGGCACCTGCGGCAATGTCTACGTCGCCACCCGCGCCACGCTCACCGGAACCAGCCACGAGAGAGATGCCACCACCAGCACCGCGAGAGGTGCCAGCAGACAAAGACACCGAACCACCGGCAGTCATGCCAGCACCAGCAGTCACCGTCACGTCCCCTGCCTCAGCCGTCTCCGAGTCGCCTGTGGACACAGACACGGACCCAGAGGCGCCGTCAAGGCTGGAGGTCGACACAGCGAAGCCAGAAGTGCCTTGCGCCGTGATCGAAACACCGCCGGCCCGGCCGCTGGACAGCACCACGTCGCCGCCGGAAACATCCGAGTCCCCAGCACGAAGCACGACGCTGCCGCCAGCACCATATCGTGACGAGCCCGCAGCAGACACCACGTCACCGCCGGCCTCGTCGACTCCGGCGCCGGCAGTCAGAGACAGAGACCCACCGGACACGCCACTGCCGGCAGCGGCAGACACCGCGCCGCCCGCGCCAGCTGCCCCACGTCCAGCATTCAGGGTGATCCCGCCGGCCGTGTCAGCCCCGGCGTCACCGACCGTAGCCGAGACGCCGCCAGACTGGCCGAACTGAGACGAGCCAGTTGTGACGACAACACCGCCCGTGCCGCCGACACCAGAGCCGGTTGCAAGGCTGACGCCACCGGACGTGCCTTGGGAAGCATCACCAGAGGCGAGAGACACGGCGCCGGTGCTGGGAGAAGCGGCGGAAGCAAGGCGGATGGCCCCAGACTCAGCCGCGCCACTGCCAGAAGCGGCGACGAAGGCACCGCCAGTGGAAGAACCCGCGCCGGCGGCAAAAGTGATTGACCCTGCTGCGTTGGTGGAACCCGACGAGTCGCCGGCGGACACAGTCACGGAGCCAGAGTCGCCGGCCGAGGCGCCCACGCTGAGATCGATGCCGCCGGACTGCGTCGTAGCAGCGCCCGTTGCAAGCGTCGCTGACCCGGAAGAGCCCGCAGAAGCTGCACCGCTGCTGACACGCACAGCACCGGTGGCGGTCGATGCGTCACCGCTGAACACAGACACACGTCCGCTGGCTGGCGTCGTGGCGTCGCCGGCGGAGCGAACAGACACACGGCCGGAGCGACCTGCCTGGGTCGTCGCACCTGACGCCACGTCCACGGAGCCGCCGTCACCACGGTGTGTCGAGCCGGCAGAAACCAGCACATCGCCACCGTTGACCACATGCTGAACCGACTCTGCGTTGCCGGCCACAAGACGAACCTGGCCAGCTTCGCCAGCTGTTCCGGACAGCGTGCCGGCCGACAGCGAAATGGAACCGACAGCGGAGCTCGCGTCGCCCGTGCTCATGGCGATGTCCCCGGAGGTGTCGGCGGCAGTGGACGTGTACACTTCCACGCCACCCGAAGAGGACGTGGCAGCGCCTGATCCGACACGCACAACGCCAGAGCTGGCACCACTGCCGGAAGTCACGCCCGCAGCGCCACCTTGACGAGAGGCGGCACCGGCAACCAGAGTAGCGGAGCCTCCAAGCGCATCGCCACGGCCACCTTCCACGGACACAGCACCCCCAGAACGGCGAGTCGAGTCACCCGCACGAAGCGTGGCCGCGCCACCCGCAGCATCGGTGGAGGCACCAGCAAGGACGGAAGCGTCACCACCAGCGTTACTGGAAGAAGCACCGGCACGCATGCTCACGCTGCCCGAGGAGCCGAGAGCGTCACCCGAGCCCACAATCACGTCGCCGGAATCGGACGTGCGGGATGCTCCGGACATCATGCGCACGGAACCGGTGGCCGAGTCGCTGTCAGCAGACAGCACGGCTGCGGTGCCTGCTTGAGACCCCGAACCAGCAAGGAGCGTGGCGTCGCCGCCTGTGCCTTGAGTCGACGCGGCGGCCGCCGCCAGGACATGGCCTGCCACATCTTTCCCAGCGCCGGCACGGATGTTCACGGCGCCGCCTGACGACCCAGCGCCCGCGCTCAACTCCAGTCCGCCTGCCGAAGAGGTAGCATCGCCGCCGCGCATGCCGATACGACCTGCGCTGACTGCACCAGCGCCAGAGCCAAGCTGCACATCACCGCTGGTTGTGGAGGCACTTCCAGTGGCAATGTTCAGTGCGCCCGAAGCAGCCGCGCCCGAGGTACCGGTGGACAAGGAAACCGAACCCGACGAAGCACGCTCAGAGGACCCGGAAGCAATGGCCACAGCACCGCCCACGCCGGTGCCGCTGTGGCCAGCGGTCATGGAAACGCTGCCACCAACCACGCCAGTCGCACCGCCGGCAGTGACAAACGCACCGCTGGCTTCAGGCGAAGCACCACCGGCCATCGTTGTGGCTCCGGCGTCCGAAGCGTCGCCGGCTTGCACCCGAACAGAGCCGGACGCACCGTGTGGAACGGAGCCGGTCGCCACGCGAACGTCGCCACTCTCACTGGAGCCGGCGCCAGAGGCAAGCATCACAGACCCAGAGGAGCTGGCAGCGGCGGACGCCACCTGGACAGCGCCTGACACCTTGTCGCTGGCGCCGCTGTTGATGGTCACGTCACCACCCAGTTGCTTCCCCGCGCCACCAGCCATCGTCAAAGACCCGCCGGTTCGCGAGGCGCCAGCTTCCAAGGTGGTCGACCCACCCACGTTGTCTGTCGCTGCGCCAACAACCAACCTGCCACCAGAGCCAGCGGCGCTGGAGCCAGCGCTCACACGCGCCTCACCGGCGGTGCCAGTTGTTGCATCCCCAGCGTTCACGACCACGTTGCCACCGCTGACACCGCTGCCTGCAGACAGAGAAGCGGCACCACCGGTCTTCATCTCAGATGAGCCCGCCTGGATCGACGTCGCCGCACCATCGCCAGAAACGCTGCGTCCGGCAGCAATCTGCACGGCGCCGGCAGCAATGTCAGAGGCGCCCGACGCAATGCGCACAGCACCAGACGCGTCCGACGAAGTGCCGGATTGGATGTCAACCGCGCCGGACGACGACCCATCGGCGGAACCGATCACAACAGCGCCAGTCTGCGTGTCCGCGGCGCCCGAGGTGATGGACACGGAGCCGCCTTGCGTCGAGGAAGCACCGCCAGCGATGGCGACGTCTCCGCCGGCACCCAACTCCGCAGCGCCGCCAGCCAATGTGACGGTGCCACCCAGAGCGCTGTGCACACCAGCGCCTCCGACCACACGCGCACGCGCACCCATGTCCGAGTCCGAGGAGCCACCAACGATGCCGACATCCCCAGCGGTGGATGCGTCGCCGGAGCGCAGCACCACGCGACCGGAGGTCGATGCGGCACCACCCGACTGCAGTGACACGTCGCCAGACACACCGGCGTCCGCAGACTGCACGGTGACGCCACCCGACACAGCGCCAGCGCCGGATGCCAGGTGAATGTCTCCACCAGTGGCGTCGTGGGACTCACCACCGGCAATGACAACAGCGCCGCCCGTGGCGACACCGGCGGCACCGCCAGCCACAGTGACACCTCCACCCGTCGCACCGTCGCCGCCTCGCAGAGACGCGGATCCGCCCAGGGCAGACGAAGACAGCCCAGCACGCACTGAAACGCTGCCGCTGTCTCCCGTCGAGGCGCCACTCGCCACAAACACGTCGCCGCTCACGTCCTCGGCGGCGCCAGACGCAACGCGCACCACGCCGGTCCGGGCAGACGAGGCGGAGGCGAACGTTGCGTCACCGCTGGACACAGACCCTGCGCCACTGGCGATGCTCGCCGCGCCGCCAACGCCCTGCACACCCTCACCGGCGCGCACGGACAGACGACCACCGTCACTGCCAGCGCCCGCGGCCAGCGCCACGTCGGTGGCAAGCTGCATGGAGGCACCAGACATGCCGCTGGAGGCGCCGGACTGCAGTGTAACGCTGCCAGCGCGAGCGGCGGGGGCTGTGGAGATGCGCACGTTGCCGGAAGCGCCGTCGGAGGCACCACCGGTGGCCACGACAACGTCGCCGCTGCCTGCCACACCGGCGCCGGTCCGAAGCGAGGCGTCGCCGCTGACGCCGGAAGTGCTGGCGCCGGACGAGACGATCGCGTCACCACCACGAGCACCACCGACGCCGCCTTGCATGGAGGCGGCGCCAGCCACATCAGCGGCGCCAGCCACAATGCCAACAGCGCCGCCATCGCCAGCGACGAGGTCAACGCCACCGGAGCCCTGCAGCGACATGGTTGCAGCAGACGACTCGGCAGTGGTCTGACCGGCAGACACCGTGACGGAGCCGGCGCCCATGGATCCCTCGCCGGCCTGGATGTCCACGTCGCCACCCGTGCGGTCGCCACGGCCACCACGGAAGGCGGCTGCGCCACCAACGTCGCCAGCGCCGGCTGCGAAGGCCACGTCGCCGCCCACACCGTTCATGCTCGAGCCCATGCCGGCAACGGCACGGATGCTGCCTCCAACGGCACCACCGCGCCCCGCCTGCAGGGACACATCGCCCGCCAGCTCGCTGGAGTCGCCGCTGGCCACCACCACAGACCCCGTCTCCTCGCGGCCCTCGCCGCTGCCCACAAACACGGCGCCGGAACGCACACCGTCGCCGGTGCGGGTGCTCAGCGCGCCGGTGGTGCCAGTGGCCAGGTCTGCCGTGGACACCGCGACATCACCACTGGCGACGTCACCAGCGCCCGTCGTCAACCGCAGGGCGCCGCCCACTTGGCCAGTCGCGGAGCTGGACAGCACCGTGTCGTCGCCGAGCACGAGGCCGCCGTGCACGGCGTCGCCACCACGGACAACACGCACGGTGCCGGCAACGCCGGCACTGGCGCCGCTGGACACCTCCACGTCGCCACTCGAGGCCAAGCCAGAGCCCGACCCCAGCACCACGTGCCCGGTGGTGCCGGTCTCGGACTCGCCAGAGCCCACCCGCACGTCACCGGAATCGCCGGCGCCGGCACGGGAAGCGATGGAGATGGAGCCAGAGGGCCCGGCGGAGCCGCCGCCAGAGGACACCACGACGTTGCCGCCGAACTGGCCCTCACCGCCGGACACGGTGACACCGCCGCCAGAGCTGTGGGCGCCAGAGGACTGGCCACCCGCAATTAACGCACCACCAGCGGCTGCGCCAGCCGTGCTGCCCGCGACAACGCGCACCGCACCGCCGCGACCAGACGTGCCCGCGCCCACGCGCATGGCGATGTCACCGCCCACGCCGTCCTGGGAAGCGCCGGAGGTGATGGCCACCGCGCCGGAGGCGCCGCGCGTGGCGGCGCCGGTTGCAACGCTGATCGAGCCGCTGGCGCCCATCGCAGCCGCACCGGTGTACGAGCCGCCGTCGGCCGTGGTCACGGTGACATCGCCACTGGCGTCGGCGGTGTTGGCGCCCACACCAAAGCGACGGTGCTGTGCCTGCAGCGCCGCCAGCGTATCCAGGGCCAGTCGGTTCATGTCGACCATCTCCACGCCGGGTTGGACCTCGCCGTTCACGACCATGTCTTGGGACGTCACGTACTCCGGCATCACCTCCCGAAGCTGCTGCGCAATGACACCACGCGTCGGCGACGCCGAGTCCAAGGAACGAGCACGGCGCCACTCCTCAGTGGGGGTCACGGACACCACCTCGACACGCTGCAGGCTCTGCAGCAGCGCGTCGACGTCAGCAGCCTGAGCCTGCTGCACAAACCGCTCGTCGGCGGGCACGACGGTCTCCGCCAGCACAGAGGTGCCCAGCGACGTCATGCCGTCGCGTGTAATGGACACCGTGGTGCCGCTGTTCACGCCCGAGCCCGCCACGCGGAAGTCGATGGCCTCGCCAGCGCCCACCACCACGCTGCCCTCGCCGTCAACCACCACGTCGCCGCCCAAACCAGCGCGCACGGACACAGCACCGTCCGAGCCCACGGACACGGCGGACGAGCCCGTGGCGTCCGTCATCGAAGCAGCGCCGCCTTCGCCGGCAGCCAAGGTCGCTGAGGCACCTGCGTCCTGAGCACCCTGCACAGTGAGGCTGGCAGCACCCGGGCTGCCACCCGCTACCACCACGCGACCGCCCGACTCCGGTGACGCGCCGGCGGTGATGGTCACGTCGCCGCCCTCACCGCGCCTGCTGGCGCCGACGGCGATGCTCACGCCACCGGACGCTCCCACGTCGGCGGTGCCCGTAGCGATGCGAACGGAGCCAGACACGCGGCCAGCGCCGGTACCCACCGTGACGTCGCCGGACTCCGCGCTGGAGCCAGCGCCGGAGCGGATGGCGACGTTGCCACCCGACACGCCATCGCCAGCCGTGAGGGAGGCGTCGCCGCCGGCGGCGCCCTGGCTGGAGCCGCCAGACACTTGCACGCTGCCGCCAACGCCACGGCCGGCGGCACCAGCGCCCACCGACACGCTGCCGGTGGACACGTCGCTCGCTCCCGTCACGATCGCCATGCCACCGGAAGCTGCGCTCGCGGCGCCCGTGCTCAGGGCCACGTCGCCAGACGTGCGACCGCCCGACGCGCTGGCCATCGACACGCCGCCGGTGATGGCGGGGCTCGAGCCGCTGGTGATGCGCACGGCACCGCCAGCCACGTCACCCGCACCAGCACCGAACGCGACCTGTCCACCGACGCCGCCGGCGCTCGCGCCGGCGGTGGCAGACACCATGCCGCCGGTCTTGGTGCTCTTGCTGTCACCGCCCGCCAACACAACGTTGCCCGCGGTGCCACGAGAGGCGGCGCCGGCGGACACTGCCACGTCGCCAGAGGAGACGCCGGAGCCGGACGACAACTGGACCGTGCCGGAAGCACCATCGGCAGACGAGCCCGAGCCCATGGTCAAGGAGCCGCCTGTGCCACTGGAGTCGCCTCCAAACACAGACACCGACCCACCCATGTCCCGGCCGCTGCCCGCTGCCACATGCACGGACCCGGAGGTACCCGCCTCCGACGAGCCAGTGACAACAGACACGTCGCCGCTGCGGTCGGCTCCAGAGCCTGATGCCAGCGCCACGGCACCCGAAGCCTGTGCGCCGTCCGCGGAAGCGACGTGCACGGCACCAGACTCTTGCGGGGAGGATCCGGACAGCAGGACGGCGTCGCCACCTGCGGCGGCGGTGGAGTCACCACCAACCAGGCTGGCGGAGGCGCCCATGCCAGACCCAGACGCGCCGGCACGCACCGACACGCTGCCTGCCTGGCCAGCAGCGTCGCCGCTGATGAACGACGCGGCGCCTGAACCTGCCTTGCCGGCGGCGCCGGTACCCACGACAACGGCACCCGAGCCAACGCCAGCGCCGGACACGAGGTCAACCGTGCCACTCACACCGCCCTCGCTGGCGCCAGATGCCACGCGCACGGCGCCACCTGCGCCGGCCGTGCCACGCCCAGCCGTGATGTCGACGGCGCCACCCACGGCACCCGCCCCCGCCTCAACGCGGAACCCGCCACTGGTGCCGGCCTGGGACGCGCCCGTGGTGATGGACACGCCGCCGGAGTGGCTCTGTGCCGCGCCCGTTGACAGGGAGGCGGCGCCGGACGGGCCTCGCGCCGCGGCGCCGGTGGCCATGGACAACGCGCCGGAGGCGTCGTGATCGGAGGCACCGGAAGCGATGTCCACGCCGCCGCCGACGCCCGACGTGCCCCGCCCCGCGGACAAACGGGCGTCGCCGCCCACGGCACCGGAACCTGCGGCCACCACAGCCGCGCCGCCGACACCGGCGGGCGCGACACCCGCCTGCACGGTGACACTACCGCTGTCGCCGGAGCCCTGCACTGCGCCGCTGCGCACGCTCACGCCGCCGGTGCCGGTCTCGCCGGCGGCAGACTCGATGGCCACGCTGCCAGAGCCAGCGGCCTGCGACACGCCGGACGCGATGGTCACAGAGCCGGCGTCGCGGCGGGCGTTGCCGGCGGCGATACGCACGTTGCCGGCGCCGCCGTCATGACGGGAGGTGGTGGAGCCGGCGGCCACGATGACGGAGCCGGCTCCGGACGCACCCGAGCCGGAGCCGACGGTGACGTCGCCGCTGGAAGAAGCGCCGCTGGAGCCCGTGACGAGGCTCAATTTGCCCGACGCGGCCTCGGACGACGCGGACATGATGTCGGCATCGCCAGACGCGCCGTCGCGGCTGCTGCCGCTTTGCACCACGACGCGACCGCCGGTGCCGGACACGGACCGGCCGCCGGACAGCGCCACCACGCCCACGTCGCCGGTGGAGGCGCCTGCGGTGACGGTAACGGACCCGGACACGGCTTGGCTCGAGGCGCCGGAGGACAGCACCACATCGCCGGTCGCCTTGGTGGCGGCGCCGGAGGTGACGGCCACGGTGCCGGAGGATCCAGCGCCGCCCGTGCCGGAGGACACACGCACCGACCCCGACTGGGTGGCGGCGGAGGCGCCCGTGACCAAGGCCACGTCACCGGATCGACCATCGCCCGCCGTCCCTGTGGAGACCGTCACGGCGCCGGAGTCGCCTGCCGACGCGTCACCGGACGTCACGAAGGCGGCACCAGAGGCGGGACCCGCGCCAGTGGCCAGCCGCAGCGACCCCGACACCGCACCCGCGCTGTCACCCGTTTCGATGGCGACTCCGCCGCTGGCACCGGACGCCGCCGCGCCAGAGGCAACATGCACCGACCCGGAGGTGGAGTCGCCGGTGCCAGCGCCCGAAGCCACGCGCACGGCGCCGCCACGCCCTTCCTCCGCGGTGCCGGCGGTGACGACAAAGTCGCCGCCCGCGGCAGACGGACCACGGCCGCCAGCGCCGGCACCGACGATGACGGAGCCGCCGCTGCCGCCGGTGCTGGGCGACACGTGAGTGCCGGCGCCGGCGGTCAGGCGCACAGAGCCACCAAAGCCGGCGGCGGCGGAGCTGTCGCCGGCAGCCAGCGTGACGTCGCCCACACCCTCGTCGCCGCTGCCGGCCTGGATGCTCACGCCGCCCGCCACGCCGCCAGTGGCGCTGCCGGTGCCCACGGCAGCATGACCGCTGGAGCCGGCCTGGGTCGCACCGGAGGCGATGGAGACGCTGCCGGTGGTGCCTTCCGCGGAAGCGCCGGTGCTGACCGACACGGCGCCACCCACGGCGCGAGCGCCGAGCGGCGCACCGCTGGTGATCTCCACGGCGCCGGCCTGGTCGCCGCCAGCGCCGGCCAGCAACGACACGGAGCCGCCCTGGCCGGCTTCGGCGGCGCCGCCACGCAGAGCGACGGAGCCACCCGCAGACGGACTCGCGCCGCCTGCCACACGCACGTCGCCGGCCGCGCCGGTGGCGGCGTCGCCGGTGGACACTTGGACGCTGCCGGTGCTGTCGGACGCAGCGGACGACACACGCACGGGGCCGGACGCGCCAGACGCACCAGCGCCAGACGACACGCGCACCGCGCCACCATCGCCGGACAGGGACTCGCCCGCGGCGATGTGGACGGCACCACCCACCGAAGCGGTGGCAGCGCCCACGCCGATGCGCACGTTGCCGGCCTGGCTGGCTTCGCCGGTGCCCAGCACCACGTCACCCGCCACGCCAGAGCGAGACGCGCCGGTGGTCACGGACACGGTGCCGGACGCCGCGCCCGCGTCAGCGGAGCGCACGCCCACCGCACCCGAGGCGCCAGAGGCGCTGCCGCCAGACGACACATCCACGGCGCCGCCCTGACCACGCTCCGAGGAGCCGGCATGGAGGGACAGGGACCCGCCCACCGCAGAGTCGGCGGTCGCGGTCGCTGCGCCACCGGCGACGCGTACGTCGCCACCGGCCACCGGCCCTGCCCCGCCCGCCACATCCACTGCGCCACCGGCGTCGGCCTGGGAGGCGCCACCCTGCACAGCAGCACGGCCACCCGGACCGGACACGGCGGCGCCGGCGCTGAGCGAGGCACCACCCGCAGCCCCCGTCTCGGCGGAGCCAGCGCGCACTTCCACGTTGCCCGAGGCGGCGCCGTCACCCGACGCCACCACCACGTCACCAGACGCGCCGTGCGTCGCCGCGCCAGAGAGCACGCGGGTCGCGCCGCTGGACACACCCGTGTCGGAGGTGCCAGACGCCAACGTGGCATCGCCGCTCGCACCAGAGGCGCTGGACCCGGCGCGCACCGTCACGCTGCCCGCACCGTCGGTGGCGTCACCGGCGCCAAGGCGGAGGTCGCCCGAGGTCGCCGCCGCAGTGCCGGTGGTGACCGACACCGCACCCGAGGCGCCGGTGGCGACGCCAGACGCCACAGACACTGCGCCCGAGTCGCCGGCAGTGGGAGCACTGGCCACCGCAACAGCGCCGGAGCCGAGGCGGCCGTCGCCGGACAGCACCGTGGCAGCGCCACCGACGCCGGACGCGGAGGCGCCACCAGCCACCACCACGGCGCCGCCGACATCCAGGGGCTGCACGCCCTCGGAGGAGCCGGCGCTGATCACGACGTCGCCACCGGCGCCCGCGAGGCTGGCACCGCCGGAAACGGATGCCACACCACCGACAGCGCCCTGCTGCGTCGCCGTGCCGGCCGACACGCTGGCAGCGGCACCCGTCGTGCCCTGGCCGGCCGCCACGCGCACGTCGCCACCCGCACCAGCAGTGGAGGAGCCGCCCTGCACGGTCACCGCACCGGCGTCGCCGTTCGTGGCAGCGCCGGACGACACGAGGACGGAGCCGGACACGCCGCCGTCGCCAGCAGCGCTCGGGGCGGCCGCGTCGCCGGTCGAGATGGAGATGGCTCCCGAGGAGCCGGCCACCGCGACACCGGACGCCAGGCTGAGGTCGCCGCCGACGGCACCAGCGCTCTGCGAGTCGCCGCCGCGAACGCTGACGGCGGCGCCAGAGGCACGGCCGGAGACGCCAGCCGCGATCTGCACGCCACCCGCCGAACCGAAGTCAGACCGCCCCGTCCCGATGACAACGTCACCAGAGTCGCCAGAGCGTGCCGCGCCGGAGGCCACGGTCACCACACCCGACGTGTCGGAGCCAGTGCCGGAGGCAAGGCGCACCGCTCCGCTGGACACGCCGGAGCCCGACACGACACCGACGCTGCCGCCAGCGCCTGCGATGGCGTTGCCGGCTGTCACGGACACATCGCCGCCCTGGGTGGCGGCGGAGCCAGCCGCAACGCGAACGCTGCCGCTGGCGCCGTCACGAGAGGCGCCCGAGGCGAGGCTGACGTTGCCAGAAGCACCTGGTGCCACGCCAGACTCGAGTCGCAGGCTGCCGCTGGCCGCAGAGTCAGCACCCGTGGTCACTGCCACGTTGCCGCTGGCCGCGGCGTCACTGTCGCCAGACGAGATCACAACGTCACCGCCGTTGAAGGTGTGGGTGGTAGAGCCGCCGGCAATGCGCACGCCGGCACCGGGGTGGCTGAGACTGGCACCTGCGGCCACGGTGATGGCACCCGCTGCGCCGTCCTCTTCGGACACGTCGCCGGTCCGCAACGACAGCTCGCCCGAGGCACGCTCGCCCATGCCGCTGCCCACACGCACGGCACCGGTGGTGGGAGAATCGCCGGACTGCACCGTCACGGCGCCGCTGCCCTGCGTCGCACCTGCGCCACTGGCAATGGACACGTCGCCACCGGTGGCGGTGGCGCCACCGGCGGTCAACGTGACCGCACCGCCCTGCGCATCCTCACCCGTGGCGCCACCCGCGACGAGCGTGACGGCGCCCGCGACACCGTCCTCCGTGGCACCACCCGCCAGGAGCACCTCACCGGCACGACCGGACGCGGTGCTGTCGGCGGTGCGCAGCACGACATCGCCGGTGGCCGCGCCACGCGCGGCGGGCGCAGACGACACACGCACAGCGCCCGACGCCGCCTCGGCGGAGGCGCCAGCGGCGATGACAACATCACCACCCACGCCGCTGTCGGCGTCACCGCCCAGCAGCGATGCAGCGCCACCATGGGCGCTGTCGCCAGCGCCCGAAGCAGCGCCCGCCGCGATCGTCACGTCACCCCCAGCGGCACCGAGGCCGCCAGCGGTGTTCGGCACTCCAGCGCCGGCAGTGAGCACCACATCGCCGGCACGGCCTTGCGCCTCCTGCGACGCGCCCGCCGTGACACGCACGCTGCCAGCACCAAGAGCGCTGGCACCAACGTCAACCAGGACGTCACCGGCAGAGCCGGTGGCGGATGAGCCCGTGCGCACGGTGAAGCTGCCGGACGAGTGACCCGCGGCTTCGCCGGTGGCCGCGACGATGGAGCCGCTTGCACCGGACGGCCCCGCCTCTGCGGTGAGCAGGGAGAGGCTGCCACTGGAGGTCATGGCGCCAGCGCCACTGGAGATGGTCACAGACCCACCAGTGCCGGTGTGCGTTTGACCCGCCAGGCGCTGCAACGACGCACCGGCGACAATGTCGACGTTGCCGCCGACACTGCCGTGCGAGGCGCCGACTCGGATGCTCACGCCGCCCGACACACCGGCCGTCGAGGTGCCCGTCAACACCGACACGGCGCCGGTGTTGCCGTTGTCAGCCGCGGCGGTGGACACCACGACGTCGCCAGAGTCGCCGGCGGTGCCAGCGGCGGCGGTCTGCAAACGAAGGCTGCCGCTGGAGCCAGACTCGCTGCCGCCGGTGGCGACACTCACATCGCCGCCCTGGCCGTCGCGACCAGAGCCTGCCGTGACACTGACGTGGCCGCCGTGGGACTGGTCGACACCGCGTGTGGCGTAGGCATCACCCGCAGCAATGTCCACCGAGCCGCCCGTCGCACCGAACGCTTCGCCGGTGCCGTGGCCGGCCAGGATTTGGACGCCACCGCCAGTGGCACTGGACGCGGACGCGTCGCTGGCCTTGAGGACCACTGCACCGCCCTGGGCGGAGGCCGAGGCGCCAGAGACGAGAGACACATCGCCGGACGTGCCGGCAGCAGACCCAGATTGAAGGGAGACGAAGCCGGAGTCGCCAGACACGGTGGCCCCAGACGCAATGGACACATCGCCAGACATGTCGGATCGTGGGGCGACAGCGTCCGCAGTGGCAAGACGCAGAGAGCCGGACGTGCCAGCAGCACTGGCACCAGACGTGACGACGACGTCGCCACCGAGGTCGCCTGCGCCGTCCGTGGCGCCGGCGGAGAGCCGGATGGCCCCACCGGGTCCAGCCGCAGTGGCGCCAGCCACCACGTCGATGGAACCGGCGCCCTGCATGGCGTCGCCGGTGGAAAGTCGGAGGTCGCCGGACGTCGCGGCACCGGCGCCCGTGGCCAGCTCCACAGCGCCGCTGTGCGCGGACTGGGAGGCGGTGGACGCGATGGACACGTACCCAGAGTCGCCGGACTTGGACGCACCCGTGCGCATGACAATGTTGCCACCCGGAACATCGCGGCCCGTGGCGGCGCCGCCGTGGATGTGGACGTCGCCGGCGGTGGACTGCCGGCGCGCTGTCCCCGGCTGCACAACGACGCTGCCCGCAGCACCCTCCTTGGACTCGCCGGTGCCCAGCACCAACTCACCGGACCGCCCGGAAGCGGCACCGCCCGTCGACACCTGCACGCGGCCACTGTCGCGCTGCGCGTAGGCGCTCGTCATGTTCACGTCGCCGCTGCTGCCGGACGAGCTGCTGCCCGATGCAAAGATCAGGTCGCCGCCGCGGCCGACGGAAGCAGTGCCGCCCAACACCGCGACGTCGCCGCCACGGTTGGTCTCAGACTCGCCCATCGCACGGCCGCCGACCAGCGTCACGTCGCCGCCGGAGCCACCATTGTCGTCGTCTTCGTTCACGCCCGCACCGGCCTCGATGAGCACGTTGCCGCCAGTTTGGGCGCGGGCTGAGGAATCGCCCGCGTGCAGCACAACATCACCGCCAGGACCAGCAGCCGCTGAGCCAACCTCCATGGAGATCTCGCCGCCTGACCCAGAGGAAACACCCGTGGAGAGACGCACGGCGCCAGCTTCGCCCATGGCGGTTGTGCCGGTGCGAAGAGCGACGTCACCGCTGGCTCCAGAGGCGCCGGAATCAGCGGAGAAAATGTCCACGTTGCCGCTGCTCGTCTGCGCGCTCGCGCCACTGCCAATGGACACCACGCCGCCGTGCTGCACGTCCGCGGTGCGGCCGGCGGAGAGGCGAATGCCGCCACCCACACCAACGCCGCTGCCGCCGACGGTGACATGGATGCCGCCTGCGCGGTCCGTCGTGGCGGTGCCGGTAGACACGCGCACGGTGCCGGAGCGGCCCTTGCTGGCGACGCCGGTGGAGATCACGGTGCCGCCGCTGCTGCCATCAATGCCGCTGTCAGAAGACGTGACCGTCACGGTGCCGCTGTTGGCCTGCGTGCTGCCACCCGAGGTGACCAACACGTCGCCGCCCATGCCACCGTACGCGTGGCCGCCGCTCACGACGGCGCGGCCACCCGAGGCACGCGAGCTGCGGCCCGCCGACTCACCACCAGTCAAGCTCACCTCGCCGCCGCTGCCACCGGGGCTCGCGTGAGAGCCGTCGTCGTTGCTGCCGAAGCCGCCTCGAATGGCGACCTTGCCGCCGCTGTGCGAGGAAGCAGAGGTCTCGCCGGCCTGCACCAGCACGTTGCCGCCGTTGCCCGAGTTGCCGGCACCCACGTGCACATCGATGCCGCCAGCGCGTCCGTTCAAGGCTGCGCCGGTCTTCAAGAACAGGTTGCCGGAGGTGCCGGCGGTGGCACGGCCAGTGAACACCCGCACCTGGCCCGACGCACCCATGGCACCCGCGTTCGCGGAAGACACCGCAACATCGCCGCTGGACGATGCTGCACCCACGCCCGACAGAATCGACACACGGCCACCGGTGGAGTGCGCCGCAACGCCACCACGAATCGTGACCGCGCCGCCAGGGTTCTTGGTGCGGCTCATGCCGTGAGCGTTGCCGGCGCGAATGTGGACGTTGCCACCGCGGCCGCCGATTTGACTGGTGCCGCGCCCCGCGGCCAAGCTGAGGTCGCCGCCAGTGCCTTGGTCGTCAGAGGTGTCGCCAGCGGACACAGCGACGTTGCCGCCAGCGCCATGGGACCCGGAGCCCACGCGAATGCGGATGTTGCCTCCGGCGCCACCAGTGGACACGCCGGTGCTCAAGAGCAGGCCGCCGGACGACCCGCGTGCGGCGGTGCCGGTGGTGACGTTGACAGAGCCGGAGTACCCACCCGGGCCAGACGCCGGGGTGCCGATGCGCACGCTGCCGCTGTGAAGCTGGGACGACTTGCCGGACAGGATGTCGACGTCGCCGCCGTCCGCACGCGAGTCGGTGGTGGCACCGGCACGGATGACCACACGGCCGCCCGCACCCGTGTCACCAGTGCCCACCAGCAGCGCGATGTGGCCGGCCGAGCCTCGAGCAGCGGGGCCCGTGGTGACGCGGAAGCTGCCGCTGTCGCCACTGGTGGACGCGCCGGTGGACATCAGGATGGGACCGCTGACGCCGGCCGCGCCTGCGTTGGCGGTCTCGATCTGGACGCTGCCGCTGGAGCTCAGGTCGCTCTCACCGGACGTCATCATCACGCTGCCGCCGCCACCTCGGCGAGCGTAGCCGCCAAAGATCTCGATGTTGCCGCCGTGGTCGCGCGCCACATTGCCGCCCTGGCCAGAGCCACCAATGATTTGGACGGTGCCTCCGTTGCCGCCGTCCGCAAAGTGGGTGCTGGTGCCGTCACCACCACGGATGAGAACGCGGCCGCCGGCAGCTGCGTCAGCGGACGTGTGGCCGCCGTGCACGACGGCATCACCGCCGTTGCCGGTGTCGCCAGTGCCAACCACCAGCAGGATGCTGCCACCGGCGCCGCCCACAGCGGTGCCAGACCGGAGCGACAAAGACCCGCTGTTGCCCTCACTGGAGGTGCCTGAAGCGAGGTTGATACCCCCGCTGACGCCCTCCGAGCCGGCGTTGGCCGTCGCGATGCTGATACCGCCACTCGAGGTTTCGTGGCTGTACCCGGACGTGATGTCCACAAAGCCGCCGGCACGCGAGTCGGTGGTGGCACCGGCAGAAATCTGAACGGAGCCACCCTCGCCGAGGTCACCCTCGCCAACGGCCAAGCGAATGTTGCCACCGCGGCCGCCCTGTGCACCGCCAGTGCGCACAGTGATGGAGCCCGTGTCACCCATGCTGGATGTACCGGTCTCCATAAACATGCCGCCGCTCACGCCAGCTGTGCCGGCGTTCGCCGTGTTGAGAATGATGTTGCCGCTCGAGGTGCGGGTGCTGACACCCGTGGTGAACCGCAGGTTGCCACCATGGCCTTCGTACGCCGGACCACCACGCACAAACACGTCGCCGCCCACATCAACGTTGGCCGTACCAAGGGCAGCGCCACCGGTGATCTCCACGGCGCCGCCGTTGCCACCGTCTTGGCTGTGGGGGCTACTGCCTTCACCACCCGCAATCACGACGCGGCCGCCGACACCGGAGGAGGCCGACGAACGTCCGGCAAACACGCGCACGTCGCCACCCGGACCGTAGTCGCCATCGCCGACTGCCAACACAATGTCTCCACCGGCACCATGGGCCGCAGGGCCTGTCTCCACCATGAAGCCTCCCGAGGAGCCCGCCGACGCGGAGCCGGTGCTCAAAGCGATGTCACCGGACACACCACTGCGCCCCGCGTTGCCGGTCGACATGAGGATGGGGCCGCTGGACCGGTCGTAGCTGCGGCCGGTGGCCATGAAAATGGAGCCACCTGGGCCACTGTCCGCGTTGCCACCGTACAAGCGCAAGCTGCCGCCTGCATCGGCCGCACCGTTGCCCATGGCCTCGCCACCCGACAGCAATACATCGCCGCCGTTTCCGCCATTAGCGTCGTCAGTGTTGAGGCCAGTACCACCGGTGATGGACACTCGGCCGCCGGTTGAGGCGAATGCCGAGGCCGACCCGGCCTGGATGCCCACGTCGCCGCCGTCGCCGGTGTCACCGACGCCAACACGAAGAGAGATGGCGCCGCCAGCGCCGCCACGAGCGTCGCCAGTCAGCAGGTTCAGCGTCCCGGTGGTGCCGGCGGACGAGGTGCCGGTCATCAAATAGGCGCTGCCCGAGACGCCCTGGGCGCCAGCGTTGGCGGTGGCCAACCGCAGGTCGCCAGAGGTGGTCGCCACGCCAGTGCCCGACGCCAGCTCGAGATTGCCGCCCGTGGCAGTGGTGGAGAACCCGCCCACAAGGCTCAACTGGCCAGCCACACCAGACTCGGAGGTGCCACCAGCCAGGTACACGTTGCCGCCGACACCGTTGCCAGCTGCATCACCACCGGTCACAAAGACGTCACCACCGTTTCCGAAGTCGGTGTTCTTGCCTTCACCACCCTTGATGTTGACGCTGCCGCCAGTGGCGCTCGGGTTCAGGTTACCACCAGCCGTGAAGATCACGTCTGCGGCACCGTAGCCGTCGCCCGCCAGCAACTCGATGCTCCCAGCACCACCTCCGATGGAGTTGCCAGTGGTCACCCGAACACCACCACTGCGACCGGCTGTGGTCACGCCAGTGGTAAGGTCGATGGCGCCACTGACACCGTTGGAGCCTGCATCCGCAGTGTCCAGGCGGAGGGAGCCGCTGGAGGTCATGGTGCCTGCGCCGGACGTGATGCGGACGTCACCGCCTGGCGCCGACGAGTCGGTGGTTGAACCCGCGGTGACAAACACGCTGGAACCAGCGCCCACGTCGCCTTGGCCGCCGGTCATGTAGATGTCGCCAGCGGAGCCTCCGACAGCGTTGCCGGTGGCAAGGTACATGGAACCAGAGCGGCCTGCCGTCGAGGAGCCAGTGTTCATGAACACGTTGCCACTCACACCCGCCACGCCCGCATTGGAGGTGAACAAGCGCAAGTTACCACTGGAGGTGGCGGTGCTCTGACCACTGTACACGCGGACGTTGCCGCCGGTGGCAATGTCAGCCAGGCCGCCCGTGATGTCAACGGTGCCACCCACAGCAGCGGCGCTGGTTCCGTACGCGCGGCCACCAGCCACGTAGACGCTGCCGCCGAAGCCGCCGTTTGTGGCATCAGCGTTCAATCCGTCACCAGCGTACACGCGCACGTTGCCGCCCGAGTAGCCAGCAGCGGTGGTGGAGCCAGCCGACACACGAACGTCGCCGCCCGTGCCAACAGCGCTCTGGCCGACGCTCAAGCGCATCACCCCACCAACACCTGCAGCGCTGGCGCCAGTACGCACCACGACGTCACCTGCAGTGCCGGCGTTGGTTGTCCCTGAAAACAGAGATACGTCGCCACTGCGGCCGGTTGGGCCCGCGTCGGAGGAGTACACACGCACAGCGCCACTGGAGCTGAGGGCACTGAGGCCAGAGGAAAGGTCCAAGGCGCCACCGGCCTGGTCTGAGCCCGTGGTGGCACCAGCCTTGATGTTGACGTCAGCGCCGGTGTGGCTGTTGGACCCGCCTGGGTTGATGATGATCTTGCCGGCGGGGGCACTATCGCCGAAGCCGGTGTTCACATAGACCACACCACTGGGCCCACCGCCGGCGTTGCCCGAGCGGAGGAAGAGGCTGCCAGAGGTGCCTTGAGGCGACGCCGCGGTGTGGAGGTGGACGTTGCCGCTGGCCAGATTGTAGCCAGCGCCGGAAACAATCTCCACATCCCCACCACTGCCGTTGGTGCTGGCGCCACCGGCCATGGTCAATCCACCGCCAGAGCCATCGAGGGACTGCCCAGCGGCGATGGAAATGGAGCCACCGTCCCCGGAACCCCCGTACTTGGTCTGGCCCAAGCCCTGACCAGCCTCGACACGGATGTCACCACCCGCGCCACGGTTGGGGCTGGTGCCATCGCCAGCTCGGACCAAGACGTCGCCACCAGGGACGTTCACGGCGTCATTGTTACCAGCCAACACTGTGACGTCCTCTGAGGACTGCACCTCGAATTGCTCGTTGTCCACAAGGAGCCGGAACTGGTTGCCTGTCTTGTTGGCTTTGCCGGACACGGAGAGGTGCCCGCCGCCAAACAGAGGATCTTCCTCCACGATCAGGTTTCCAACGACCTTGTTCTCTGTGGAGCACAACAGAATGCATCCACACCACGACTCGGGTGAGCCAACCGCGGCCACAGCATGCAAGCAAATACCACCACAATCAAACTCACCACCCACGAAGGACTCGGGGCAAGGGACATCGAACACCGGCGAACGGCAATTCGAGCTGAGGATTTCAGAGACGATCATGCAGCTTTCCGAAGAAGCACACCACGCGCAGTCGTCCACCCCAGCACACTGGCCACAGTCGGAGAATTCGTGGCAAGTGGGCGGCTCTGTGACGGGAAGTGGGTGTGTGAGATGGCGAATCAAGCACGTGTGACGGTGGGGAGTGCACTGTGCGCTCTACAACGGCACAGCACGTCTTTCCATCATACCTGGGCAGTCAACTGGCATGTTGATCCAATCGGGACAAGGCATGCCGTCTGAAGGGCCTTCGGCGTCGCCATCCACACACTGGAGCGTGGAGAGGCAGTAGCCGCAGTCCGGCTCCGCAACGCAAGCCGGACAGGTGCTCACCTCCTCCCTGTGAACACTCAACAACCAACACCGTCGTCAAGCACTGGGGAGGTACGCACACACGTCTGCACAGCCGCAAACGTACCAGTAGGAGGACTCGGCACCATCGTTGTAGCTGGCACACGTGGCAGCTCGGGCTGGCGCGAAGAGAGCAACCAGCACGACCAGCGTGCCACACAGCACCACCTTGGCTCGGTGCGCCATCATGGATCCCAACAAAGGCAGCCGACACGCGGATACCCTTGTCCGGAAGTCCACACGCGCTCCAACCTTGCACCGCTTACCAAGCGCGGGCAACGCGGGAAGTGAGCAACTGTGGGGTGATCCCACTGGTTCGGTCTGGAGGCGCACCACAACCGAAGGGCGTTAGGAGGGGTGTTTTTGACCACAATGGATGACAAAGACCGGGTGAAGGCACAGCCAGATCCACCGAAACAGACTTACCAGCCCGGCTGCTTGAACCAGAACACGCGAGGACACTTGGCCCCAACGCACAGAACAGGCTTCGCGAAGCCGCGAAGCTGCAATCAATGCCGCTGCGCACACGACAACAAGTCGAGTGCTCCAACGGCAAAGCAAACACGCACAAACAAGGCGAACAGAGCCTTGCAGAGCCGCTACCGAGCTGGTAGCGATTTGGTTGCTTGTTGCACCGCAGCAGCACCGCGGGAGAAGACACTTCGGTTTTGCGTGGCGGGGAGCCGCCATGGTGTCAATCAATCAATACCTTGGGTCAACGGAACGTGACACGGTGCTGGGCTTCAGCTGTTACGACCGGTAACAATTCTACCAGATGTCGGCGTTGGTATTTCTGAAATTGAAGGAGTGTTCCGCGCTTTCGCGAACTTGCGCGGCCGCCACAAACGGGTGTCGCTAAAACCAACCAACAAGTTTGGCGTGGCGGGGCCAAAGCACAAGCACAAGTGCTGCACAAGTTAGCAACACAACCCACGAAGCAACGATGGTGTGAGTACGCCAAAGCTTGCAGTACTCCTGGTGACGCAAAACGGCAGTTAACCTCAGTCTGATGGGGGTGTGAAAGAAGTGTTTGATGCCCACACAGCTGCTGCAGCCTGCAGTGCAGCAGCGGTACTAACAACACCCAGCTGTCCGGCCGGGCAAGCAATCACAAGCGCCTTGGCAAGAGCTGGGAATGCACTGGCGCCGATGTTTCGGCAAAAGACAGGTTTAGCCACGCAGCGCACACTCCCTAACGTGATCTGACACGAGGAAGCGAGATCGGAAGCTTTGGGGGTCCAAAAAGTCTGGGTTCCGAAAGTCGACAATGTGTCAGAGAAACGCGGGAGGGCCCAACAAGTTGGCAACAACCGATGGCGTCTCATGTTTGCGCGGAGGTGCGTTCTCGTTTCCTGTGTCGGACACGCTGGCCCACAACCATCTCCACGCAACAAGAACAACATGACAGCCCCAACGATCGGTTTCATCAACGCAGACCATCGCACACTGGCAGCAGCAGGGTTGTGATTGTTCATGTTGGTCGCGAACGCAAGCACCTACATGTGCCGTCCACTTCAGCTATGCGACACGATTTTTTCGTGACGAAACACACGAGCCACACGCGATCCATTGTCTCGCAACGAATAACACCAACGACAAAGTTGCAGCCATAACTCTACGAGCTTGCAGGCAGGGTAGTGTTGTCCAAGGGCTGCAGCATTTGGGCAAAATCAGAAACGCACCTCATCGTGGCGTCATTAACAGCTACTGAAGCTTCGAGTAGCAGACGTAGAGACTAGGGCGTTGGCTCCTCGTTCACAGGAGCTCCAGGCACGCTGAGTTTATACGCGACCGTGGCACTCACCAGTCTCTCGTTCAAGACGCTGAGCTGCGCTGCTCGATCACCCCACACACACACACACACAAGCGTCATAACGTAGGTGTTGGATACTGCCTCCCAACTCATACCATAGCTGGCACGCTGAGTCCTGATCCTTGCAATGTCTCCTGCGATCCGAATCTGGCGTGTGGTGCACAACGCCAGCCGAGCCTTTGCATGTTCGAGCAAGCTGGTGAGTCGACCTTGAATGTCCTGGTCTTCTGCAATCTCTCGTGTGTATTCAACCTGGAGGCGCTTGATCTCCGCGATTTCTTGCACCGCTGCAGCTAGGAGTTGCGCGCCCTCCAACTTCTTGCGTTCGAAGTCTGCGATGAACCTATCCAGCATCACAAACGCGCTTTCGCACATTGCACGTCTCGACGCGATCGATTCCGCGAGTGGCGCTAAAACAGCCGCTTCGGCCCGGGATATGCCAGCTAGCACCGGGAAGATTTCCCGCACTAGCTGCGTTTGTGCGTCTGTTGATCACACAGTGTCACAGTGTTAAGCTCTCCAACACCTCATCGCTCACGCCACACGGGTCGTGCCAGTCACTGGCTGTGAGATGACTCTCATACCTGGAGTGTCGTGTTCATTGAATGATGCGATGGGAGGCACCATCTTCGCATACACAATGCACACGGTTAATGTGTAAACTTGACACACACTGGTACAATGTTGAGCTGATGCAAAGAATGATTAGGGTGGGGGGTTGCGTGTGAGATTGAAGAATGAAACCCATTTTAGTCCTCACGTTGAAAGAACAAACGACACCCGAGTTTGTTCTTGCTGAAACGCTTGGAGACGCATGTGGCCTATTCCCATACTGTGGGTAGGGATTCGCGTGTGTCGCGTAGCATTGGGACACAGACCTATCTTTACGCCGTCCAGTTGCGAGAGTCGATATCGCAGTGCACTGCGCAACACGGCCACGAGCTCAACTGGACAATGCCCCCAAGCCATGTGACGGTGCATGCTCCTTTGTTTCAGCACCAAGGCGTGTGGTGTGAACACGCGCGTGGTGTTTGTCGTTGTGCAGCGGCTCGTAGGTCCTCCTCTTACGCTGTTCCAGCTTTGGTTGCATTCGTTTCGTCCTGGTGCTATGTGTATGGATGCTGCGTGAACCCGCTCCCGCCAGCCCCTGTGCGTCCACTGTGCGTTGTATTTGCCCCAGTACGGCATGCGAATTTTCAGTCGACAGACAAGATCGAAATACACAGAGGTGCTTGATCTATTGCAACAACAAAACAACACGGGGCAGAAAACGTTGATCGAAGGAACACAGACCGCCACAGTGTGACACGCTGTCACACACACAACTGAACGCCGCACTTCAGTATGACCAGTCAGGACGACGAAGGCAACTGTAGCGGTGGTGGTGTGGAAAGCAACCGCACACTGGAACTTGCATGTGCCGACTGGCACGTCTTGTGCGACCTCGTCGAAAGTGTGTTGCTGCGGATGCGTTGTGCTCCCCCGTAGATGATGGTTGGGTGTGGTGGAAGCACAAGAGGGATGCACCAAGCCCCATAGAAGAGATGCGCGAGTTCGTAGCAAACACTTGCATACGCTCGAAACACGTTTCCAGGAGTCACGAGCCTTCCGTTCGACCACCATTTTGTGCAATCTCTCAAATACAATTGCATTGCGAAGGGTTGGTGCTTGTGCCCAGAGACAAAATGTCACCTCACAGCACTCCAACGCGGCAACCAGTACTTCTTTCGACGCCTCGCGTCCGTTGCACTCCGTGCGCACAAGTGAGCTGACAGCTTTGCGGTCTCACTAATGTTTTCAATGTGTGCCTATCCAGGAGGGACTCTTGCGGGTTGCAAAGGCGTTGCGTCTCTTCTTCAAGTGGGATGCCACAACGCTTCAGCATCAACACGAGCTTGACTTTCTTGTGCGGGTGATGCGCGACTGTGGCATCTTGGCGAATCGTCGGTTCGCCTCGACACTTGACGAAGAAACGAAGCGCAACATTTCCAAGTCTTTCGAAAGAAACCACGTTGAGGAGCACACCCTTCCACATTTTGCGATGACTCCAAGCGCTGCAGCACGGCACATTGCCGCGGGTCATGCACTTGTTTATTGGTGCTGGCACAGGTTGGTTGTTCAGATTCCGGCACCGAGGCGGCAATCGGGACTGGAACTAGATCCATCAAAACTTCGAAGAGACCCGCTTCTTGCAGCAGCCGTCGCTGAGCCAGTGCGGAGCGGTTACTGTGCCACATTAACCGGTCGCAAAGCACTCCTCTTTTGTCGCGAGCACACGCAACATCGACAGCGCTGGCAACCAACACTGCGACATGCCGTGAACAGCGCGCCACAACTTGATGTCGGAAACATGCAGATGAAATGACATGGCGTCCTTCCTCTAACTACGCGCCACCCACAGCAACATCACAACGCCTTTACCACAATCTACGCCTGAGCTACAGTGGACGCCTTCGCTTTGGCCTTGGCGTCCAGCTCCTCCATGCGAGCGTACAACGTGTCCATCAGTCGGTCGTTGAAGTACTTCTTGGTCCCCCGGCACCCCTTCACGTTGCGGAGCCCCTCCTCTTCCATCTTGGCTTCAAGTTCGGGGCGCTTCATGGGGTGGTACGCCAGCGAGGACGAGCAGCGAGAATCAAACATCTCACGCTTGCCCTCCATGACCTTCAGGCCGTTGTTCTGCTCCCACAAGTCGTCGAAGAACAGCCACCACAAGGCGGAGCATGGGTGTGAGTACACCCACGAGAGGCGGCTGTACAGGAAATCGAGCCCCGCGCGGCCAGCCTGTGGCAAGGTGCGCAGGATTTCGTTCTTCTCACGCGTGCGGAGGTACTGTTCTATGGCCTCACGCGGCGCCTTGTAGTTGTCGAACACGTACAACCAGAATCCACTGCTCATGACCTGCTCCTTCTCGCCCCGCTCCTTGACCAACGCGGCGCGGTACTCTTGCGTGTGTTGGTGCAGGACCACCAAGCCGGAATCAATCTTGGCACGGTTATTTGAGAACAGCTCGTTCAAGCGCGGCGACATGCGGAACGAACGGTCCATTCCAAACTCCGACATGGGCATTGTGTAGCTGGAGTCCCGCACGACACACCACACAAACACAAAGCAGTCCCGCACACCCGACGCAGGAACACAACACACAAGGCACAGCACTCCAGTCAGACAGGTGGTTTGGCCACAACATCGCAACAGGACAGCGTGGTGGGTGCCAGAAATGCATGCATGCTCAACGCCCAGCCCCACCTGTTGTGGATTTGGTGCTTCTGTCCGGTGTGAGGCGCGGTGGCAACACCGTGTCCGTCCGTGTAGCGAAGACTGGCCTTGAAACCCGCCGCCATTTTCTTGCTGCTGTTCGCGCCAACACTCATCGTTCCGTTGTGGTAGTGCATCAGCACCTGCACAGTGGTGTACCGCGTCCGAGTGTGGGTGCGGCCCTCCGAGTCCGTGTACGTCTCCGTGCCATCTGGCACACTGTGGCTTTCCATGCGCTGGTGCTCCAAGTGACACATTTGCCCGTTCAGCGCCCGCACGCATTGACGATTGCGGCGCCGCGCGGCGACGTCCTGGTCACGGTTTTGGGACACGAACTTGTCAAAGTCCTCCTCAAACAGCAGAGAGTAGTCGTCGCAGTCGTCGTACACCATCACGCATTCGAACGGGAAGGCATGCACGTACCTGCAGCACAAAGCACATGCAGAAGCAGAGCATGCCACACCATGCCACACCATGCCACACAACATCCCACAATTCACGTGAGCCCACCATCAGTCCAC
>Ga0213833_1000631_pt1 | contig 31662 bp, 53 predicted proteins | sample SWATP21_FD_160575 | JGI IMG/M metagenome (GOLD analysis project Ga0213833, IMG submission 160575) | Coastal seawater microbial communities from Marineland, Florida, United States - SWA TP2 #1 | ecosystem: Environmental > Aquatic > Marine > Coastal | place: USA: Florida | collected 2016-08-14 | reverse complement strand
ACTCTCACTCGTGCACACACACACACACACACACACACGCACACATGCGTCAACACATCCCTAGGACGAGTGACCGCAACGTGGTGGTCTTCTGGTCAACTATCCAACTGCTCCCTTCGCGTCCTTGGCTGCTTGGACCTTCTGCCACTCCTCCAACGCCGTCCGAAGCTTCTCCACGTCTTTGGTGGAGAATGTGTCTTGGGCTATGTCCAGCACCCGCCACAATTGCAGCGTACCGCCACCAAGTTTGGGGTTCAGACTGTCATCGGACAGAGACGCCAGCATCCACTCGTCGCTCGCCGAGCACGGGTTCCACACCACGTCAGCCACCGGTGCGCTGTATCAGGACACGTGTGATGCACACAACGGGGGAGGGTGAACAAACGCAGGCACTGCCGACGGCACGGGCCGGGCCAACAGCAATCAGAACGAGCCACGCACCGATGGCCAGCATGATGAAACACCTTCGAACGCTGTGCACGGGCACCCGACCGTGGTTGTTGTCGTTTCGAACCCGGTGGCGAGGAGGCATGTTCACCCGAGGCTGTTGCGCCCGCGTCCTCCTCGGGCGGCTTGGACACATTTCGGCCATAGGCACGGTCCATCCATGCGGGCCGAGTGTAGTCATACTCCCCCTGACGTACAGTTGCGAATGCACGGTCAGCGAGCGACACGGAGGATGAGGATGAGCAGTGCACAACGCAGACCTCGAGGTGGGTGTTCCAAATGATGGCACCTTCACTGCTTGCAGTGACAAAATAGTTCCCAAGGTGTGGGTTCCATTGCACAGAGTCCACGGAACTGTTGTGCTGGAAAGTCTTGACAACACACTGGAACACCGCATCGATGAATGACATGCATGGGAGGTTGGACTAGATCACAACTGCAAAAGACACATTCGAGACGAAGCGCGGCTGTTTCACAACGTACGCGGCGCGCATCGGTCGATCCAAGCTGGCGCACATCGAGCAGCTTTGTTGTGGCATCGTTCGAGCCGGACAAGACCAAGTGTGGAGAGAGTGGACTCCAGTCGACAGCATGGACATCACTCGTATGAACACAAACCTGCAACAACGACACCGCTGTGCTGTCAAACAAGAGTCACGTGGCAGTGGCGAGCAAGCGCTTCGCCTACCTTGTTTGTAACCCCAGCTGACGTGCGCGTATCAACTACTGCCACCATGTTGTCATCACCACCAGACACAAAAACACGTGCCGCTTCATCGTGTGGATTCCAGGCCAGGTCTTCCACAGTGTCTGCACACATCCAATTCCGCACCTGATTGAGGCAAAGGCAGTGCCGCGGACGATTGGCATCACTCTCCGCACAAGTACTCACCGGAGTGCACCGAAAACATGGACGTTGACGGTAGCTCGTTGCTAGCAGCAGAGGTTGAACGCCCTGTACGCCGGCGTTTGGCAGCGCGATGGGATCCGGATGCTGCAAGGCAACCACCACGTTACGTTGGACGGCCGACCGGATGATCACCAAGCGCCGTTACGTCGACACGTACCAGACGATGTTGGCGTCGACGTCGCAGGGGAGCTGGGGGAACCACGGACGTCCCAGACACCCACAGCACCAGAGCTGGAGCCAGCAATGATCCGCGGGGACGCACCGGATATCGAAATTGCATACTCCGCAATGTCGCCGTGCCCAACCAATCTGTGTGTGCAGAGCAGAGCACCCGCTTTGTGTGTGACTCGCGATTGAGAGATGCCACGCGCCGCGCCACGTACGTTAGGTCTGGTATGCTGGGCTGCACACCATCTTTCACCTCGCGGCTCGGCTGCTCCTTTGTGTTCCACAGAAACACGTGCGGGCTGTCGGTCATGGTGGCCACCCATCCTGGCAGACTTGGCGCGGCGCTGTGCACGCCACACACACACAACACGGCAACATCTCGTCAGGACATGACACGACACGCACCCAGCAGGCGGCGCCCGTCCCACAATCCACACTGCTTCGTGTGTGCGCGCGCGATAAGCTCACGTGGGCGCCACGCACCGGACACGGTTTACTTCCCCAGGATGCACCAACGATTTAACAATCGCGATGGCGCGGCTGCGTGAGGTTTCGTCGAAGCGGTTCAAGCCAAAGTGCGATCGGGTGTGGGGCGCTGGCACGGAAACCTCTGCTACGTGCACAACATTCGGCCATCCAGACCACACGCCGGTGCGTTCGTTGCAGGCGGCAGCTGTGGTGTGTGACGCGGTCCACACAAACCGAAAACAAAAAAAAAACAGACAATGCACCATCGCGGCGGGAGTGAGACAAGGGGCAACAACAACAAATGAAAGCAGCACCCGCCGCACGCGCTGGGGCAACGACGCACTGGTTCGTGTAGAAAGGTAAAACTGTTGGACGTGCATTGTGGACGTGCAGCGATCTGGTACACGGGCACCCCAACACATGCCTAACGCTGGCCAGTCCGAGTTGTAGTGCTGCAGCCAGTCGTACAACACAGGGGTGTTCGATTTCCACGCCACATACTCCAGGTCCTTCCTTTCTCCATCGACACGATCCGCAGCACTGCCAGCACCTGACTCGCCGCCGCCACTGCCAGCATCCATAGTCACCGCCACGGCGCGACGAGCAGACTGAAAGGGTCAACGAGAGACAGCGTGCTCCTCTCCCGCCTTTGGTATTACGTCACGTCATGTTACACATCACAGCGCTCTGCTCAAGCCGTTCAAGCTACAGCTGTGACTGATCAGTGAGACCCACATCAGTGGGGGCTACAATGGAACCATCGCCGTCTTGTGCATCCACTTCGTCAGTGAACTGCGCAGGGTTCGTAAGCACAGCGGCTCCGCCAGTGTTGAAGTCGGCTGTTGGCGTTGCATCATCTGCTGGCACTGCCGCGGCTTCTTCTTGCATGTCGTGTGGCTGGTCAGCCGCAGCGCTGCTGGCGTCGCCAGCCACCGGGGTGTCTTCATTATCCTGAGTTGAAGCAACTGCTGCTCCTGTGCCTGTGGACAACGGTTCGCCATGTGCACCTTCATTGGCATTGGCAGTGGGCTCGGCATCAGCATCGCTGTATGGACGCGCCAAGTCGGCATCGCCATCGCTGTCGCTCTCACTGTCGTTGATGCGGAACGCTCCAGCCGGGACACCTGCAAGCTCCACGTCACCAGACCCAATGCCAGCACCATCTCCCTCCTCAAAATGTGTAGGTTGCGAGTACAGTGAGTACATCTGCGTCCTTGCTCCCGGTGCCCAGATGTAGGCGATAGAGAGCAACAGCAGCTGCACCGACAACCCATCAACGTGCGTCAGTGCAACAAATCCCTGGCCATGCTCACTGTCACAAGCTACATACCAAGTAGACCACATCCCAGAAGTTGCCTAGCGCCCAAGCAGCTTTCCAAGCAAGAGGAACAATGCCAAACACAACTGCCGCGATGACGACAGACACCAGCAGCCAGATGACGACGAACGTTGTCAGCGTTGTCGTGAGCTGGTTGTACATCTTAAGCTTCGCCTGTGCATTATGACAAGTGAGCAGGGATCTCAGGCGGAGGCGCCACACACACACGCACACACGCCAATCTCCACTTGGCCACCCGCTCATTTAGCTGCATTCACACGTACAGGTTGGCGATCCTGGCGCAGTTGCTTGCGAATGTTTTCCAGAGCCGTGTAGATCCAGCATACGAAGATCATATCGAACACAACCACGGGCATTTCCCAAAAAGAAGCTTGTACCTCCTCTGGATTGTGCGCACGAACCATGGCAGCCACGGTCCCGAAGACAAAGTACAAGACGCTGGGGGGCACGGACAAACAGCACCCGCAGCAAGGCGTCAACGTTTCGCAGGTGTCTGCTTGTGTACCCGCGCCCAGTCCTCACCTGAGGACGATCACCCAAACCGTTTGCTTCCGAGGCAGTCGTGGCTTCACAACGCCGTAGCCCAGGCAGACCACCAGCAACAGAGCACGGCTGACAGTGCTCTTCCCCACAGACAGCACAGCAGCTGCCATGACGTCGCTGCTCAGGGGTGGGCACGACCCATCCGTGTCGCACACCGGCACCCCACTGTCGTTCTTTGAAATGTATGTGATGAACCATGTTGCCACTTCCACCATTCCCATCAACATCACACACGCCACTCCAAACTGGAGCGGAATGAGCTTGTCCCGATGGCACAGGCACAGCAGGCAGTAGCCAAAGAACACAATCTGGACCGCGGCGACAAGGAGTGAGTGAAGGAGCCAGGACAGGAGCGCACACAACGAACGCCGGGGATCTTACCGCATACGCGCATGTGAGAGCGCCATATCCAGGCAGGTAGCCGTATTGAATACCGCGAACGTAACCGTACGGGTTGTGGAACTCGGCAACAATGTTGGCCGTCACCTTGGCTGTCAGCGTGAAGTCCGAGTCGCAGACGACGAGCATAGCGGACTGGGAGCCACTGCGCTGCACCACATACTTGTCATGAAACGTGACTTCTCCGCCATGAACAAAATAGGCATGGAGGAGAGGCAAGGGACCGCTGAAACCAGGCACGGTGAAGTTGGTGTTCAAACCTTGCACAATCACACGCCCGGCATGGTTGCACACCCCACGGAGTACATGCTGACGCGTGCAGCACAACTCGCGGTTTTGCAGCGTGTTGCCTCCGTTGAGGCCACTGTAGTACCCCACCGTCTCCTCATTGTACTCTGAGAAGAAAATAACATTGAGAACAGCGCTGCCGAGCACTGCTCCTGAGGCATCCAGAGCAGCCGTCCCGGATATGTCAATGTACGACAGCCCGTCCCCAAATGGCGCGTCATCGCGGCTGAACATGGGACCTTCTGATAGATACTGGTAGGTAGACTCCCCAGTCGAGTCCACCACACCGAGCTCGCGGTTGGGCAAGTGATAGATGTACGCTTCCACGGCAGGTGACAACATCAAGACGACAACCACCAAAGCGATGGCTGCTTTCCGCACCAAGCACGCGGGGGCAGTGATGCGTGCCATGGGAAACAAAGTAGTTGGTGCCAAGCAACAAAACACCCCACTTTGCACAAGAGAACGGCGCAGTTGTGAGAGTTCCGCGCAACGTGCTGCCAGCTCGTGTCAAACACCAGCAGGCCGGGCATTGCCAACTCACACAAATTGTCATGTTGGTGTATTCGTCAACATGAGCTTGCTCGGTGCCGTGGTGCCCAGCGTGGAAGGCAGCTTCCCAGCGTCGGCATGGCGTTTGTCGGCAAGGTCGAAGAGGATGAGGTGGAGGATGTAGAGAAACTCAAATTTCCTTCTGGTGAGCCTCGGCGTTTGTTTGGTTATGGGTTGTGGTCGCAGCACAGTACAACTCGCCTTCCGTAATCCATGCAACCATGTGGTGTTGTCGAGCAGCGTTCAAGCATGCCAAGTTTCTCACACACGCCGAGGTTGCGATCATCCTGGAGGATGAGCATAAGTCACGGGTTGACTCTGAGGCAAAAACATCAACGTGCGTAGCTGGGCGCTCCATGTGTGGCCGGGGGGCCTGCAGTAACGTGCCCGACGGCTCCCACACAGCGTGTTTACCCAAGCGTACGAGCTTGTGTCCGTGTTCAACGGCGGAGTAGACCCCGTTTCACGCACAGCAGAGGGCGTGGAAGAAATCAGGAAGTGCGTTGTCCCTGCGTGCGCCACATGTGTGACTGTCGAGCGAGCGCTCACCTGGTGTGGTCCCCTGCTGCAGGTCGCTGGCCAACCTGACGTTTAGCAGCCAAGAGGAGGATGGCAACTTTGCGACAATGCGCCTCGACCCATGGGAGGTGGTTTCGTTTGCCAACCTGACTCCAGAGACAGTGGAAGAAGCTCTTGCTGTCATACCCAGTATGGCTCGCTTCCGTGAAGATGACATCCAGAAAGTGCTTGATACTCTGATGGCATCCACGTCGCGTTTGCATATGTAACAAACGTCTGTGGTACTGCCTCCCCTGCTTTCTGCGGCCTGCTTTTGTAGATTATGACTTCGACCACGACCATGTGCTGTTCTTCTACAACTCCGCCCAGGAAAAAGCACGCTCAGACGGGCACGAAACAGAACACTGAAAAACCAAACTAAGGCGAGCGGGAGCAGTGGTGTTCCCTACAAGAAATCATGCACTACAAGAAATCATGCATGTTCTCCGCATTGCCGCCTCCAGGCCCGCTGCGTGAGCCCGTCAGGGACCGTGACAGAGCTCCGACTTGGGTACCGTGGTGGTCATCATCCACCAGCGCGTAGCTACTCAAAATGTCACCATCCACACGCCCCAGATGAAGGTCGAGGTCGGTGTCGTACTGCCGACGGGGGAGCCAATAGAACGTGTACAAAATCACCCACACTGGAATGGCATAACTGAGGATGCGAAGGAGAATGAGGAACAAAAGCACGCCCACGGTGTCTTCGGAAGACAACAGGTTGCACCCGCGGTCAGAGGTGTACTGCAACCCGACAACCAAGTCCAGCACAAGCTGCAGGATAGAGCTGGCACTATTAACCTGTGAACAAACATCGAACGCCTCCGTAAACGTAACAAACACTGAACGGCACGTACGGTCAGCGTACAAGCAACACAGAAGCGATCGTACCGGGGCGAGAATTCGAAGCTGTGTCGTCTTCATAGCGAGGAACGACTCACTGTGCTTCTTTGATTGCCGGCCGCGCACTTGCGCTGATGCGGAGGACAGCCGCCGCAAGACGCACAAACCACCAGCTGCGAAGCTCAATGCAAGAAGGGCATCAGATATGCTCATAACCATCCACGTCGGGTGTGAGCAGTTGATACTTGTGCGGATCAACGCGGCGATGTACACACAAGAAATGTACAACAAAATGACCCCCATGCCTGGCAGAAGGAAGCGACTGGCCACGGGACTGGTGTACAGCAAGGGAGACATGGTATTCGACAAAGAGCAGGTGATCAGAATGGACCGGAAGTACTTCACGGTGAACTCCAAGGCGGACGAGTGATGGATCAGGAAATGGACGGTGGAAAAGGACGTTTGTGCGCCCGCCAATGCCACCATCACCGTTTCAAACGCATGCAGGCGAGTGGCTCGAAACGTGTTGACCATTTTCACAAGAAAGTAGCCAATGGCCACCGTCGTGCACAAGGACAAGACCCCCAGTGTGGTGCAGTCCCACTCCTTTGGGGAACACTCCATCGTGTCCGGTGTGGCGCTCGCAGAGCGAGGGCACAACGCGGGCGTCACACGTGAACGCAAGGCTGCACAAGCCCGTCGCCTTTGAAGAACACAAAGGGTGTACCCCAAAAGGTAGCAGCGCTAAAGCTAACAGTACTGCCGCCGAGGTCTACTGCCAGGACGTCATCACAGAAACAGGACTGGTTGCCGGCGCCGCGCCACAAAAATACATAAACAACGCACCAAAACAATGAAAACTACAAACGAGTCGGCGAGCAAACCGTACCGAAACGGCTGTCCAGTGCCAGCCTGAGACTAGCGCCTCTGCACCGCAAACTTCCGCCTCACAGTGCATGCAGAACGCATAGTAGCACGGCAACGTGCCCCCTGTCCCATCAGGAGGCAGTGCCAGCACACCAATGAAGAAACGGGACGCTCTTGAGGCCCCGTTGTCCGGGCGATCAACCCTCTCACGGACCGGCTCTCGCCGCCTGTCCAGGCCCAGCTCCGTCCGGGTATCAAGTGCGCGCGGCAGACGGCGGAGTGATGCACGAACAAGCGTTGCGAGTGGGGGTGGGGCGAGTGAGGCTCTGTGGAACCAGGAGCCGGCAGCGGGACGGAGCAAACCCTCTCAACACGTTGAAGATTGGTATGCCCATGCCTACTCCCACAAGCCTCACAAGCACCCTGCCCACGATGGCCTATCGGAAGAAACACAGGCCTTGAACAAATCATACGCTGCACGGCGCAGTGTTTTTCGGTCCCGACTCCACGTAGAGGGTTTGCACCGCCGCCGCACGAAAGTCCATCGCGCGGTACGTTGCTGTCATTACAGCACCTGAGCACCAGTTGTTGGAGTGCTTCGAAGGTGGTTGACGGGACTGGTGGCTACAGAGTGCCACGAGCCCCTTTTTGGACGTAACAACCGCGCGCGGGGCTCAAGTTCCTCACTGGTTAGAAAGTTCGGTGCGTGCCGCGAGGGTGCTCGTGCTCGTTCGTTGCTGCTCGCGTGTGGTCTCATCGAGTACCTGGCGTCAGTGGCCGGAGCCTGCGTCCAGTCGACACAAGGCGCCCACGCCATTCGTGTCTGTGATGGTACGTAGGGAGCGGAGTTGTCAGCCGCGCCAGATTGAAGGGTTCCTAACCCAGCAGATGTACGCACGGTGCACCAGGCGTCAAAGCAGCGGGGGTCGTGGAAAGCGCGCGGCATGCAGCGCAAGATGGAGCGTGAAGCCTCTGCCCGCACCTTCTCGCAAAGCGACTTCGATGGACAAAGCGCCGGGAACGCCACACGGCGAAGCCGCGCCCCGAGTCATGGCGGCCAAGACTCTCCACGGGCCGCAGGCGGCGCCTCCGGGGTGCCACCGGATTCGTCGTCCAACACGATTCTTCCGTGGGCGCCCTCCCGAGCCCATGAGCACAAGCTGCTGTTCCCGCGCGAGCTTCCCAGTCGGCGCACAGCCATTCAACTCAACGCAGTGCTTCACAGACACGTTCAGGCACAGCGGCGGCCTGTCAGTCGGGGGGAGGCTCGCCGGCGAGGCTACGAGCTTGCCAGCGCAGACGGTATGCAGTTCCGCCCCAACACAGCGCCAGCGTCACGGGGTCGAGTGCGGGGTAGTCGGTCCTCCTCCTCCCGTGGCTCGGGCCTGGGCGACAAACTACCAGCGGGAAGCAGCCACAACATCATGGTGCAGCCCAGGGGAAGCTCCTCCACCCTTCGCTTGTGGGACGACGGCAGAGAGTCTATGGTGTCGGACCCCGACGGTCGTGAGGGAAACGCAGGCCAGGGCACCGAACCCACTCAAGGTGGCGACAGCGATCAAGACGACTCAGACACGCAACCAGACACCGACGAGGATGGTGACGTTGATGTGGCCACGGCAACGCGGATATCGTTGCCTGGGTACGGGGCGAGCCCGGACTTGCTTGCGGCACTCGTGGCGCGGTACGTGGTTGCAGCGTCCATCCACTACGCTGTTGACACACCACGTCTTGTTTCACCTCGGTTTGCTGTGGTTGTCGGGCGATACTGTGCAGGATACCCGACATGCAAGCATTGAAGGTGCTTGACGTCGGCGAGAACCGCATGCCTGTGAAACTTTTGGAACGCATCGCCCGCGCCATTGGACTCTGTGACTATCTGACAGAGGTTGACTTGTCTGGAAGCGCATTCAGCATGTCAGGTGAGTGTGTTCTTTGCCCGTGCCGCCACGCTGCCACGTTTGTCATGTACTCCGCGGTGCAACTGCAGCGTGCACCAATTTAGCCAGGGCTATTCACAAGGCCAACTACTTGCAAGTGCTGAAGCTGCGCAAGTGTGGTTTGCGAAATTCGCACGCGAAGGGCCTTGCTGCAGCGTTGCGCTCCAACAAAACGGTGACTTATCTCGACATGAGCCACAACCAGCTTGGGTGCGTTTGGTCTGTGTGATGTTCCGCTTGTTAATGAACGCTCTAACCCCCTTGTTTGTTGCTGCCACAGTGTTGGAGGGTCATTCGCTGTTGCGTCTGTCATTGACAGTACAATCTGCCTGAAACACTTGGATGTGTCGTGGAACAACGTGTCGCCCAAAGCCTGCCAAGAGCTGGCACGTGTCATTGCGGACAACACTACCGTGGAGTGAGTTTTTTCGCGTTCAGGTGCTTGTGTGTGGTGACTTGCAACCACTGAGCTGTCGCTTGCCACAGGTACCTTGATGTGTCGTACAATTCCATCGGTGACTTTGGCGCCTTCGCCTTGGCTTGGGCTTTGGAAGACAACATGACCTTGCAACACCTCAAGATGGGACACAGCCAAGTTGGGGTCCGGGGAACCAAGGCTCTTGCTGAAGGACTGTGGCACAACCGAGCGCTCCAAACCCTGGACCTAAGCTCTTCCACACTTGGGTCTGAGGGTTTGCGATCACTGTTGCACGCTGCTGTTTCCACCCGCAGCTCTGGCTCATTGTCTGTGATTCTGTGCGATTGCAACCACCATGTACGTTGCGTGCTGTGCCTCTTTCCCTCGCACATGTTTGTCATCGATATTTCTGTGTAGGGTCAGCGAGAAGGGCCCCGCGCACCTGCGTTCCACCACAGCTTTCCAGGCGGTGATTACACGTTTGAACTGAGCAACGCGTACGAACGCGCATGTGCCTACGAGCTCCTTCGAGCCACTGCCGCCACCCCAGGCGCTGTGGTAGCAAACGCCACTCTTCTTGGTACGCAATTGTCCTGTGCACAAGCATGCCACTGCCGTACGCTTCCTCATATGTGTGGCATACGCAGCCGCAGGGAAGAGTCGAGGAGAGCCCATCCGTTTCGAGAGCGTGCCAACAGAGCGTGTGTCCTGGTCTGGTACGCGTGGCGATAGCACGTCGTCGTTGCGGCGATTATTGACAGTATGTTTCTTCAGAGCCTCGGCATCAACCACAACATTGTATGCCGTGCAATACGATGATATCTGCGGGAACCACGCACCAGGTTGATCTTGGAAGGAGCGGGTGAGAGCCATGTTATCATATCGTGTTTGTCTCGTGCCCGTGCTGACGATTCACGTTGCCAGAACACTGCAACTATCCGTATTTCACGCCCCGAAGCCCTTCTCGACGGACTTGGTGATCCCACCAGATGCCATGGATGCGCTGGTTCACTTTGTTGACGCGTTCCGAGAGCATTCATCAGACGCAGCTGTCACTCGGCCGAACCGGTTGGCGCTCCTTGGCGCGGCGACAGATGTCTTCTTCTTCAGCTCAACCCAGGCTCACAGGCTTGTGCAGACGTGCGCACACCAGAGCTCGCGGCTCGTTTTCGCCGGGACGTACGTAGTTTACAGTTTGAAACAGTGTGTGTGTGTGTGTGTGTGTGTGTGTGTGTGTGTGCATGCTCTGCAGCACGACCTGACTCGACCCTGCTTGTAGATTGCTACCACGCATTCTGCCACGCCACGACGTTCTCCCGTTCACCGAAGTTGCGCTTGGTGTCAAGCCCCGGCTTGAGTTGTCCATGGTGCGGTACTTGGGCTGCGGCTGGCTTTTCACCTGCCTACTGCCAACGCTGGTGTTGACCGGTTGTTTGTGAATAATCAGACTCTTGGCCCTTTGTTCCACGTTCTGTGCGGAGATGCAGTGTCTCACGGTCGGTACTCATTGGATTTAGGTCGCCTGATTCACCGCATGGTTCTTGTGGAGCTTCAATCTCGCGATTGCACTCTGCCTGACACGCCCCCCAAAGTGTTGAAGAAGCCACCGCAACCCGCAAGTGGTTCGGATGTGGCACAAGAGCCAGTTGTCACGGAATACGGCAGTTTCACGAACCTGGTACAAACGCAGCACTTCTATCGGCACAACTTCGCGACTCATCAAAGGTTGATCGTGTGCAGATGTACAACGGCAAACCTGGATGGCCAGCTTCTAGTTTCTCTTTCATACCGCATCGTGGGCGCCTGACATTCGACTTTTTTCCAAGTTCGTTGTCTCCAACAGAGGAGAGCACCCACGACGATGCAACAGAACCTACCCCGCCATCCGCGGAGGAACTGGCAGCTGTGGCGAACTTGACTGTGCAAGCGGGGATCACGCCGGGTTGGCATGGAGTGTGCGTCTCTGCGTGCTGTCTTCGTTGATTGGGGAAATGACATCTTAATGTTGGGCATGCGTGTTCAGATACGAGCCTCTTCGAGCTCTCGCACCTCCTGACCCACGAGCGGTCTTGTCTGCTGACGACGCTGCATCTACATGCGGCAGCCACAACGGTAGCGTCGACAGCAACAGCACATACGACCCCCTGCGGGGCTACAATTTCGAGCATCAGGCAGAGAAAACCGAAGAAAAGCACCAGCCAGCTGCGGAAGAGGTTTCCAAAGCAGTTGTTGATGACACTGCAACGGATGAGCGATTGGAAGCGTACGTCCAGACTCCTACAGTAGTTGGAGGCTGGTCTCTCTCACTATGTGGCTGGCGGTGCAGTTTCATGGCGGCCAAAGGCCATTCAGATCGTTTGGAAGAGTTAGAACGTACGCTTCAGGGTGCTGAATCCAAGCATCGCCTACAATGCTCGGCAAAAGTCTCAGCAAGTCCACGAACCACATCTGATTCGCCCCTCGATCTTCTTCGCGCCTCGGCTACGGATGTAGGTTGCCACGCCGTGTGGTAGCACGCGTGCGCGACAGGGTTGCGTATTGTGACGCATGTTGAAATGCAGGTGGAGCGCATTGCACGTGTTTTATCGACTTTGGCAGTGGACAATCTGACCACTCAGTCGGAAGTACCGAAAACCGAGTTCCACCGCGGAGATGCGCTTACCCGTGTCACACGCGACTATTTGCGTTCCGAACTAGGAAGTGTTGGTCGTGCGAAGGGCTGGCACTCCAAACCAGCTTTGGTTAGTGAGCAGCAGTGGAGGTTGTTGGGGCGAGTGGGGCGGAGCCCCAAGGATGAACAGGTGAAGGCACAGTACTTTCGGCTGGTCAAGATGCGAACAACGAGACTGCGCCACCATCTGCAAGGCCTAACGCTGTCGTTGGACACGGTATGTTACGCGGCGTACCTGTGACCAATGTCGATGAGTGCACTGACGCGGCTGTACTGTGCAGGCTGTACTGCTTGTTCGACGGTTCCCTTCTGTTGTTCCAGCATGCAGAGCGACAGTCATCGCCGTGCTTGCAACTCATGTGGCGGGTTTGCAGACGGCACGGCCCCTTGCTGAGGCTTGTCGATTGTTGTTGGCACCTCCAGACCTTGACATGTTGCAGAAACATGTGCCGGGGTGCGAGTCATTGTGGAATTCTTCCTCACGAACTGAACCCCCGGCAGCTGCAGGCGGCACATAGCACCACGAAAAGCAACAGCAACCAGATAAAAAGACAGGTTCTTGTTACACGGACTCCGCCTCGCCAGTGGCCAAACTAATGGCTTGGAACACAAACAAAACAGCAAATGCCTTGACACATCTAGTATGTAACTCAAATGAGCAAGCGCTCGATGGAATCCTTCATGGAATCGACCTGGGGCTTCAGCTGGCTCGCGTCGTTGCTCGTGATGGAGCAAGCGATCACGGAACGAGACACACCGCAGGCACGGCCCAGGGCAACCTTCGACGGCACAAAAACGTAGGGAACGTTCTTGTCCTCGCACAACAGAGGAAGGTGCAGGAGAATCTCCAACGGGTCGGTGTCAGCAGCCAAGACGATGAACTCACTGATACCACGGTTGAGAGTCTTGGTGGCTGCGGGCGCACAAAAACACACACGTCAGGGAGAGGAACAACACCAACGGCACAATACCATCCAACACACCCTCGTTGGCACCCTTCTTCAACTGCTTGTAGTTGGAAGCCTGCTTCACGAGCTCCAGCAGCTGCAGCTCAAGCTTGGACTCGGCCAGAGGGTAGGCCTTGGGGTTGACGGCGGCGGTCTTGGACTCAGACATGATGAATGGGTTTGGAGTTGGTGGGTTGAACGGGTTTAAGCAAAGGTCTGCGTGAGCATCCGGTGGCTAGTGCCCCCTTCACGTGCTCTAAAGTGTTGAAAGGAGGAGGTGAGCGGGGAAGCGTAGGGACAAGAACGAGGTGATTGGGGCGGCACACTCCAGTTCACCAGCCACTGGCCAGAAAATGCGCTTCGGTGTATTCATCTGTGCAAAATGGCGTGACGAATGCAACATCATATATGCCCTGCACTGCTTGCTTTGGGTTGGCGTATCCAAGGCTGTGACACAAGCACCATGCGTGCCAACACGATACTCGCTGCGTTGTTATGGCTTGGTGCAACGCTGTGTGTGCATGCACGTGTACAGTTGAATCCGTCTCGGCAGATGGTGGGTGATGATGGACGTTCACTGATGATGCACGGCCTGGCTTTTGCAGGCAAAGAGGAGCCTCCACAGATGAGCGATGCCGAAATGGCAGTGCTGCGTTCGTGGGGTTTTAACGTTGTTCGGGTACGCTTGCTGCTGTACCACGCTTCATTGTTGTTACTACTAATGATGTTTCGGGCACTGTTGTCTTGCAGCTCGGCTTTGTGTGGAACATGGTTGAGATCTCGCCCGGCGTGTTCAACACAAGTTTCTTGGATAACCTCGAAGATCTTGTGAATCGTTTCGCTTCTCACGGGATGATGAGCATCCTGGACCAGCACCAAGACAACTGGAGTGGACTGTATTGTGGGGGACACGGCATTCCCGAGTTTTACGGTAACCCGTATAACAAGTCGGAGGTACGTGCCCATGTTGCACACTCGCTGCCACAGCCGTGTGCCTGATACGATCTTGCACACTGCAGTATTGGAAGGGTGGGTCCAAGGCTTATCCTGAGCCCATTGTTGCCCCAAAGTATGTCCCGAATGCTGGTCGTTGGGGACCTATCGACAACTGTGGCGCCGTGAGTGGGGCAGCGTTTGGCTGGGCTTCCACGTACATCTCGTACGCTGTGGGTTCGGCGGCTCAAAGATTGTATGACAACGATCAAGGCATTCTGGAGCGATACCAAGACTTCTGGCAGTTGATGGCTCAGCGGTTCAAGGATAATCCGGGGGTTTTGGGGTACGAGCTGCTGAACGAGGTGCGTTTCCAGGGGTAAGGGAGCTCGGAACGGTTCTTCCTTCTCGCTTACGCCCACGTGTGCACAGCCGTGGCTTGGTGACGTGTGGGGGAACCCGGCCTTGATTATTCCCGGAGAAGCGGACAAACTTAACTTGCAGAATTTCAACAACGTTCTGAACACCGCTATTCGACAAGTGGACAACGACACCATGGTGTTTTTCGAGGTGCGTCGCGGTGGCGAGCCGCCCGACGAGTCGGCACACCGCTGTTTTGACCTGCACTGTCGTTCAGCCCGCAACCGGAGGCAATCTGCTTGATGCGTTCCCGGTGGGGTACTCCACCGGCCCTGGTGGGACAGCATACAACAACCGTTCCGTTCTCAGTTACCACGTACGCCCCGCCCGCTGATGTAGTTGGCAGTGTATGTTTGAGTGCCTCACCACCGTCTGCGTTGCCTTCAGATCTACTGCCCTGTGCGTTCGTTGCTTGCGCAAGAAACAAGAGTGCCACGGATGCGGTCGCAGTGCAGGTGATGCTGACGCGACTGACGTTCTTTCTGTGACTGTGCAGTTGCTTGAAACCGACATGCCGTATCATAACAAGTCGCAGGAGGCCATGGAGTGGGCGATATGCAAGGATGTTAACACCTTTCAGTTCGATGTTCGCGCCTCTGATACAAAGCGCCTTGGTGTGGGTGGCTTTCTTACCGAATTTGGTGCAGAAACACAAGACACAGACGGGCTCAATGTGCGTAGCATTGTGCAGCGTGACGTTGTGCGTCCAGTAAGCCACTTGTGTTGTGCGTCGCGGCGATCGACAGGTTTTGAATCTGGCCATGGCAATGCAGGATAAGTCACTCCAAGGTGAGTTGGTGTTGTGTGTGGGCAGTGGCTTGGATGAGTTGTAACGTGCACGCCAACAGGGTGGACGTATTGGTCCTTGACCCCGAGCACCGACCCTGCGCATCCCAACTTCGAGGCAAAGACGCTTGCGCGCACGTACCCTCGCACCGTTGCGGGCACCTTGACGAGCATGACCTTTGAGCCCTCAAGTGGCAACGCCACCTTTGCTTTCACCCCCAGCACGTCTGTGGTGGTGACGAAGCTTCCCACGGAAGTGTTTGTCAGCCTTCACTTCTATTATCCGGATGGTATCCTTTGGTCCGCTGAGCCCACCGGAAGTATGACGGGCTCCTTGAACTCAACCTCAGGAGTGCTGTCGCTGCTCTTGGCAGACCCGGTTGAGGCTGCACTGGGAAGTCTCGGCGATGTGGTCGTGAGCATCTGGCCTGCGTAGCAAAGCCGGGAGCGCTGCGAGTGAAGGCATGATCTTGCTCACTGTGGTGCTCTTTGTTAGCAGCGCCAATACCACGTGGCTTTTTGCATTGAACACATGCAAGCCAGTGACGGACAAAACCAATAAATAACTGCAGAAGCACAGCCTGCTGATCAGAGACGACTTCGGACTCAGCACCGCCGATTCGATAGGTCGCGGTCCGTGTCACACACATTCTCAATTGCTTCCATGACGGAGTCAAACACCGCCATTGTAACACCACACTGCACAACACCGCGTGATACGGTGACACCCATGCCACGGAAGAGGAACGAGTGGCTACCGGTCGCGGCGAGGGCAAGCTGGTAGCACTCCCTGTACGTGTGCCATGCCCCGTCCTTGAGCAGCGACGTTTGTCGCAGAGTCCTCATGACTGTGAAATGCGACATCGTGAGTGCCTTGTGTGTTCCATGCACAATATATACTATAATACCCAACCAAGCGGAGGATTCCGTACCATCAAGCGGGTAGGCGACCAGCCAAGATATGGACCCCGCCACACCGCCGATCACGACGCGCTCCAGAAAGCTGATGGGCGTGTCGCGGTAGCGCTGATGCTGTTCTTTCATCACCTTGTTCAGTCCAAACCAGACCGCCATAGAGAACGACGAGAAAGCAATGTGGATTCCAACGCCGTTGTACAGAGCGAGGAAGTTTGGCCGGGGGAGGCGGGTGCCGTGCTTGCCACGGCTAATGATGTGGCGAGCCGTGTGCACCTCATGCATGAACATTGAGGTGCCGGCGCGGCGTGGCAGGGCTTGCGCGTTGCATTTCACCATATCAATAGGCCCTGCCAGGACGTTACCGATCAGGCCAGACATTGCCGCGGCAGTGCACACATCGGCGGTACTGGCGGGCTGCGCATCAAAGTGTGCAGTCGCCTCGCCGAGGCCGTACCGCGCACGGGCAGCGGCAATGCCGCGAAGAGAGACTTCATAGGACGAGAATATCAGCGCTTTCCATGCGCCAATGAACATGATGGGGGAGTAGATGCCACGAAATAGGGTGAACCCCTGTTGCGACACCAGGCGGAGCACAGAAGGCCCCGCTTGTGCACGTGACGCTTGCATTTGGACCCTGATGGTGTCCAGGGGCTGGGTGCACACCACCCCAGCTGCTCCTCCCAACCAACCTGCAGCAATGGTCCAGATGAGGGGTTTCGAGGCGCTGCGCTGCTCGACACGCTGGCGCCCCATGTCGGCGAGGTGTGCGTCTCTCCGCGAGACCGCGAATCAATGATTCGGAATCATTCGGATCCCGGGTTTACTTCCCCACGGAACAACACCACTTTCTTTTGGGCTTGACTGTCAAGTCTTGACACGCGCAGAGGTTGGGCTTGCGCGAAAGCACAATGAAACGAAGGCGGGCTGACGTGACCGCCCGGGCCAGCACGAAAGCAAGCAGTCGCCTACGTGTGGGGTGGGGGGCTGGTGGGGGCGCGGGTGCAGGCGCGGGTGGTCGCAAGCGGGCACGAGTAGAGCAAGAAGTCGATGATGAAGTGGAGGAGATCTGCATCAGTTCCGGGTCAGAGAGTGAACTGGAGCGAATCGGAGGTTCCGCAGTCTCCCCGGCGAGGAAAGCCCAGGAGAGTGCCCCCGCCTCCCGAAGGTCCCCAGTCACCGAGCCTGTTGCGGAACGGCCGGTCCGATTCGAGCCGACGCCAGCGCTGAGGCGGCGGTGGGGCTCGGTGGTGGCTGCGACGCGTCGTGACATCTCGTCGTTCAATACAAGCCTTCCCCTCTGGCGGCTTGCCGAAATGACACTGCGTCTGAAATTTCCGCCAGAAGTCAGTGCATGGTGTGTGTGTGCATCTGTATGGCTGTGCGTGTGGCGCTCACTACTGGAACCCCTCTCGATTTTGCAGCAGGCGGCGGAAGACGTGTTGGCGTTCCAGATCCGGTCTGGGTCGAAGGTTGTTGACGTTCCAGCTGAGACGATCGGTTTCAAGTTACCGACAATGTTTCCATCGGCGGCGTTGACGCTTCTTATTTCCCCTGGGCCAGGTGTGTCCATGGAAGAGGATTGTGCTGTCCCCTCCTGCTGTGGCTGTTTTGTTTTTGGCTGTTGTGTTTGACGCCCAGTTGTTCCATGTTCCGGTTGCACGTTTCTTTCTCAGCCTTTCCTCGCGAACCACAGTCCCTCGTGGCTCCTTCCTGGAGATCCGAAACACCCTTTGCGTGCACTTTGGCCGTTGTTTCCCCCCGCCAGGCGCCCAACTCGTCTGGCAATGCGTACACCGGCCGGCCGCATTTGCGTGCGTTGTTTCGGGATTGTGGTATGGCAACGTCCGGCGACAGCCAGCTGGCTGTTGATGCCGTTGGTAGGACAGGACCTGTGCAGGATTTATCGACCGTGGTGTACGTTGTCCGTGGCTAGCGTGCGCCGTTGTGAAACTGGGTCCCGGCTCACGGGGTGGATGGACGGAGTGCTTGCAGTCCGTCCACATTGCACGTGGATCCTGTTTGGAACTCGTTCGGTCCAACCGTCCGGTCGTGGGTCCAAGACCAAACACGTGTGTGTCCCAGCTTGCTCCTACCCCTATCTTCGCTCCCCAATCAGATGCAGCGTGTGCTAGGACTGATCGGTAATGCGCACCTCGCAGTGTGGGTGCCGGTACAAAACGACGAATACGATTTGTGCGTTGTTTGGTTGTTTTGTTGTTTTGTTGCTGGTTTTGGGGGCGGCGGCGCCCGTCATCACCGTTCATTGGGATCTTGGTGCTGCAGGTACTTGTTTGTGGAGCCAAATTCTGCGCTCCATGCCACCCTCGTGCCTAAAGCCTCGTTGAATCGTTCAGCAATGGCTTCGTTGGCGGACACCATTGTGCGTGGAGGATGATGTCGCGCGCCTCGCTATGTTGTTCTGTGGTGACCTCACCTCTTGTGATGACAGTTCCACAACCGTCGCCTAGTCCTGGGGTTAGACCTCGATCAAACGCTGGTCTTCGCGAAAGTAGAGCGACGCAGCCTGTATGTGCTCTCGCTGCTGTTGCACACTCGTTTTGACTCCTTGCATGCGCTTACCAAGCTGTGTGTTGCGCTTGAAGCGACCTTTAGCACACCACCCAAGGGCTGGATACGAATGCAGCTTCATGAGAAGCTTGAATCAGGGCTTTGTGTGTGGGTACGGAAGCGCCCATACGTGGACCAGTTTCTCAAGTCTCTCGCAGGGTGTGTTGTGTGGTGTGATCCCGGGGTGCAGGGTGGGGGTGGAGACTGCATGTTGACTCCTCTGCGATCGCACACAGAAAGTACGACGTGGTCATCCTCAGCGCAGGGGAACCGGAGTACGTTCGCGAGATTCTGACAACGTTCGGCTGGGATGGCACGGGCGTCACGTCTGGATACCCTTCCATTTCGTGGCGCGCTGTGCGGCCTGTGCTAACGAAAAACGTGCTGACTTGCAAGACGATGGGCCAAGTACGGCGCGTGGGGTTCACATTGTCCGTCCAAGCCTTGCCTTATGGTGTTGTGGTGACATCCTTGCTCCGCTTCAGGTGCATATTGTGGGTGACTTGAAGTGGTTCCAGCGGTACCAGGCTGTTCTCAAACCTGTGAGCATGGCCCAGTTTTTTGTTGTGCTCGTTGATGATAGATCAGAGGTCTGTGTTGCCAACATGCGCCGCTCGATGGTGGGCGACACACGCTGACATTTGAACTGTGGAACGGTTGCAGGTGTGGCACCATGAGCAACAACGATTGGTGTATAGGTGTCCAGCGTTTGAAGGTCAAAGTCAAGACAGGTTTTTGCAGCAGCTTCAAGTGGGTCTAGCGTCGCTGCACAAGCGGTTCTTTGAGTTCGTTCTCGCTTGCCTGCGTGGCGTGCCGTGCTCCGCATTTCACCCTGTCTATTACTGTACGTGACAGAAACACCGCAATAGACCGCCACTTGGGTGATGTGTCAAAGCTAGGTACGTGGAAGCATGTGTCCCAATGTTTTCTACCACATGGCGCTCATGCGGTTGTTGCCCATATATGATGCACCCATGTCGCAGACTGTCTGGCGTTGGAGCGATTTCTCCGCAATGCTGTCCTCCGCAAAGGTGGAAAATCTTACGTGCCCCTTATCGCCGCCTTGTCTGAGGAGATGCAACGGTAGTCACTTTGTGTTGTTGACATTCGTGTTAGCCATCCCTTGAAAAAGAGGCAACCACAATACTGCTCTCGTGGCCTTTACAACACTTGGCCTTTGCCTACGGCCCAAGAAGCTAGCTTTGACGTGTCAGCAAATCGGGCACGCGCGTTGTGTGATCCCAACACCACAATGAACACGCCACGCTCTTCCACTGCATCCCCACCCTTGGTCCCGTCGTCGCTGGCGCCTGCATGAGCACCAACGTCCACGGTGTCCCGGCTGCAGCCCTCCGCATCACCGGCACCAGCACCAGCACCAGCACCAGCACCAGCACTACTTCCGGCTGGACCACCAGCACCAGGTGTGGCTGTGTTCTCGCAACTGGTCACAGCATCCTGACATCCTCCATTGCTGGGGCTGATGGGGGACGGCACACGGGGTGTGCCACACACATGACAGTCCGTCCGTGGCTTTATCCAGGATGCCAGACACCCACCTGCAGCCTTGGTGATGCCCTGCAGCGCACAACATGACACCGAATGCCACCAACACAAGCCCCATGAGATAACAAGGTATGGACGGCACTGTGCGCGAGAGTCTCGATGCGAACCGTTTTCACTCCATGGAACACAAAGGCACGAGGTGTGCCGCAGCTGTCACATGACATCGTGCCATTTCCATCTGAGGACTTGCGTCGGGGTTTGTGCTTGCTGGCCACCGATCTCCGTGGGACACGAATGGGGGAGACGTTGGAGCCGAGGAGGGCGTTTGTATTGTTCCATACCACCGGGAACGGGTACGAGCGCGTGTTGTGGGCAGACAATCGTGCCGGCAGCACGCGTGCCACACAGCGATACTCTGGCGCGGACACGATGCGCGAAAACAGAGGCCAACGCTGTGTGGCGTAACATACCAATGTGCAAATGTCTCGGGCGCTTGACTGAGCGTCCACAGCGCGTTCATCCATCACAGTGTTGCCGCACAAACACCAAACACAAAAGGAGGACAGTAGAATCGTGTGAGCATCAACACGAACAATAACCAAGACACGGGGCTGCAATGACCGAGTTCCGCACCTTGAGTTGCTTGTGTTGCAAACCGTGGGGGTTGGCGTAGTAGGTAGACTTCATGCCAAGGCTGTCGACGAAGAGAAGCCAGCCAGTGACTATGATGAGGGCAACGGCCGGGCCGCAACGAGAGAGAACCACGATGCGAAACACACCAGGCACCGCGTCATCACCAACCAACCTTTTTGCGGTACGATTCATTTCGGCCACGAAACGGCTCCATGGGTGTGTGTGCCCTTCCGAATGCAGACTGGTGAAACACACACACACACAATCAGCCTTGCGCGGTGCATACCCACGCAAACAGCAGCGAATATGCTCACCGAGGCGCCGACGTAGATGCAGGAGGGTCAAACGAATCGCCCAAATACCTGTACGCGTGGTTGGTAAGCATCAGTGGTGCATGGGACTCGTGACGTGTCTACATCAGCACACGCACTCAGCCAGCGCCGCTGCTGCGTCATTGCCGGACGGCAGCATCATCCCATACAGCAAGTCCTTCACCGTGTACACCTGCCCACGACAGAAAGTGGGACCAACGCCATAAAAAAAGGAGCACAGTACGCCGTGGCGAGCGCAGCGCGTACCTCTCCGGCCTGGAGCTTGGCAGATGTACCTCGGATCCGTGCACAGTCGGGGGAAACAAGCACGTACTCTTGGAGCAGCTGGGGGGGACACGCATCCCGGGTCAAAGCGTGACACGCACTTCGTTCAGATGGAAGAAACAACAACACAACAAACGCTGCGTTGGTGCGGTAGAACACGTACATTTGGTCCCTCCTCATCCATCGCATGCAGAACTACGACAGCGGTCATCACTTTGGTGATGGACGCCATCTGCATTGTGGTTGTGGTTGTGGTTGTGGTTGTGGTTGTGGTTGTGGTTGTGGTTGTGGTTGTGGAGTGGGCGGAGCCGATGAGTCCGATGCCACATACACACACTTCCAAGTCTGCACACATTCACACTCACAAGCATGGCGTACCTGCAGCTTGACATCACCGTACTTGTGGGCTAATACAGCACCGGTGGTATCATCCGCAATCGCCCAGGCTCGACAGGTGAGTGCACTGGGAGGTGGGGCAGGCTTGCTCGGTGACACCCGGCGGGGTGTACCGGTACTTGAGGTACGTCCGGCGGTGGTGGTGGGACCACCCTTGCTGGATCTAGTGGCCTTTCCTCCTTTGGTGGTTCGAACAGTGCCCGTGCTGGTGCGCTGGGATCGTTTGGCTCGACTCCCGCGCAACGCGGCTCGCTTCATGGCTACGGGCGGCGGGGCTCTCGAAAGTGTTCACTTGATACGCCCCGGATGGTGTAGGCAACGGAGTTTAGCTCACCGATCACAGCAGTGGAGAGAGGGGGGCGGAGGGATGAACAAACACGGCGCCGCCGAACAGCCTCAGTGAGGGGCCTGAGGCCGGGCCGCTTTCGCGCGGACCACCAGGGACGTACACAAGGGACGCAGGCTTCGACTGCGACACGCCCGCTTCATAACTCTGTTCACATTACGCAGCGCAGCACGAACACGCGAGACAGCGAGCTACAGTGCTCTCTGGGTTCCGCGGTGCGCGCGGAACAACAAGCGCCCACAGTCAGCCGGCCGCAGAATTACTATAATTATAATACAAACAGGTACATATATGGTGTTTACCAGTCCTTGAGTGCGAACATTTTGCGCCGTGCCGCGCCACACGTGGCTGTGTCACCAGCCAGCATCTCCCGAGTGCACAAGAGCACGCCGTGCCCGTCTGTCTGCATTGTGGCTCAAGCTCTACACCATGATGCTCAGCATGATTGTGTCTGTTGTGTTCCTCGTGGTAGTGTCTGCTGCGCTGTTGCTGGCGGTGGCGTTCCACAGGTTGCGCCAGCGTCCAGCTGGCGCACCCCCCGGGCCCCCTGTGGCGTGTCCGCGCCCGTTCGACGCACTTTCGCTACCCTGGTACGGAAACATTGGCAGCTTGCGCCACAAGGATGGCCCACATGTGGCGCTGAAGCTGGTGGCGGACACATACGGCGATGTGGCCAGGTGTGTGGCCATGCTGTGAACGAACGGGTGCAGCACAAGCAGTGCCAGGATGATGTGCCCGGCTGACGTATTTGTTGACCCATTGCCACAGTTTGAAACTCGGCAGCATGTTTACTGTGGTTCTGTCCTCGGCTGACGCGATCCACGAAGCCCTTGTCCTGAAGTCAACCGACTTTGCGGGCCGTGTGATGCTGCCCACAACGCGCATCTTGTCCATGGATGGCCAGGACTTGGTGTTTTCGGACTACAACGCGTCGTGGAAAATGCAGCGCAAGCTTGCTCATGCGGCACTGTTCAACCAAAAGAAGCTGCGGGGCAATTCGCCCGCGATGCTGCGTGAGATTTCGAAGCTGGTGGATGGCATGACCGCGGAAAGTCAGCAGTGTCCTTCGTCGACCGTGTGTGTTCGTCCCTTGCTGCGTTTGACTTCGATGAACATCATCGCGCGTTTGGTACGTTGGGGAGTCGGGGTGCAGTTTCACAATGCCTGCATTCAAATGGGTGGTGTGGTCGCTGACTCGCCCACCCACCTGGGCACCCACCTGGCCAGGTGATGTCGCACTCATTTACGCTGTCGGATCCGGAGTTTCACCGCGTGTCGGATGCTATGGCGACTGTCTTTCGTTGCCTTGGTGCAGCGAACACCGCTGACTACCTTGATGGATACCCTTCCTTGTTGACAAAGTGCTTGTACGCTGCATTTGTTTTGGCAGGCGGCTACTGGCTTGGGTTTGCCGCTCAGTGTCAGCGTGTTGGTGTGTGTTGTGGTGCCAGGTCACGCAAGGCTTTGGCACCTCTGAAAGAAATGAAGCGCGCTCAAAAGGTGCTGCTGGATCTAATCCTGCACCAAGTTGCCGAGCACAAGAGCACATTGGATGCATCGCAGGTGTGATAGGCTGCCGGATTCGCCGCACTTGTAGCGCAGCGGTCTCACGGCCACACCGTCATGCGGTCGTCCCCCACAGCCCCGTGACTTTATCGACACACTCCTCATCGCCCGCGCTTTAGAAGCAAAGAAGGCCGGCACAACTCCAGAGGATGTCTTTTCCGACATGAAAATGGGCCTAGTGTGTGTGGACTTGTTTCTGGCTGGCACAGACACATCCTCCACGACGGTAGAGTGGCTTGTCGGGGTGCTTGCCTCGAATTCGGACCTGCAACAGCAAATGAAGGTACGCCTGCTGCACATGCTGCTACTGAGGATGCTGAGGATGAAAATATACATAGCAGCACCTGATGTGGCATGGCTTGGTGTGGCCTTCCAGGATGAACTTCACTCGGTGCTTCCTGCTGGCGAGGCACCGCAGTTGTCCCACACTGATCAGATGCCGCTGTTGCACGCTGCGATCAAAGAGACCCTTCGGTTCCGTACTGTTGTCCCCATCACGCGTCGCACCACCACCCGAGATACCACGTTACGGGTACGAGGGAGTTTCTTTCTGGGTGTTGTGCTCTCCCGTTGCGTCTGCCAATCGTGATGGTGCGCTGGCTCAATGCCTGACCATGCGATGCCACGGTGTCCTGGTACAGGGTTATCGCATCCCCAAAGGCACCTTGGTCTTGTCCAACGTGTGGGCTGTGCACAACGACCCGAAAACGTACCCACGCCCAGAGGTGTTTGACGCGACTCGATTCCTGGACATGCCCCGCGCGAGAGAGCTGAAGGTGTTTTTGCCCTTCGGGGTCGGGACGCGGCAGTGCACTGGCATGAATATGGGGTTGCAAGAGGTAGCGCTGCTGACTGCGACGCTGCTCAAGCATTTCACATTTTCTCCGCCGCCCAGTGGTGAGGTCGACTTGCGTGCCGTGTACGCCCAAACCATGCACCCACGCACGGCCTACAAGGTGACTTGTGTGTGCGACAATTGAAACCCCGCACAATCGGCACCCATCAGCGTGTGGCACGGCACCAGCTGGTGGAGGCTGGTTTGTGGGGGGAGTTCAAGATGAAAAGTCCTGTATTCCAGTTTCTGATGAGCGTCAGGTGCAGACTTAACACACCACTGCCGCCGCAGACAAGCTTTGGCGGACGAGTCCGCGATGAATGCAAGACGCATGACGAACAACAGTGCCAATGATGGAGTATGGCCTGTTTGGAAAACGCGTGCTAAAAGACACCACCTTCCAAGAAGCACTTCGCGATCAACACAACACTTAGCACACCTCCCAACCACATCAATATTCGCCACCACTGTAGTCGCTTCCATCATCACTGTAGGCGTCATCAGCGGCAACAGCTTCTTCCCTGGCCAGCGAAAGGTCGTAGGAAGCAGCGGCTGCTATCTTCTCCATCCATTCATCCTTTTCATCGGGCGTCAGTGCCTTCAATTGGAAGCCGCGGTTGCGCTCAACATCTTCCCCGGCCTTTGGCTCCAGACTGAAAGACACGTCGTCGCTGCCTTCGCTGAGCTTGTACTTGGACACGGAGATCCAGGTGCCCTTGAGCGGCTGTTGCCCGCCTTCATACCTGCATGGTTTGTTGACGTTGTTCACGTCGTGCCACAAAGAGCGCGTGCACACGTGTGAACGACTGCAGTAAGCATGAGAGCGAAAAACCGCATACGCACGCTTCCATGGACTTGAAGTACGCCAACTGCGCGTCAATCATAACAAAGTAGCGCTTCTGCCAGTTCTTGCGACCAAACAGGCGCTTGCCGCCGCCCTTCTTAATCAAGTATCCCTCAAAGTCGTACTCGGTGGTCAAAACCTCGCCTTCCGCATCCCCCACCGACGGTGGGGCATCGGGGTTGGGAGGAGCGTCGGTTGGCACGTATCTGATGGCAATCGGGAACAAGGGCGAGCACACCCACCCACACACCCACCCGCACCCACCCGCACCCACACACAAAGCGCCCAGCACAGTCGAGACACGGTTACCCTCTTGCAAAGCACACGAGTTCCCCTTGCAGTATCGAGACCCCGTTTCCAACACATACGCATCACGCGCCCCGCACCACGCACCCAGGGTCAGTGGGATCTTTGAACGACGGTGCCGACACGAGCACTGGCTTCGTGTTGACGGGGCGTTCACCATCAGCGCCTCCACCAGGTGGCACAGCGACACTGGGTCCACCGACGCCTGCGGCGCTCAACAGGTGCTCCAGCCCTTCTTCACTCAGGTCTGCCGGGTTCACCGGGGGTTTTTTTGCCGGTGTGGGGGGCAAACTGGGGGGCGAGGCATCCGCAGAGGACCCTGCTGGGGGTGGTACAGCAGGCGGTGCAGCACTGGTCCCCACCGCCGTGGGTTTGTCCCACGACGTTTTCTTGAGAGACTTGCTGTAGTAGTACGTCCGTCCATTGCTTTGGCTTTCCACTGGGCGCCAGTCACCTGGCAGCCCGTGCTTGTTCAAGCTGCCCGACGGCGCTGAGGCGTCCTCAGCAGGGGGCGACGGCTTGGTCCAGGACGTGGTGTTGCGTGATGGCGAAAAGTAGTACTTCCGGCCTTCTGGCGTTGTCTTCTCCACCCAATCGTCGCGAGTCACGAGGCCGCTGGCTGTCTTCACTGGCTTGTGCCACTGCGTCTTGTGGCGCAGGCGACTGAAGTAGTACGTCCGCCCTGAGCCGGAGTCCACCTTGGCCACCCAGTCGTATGCTTTGCCATCCAACGCATCAACAAAGTCTGACGATCCACCCGCACCCGCACCCGCACCTGCACCCGCACCCGCCCGACCGGCGCCGGCACCGGCACCAGCACCGGCTCCGGCACCGGCACGGCTGCCACCATCCGCCGTCAGCGGCACCGTCCACTGGGTCTTCTTGAGCTTACGGCTGTAGTAGTAAATGCGCTGTGACTTCGAGTCGACACGGGCAGCCCAGTCGCCGGGAAGACTCTTCGACTCTTCCTCCGCTGATCGATCGGGCGAACGACACTCACACAGAGGGTCAGCCTTGCACAACAACAGCCCCACACGCCCAGAACACAAGCGGCTCACCCTTTTTCATGGCTCGAAGCTTCCATAGTTCTAACGACACAACTGGAATGTTGCCAGAAATGATCTGAAACTCGGACACCTCGCCACCCTCCATAGGCATCAGGTTATGGAACTCGCGGCTGATCACTGAAACGTTGCCAGACAAGATCCTCCAGTCCTCCTGGCCATTGCCAGCCCCACTCTTGGCCCGTCTGGTGGCCAGAGACGCACGCGCTGATGGATGTGCGCGCTGTGACATGATGGCGCCGAGCGTTAGCCGCGGTGGTGTGTCGAACAGCGACACACAAGTGGAGCACGGGTTCTCTCACACCCGCGCCCAACGTTCCGCTCAGATAGCGCCTCGAACGAGAGCAAATGTGCCGAGCCACGCACCACACCACCTGCGTATGACACTTCAACAAGAAGTATGGAACAGCACGCTGTGGTCCGTACTCCCCCAACGTAAACGCTGGCTAGCCGGCACTCCGCAAGGCAGTTGGGCAGCGGTTGCTGCTCTGCTGGGTCCACCCTGGATATTATATGTCAACTTTATATGTCCGAAATAGGCCGCAACACAATGACGTGTCGTCTCTTAGCTTTTGCACATAGCCAGCAGTTTTGCATGTTGCTCGCTAGTGTCAGGAAAGCGCCAGCGGGTCATCATCACTAGTGCAATCCCTCACCCCATCTCCGGGCACGCCCAGCTGTCGTCAAGCACACTCATCAGACCTGGGAGCTCCCAAGTCATCCTTGATGGTGCGCTCCATGTGATTGCGTGTCACCCGAGTCTCCGGTGTTGGGCAGTATGCGTTGCTTCAGCCGGCGTCGAGTTTCAGGCTCTCCGATACCAGTGGCTGTCGCAGTCACCTGCCTTGTGGTGGGCGCGGTGCTGTGTTCCACTGCCTTCCAGCGGTCACATGCTCAAGTAGGGACAGGTATGTACAACGGTGCGGGCTGGGGATACCTGCGGGGGATTACATTTACGAGTTGCTGTTGCTGTTTCTGTTGACGACTGTTGCGCGCGCAGACACTGTGCCTCCGCAGGCTTCTGGAAGTCGACGCGCGGCAGAGTCAGAGACGGCCACTGACTGTTCGGTTCCTTCTGTGTTCTCGGTGTCGGTTCCGCCAGCTGTCGCGAACGAACAAGAGTACGGCATCAGTGCCCTGGCCTTCGCCGCTGTAGCCGCAGCCGTCCTGCTACGCGTCGGCCTGTGCCGGCGTGCCTGGGTCGAGTTGCCACCCATCGACGAACGCGTGAAAGACAGTGATGTGGTGGAGTCCGTTGGCGACACCGTTTCCGCGCTGCATAGTCTGGCACCGTCATGGCGCAACCGCTTCCTTGTGTGCGCCACGCTGTGTGATGCGTTTGCCTTGGCGGCGCCTGGCTTTGGTCCAGAGGTACGCAACGCTGCAACGCCCCGCTGCCCTGGCAAGCAGTTGTGGATGGAAGCATGCATGGTGGCGCGATTGGACCTAGCACGGCGCGTGGGGTTCTAACGCTGCCAACATGAACCGGTGTGTGTGTGCGTGTGCGTGCGTGTGTGTGTGTGTGTGTGCGTGCGTGTGTGTGTGCGTGGCTCAGGTTGCCTGGTTTTCGTTTTTGCCGTTGAAGGCAGTCGCGCGAGCCTGGACTACGTCAGGCATCTGGACGATGTGGTTGTTCTTGGCGCTGTTCATCGTCCTCCTCACCGCCGTTGGTTTTGTGGCCATCGGCGTGCTCATGTCCAACTACGGCGTCTCGTGCAGTCTGGGCTGCTTCAGCCGTGTTCACGGCCCTACGGACGTGTCCACGCTGTCACCCCAAACGGTGACCACCCCAAAGAAGCTAGTGTCTGTCGCCACCTTGGGCGACTTGAAGGCCCAACAGAGCAGCTCAGCCCTGGGCGCGCCCCATGCGGCCGCTGTGGCTGCGTACGAGCGCACCGCCGTCAGCGCGCGGGATCCACGGGACGGCGGCTATTGGCAGCCTCGCGGGGCGCTGGGTGAAGGTGCTACGATCGTCCTGTATGGCCTTGCCACGGTTGGCCTGTTGCCAGCGTTGGTCATGCTCGGTCAACTATGGACCTGCGTGTTCCCGTTGCGCTCCATTGAAACGTACGTTGCGTCTCCTTCGTGTCTGCGGCGTGGGGGTGTGCAGGTGCGTGTTGCGTGCGATTCCTGACGATTGTGTGTGTGTGTCTGTGTGTCTGTGTGTGTGTGTCTGTGTTTGTGTGTCGTGCGGCTGTGTTGGTGTGTCGTGCGGCTGTGTTGGTGTGCGGCGGTGGATATATATGGGCTTGCCCTTCCCTCTCGTGCGTGTTTGCAATCCCCGTTCGCCAGGTCCTGCGACTCGGGTTGCTGGTCCCCAGTGCACATCGGCATGTGCGCAGTGTCAGTTGTGGCAGTGACGCTCATGCTGCCGCTAGCCACCATCGGTTTCGTCAGCCAGCAGCGTCACGACGCGGAAGACGTGGCCGCCATTGAGATTTCGCATGCCGAAGCCAAACGCCGCACCAAGCACCTGCGCGCTCGGTTGCGCCAGCAGGCGCGGCTCAACAAGCGCAAGCGGCGCCAGCAGCGGCGTGACCGAGCTGCAACCACCAACCCTTGGGCAATTGGCTCCAGCAGCAGCGATGACGACGACGGTATGGGGAGCAGCAGCAGCGACGATGATGTCGCGGTGCCGTTTGAGCCGCAGTCTTCTCCCGAAATGGCGGCCGCCTTTTCGGCGAGTGGCCGCGTGATCACCCGGAGTCGTGACGTGCGAGTGCCTGCCCAACGCAGTAGCGACGGGCTGCCACTGTCGTCCATGGCGACGCCGATGGTGTACCTTGATTGCTCCGCCGTGTTGCAGCTGCAACAGTGCAGCCGGTACACCATCAGCCTGGCGTTGACCAAGGTGTGCAGCGCCGTGGCATGTGTGTTCATCTCCCCGGTCCACGCACAAGCCGCCACTGTCGCGGTCGCCGCGTTGAACACGGGCCTCCTGGCGATGGTGTGGTCCCGTGGCGCCTTTGCGAACCCCAACCACGACGTGTTGGCACGGGTGGCGCATGTCATGGCCGCGACGCTGTCCTGGTTGCTGGTCGTCAACTCCAGCTTCGTGTTCTCCACCCCCGACCTGCGACTGTGGGGCGCCGAGGCGCCGAGTGCTGACGTCCTGCGCCTGGACAACGACGATGGCGCCGTGGCAGGACACTTGGTCGTGGTGGGCACCGCCGCGACGTATGTGGTCACCGCCGCGGCGTGTGCGGTGATGTACTTCAAGACGGTCGGTGGACTGTCGTTGTTCGCCCCCTCGTCCGTCAGTACGTGTCGATGCACGTGGTGTGTGGGGTGTGGGGGCGTGGGCGCGTGGGGTGTGGGCGCGTGGGGGCGTGGGCGCGTGGGCGCGTGGGGGTGTGGGGGTGTGGGCGCGTGGGGCGTGTGCGCATGCGGCATGTGGCGTGATCAAACTGCGGTGTCCTAAGCGTCTCGTCGCTTGTGTGTGGTTGTCTCCTTCTGGATGTCTGGGTGTGATGTGTTGTGTTGTGTGTTGCAGTGGCCCGCGCAGTGCCGGTTGAAGCCAGCGGACCAGCAGCCCGAACACCGCGAGGCAGTTTTCGCTCGCGCTCGCGCATGCGGAACGCGTCCGTGCAGTCGCAGCGATCGGTGCGGTCCACACGTTCGGCCCGCTCGGCCCGCTCGCACCAGTCGACGTCGCCGTCCGACTCCAAGGCCTCGTTTTGGGGCGACGCGCCGCGCCGGCCGGGTTCAGGGACAGGTCCCGGTGCCCCGCCGCCGCTGCGCGCCGTGTCACGGTCCCTGGACAGCGACTTCGAGGAGCCGGAGGAGCTGGACGACGGCTTGGCGGTGCCGTCCACCCCGGGGTCTGTGCCGCGCACCCCCAAGCAAAATGGCGGCGTTAACGGGCGTCGACACCACCAGCACGGGCAGCGTCGCTCGACCAGCAACCGGGCGCGCACCCGCGGTGCTGGTTTGACGGTCGCCATGCCATCGCCGTCGCCGCCCGGCTCCACTGCCGGCTCCGCGGTGTCCGCGCCTGTGGCGTTGACCCAAGGGTTTGGCTCGCCATCAAGGATGAGGACAGGGGGGTTGGGGCCGGGCTTTGTGTCGGGGTCTGCGTCTGCGTCGGGGTCCAGTCGGTTGCTGGTTTCGGCGCCGGACGCAGCCGCGGCAGGCACCAAGCCGCCGCGCGGAACAGCACGCCACCACCACCACCACCAGCCACTGGCGGCACGCCGTGTACCCTCGGCAGCCTCCATGGGGTTGTTCGACGACACGCCCGTCCATGGGGCTGACCCCACCATTCGTCGGGTGCCCCGCACGCCCCGCACACCCCGCACACCCCGCCGCACGGCCTCTGTCTCCAGCCGTACCTCCGCGGGCTCCTCGTTTTCGTTCGGCCGGCGCACGCCGCGTCGGACGTCGAAGCAGAGCTTTCGGTCGGTGTCGTCCCGGCGGTCGTTGCCGACGCGCGCTGACCTTGGACTGGATGATGATTGAGGTGGTGGGTCGCGTGGTGCCGGTGTGTCTGTCATCGATCGAGGCCGGGGGTCAGGGTGGGCATGCGTGTTTGTTGGCCTGTCGCTACCGGTAGTGCCGGGTGAACTTGGGAGGTTGTGCATGGGGGGG
>Ga0213833_1000629_pt1 | contig 31942 bp, 41 predicted proteins | sample SWATP21_FD_160575 | JGI IMG/M metagenome (GOLD analysis project Ga0213833, IMG submission 160575) | Coastal seawater microbial communities from Marineland, Florida, United States - SWA TP2 #1 | ecosystem: Environmental > Aquatic > Marine > Coastal | place: USA: Florida | collected 2016-08-14 | reverse complement strand
GAACAAAGAACTTCGAGCAGCCATGCAGGCGTCGGACACGTGGAAGCGTCGGTTTGAGGAGGCTGTGCGTGAAGCCACCAAGGCTGACGAGCACGCTGCAGCTTCGGCGTCCGCCCCCACTGCAACCGCCGGTGCTCCAAGCGCGTCGGATGCTGCGCATGGCGAGGCAGATGACAATGCCGGGGCAGACCGGAAGCGTGGCCACCGCAAGACATGGAGCTCTGGCGGCGACGCAGATGACGCTGCCAAGCAACTTGCCGAGCTGACAGCCGAGTACGGTGTGTACCGCAAGCGTGCGTTGGAGATCATTGCAAAGAAAGACCAGGAGCTGCAGGAGCTCCATGCGGTGTTGCGTCGCCACCAAGGGGACCCCGCTCGTTCGTACCAAGGTCAGAGTGCCGGGGCGGGCGCTGGTGGTGCCAGTTCGGCACTAGGTGCGGGTACAGGTGGGCGCTCCACCTCGGAGTTCGGCACTGGCGCTAGTGGGTTTAGCGAAAGCGGTGCCAGCCGGCGACTGGGTCTTCGTGATGGGGCGACACAAGAGTACCTCAAGAACGTCCTCATGCGGTACATGCTGACATCCGACCCGGCGGTGCGGGTGCAGTTGGAAAGTGCCATTGCCGCCGTCATGGGGTTCTCGGCGGTGGAAATGCAAAGAGTAAAGGTGCGTTGCTTGGTGCAAAGACGCAGTGCCATGGGTTGTGAAATGACTCTCTTGTCATCCTCATTGCTTCATACAGGCTGCGCGCGAGGCAGGGTCTTCCGGGTCGCTGTGGTCGAAAGCCACGTCGCTATTTTCATCATAGTGCTGCTCTTGTGCAACGCTGCAACCAACATGATGGGAAATAAATCCACGTTACTACTAAACGTATGTCGTGACGCCTCCCGCAACCACGCCACGCGAAAACAAATAGGGTGTCGCAACGCCTCCACAACCACGCCGCTCGAAAACAAATGGGTGGGTCTCACGCCGCCTTCAAGCAACGTCATCCCAACACTCATGCAATCACAAAATGGTCCGGACATCCACGCCCACACTTGAACCACGGTCCCCACGCCTGGCATGGCGGTAGCCGACGTCGTCACGGTTGTAGTCACGGCCATGATCGCGACCATGGTCGCGGTGGTGACGACGGTCACTGACGGCGGAGCGAACGTGGCGATGTACACGCGCGCCACTCTGGCGGTGTGTGGAAGCTTCTTGGGTCTTGGAAGCATGGTGGTCGTGGTGATGTCGCTGCTGCTCCCGGCGTTCCCGTTCCCGCCGCCGTGTGTGCGGGACATCGCCATGAGGCTGCACCAGCGATGACGGACGCGAACGGCGCACGCGAGCCGACTTGGACACCGGCGCCGGCGACGGCATCGAGGCCGGCACCGACTCCATCGTGCTGTCCGACCCGTTGGTGGAGTGCAACCGCGGGACATGACGTCGGCGACTTGAGCCCCCACCTCCGTCTGATGAGGACGGGGCGGACGCAATCCCACCGCGCGCACGCCCCGCCCCACCACGCCCTGGTGGGCTCGACCGCCTGCTGTCACCGCCCACGCTTCTCCGTGGCTTGCTCAAGCTGGGGGATTGGAGGCCCTCTCCACTGAGGTCCATGTGCAGTGGGCGCCCCGTGGATTTGCCCACGCTCACGGCGTCAGACTCATCATCACTCGCTGCACCCGGGGTGCGACGTCCAGGGCTTGGCATGGACAACATGAAGCCACCAGAGCCCACGGAATCGGATCTGCCACGCGACATGGATCGTGGCGTCGTCGCACCAGTCTTCGTTTCCTCAAACGCTGTTTCACTGCTACGCGGCGAGGTGGTAACTTCCTGCTCGTTGCCCCAGTCCGTGGTGTGAGAACAAACTCCTCAACATGGCGGGAACAGCAAGCGCGGCGCGTGATACGGGGCCCCTCCCAAGGTCACATGTGCGCCCAAAGCAACAACACGTACCCGGCGACAGTAGAACAACATGTACGGAGACGAACCACCAACACGGGAAGCATCCGCCTTGGAAACGTGTGCATCATTGAACATGTGCCTGGGTGGGAACCCCGCAGTGACGCACAAAAAATAAACATGCCAGGCGCCGTTACTACCTCTCTTACGCGCGCGCACCCTAACCACAGCAACAAACTCACCACTGGCCTGTTACTGGGTTTCGCGCATGTGCCGTGTAGTGCCCGCCTCCCATGCCGCCGTGATGATTCGACACAGCGTACAGATCGAACACGCACTCACTACGAGCAACGCGGGAATCCACAAGAAACGAACTGAGGTCCAAGCCAGAGGTGGGAAACCTCACAGGGGTTGTGATCTTGGAACGACGGCCGCGGCTGTGGACACGTGGTTGAGGACCAAGGTAGCGCAAACCAAGGCCGAGAACAACGGCGTACCGATTGTATTTGAAGCGTTTCAGATGCACGATCAGAATGACAGGCAGCTTCCACAAGTCAAACTTCTTGGTTGCGTCCCGGAACTTCTTGCACCGCCCGCAGTACCAACGGTCTGATCCCGTTAACTCTTCCTCGGAAGTGAACATTTGAAGGCTTCGATGCAAGCTCCCAGCGTGACCACCCCGTGGTGATTCGACTGGCTGTTGCATGCATCAATGCAAGGAATGGCGTTCAGGAAAGGCAAGAAAGGCTGCATTGACAACCAACGAACCAATGAGAGGAACATGAAAGGATCAAACTTGACCGAAACGTGGCCGCAGGTTTCACACACGAGCGTCGACTTCAGTTGCCCCTGTACACACGTCGCCACGCACTGTCACGCTTCCAACACTCACACCACACAACTCGCGCTCGACCACATCGGGGCCAAACCTGGAATAAGTCGACAATAATGGATCGATTTCGCCTGAGGTGGCCGTTCCAAGCCTCCTCCGCCACCACCGCATCCGGACGGCCGTCAGAGTCCTTCTCCTCTGCCACCACCCACGCACGCAAGACACACACAAAATAGCGACGACTCAGCTGTCAGGCATGCCAAGACACAAACGCACACACACACGCACACACACACACGCACACACACACGCGCACAGCGCACACGCGCACAGCGCACACGCGCACGAAGCGCACACATACCGACGTAAGGCTTCTTCTTCACCAAGTTTAAGTCTTCGTGAAGTCCATCCAGCAGGAACGACAACAGCTCCTGGGAGTCATGCTGGTCGTAGCCGCTGAACCGGGGCGCATACTTGGACACAGTCGACTTGAACCCTGAGGGTGATGTTGAGCGACTTGTTCCACACCACAACTGATGCCAAACATCACCGTAGAAACAGAGAGTGAGTGTTGAGTGTTTCTGTTGAGAACCAAACGTCACCGCGCGACGCACTTGGTTGATCAGCTTGCCATAGGCCTTCGCCAGTTGACCCTTCTTTCCGAGCGGATTACGGCGGTTGATATCGACCTTCCAGTTTTGACTGCATCACACCAGATTGCGTCCACAGAGCACACACACCCGGGAGCAGCGTGAGCGAGGCTGCGTTTGCACCTACCTGCCCCGCGGTGCGTACCGAACAAAATAGTGAGTGAGAGGCGCGGTGTTGCTGAGGCACTGCAGCGCACTGTTCATGAAGCATGTGTTCCCCAAGTTGCGCAAGCCGCACAATCCATGACGCCCCTTGCCGGTCAAGGCTTTGGAGTTCCGAAAACTGACGTTGCCGCGAGCAGAGACCCCGCCTGACAAAACGAACGGATCCTCCGGACCGTCATAAAAGTCTGCTGAGCTGGAGCACCCGCCCATGGCTGGGACGCAGCACTGTATGCAAGACAGTAGGTGGAAGGAGCTGCACTGGCGTGATAGCCGAAGCTAAGTGCACAGCATCCTGCAACGCGCCGCCAATAAAGGGCGCAGATCTAGCACATGCGACCAAGGACTACGTCATCCGTGCTTGCTACAGACACACTCCAGCCATGCCAGTCCCCTGGCAACGAGATAAATGTGTCTACAACCACTACACCAGGTGTGAATCAGCGAGCGGTCGCCGTTGGGTACGCCGCCAGTGCGTGTCGGCACTTCCCGAATTGAGCTTGGACATCAACTCACCTTGGATAGAATGATAAGTTGACGTGACGAACATTTCCCACTTCAAGGCGAGAACAATGCGTGTGCATGTGTGAAGGCGCGCGCAAGGGAGGGTTGGTGGCCATCTGCGTCCGCCCACGCTCATAGAGGTGGACGTACACACATCGGATCGTGGACTTCTAAGTGTGGCTGGCCTCGGCAGTGGTTGTTCAGCCCAGCCTTCTCGTTTTGTTTTCACTTGGCGAAAACGGAGGTCATGCGTGGCTGTGGCTGGTCCATGGAGCGTCGTCCACGTGTGTGACTCCCTGGTGGCTGCTGTTAAGAAGCCGTCCCATGGAAGCGCGTCCGCAAGTCATAGTCGAAGAGCACGTTCGTGTTGCCACGATGAAGCGCCCACGGGCCCTGCTGACACCCGCTGGTCCCCCGAATGGAGGTGCCTCACCCTCGCGCTCCCACGCCATGCCTGGACCTCCACCGTTGGTGCGCAGCGCCACCTTGGCCGGCCCTGGCGCCCCTTCCCGTGCAAGTGGTGGAGATGGGGGTAGCGGCGCAACGGCTGGGTCATCACCGGCAAGAATGCCTGGCCCACCACCCCTCTTCCGCAGCTCCACCATCGGCGCGATGGAAGGTGTTCGGAGCAGGAGCTGTGGTAGTCGCCCAGCCAGCTTGTCGTTGCCGGGCCGTGCCCGGGATAGCCGTATGCCTGGTCTCTTGCGCATCAGCGTGACCCCTGCAAGGGGTTTGGCGAAGCGAAAGCACACCAAACATGGCGAGGTGTATGGCACCTCACCGTCGGGGAGGTTTGTTGTCCGGGCCGTCGCGTCTTCGATGCTTGGTCGCCGTGTCCACAACGAGGATGCGCATGCTCTGTTGATGCCCATCAATTCGATTGGCTCTGATTGTGCCTGGTGTGGTGTGTTTGACGGCCACGGGGGTCACTCCGTTGCGACGTTCACTGCCAAGTACCTGCACGAGTCTGTCGTGCAGCAAATTCAACAGTGCCAAGGGTCTCCCGCCTCCGATTGCCCTGGCGCTGCTGGCCATGGCGGTGGAGTTGGACTTGGAGGTGGCATCGGTGTTGGTGTTGGGGTTGGTGCCGGCGCAGGCGCTGGTGCTGGTTCAGCCATGCGTGACGTCGTTGACGCCCTTCCCTCACCAGGCCCGGCGTCCGCCGCGGCCGAGGAGGTGGACATGGCGATGCAGACCGGCGATGCAGACATCGACATGGACACGGACATGGGTGTTGATAATGAGTTCTTGGAGGTGGATTCTGACTGTGCCCCACGCCCAGCCAAACGTGTGGCCCCACACTCGACCCCCACGACGCTGTGCTGTGGGACGCGACACCTGTCTCAGGCGTTTGTGCGCGGTTTCATCAACCACGATAGACGTGTGTACCACGAGCTTCCCCATAAGGGCGTGGGTGCAGGTACCACAGCCTTGGTTGCCCTTATTACTCCGACGCATATTGTCGTGGCCAACACTGGCGACTCTAGGGGTGTGCTGTGTCGTGCAGGGAAGGCGTTGCGGGTTTCCACAGGTGCGAAGGCGCAAGTTGTGTGGGCCGCTGTCTTCGTGTGGTTCTCATCAAGTGTCTTGCTTCCAGATCATAAGCCTACGGAACAACTTGAGCGCAGGCGTATCATTGCAGCTGGGGGTTGTGTCAAGAGTGGGCGCCTCTCTGGCTTGAGCGTCTCTCGCGCCCTTGGTGACTTTGACATCAAACCCAAGCCCAAATCGGACGACGCTAGCAGGTGCTGAAGGGCGCCCTTTGCAGGCGTGATGGACGTAGCAGAGATGTCGTTGTTCTCACACACTGTGTGCATCGGTTTGGTTGTGCAGGTACCGCTTGAGTGGCGTTCAACTTGCTCCTCATCCTGATGTATGGGGCGACACGTGGGAGTCCAACCGCGACGAGTTCCTCGTGCTGGCTTGTGATGGGGTGTGGGATGTCATGGGCGACCAGGAGTGTGTCAACTTTGTGCGACGTCGTCTGTTGCTCCACCTCAGCGGCCAAGGATTCTCTGGCGGGAGTGCCTCGGCGTGTGGTCCTCTATCCGCGCCGGTAGTCGCCGCTGCAGGCCACAGGCCCCGCTGGGGCAGCGGAGGCTCCACCTCTCCGGGTTTCCGCGGTACCGCCCCTTCCTCAGCTACTGGTATGGACGCACGAACTTTTCGTGGACGCAGTGGGTCCACTGCTACCGCGAAGTCCATCCCTGGCACGCCAGTGTTGGGACGGCGGCGCAGCAGCAGTTCCGTCGTTCCAGCCGGGGGGCGATCCGCCTGTGGCGAGGGTTCTCCAGGCGCTGCGATGGACACCGCCGTGCCCTCTCCGACCCAAGCCGTTTCGTTTGCAAGCCTCTCGCTTGCATCTCTCCAAAAGGTTGCTGATGAGCTGTTGGACCGGTGCTTCGATCTCGGTAGTGACGACAACTTGACAGCGATCATCATTGTGCGCTGAGCTTTCAGATGGTTCTCGTGATGTTTACCGTTTGTTCATATCTACTTCGTAAAAATGCATTTTCTCTTCCAACACATGTGGTAGCCCATATGTTGATATCACAATTACCACATGTGTGGCTTTTCTCCCTTGGGCGAAAATCCCGCTTCATGGCGACCACACCACTTCGAGCCCTGGCTGCCGAACGCTGCTAGTGCGAGCAACACCGCTGCACAGGTCAGGTTTTGCCGCACCACCCGAAGTGGGTGCAGGTGTGTGTGGTCGGACTTGTCGCTTGCAGAGGGAATCCTGGGGACAGCGGCCGGCGTGGTGGGTGGCTTCCTTCGCTGATCTCTGTTGTCCGTCCATCGCTGGGGTTCCAGGATGGACGCGAATCGGGACGAGTATGTGTACGAGGAGGAAGATGCAGACATGGTCGGGTCGGGTGAGGAGGAGGAGTTTGATGATTCTCCAGCAGAGTTCACACAGGCCCATGCATGGATGGCCATTGATGCGTACTTCAAGGAGAAGGGCCTTGTGCGCCAGCAGCTCGATTCATTTGATTACTTCATCAACACCAGGTACGCCGCTCGTCGCGGTCGGGCGCTGCGCGTCCCTTCCTGGAAGCGCTTGTCTACCGTTGCAGTAGACATTGTTTGCGAGATGCTTTGCTCGGGGCATCTTGGTTGCGTTGGTGACGCGGTGTCCGTGTTGACGCGTGGCAGTCTGCAAGAAATCGTAGAAGACACCCCGCCCATTAAGGTGACCCCCACGGTTCAGTATGGTCCCGGCGCTTCACGCAGCGATGTACGTGGTATACCTGTTGTCGTTGTGCGTTCAGGTTTTCATGTGCGCGCGGCCCCATGAGTGTTGCAGAAAGAGTACGTGATTCAATTCGGAGAGGTGACTCTGAGCAAGCCATCGCATACTGAGCCAGACCTGCAGCTGCCTGAGCCATTGATGCCACGCGCGGCTCGGTTACGCGATCTGACGTACAAGAACATGATGTGCGTATGGATTTGCTGTGTTGTTTGACGCACTGCACGGTGGTGATAATTCTGGTTGTTGTTGCCGGGCAGGTTTGTCGACGTCGAGTACACGTCGATCACAATGGATGCCGACGGCAACAAAGTCGAGGACACAAACCGGGTGAACGAATTTTTTGGTTGCATCCCTTGCATGGTTCAAAGCGAGTACTGTCACTTGCGAGGAAAGAGCGACAAAGAGAAGTGCGACCTTGGCGAGTGCGTGTTTGACCAGGGAGGCTACTTCGTCGTGAACGGATCGGAGAAGGTCATGATCGCGCAGGAGCGCCAAGCATACAACCGTGTGTATTGCTTCAAGAAGCGCGCACCCTCAAAGTACTCCTACGTGGGCGAGTGCCGCAGTTTGACCGACCGCAGCTTCAACCCCAGCAGTTTGGACTGCTATCTGTATGCGCGTGGGAACGGGCGCACCAGCTCACAGGAGGGAAATCAAATACGCGTCAAGATTGCCAACGTACTTGTGGACGTTCCTGTTGTGGTAGTGTTCCGTGCTATGGGATTTGTGACCGACAAGGCCGTGCTGGACCACGTTGTGTACGACATCGGTCTGGACGATGAAATGCTTGAGTTGTTCCGGTGCGTGGCACTGCTTTCCGCGCGTTGTGTGTCTCTTTCACGCACCTTCATTTCGCGAGCGTCGCCATGACACGTGTGGCTTGTTGTGTACCCCATCACAGACCATCTTTGGAGGAAGCGTTCGTCATCCAAACCCAGGCAGTGGCGCTGGATTACATCGGGCGACGTGGCAAGGAGCCTCACGCCTTGCAGCGCCAACGCATCCGCCACGCGGAAGAGCTCCTTCAGAAGGACATGCTGCCCCATGTGGGCGTAGCCACCGACCAAACCTGCAAAACGCGCAAGGCGTACTTCCTTGGTTACGTTGTGCATCGCTTGATGGAGTGCGCCCTCGGGCGGTCCAACCCAGACGACCGTGATCACTTTGCCAACAAGCGCAACGACATGGCCGGTCCATTGCTGGCTCGACTGTTTCGGCAGCTGTTTTATCGCCTCACCAAAGGCATGCGGAGGTACCTGCAACGGTGCGTTGACCACGGCCGAGGCTTCAACCTCACCGCGGCGATCAAGTGCAAGGGCATCACAGATGGCCTCAAGTATGCCTTGGCGACGGGCAACTGGGGCGTGCGTGATGCGGACGCGCCGCCCAAGACGGGTGTGTCGCAGGTGTTGAACCGATTAACGTTTGCGTCGACGCTGTCACACCTTCGCCGTCTCAACACCCCCATTGGGCGTGAAGGCAAGCAACCCAAGCCCCGCCAGCTTCATAACACGCACTGGGGCCTGGTGTGCCCGTGCGAAACTCCTGAGGGTCAAGCTGTGGGTTTGGTCAAGAACTTGTCACTTATGGCCTGTGTCTCAGTCGGCTCTGACGTGCAGCCGGTGCTTCATCTGTTGAATGAGTCTGGTGTTTATTCTTTCGAAGAAATCCACTCGACGGTTCGTATTTTCCGCGTGCTTGCTGTTCTCTTTTGTTTGTTTGTTTGCAACCAAACCAGGCGCACCACTCACTTTGTTTGTTTGTTGTGGTTTGCAAATTTCTGTTTGTTGTACAGCAAATCCCGTTCTTCACGAAGGTGTTCGTCAATGGCAACTGGGTTGGCATGGTAGAGGATGCTGAAAGCACTGCCAAGGACCTTCGCAGCCACAGGCGCCATTCTATGCTCGACTCCGAAGTGTCAGTGGTGCGACGTATTCGCCAGCAAGAGCTGCACGTTTGGTGCGATGCTGGCCGCATTCTTCGCCCACTCCTCATTGTTGAAGACCAGGAGTTGCTCATCCAGCCCTACGACGTTACGCAGGGGTGAGTATTTTGTGTGCCGTATCCGCGTCGATCGCAGTGCAATGAACCGAGCTCACCTGCGGCTGTGGGTGGATACGCAGTGGTGGATGGATGAGTTTGATGTCGGAAGGCAAGGTGGAGTTTGTGGATGCAGAGGAAGAAGAGTGTACCATGATCGCCATGACTCCAAATGACTTGGTGGAGGAGTACTCAAGCACCTACACACACTGCGAAATCCACCCGTCGATGATCTTGGGCGTTTGCGCGTCGATCATTCCCTTCCCGGACCACAATCAGTCACCCCGAAACACGTACCAGAGTGCTATGGGCAAGCAGGTACGTTCGTGCGAAGATCACCATGCCTTGGTTTTCCTAGTGGTTTACCTTGTGGTTTGTGTCCCCCAGGCCATGGGTGTGTTTGCTTCCAATTACCACGTGCGGATGGATACCATGGCGAACGTCCTGTACTATCCCCAACGCCCATTGGTCGCCACACAGGCCATGGAACATTTGCAGTTCCGGTGCGTCGCCCCTCTTGTTGTCGCGTGTGTGGTGTGCGTCTCGGTTCTGATGGACCCCTCCCCGCCTGCACAGAAACCTGCCGGCTGGTGTCAATGCCGTGGTTGCCATCGCTAGTTACGGCGGCTACAACCAGGAAGATTCGTTGCTGGTGAATCACTCCGCAGTTGACCGCGGCTTCTTCCGCTCGGTGTTCTACCGATGCTACAACGACCATGAGAAGGTTGAAGGCACCAAATCCGAGCGATTTGAGCGCCCGGATCGCCTTACAACCGTTGGTATGAAGCACGGCTCGTATGACAAACTTGACGAAGACGGTTTGGTAGCCCCCGGCACCTCCGTGACTGGTGAAGATGTGCTCATTGGCAAGACTGCGACACTTCCAGAGGTGTGTTGCGTGTGTGTGCCGTGGTTGATGCACCTTGGTTGTGATGCGTCATGTGTCCGTCCTGGTGATCATTGTGTGTGCAGCTTCCGGAGGCCGCTGGCATGGTGCGTCGCGCCAACAAGAAGGACTGCAGTCGTGTGGTGCGCAAGCACGAAGCCGGCATTGTCGACCGTGTGATGCTGACCACCGACCGCGACGGCATGCGTTTTACGAAGACACGCGTGCGCAGTGTGCGCATCCCGCAAGTTGGGGACAAGTTCTCCAGTCGTCACGGTCAAAAGGGTACCATTGGAATGCTGTACCGACAAGAGGACATGCCGTGGACTCGCGAGGGTATCGTGCCGGATATCATCGTCAACCCTCACGCCATCCCCAGTCGTATGACCATTGGGCAGCTGATTGAGTGCCTTCTGGGCAAGGTGGGTGGAGCAGCGTGGAGATGGGTGCTGTTGTGTTCTTCTCTCACATACTCGTGGGCAATCCTCAGGCTGTCACGCATTTGGGCATGTTCGGCGACGCCACTCCCTTCACCAGCCTGACTGTGGAGTATGTGTCCAAGATGCTGCACCAGATGGGCTTCCAGCGCTCCGGCAACGAGGTGCTGTACAACGGCCACAGCGGCAAGCCATTTGAGGCCCAGGTTTTCATTGGCCCCACCTACTACCAGCGGTTGAAGCACATGGTGGACGACAAGATCCACAGCCGTGCCCGAGGCCCTGTGACCAAGCTCGTGCGCCAGCCTATGGAAGGTCGTGGTCGCGACGGTGGCTTGCGCTTCGGAGAAATGGAGCGTGACTGCATCATGAGCCACGGCACCGCCCAGTTGCTCCAAGAGCGCATGTTTTTCAATTCCGATGCCTACCGCATTCATGTGTGCGACAACTGCGGCTTGATCGCGGTGGCCGACCTAACGAAGGGCACATTCGAGTGTAAACCGTGCAACAGCCGCAGCGCTGTGTCCCAGGTCCACATTCCGTACGCCATGAAGCTCCTTGTCCAGGAGCTCATGTCCATGTCGATTGCTCCACGACTCATGGTCGAGAAGTGATGTGTGCGAGTGTTTTGAGGAGGCATGCACGGTGTGTGTGTGTGCGTTGCAATAGCGTGTCACAGTCAAGAAAAACACACGGCGCTCTTTTGCTTCAAATGTGGTGTTGCACGCGCCAATGTGCAACTACATCGCCACAGTGCTTGCTTTTCAGTTGCTCTTTGCTGTTGCGCAGAGCACACCTACTTGTGTTTGCGCCCATGCACTCGACGAACACCCGGCGATGGCTTGGGCGAAAGCCCCACAGAGTCTTGTCGCCGTGACCCAGAGAGCCTCCGGGAAGACAGGAGGCGTGACGTCGGGGATGCTGCCATCGCTGCAGTGGCTATGGCTGCGGCTGTGTCAGTGTCAACGGTGTGGCGTGCCACACCGTCCGGCGACGATCGTGGTGCACTACCGGGTGCGAATGACACTGCCATGTGGGCTGCCGCGCTTTGTTGTCGGAATTTTCCGCCGCGGCTCCGGGTACGGATCGTCTTGGAGCTCAGGTCTGCGTTCCGCCAAGGTTCAGAGACGTGGCGTGGCGTGATAATTCCTAGAGGAACATGCTGCCCGCCACCAAATGCAACGTGCGGTCAGCCCCGATATCCTCATGGGTAGCAACACCCACCCACGCACACCCTATGAAGTAAAGTGAACGTACGTCATGACCTATTCTCAAGACGGGCGGGGCAACATCATCACAGTGCACAAGCTTGGCAGTGAACCATCGGACAAAATCGGGGCTTTCCATCACAGATGCGATGCGAAGTGACTTGGGCAGCGTGTGTGGCGGCGTCGCTTCGGTTTCAAGAATGACCATGGAAACCGAAGACTTGCTTTCGTATCGTTCTTCAAGCACCTCCTGACACGCGGGGGAAACATGCAAGTCCCGGGTCAAGCCCCCATGGGCACACGCAAACGCTGTACACACCTGCGACGGGGTGGTGCGATGGGTGGCACTTGGGTGATAGTCCACATTGGCTTCACCGAAATCCACCTGGCGCCGCACGGTCGCATGAAGGTGAAACAAGTTGTCCGCATACGCTGCAACCATGTCATCCCTACGTGCTATCCCTAACGCACGCTTTGTGAAAGGCTGCGTTGGTCTTGACTCTGTTCACGCCATGCTTGACGAGCCACGTGCACACCATTCTGGCGTCGTGCAAGCCAGATGATTCGGACGAGCTCTCCAAGTGCTTCCTGCCGGTGCAACCACTTGACATGCGCCGCATGCTTGGCGTCGTGATGCGTGTGTGGAAACGCCCTGTATCGCTCCTCGACACTCAAACAAGAGGTCAGCTACTCAGCCCAGACCCCAACAGCACACGTGCGCACCCGCTTCCAGTCCCCTCTGTGCTCGTTGCTTCGCCGGGTGGCGACTCATTTTCGATCACCAGCATGGCTTCTCCCTGGCACAAGTCGACCATGGTTCAGCCTTCGGCTGCATGGTTGTATTCAATCCATCGCTCCCACATGTACCTTGGTGCGCGCAAGGCGTTCAAGAAGCAACTGAGTCACGATCTCATCGGGTTTCTCGCACCAGCTCATGTCGTCGTCTGCTCGGCATGTGCGGGTGATCGCAAGCAGTGCGGAGTAGCTGCGGCCGCAACACAAATTGCCGTGAGGATGAGGATGGCTGACATGTTGCGAAGATGCAAAGCACCACACCCCGCACCAAGTGTGGAGCATCCCTTTCACACCGTGTCCCCATTCTGCGACACGTAGGTGTATCGCGCCAGTGAACAAGGTGTGCAGGTATTGACCTCTAGACACTCCAGACAAGTCCACATTGTACATTCGCGTCAACCACTTCACTGCAAAGTTCGCGACAACGACGTGAGGGATTCCTGTGGCCGGACCTTGTGACACCTCATCCCGACGTACGCGCCACAATGTCCTTGGCCGGTGCGAACAGGCGAAGCTGCCACCTCAACAACCGGAATGACCCCGCTGGTTCTCCCGTTCGCATCACCCGACTCCTCTCTTGCACCACCTGCCACACACCCACAAACTCCCAAGGTGACTACCTGGTGGCTGAAAGCACAGTTGCCAGGGCACAACATTGAACGCCTGGTCGTACCTCTGCGTCATACTTGCGGAGCTGGAGTGCATACGTTTGCAACAATTGCCGAGCCTGCGCCCATAACCGAGCCGCCAGGAGCAACCCTGCTGTCGGCTTGTCCACAGTCAAGGCGCTTGCGTCAACAGCAACAGCGGCGTCGATTGCATCCACAAGCAGCTCGCGCCGCTGGAAGTAGAAACAGCACCAGTCGATCGCTTCCACCAGGCTCATGATGATCGCTTTCGCCGTTTCATGAATCATGCTTTGGATGGAACTTTGCCGCGCACGCGCAGTGATGATGTTTGCCTCCGCCATCATGAGACCCAACATTCCCCCACCGCCGTCGTCGCCTTTGCTACATGTGCCGCCCTGCAACGACGGCGCTTCGCACCGTGTCGCTGCAAGGGCAGCCGCCGGCAGAGTTTTCATGGCCTGCCGCAGCGCGACCAGTGCACGTCGGGCAGGAACCGCTGCCGCTGGTCCGATGGCTTGTCGAGCAACGCCGAGTTGATGCGCTGCGATGGTCGTCCAGGCTTGGCGGCGCTCGTGAGGGCGAAAACTGACAGCTAGGGTTGTGCGAATCATGGCCTCAGCTTTGGTTGCGGCCGCTGCGGTTGCACCATCTGCAACCGAAACGTGACGCATGCCGCACACGCGCATATTGCTTAGCTCTGACGTTGTTGGGTTATCGTCATTGATGCGGTTCACAGGAACAGAGGGCATGCCTGAACCCGCTGCCTTGTTGCTTGCTGTGGGAAGTAACCCAGCGTCGGCAGGCCGGCGAGGCAACAACTGGCAACTGAGCGACCCGAAGTCCGCCATGAATCGGCGTCCGTTCCAAAGAACGGCCACAGAAGCAGGCGCATCTCCCGTTGTTGTTCCATAGGCATCAAAAAGAGTACAAAGCCACTCGGGGTAACTGCATGCACAGGCAGCACGCCTACGGGTGAACCACACCCCCCACACACACCACACAATCACACCACACATACCGACACCAAGAGCCTGAGCTTTGCTGGAACTCCCAACCCGGGCTATCGCAGGCCATGTAGTGAGCAGAGATCCCAAACAAGGCATGGCGGATACGATTGATGCCGTCCTCTTTGGCCGCCTGCAAGTTCCGCATGCACACTTGCAGCCGCTGTTTGTTTCGCTCAATGCTCTGGTGCACAGAGTGCAAGCAATACAAACAACGTGAGAAAGGCACGTCCGACCGCAAAGAGCAGTTTTGGTGCCTACCTGGGTTGACAATGCGAGTGCAGAGTGGCGACAGAAGTAGTGCAGCCACATCACTAGAGCCCCGAGCGTTTGGTTAACTTCTCTGGCGCGGGACACTGTGAACGTTGGGTGCGCAAGGTACCTGTTTCCATGACCCACCTCAGACACGGCGATCACAAGGGCTAGCCAACAAACACACCTTCGCAACCGCAACACTACAGCTTCCGTTGTGCTATGCGTCCGGGCAAGTGTGTCGGCAAGAAAAGTCGTCATGACATCCTGGAAAGAAGGCCAAATGGTTCGATCCACTTCCGAGTCCATTCCTCCTTCGGACGGCTGCCGCGCACCCATCGCTAGCATCACAGCCTCAGCTATGCGAAGCCATAGGTCTTGAGGATGCGTTTCAGCCTGATTACCAGCGTACAGACGTGTCAGTCAGCAGACGGGCCCCCACAGTTCATAATGGCAACGAACACGAATGTCGGCAAAGGCTGCCTTGCCAACGGTGCGCAATGCAGCCATTGCGGTTTTGTGCAACTCTTCAACCTTTGCTCTCTCCGCCGCGGTCACAACATCGATGGCTTTCGTCAAAGTATCAATGTACGCCGACGTAGCGGACATGGACACCGTCACCTTGGCCCATTGCTCGAATCGCAGCTTCAGCACACAGACGCGACAACCTAAGCACGGTGTAGTAAAGCACGAGCCAAGCCACAGCATACGCACCAACTCCGTCACTGCAACTAGCCCCTGCATCTCAGTCGCTTCACGTTGTGTTACGGTTGTGAATAATTGCGAAAAGGTGGCATGTGCAGACGTTAGCAGGTGAGTGTATCTGCACACACGCATTGTGAGACCAGCGTAATGGGGTGCTACAACGTGCAACGCACTGATCGACGCTGGAGGTAAACTTGTCCACGAGCTGATGATTAGGCACAGTGACACCCAGCGCGGACACCACGCTTCCAACATCTGGTGCTGCAGCGGCAAGCAAGTTGGCTTCTTCAACAGGCAAGCCAGCCACGGTGGTAACGTTTTGATCGGAAGGGCGACGACCAGTGCCACCAGACGCATCTTCTTCATCACTGCTTTCGTCCGGGTCTGCTTCTCGAAGCGTTTTGACACGCGTTTCGAGAGCACTGACCTCACCTTCAGCAGCCTGTCGAATGGCCAGGCCTCGAATGGCTGCACCATCAACGTCGTCCGTTGGAGAAAAGTGTGTCCCATCTGCAACCAACGATGCCCGTGTAGACTCCAGTGCGACAATACGTCGTTGCCGACGTGCAACACGAGCTGCTCGCCGTTTTGCCGTTTCAAGCGGACTGCACAAGTGCACACAAGTCATGTGAGACGCTCAATCACCTTGCCGCCCCCTCACCCCCCCCCCCCCCCCCCCCCCCCGCGCGCGCCACAAAATGTGTCCGCACACCTGCAATGACTCGCCAACAAGGTGAAGGCACGAGCAAGTTTGGCCAACACTGCTCCGTGCCCGGGGGTAGCGTCCCGAGCCTTGAGCAGTGCCGCCAGTGCGCCTTCCCACTGTGCTGTTTGCCTAGCGCGACACTCCTTCCGCGTCGGTTTGCCCGCTGCATCGGAGACAGGCTGGTCACCACCCTGTACCTGAGGGGGACGACACCCTGCGCTGTCGCTGTCTTCGAGCATCGTATCGGTGGTGTTTATGGCGTGGTGTGGGCGGAGAACGGCGGCCAAGTCGTACTGAAGGTTGGCCCTGCAACGATCTGGGACGTGAGTTGGCGCCTCACGCAGCGCACGGTTGCCCACGTACCGACGAAACAAGTCGCGTGTGCGTTGAGAGTCCACGCCAAGCGGTTCCAGCAGCCCAAGTCGGTACAGTGCATTCCCAAGAGAGGTTCGGCACGATACTTCCGTCTGCGTGACAACTTCGTCACTGACCACCACGGATCCATGTCGCTTTGCCCGCGTGCTGTGTGCGTGGTCCTCGACACGAGGCTTGGCAGGTTCCTCTGATTTGCCGTCTGGGTTGGCACTGCCAGCGCAGTTGGAAGCACCTCCCAGTCGCTTGTGCCACTCACGGGGTTTATCGACGACCGTGGAAGGTTCGCAGCCCAACGATAGCAATGCATCTTCCAACGACACGCATGCCGCTTCGTACCAATCTGCGATGCCAGCCGTTGTTGTGAAGGTGGATCAGTACACAGCTTGCACAACACTAACCTGCGGCCTCCGCAGTGTTTTCCTCGGCCAAAGCAGCACTCCCTGCAAGATACCAGGCGATACCTTGGTGCATCATGCACTCAGAAGACAGCGGTGTGGTCAACAGCGCCGTGTTCAGAGCGTTTGCTGCGCGTTTCAGCAGCGCAGCTCTGGTCCTTGGTTCAGGCACCCCCAGCAACAAGGGAAGCGCCTCCGCTCCACTCAGTCGGAGGCTTTCTCGCACACTGCTGCGTCGCCTTCGTTGCGTGGCAATAACAGTCACCGCGGTTGCTGGGTCCGTGCTGCGTAGACGCGACACTGTAATGACTCCATTGGCCTGGTCAAGAAGCTGCACGTACCCAACAAACTGCAACGTTACCGACCCCACAAGCCCGAACGCAACAAAACAGGAAAGATGCATAGTGTGGACGGACATGTAGGTATTTGGTGCGGGGGGTGATCCCGACGATGTCGACGGCGGCGTTGAGGGGCTGAGGGTGCAGCATGACACGCGCAACATCCACAGCGGGTCCATTGAAACGGGCTGTGGCGGAGGAGGAAAGCGACAACCCAAGCAGCGTCGTGGTGCGAAGAAGAAGTTGTGCAGGAGTCAAACCAAGCGCAGTCGCTGGATGATTGTGATGGCATGCGTGTGGCCCAGTCTCATCGTCTATGTCGTCGATGCTAGCCACAGACATGTCGCTGTCGTCATCACTCGTCTTGGAAGCAGAGTCGCACCAGGCTTGGACTGGGACTTCCACGTTGTTGTGTCTGATAACTCACAAGGTAGGGTAACCACTGCCACCAGACAACCACAAACCAAACAAGGTGCTACGTCATCGTACCGAACAAAACACCCTTCAAGGATGCCAGGGTAGCGCTTTATGACTTGGGGGATGAGTTCTCGGCGCCAACGAGAAGATGTTGACTCCGCACCGCCAAGCCACCCGTTCAACTCTTCCACCGCGCTTTTGATGATTGTTTCGTCGCATGCGAGTTGATGTGATGCAGCCTCTCGCATTGAGCAGCGTACTCGCTGGTGCCACACTGTGAGCTATGTCGCTGCGAGCAGCCACAAACCCGTGCATGACAAACCTTCCGAAGCACTCTGGCTATCGCTTCTTCCAATAGGTCTGAATGAAGCTTGGTGTTGACACCTGGAAGGCGTTTGCGGACCTGCCCGAGCAGCCTGAAGCACCAATACCGTCAGAGCGTTGCGTGTCGGCGATAGCACACTTCTGTGGCGGCCGCCGGCCACACCTACCGAAAGTTGACGCCAGAGCGGTGCAATAACCAGAGTATTCCCATTCGTGAACATGCACCTCGAAGCCGTGGGACCCCTGCTGCATCTTGAAGCTCTCCGGCTACGCGAGGAACGATGTCGTGCAGCAGTTTGTCGCGGGCAACACTTGTGTGGACGCACAACGAGTCACGGCCAGAACCATACGATGCCACGTCCCGACGTCCATGGGAAAGAGGGTGCAACAATGTTCGCGCAAGCTCCGCACGAAATCGGGGTGGTGGTGATGATTTCCCCTCCCCATCGTTTTCCGCCGACCCTGCATCACGTGGGAGCGGGGGCAACACACTTGAGCAGTTCGTGACGAATGCAAGTGAGGTCGAGACGTCGTTGTGCACCCGAATGTCGAGTACGGCATCATCGAACACGTTCGCGGCGGTTGCAACGCTGCGCATAACATAAGCAGGGACAACATCATCTCCAGCATTCCCTGTGGGCGCCGTGGAAGCGACTGTCGGCTCTTGCTTCGCGTTGCCACCAGCGATCGCTTGAACACGAAACCCCCAGATGTCGAACACGGCCTGCAAAGCAACCCAACGCCATGTGACGACACAACATTCCCATGCCTAGCTGCTAACACCAAGATCACGTGAAGCAGTCGTGTAGGTGCGCACCGCAAGTGGAGTCACGACACCGTCAACATGTGTCCTTTGTTGGAGCATGGCCATTGTACGGACATTGCAGGCCATGTGTTTTGCGTCTTGCTCATGGTGTGCGGCTCTTGACACAACAAACTGGACACAAGAGTGACAAGCATGAGAGAAAACTCATGGTGGAAACTGCAAGGCGCGCACATGCACCGCACCTGTGTACCACCTCCAAGAAAGACCGTCTCTGTGCCACCGGAACGAACGAAACAATGCAGGGATCGACACTCGCGAGGAAGACTGGCTTCCTTGACAACAATCTTCGCGTACGACAGGGCATGTGCTTTCCATGCCTACTCAGCAATGATACCAGGGCCATTGTGTCAGTCAAGTAACCCGTTTCAGTCATCCAGCCATTCCCTCATGTCATACCTGCAACAGATCTCGGATTTGAGTGTACAGCCCCGTACGTGTGCTGTGTGCCCTTTGGCGGTCCGCAGTAGCGACAGGAGGCGCTGGTACTCCGAGTTCCACGACCAGCTATCTCCACCAGCCTCACAGCGAGCTGCCATGAAATGAGACCTTGTCTCAGAGCGCACGGTGACAGCGACACCAGTTCAACGCAACGATCCAAGCCCAAAACACGTCTCCGTTTCGGCTGGAACTGCGCAAAAAAAGAACACTTTCTGCGCAAGGCAAGACATTCTCAATCACATCCGTGGCGAACAAAAACATTTCCCAATCCTGCTGCGCTGCTGTCACAACAAGCGCTAGCGACACAGACGTGGTTGCTTCCTGCGGCCGTCGTGTCGAAGTCCAGCTGCGGTGGACAGTTCTAGGGTTTTGAAGCGTGCCTTGGACTTGTACCTGGTTGGTGGGAGCAAACTGTATCGAAGCGAGCCCGCGTCACTTTCCTTTCCTCGAGGGTGTCAGACGACATGGGCGGTGCAAGCAGCAAGGTGGCTGAGCGTGCAGAAGTGTTGGCAACGTTTTCCGCTCGGCACGTTCCGCCCAATGACGCGTCCTGGAACAATCTGTTTGGGGGAGTTTTCAGCGAGCCTGTGTACCTCGAGCCACCAGAGGTTGTGGCAGCTGCGTTGGGCCCCATGTGCCAGAGCATGTGTACGTCGTGTGTGTGTATGCGTGTGGGGCACCTCCGCGTTCAGCGGCTTGGTCCCGCAGTGTGTTGTCTCTAGTTGCACGTTGGCATGCTGGTGGTGTGATGTGAACCCTGGTGGACTTCTCATGCGACTCCGTGATGGCTGCTCTTGGTGTTGTGCGGCGGGGCTGGGACTCTACTTCACGCAGTGGAGCACAACCTGGAGACGCGCAACATCAACACGTTATTGTGGACCGTGATGGGTCGTGTCGGCAAGGTTCACTCCTACTCTAGCCACGCAGAAGTTGTGGCGACGGTGAATGGGCTGTATGTATCTCGCATGTTGCTTACCCACGCCATCCGAGAGCTGGATGCTGCGGGCCTAGCCGCCCACTTCCCACCGACTGCTGCCCACACGCGCACGACCCCTCCGTCGCCGCCACCCTCAGCACCACCTCTCCCTGGGAGCGGTTCGCAACAGGCAGTGGAAGAGAGCAAGAGCAACAGCAGTATGGGCAGTGGCGGGGTGCCCAATCCCCTGGCCATGCGCGATTTTATTCTTGCTTTGTTGACGTACTGCTCAGAGGTGGAGCCGAGGTGTGCACCCGACCCGCCAACACTCACCGTGCTTCATTGTTCGCGTGGCACGTTGACGATTGGGTCGTTGACTGACTGCGTGTTTGTGTTTGATGTTGCAGTGTTGAGTTGCATGACGTCCACGTGGAAGTCATCAACCTGCTTCTCGTTCTCCTGTCCACCCAAGTCACGACGGAGTACGTACTCGAGCCGCCTCCCGATCCACGTGCCCCGGAGCCACACCCTGACGCGTTCATGTACCATATCATGACACTCGGAGACACTCGCGCGGGGTTGGAACCCGCGTCAGTGCCCGGTGCCGGACGTGCCGCACGAGACCGGCGAAACACCGTAGCAAGCCGCCTCGTGACGGCCTTGTTGCGGAACTTCACAGCTCGCATGCCGGCACCTGGAGCTGTAGCAACCATGCAAACCAATGCACTACATCGGGCAAAGGAACTCGCCCCGTCAAGTGCGTTGTGATGCGTTTTCTGGCACGGGGGGTCAGTGATGAACTGGTTGGCGTGTGCCTAACTTGCTGGTGCGTGTGGATTTGGCAGCGGGTGAAGAGGAGGAAGAAGTTGGGATCGCCACAAAGGTAGTGGTAAAAGCGGCATCGCTGTTGCTTCTTCCATTCCACGTGATTTCGTATTTCTTTCCGACTCTGCCGTCCATGGCGTTGCTTGCGGATCGAAGCATGACGTTGCTGCTTGTGCTTGTCCACAACTGTCGATCGAACGGAGTGGCGAATCCGTATCGTTCTGTTCTCTGTTCCTTGTCCACCGACACAGGTTCGTCTTTTCGGGGAGTTGCACGCTTGTGGGTCGACGTTCACGGAGTATATTGTGTTCCCCGCCGACAGCGACGGCTCTGTCTCCCGACATTTCCTTCCAGAAGCTTGTGATCGCGTTTGGCGCGTGAGTAGTTGGTTGGACTTGTTCCCGCCCTCTTCTTGCTTCTTGACATGCGTTTGGTGCAGTGCCTGTGATACTCCCCTGGGTGCTGCGGCTCTGTACACCCTGCTGCACGGAAACCCGGCTTTCATGGAGTATGTTCTTGCCGTCACTGACATTGAAGCACTTGTGTGTCCGTTGTTGGAGCAATTGTACGTCGTTTGCGTCACGGCGCCGCGGCTGTGTGTGACAAGACTGCTGACATGTGGCGTCGTGTCCTTGTGTAGGTATGCTGTCGAGCACATGAAACCAGGCTTGCGATACATCATCAGCATCATCTTGTTGCTGCTGACGCAGTCTCGTTCGTTCTCAGAGAATGTTCACAAGCGAGTGGTGCGTGTGTTCTTGATGTCGAGTCCCTGGCTGGCTTCTACGATGACGGCCGTGTGGTTGTGTTGCAGATTCTCGCGGAGGTTCCTTGGTTCAGGGAGCGAATTTTAAATGACATCTCGCTAGGCTCCGTTATCATGATCATCCTATTGAAGGCCAGTGTCTTCAACTTGGCGAAGCTTCATGTTCGTTGTGTTGGCGTGCTTGAGTCTACTTGCCATTGTCACGTTGACCGTGAAATGCCCCACAGGACGACTATTTTGCCACAACTTGCTTCTGTGCCTTGGCGAATATGGCGCCCCACGCAGAGCACTTGCATCCATACGCGGCTCAGCGCTTGGTTGGTATGCTTCGTATGCTGTTGCGAAAGCACACACGTGCATCACGCGGCCTTGCTCGAGTGCGCACTCTTGCGTCGGACCTTGCCACGGGGGTGGCAGTGTGTACGTTCTTGGAGATGGTGCCAGTTGAAAGTGTTGACGGACAGGCAGCAGCCAGTTTCCAGTTGCTCACACCACCTCCTTGTCGTGTGCATGGTGGTTGTGTGTCTTTGCACAGCCTCCTCTGCAAACGACGAGACGTCGTTGGCCTTGGAAGCTGAAGCTATTGAAGAACGCATGGAAGCTCATGCGCGCCGTATTGTCATGGTGTTTGGGATGATCACAGACTGTCTGTCGGTTCGGGTGCTTGCGCACAACCTCCACCTGGTGTACGCCCTTCTTCATAGTCGCCAACTCGTTGACGACTGTGTCGCGTTTGGTGAAGACTTTACGGCGCATGTGGCCGCGGTGCGTTTCTGCTGGAGGAGCAGTTTGTGCTGTTGGGTTGGGGCGTTGGTCTAACCTCAGGTGCTGTATCACCCATGTCGCATGGATGCAACCCCAGGTCATCAAGTACTTTGGTATGAAGGTTGACGCACAGATGAAGGAAGTGGAAGGCGTGTGGACCGAAGACGATGTGATGGAGGTGCTCGAAATGGCAAGCCACACATGGCGCGACCCGGCTGGTGACACACCGGTACGTTCGTTCGTTTGTGGCACAACTGGAGGGAGTGTACATTGAGGAAGGAGTTGGTGATGTGGTGCCTGACCTCTGTGTCTTTTGTTTTACTTGTATCGTATCATTCTGTAGCCAAGCATTCCTCCCAAGTTTGAGTATGAGGAGGAGGGGAGCCCCGAGGAGTTCTTTGTGCCGTGCGTTCATTGTTCCAGCCACCGTGTACCCTTGCTGTGTTTGTGGCTCTCACCGACCCCGCCTACCACCGTGTGCTCGCAGGTTCGTTTGGGCTGTTGCTGTTGTCACCACCCCGGATTTCAGTTGGGAGCCACAGCATGTGATGCTCTTTAATCACAGTGATGCGGTACGTGTGGGGGTGCTTCCTTTCTGAGAACCACACCGTTTCATCGACCAACGGGAGTCCCGCACGCGTGGTCCGTGGTGTGCTCTACCAGGACCTGCCCGATATGATGGCTGATGAAGAGGACAGTGGTGGAACGGGAAGTGACCAGGAGGCATGGAACGGCGTTGGTACTGATGCTGCGCCAGCAACGCCAGTGGCGTCATCCATGGACGCAGAGGCTGGGCAGGGCGGTGGTGCCATGCCAGTGTCCCCGCACGCCTTCCCTCTCTCGCCCGCCCCTGGTGCGTCGCTCGCAGGTTCGGCGGAGGCTGGCCCTGGGTTTAGAAACGGATCTGGTGTTGTGATGGCTGCTGGTGCCGGTGCGGGTGCCGGTGCGGGTGCCGGTGTTGGTGCCGGCGCTGGTGCGGTTGTGGCGGCGGACTCTGGAGCGATGGTTTCCGAGAGCGGCATTGGGGCTGCGGTGGAAACCCCTTCGTCAGCAACAGCAGATGTAGAAGCCAGTGCTCCTGTTGTTGACGCAGTGCAGCATGTCACAACGGCCCCGCCTGCCACTGGCAGTAGCGCACTGCCCCGGCCGGAATGAGCGAGTGGGATATGTCACGCCAAATTAACACACAAATAACAGGCACCTTCGCCAGTTTGTCCTGAACGCGCTGCCTTGACAGTTGGAATGCGCCGACGTGGAAGCGTACTCGGTGGTGCTGTTGCAGCTCATGGTATTGTTGAGTGCTTGTAGAGCTGGTGTTGAGGGCCGTCACCATCCGGGCAGAGGGCAGTGTTGGATGGTCCCCTCACCTTCAGCTTAACCGCCTGTTTGTTGACCAAGTCCAGCCTTGGAAGGCTCAACCCGACAATGGCAGACACAGTCGACCCAGAGCATGACAAGCTGTTCATTCCTTTGTCAGGTTACGTGGAAGTTCACACATCTGATTTGGTGTACACGTCACCGAAGGATGCGGCAGCGCAGCTGATCCAGAAAGCGTTCCGTCGATGGCGAGACATGTGCGTGTTTCGGTTCCTGCGAGACGCTGTACTGACGGCAGAGGCGAGCTCAGCACAACCTTTGCTGAAGAAAATATGTCCTGCTGATAGCTCGTTGCTGGCTGACGGGTACAAGGTAACGGCTCCGCAAAGCATGGCGGACCGAGCCAGAGCGTACGCAGGTGGCACTCACGCAGACACGCGTGTTGTTGTGTGGTCGCCTTGTCGCAGGCACGCCTTCGCTTGCGGTTTGATGGCACCACATTCCCCCCGCGTATCTTGTATAAAGTGTTCACGACCGGCATCCCTGTGCAGTACCTGTCCGCCGCCATGGCCATTCCATGGGGAAGCCAGGCCTCCGCAGACGCCGCCAAAACGATGGGTCCAGTGCAAGCAGCCCGCGTGCATCAGTCGTACACATCACACACACCGCGCCAGATGAGGGCCGCCGAGGCACGACGTGCCAAGCGAGCCCAGCGCCAGCGGCGACCTCGCGGTGGAAAAGCAACGCGCACGCGGAAACGGGCACCGGTCGACAATGTGCTCATCAACCGCCAAGGTGCGGGGCGTGGTCTCTTTACTCGCGAACGTCGCGAATGCGTGTGTGGGCGCGTCGACGACGGTGCCGTGTCCGAAGCCTAACTTTTGTTTTTGTTTTTTAATGTTTTGTTCTGTTCCGTTCCGCCTTGATGCGCAGAGTACATGCGATTGCTCGGAGACATGGATCGAAGAAAAGTTGGATTTGGGGGACGGGGCAACGTGTGGCGTCCATTGACGCAATACTCTGACGGCACTGCCTACCACTACATGCTGTCGAGTCTTGACATGCGCGTACGTGAAATGTCACCTTCAAGCAGCGCCCGTGTGTGTTGTTGTGATTGTTGCCTTTGTGTGTGTGGGTTGTAACCCAACCGGCTGTTGGCACGGCGTGGTTGGCTCCAGCCATTTCTCGCGCAAGGTCACACGCCGTTTCCGTCCATGCTGGCGCGCACCCCCCAGCGCACGGACAACCCATCTTCCACCCGCCGCACCCATGCCCACACCCGCACTTTGTCGGGACCATATTCAAGGACTGGTGGGGGTGACAAAGGTGGCGCTGCCGGCCGCACCACCGCGTCTCGCGCCTCCCCGCTGCGACGCCGGCGCGTGACCATCGTGCGTGCCGACGGATCCATCATGGTGCAGGGCGATGCTCCCCAGGCCCCAACTCGCCAACGCCATCCCCATCAACACCAGCAGCAGCACCAGCACCAGCACCAGCAGCAACCACAGGTGAACCACGCGTCACCAGCGTTGCCAGCGACGGGGAGCAAGGGTCCTGCTGGTGGTGGTCGGAAACCGGGCGAGGATGGCGGTGGCGCCGGAGGAAGCACGCACGCCCGTGGCCTGGGCTCAACGGTGGGCAGGGGGCGAGCACCACCACCAACGTTGGCGACACTCGAGCCTGCCGTGCCACTGGATGGCCGCAACGAGTTGCGGCGACCCCACGCCGGATCGCAGCTGGAGAACCTCACGGTGTATACCTCACCCCGCTCGCCACGGCCACACTACCTTCACCACAATCGCGGCCCCCACACACCCCGCAACGTGGACGTGGACGTGGACGTGGACATGAACGCCAACACGAACGTGAATGCGGGGGTGGATGCGCATGTGGACATGGACATGGACATGGACATGGACATGGACATGGACATGATGGGCGTGACGGACGTGGGCGTGGATATAGATGTCTCCTCGGCCGCCTCGACTGGCATGACGAGTGCGACCGTAGCCACGACCACGAGCGCGACCACACACATCGTACCCATGACCAGGGCCGCCGCGAAACCGGTTGCCGCCAACGCAGGGACTGCGTCGCCACGCCGCACGGAGAGCGACACGCCACGACCCTGGCAGGTGGCGGTGCACGATCGTGACATCCCGTCCGCAGCTGCGTCCGCCTCTTCCGCGGCGTTGGTGTGGGGGGATGCGGTGAAGCCGGGCACCGGTAGCAGGATGTCTTCACGGCGCTCGCGGATGAGTCGGCTTCGTGGAGGTGGTGCGTCCACCGCCATGAGCGGCCGTTCGACGACCCGACGAGCCGCGCCCGTGCAGCGTGTCACGTCCCCCCCCCCTCCCACCACCGCGGAGATGTTGGGGGCCCACACTTCGACCACCGCACGGGCGGCGCCCGTGTTTGGAGGCCGGCGGTGGATTGGGAGTCAGTGGACGGCCAAACCCACGCCGGAGAAACGGTTTGGGCGGGGTGTCACGGACCCTGCCCTGGCACGCACGCGGAGACGACAGCAGCAACAACAGCAACAGCAGCTGCTGCGGCAGCACCAACAACAACAACAGCACCAACCACACTTGAGCGGGCGTGGGCATCTTCCGCCTTTTGGAGTAGAAGGAGGAGAAGGTGGTGACCACGGACACCAACACCCGCATCAACACCCACACGGAATGAACAACGGGCGAGCGCACACCACGGAGCCAGGGTGGAGACGCACGCCACAACACCAACCTCAGGCACCACACCCACAAACTGGTTTCGCCGGTGGCGCTGCCACCACAGCAGCTACCGCGACTACTGCGTCACAACCCAGGCCGGTACGACCCGCCACTGTGTCAGTGCTCCCAGGACGGGGAACCCGGCCCGGCAGAGTCATGCGTGTCGGCTCTGGTGGCCGCGGTGAGACCTCAGGTCGTGGTGATGCACCGGGCGGCAGTGGGGAGGTAGCAGGTCGTGGCGGCGCTGCTGGAGCCAGTCATGCGCTTGGTGGTGGTGGTGGTGGTGGTGGTGGTGGTGGTGGTGGTGGTGCGCCACATGACGGCGGGGCACAGCGCAGGTTGGATGGCGCGCACCACACCACCGTGTCGCCGCCCTTCGTGGATTCCTCGCCACGGCTTGGCACGATTACGGTATCCACTACCGCTGCCGCGGCTTCTGTTATGGTGACGCCTCTGCTGCAAACAGGCCCCACACCCACCCCAATGGCTGTAGCAGGCCCCACACCCACCCCGATGGCTGTAGCAGCAACGCCCGTCACACCACGCACTGGTGGTGGTGGTGGTGGTGGTGGTGGTGGTGGTGGTGCCGTGCCTCGGGGCTCGGCCTCCCACGCACCTTCCTTCCCGACAACGGTCGGTGCTCCTGCGCAGCCGTTGCCTCTCCAGGTGGCGGTGCCCCTTGTGCCTGCGTTGTGGGAACCCCACTACGCACGTGGTACGTACCCCTACGAGCGCCGGCGCGGCACGACTGCACCCGCTGCATCGCCGGTGGTGACCGTGCCTCGTGTGGCACCGTCGCGATCGCACATAGACGAGGACACCTCGGGCGTGCTGATCGAGTCCAGCTTCATGAGCAGCACCGCCAGTGCCACCACGCCAGGGGTGTCGCACACGCATGCTCGCGCTCATGCTCACAGCATTGTGATGACGGGGGTGGGTGCCGTTGCGTCTGACAGGACGGCGAATGCACGACGTGGGGCGACCACCGGTGGATCGGCGACAACGGCAGTGAACGTCAACAGCACCGCGGTGCCCAATCCGCCTTCAGGATCAGGGTCACGGCCAGGGTCACGTACCGGGACCCCTGGTGAGGGGGAGGGGTCGGGGTCGGGGTCGGGGTCGGGTTCGGGCTCGGGTTCCGGTTCGGATTCGTTGCTTGCGGCTGGTTCCGTGCCCCACACGTCTGCGCCCCACGCTGACGCCCCCTCTCGTCCCCGGCGCCAGCACCGCGCGCACACTCAAAACCCGCGTCACCACCTGCGGCGTCGTGCCTTAGATGACGGAGCACGCCATGGTGCGCGGCGCAGTGAGGCCACGGCGCGGGGGTACTACGCCAACAAGTCACAGGCTGGCGCCTCTGCCTCCCTGTTGTCTTTGATCGTGCGCAGTGAGGCGCGAGACCAACGCCTGGGCATGGTCAGGTCCCCGCCTCCGCCGCCTTCGACCATGCGGCATCTGCCAGAGTCGGCCGCGGTGATGGATGGCCACACGGCGCAAACGGGTCGCACGGGTGGATATCGTGCTCGGCGGCACTCGCCTCGTGTCCAGCGTTGGCATTCACAGGCCACAGCCGGCGGGGCGCATCAACACGGGGCTGCAGGTGGTGGTGCCACCCCGCAACACGCCCCACACACGCCCCACTACTACACATCGGATGCGTTTCCCCTCGGTGTTCCGGTGACGCAGGTCCCACTGGCTGCGACAGCGCCGGCGGCCATGGGTCGTGGTGTCAGTCCCGACGACGCTCCCCCGCTGAGTTCCTACGCCCACCACCCACACCGCCCGTCGAGCCACCAAAGCACGCATGCACACACCCACACCCACACCCACACTCACACCCATACCCACACCCACACTCACACCCACGCCTCTGGTCGCACGGGCAGTCGCACGGGCAGCCGCCGGAGCATGAACCACAGCGCCCTCAGTCACTACGCGCAGGTGCCTCCATCACCGGACGAAGAGCACGAGGAACTGGCGGTCGCGTTGCACCACACGCCACTGCGCAGCGGTCCCTCCGCGCCGGTGCCGTTGGACGTCCCCGTGGCCACGCCGACGGGGGTGGTGCTCATCAGCCATGTGGGCATCGACGGCGGCCCCAGTTTTGGGTGGGACGGCGCGCGGTCATCCGTCCCGCCCGGCGGCGTTGGGTCTCGCCGGCTCTCCGCGTCCACGCAGCACCAGCCGCCGCCGCCACGTGGCCCCAGTGGAGCGGTGACCCCCACACCGTCACCGGGTCCGATGCAGCATGCCACACCTACTCAACGTGGTGACAGGGCGGGGGCAGGGAGAGGGACAGGGGTGGGGGTGGGGGTAGGTGCAGCCGCCGCTGGGTCTGGCACTGTTGTTGCAGCAGGCGGGCACACGAACCTGCACCGTGTCGCTCTCACCATGAGTCCGGGCGAGCTCCGCGCCACACTGGCACGCTCTGTGAGCCCCGCACCGGTGGCGTCGCGTCCGAAAAGTGCTCATGCCACCGCGTCACGGGGTCGGGGAACCAGAACAGCACCTCACTCGCCGGGTGGTGGTCATGGTAGTGGTGGTGGTGGTGGTGGTGGTGGTGGTGGTGTTCGACCCGTGTCTGCTTCTGGCTACCAACCCGTGTGGAAAGTTTCTGGTTCGGTGGCGCCATGTGACCTCACTTCCTCGCCCGCAAGGCATGGTGACAGGAGGAACACAACCAACGAAACTGTCGGTGCAGGGAGGGATCGGGAGGACGGTGGTCGACTGGGGGAGCCCCATCGCTCACCCGGCAGCGATCAACGAGCGGTGAGACAGCGACGGTCCGGGGCCGGCCTGGCTGTCGCGGGCACCACCACTCAGGTCAAATGCCACCCCAGCACGTCCCCTCGCAGCACTTCGGCCACTGCAGGTGGTGGAGGTGGTGCCTTGCACCCTCTGACGAGTGGCAGGGGCGCTGGTCGAACAACGCCGCGAGGGTCTGACGACGGCGGCGTCGCGTGGAGACGCGCCGAGCGCCAGCGTGAGTACTACAGTCGTGTGCACAGGCGGTCCGCATCACAAGCGCAGGAAGCAGCCGCCGCGTTCTTCAGTCACCCGACAGACAAAGCACCACGGAGAGGGGCGGGAGGGGCGGGGGCAGGAGCTGCTCCTCGACCGCATGACCCGGCCGCACGACGGGCGACACCACGTGACGCAACCCCGGCAAAGTCGCAACATTCTGGACAGCAGAGGAATCGTGCCATGTCTCGTGAGCCAGTGCACAGCGGCACCAGGCACCATGATCATGATCGTGAGCATGGTTCCGCGACCAGGGCAGGCCCTGGGACACCGGGGCGACATGCCGGCGCACCGCGACCGTCTCAGCAGCTGCCACGCCGAGACGCGGGCGCGCAGCCGTCAACCGACGGCTCCCACCAAGCCGGAGGCATGGTGCAAGCAGGGCCGACCGGGACCAGAGGCATGGCGAACCTGCCTGATCCTAGAGGAAATGGAGGTGCCCAGCCATTCCTGGCAGGGACAGGGGGCGTGGAAGAGGGCTCGACCGCCGCTACCGCGAGCCTTGGGGGAGTGATGACTTCGCCAAAGCGCCAGCAAACGGAGGATGGTGCTGTGAACCGCCTGTTGCAGTGGAGTGGCGACGGCACAGCGCCGACCAGGTGCGCAACGCAAGTGTGCAGCCCCGTGTTGCGCTGTGGCGGACGTGATGCAAGGGGGCATGGGTCTAACCTGTGTGGTGTGGGGTGGTTTGTCGGGCACAGTTCGAATGAGTTGGCGTGGGGAACGGAAGCCCCTGATCACTTGGTGCAGGGTGAGATAGATGTTCCTGACAGCAAGGACAGTGGGAGTAGGACAGCAAAGCTTGGCCGAGCAGGCACCACGTCCCCTCGGTTGGTGCTTCAGCCCCGTTTGGTGGCCCCGCCGCCGGGAAAGAATCTTCGCACGAAAGGCGTGGCAGAAACCAAACATCGCGCACGATCGGCCGGTGCTGTGAGAAGAACACAGTTCTAGATGCACGGCTGTTGTACAGTAGGGAGGCGCGCGCCAATGCAGACCCGAAGTTTCAAAGTTTGTTCGCGCCTTGTCGACACAAGTTCGTGTCGCGAATCGCGAATCACGTGTTCATCCAAGGCTCACCACACTGGTTCTCAACTTCAACTGTGCCGATAGAATGTCTGCTGGCAACCACCCGGTTCGGGATCCAAAGAATCCTGTGGTGTTCTTTGATATTGTGTGCGTTCGTGGTGGATGTGCAGACTTGCGTGCGCCCTTCCTCATCAGGCAGTCCGCACCGGCTGGGTGGCCAGGGCTGGAGATGACAAGAAGAAGAAACTGGGTCGCGTGGTGATGGAGTTGTACGCAGACGTTGTTCCAAAGACCAGTGAAAACTTCCGTGCGCTTTGCACCGGTGAGAAAGGGTTTGGGTACAAGCTTTCAAAGCTGCATCGGTGCGTGTGGCCCTTGGTTACCAGTGCGGTCGCGTGTGCTGCCAGCCTGCGATTGATACGATTTCTCGTCTGTGTTGTGCAGAATCATCCCGCAGTTCATGGTCCAAGGTGGTGACTTCACCCGCCACAATGGAACTGGAGGAAAAAGTAAGATTGCTGGCAGCAATTTGCTGCTGCTATGTGCTTGTGGGGGCCGTCTTTCCGGGTGGTGTCACCACTGGTGGGGTGCAGGTATCTACGGTCGCACGTTCGGCGACGAAAACTTCATGCTGAAGCATGCAGGCGCCGGTACCCTTTCTATGGCCAATGCTGGACCAAACACCAATGGATCTCAGTTCTTCATCACCACCAGCAGTACGCCATGGCTCGACGGTAAACATGTCGTATTTGGAGCAGTGATTGAAGGCTACGAAGTGATCACGCAAGTGGAGGAATTTGGATCAAGAAGAGGAATGCCGAGCAAAACTGTAACGATCATAGACTGTGGTGAAGCAAAGGATGCACACTGACATGACGCGGATGCATGTACCGCTGGGTGTCGCTTGGGCACGGCAAGTGGGCGGCATGCTTGGTTTTTTCTCTTGCTGTTTGTCGAAATTTTGGCGGCTGGAACGCGAAGATGGAGTGCGCTAGCCTTACGAATACACCGTGAGGTGGAACTCACCAGCAGCGTCTGTGCAAAAGATGCGTCACGCGCGGCACACAACCCCGACGACGTCGGTACGTACGTAGCCCATCCCGGCAGCCTTGCCACGCGGTCTTTTGCAGCTGCAGACCAGCCACAGTTCTCTGCCCAAGCGCAGAGGTGCTTCCAAACACCAACAAGATCAGAGACACGCGCGCAACACAGGTGTCAGGTTGACACGCGGTCCAAGTGAGCCTGCCTGTGGCCGCCGCGCCAGGTTCCTCGCCACACCAAACTTCTTTGTTGAGAAAATCCGCAACCTTCGACGCATCCCCACCGGCATGCGCTACGATCCTTCCCTGCAAGTGTGGCGCCGCGTCAGTGAGCCAGGCATGAGTGGCGTGCCCCCACCCTTGGTCTTCCCCGGTGACGAACACCTCCTTGCACACGCCATTGAGTCCTACGCCCGCGCTTCCTATGGTGGTGGCGCAGTTGCATCCCCCGTCATTGTGGACGCCACAGG
>Ga0213833_1000627_pt1 | contig 32027 bp, 28 predicted proteins | sample SWATP21_FD_160575 | JGI IMG/M metagenome (GOLD analysis project Ga0213833, IMG submission 160575) | Coastal seawater microbial communities from Marineland, Florida, United States - SWA TP2 #1 | ecosystem: Environmental > Aquatic > Marine > Coastal | place: USA: Florida | collected 2016-08-14 | reverse complement strand
GGGCGGGCCGTTCGCGATCAAGGGCATCTGCCGGGCCGACGACGCCAGGCGCTGTGTCGATGCCGGCGCGGACGCCGTGTGGATTTCCAATCATGGCGGGCGCCAGCTGGATACGGCACCGGCAACCATCGACACGCTGGCCGATATCGTGGCCGCCGTCAGCGGCCAGGCCGAGGTCATTCTCGACGGCGGCATCCGGCGCGGCACCGACATCGTGAAGGCGCTGGCGCTGGGTGCGCGGGCGGTCGCCGTGGGACGGCCCTATCTCTACGGTCTCGGAGCCGCCGGCGAAGCCGGTGTCACGCGCGCACTGGATATACTGACCAGCGCCCTGCGGCGCGACATGGCGCTGACCGGCGTCACGCGGCTGGACGAATTGACGCCGGACTTCGTGCGCAAGCCGCGCTAGAAAGATCAAAAGACAAGAACATACTCGGTTGGAGGACGTCTCGATGTTTGCAGCGGAAAGCCTGGTGCGCACCCTGATCAATCAGGGCGTGGAGGTGTGTTTCACCAATCCCGGCACCTCGGAAATGCACATGGTCGCAGCCCTCGACCGGATCGAGGGGATGCGGTCGGTCCTGTGCCTCTTTGAAGGCGTGGCAACCGGCGCGGCCGATGGCTATGCCCGCATGGCCGGAAAGCCTGCCTGTACCCTGCTGCATCTCGGTCCGGGCGTCGGCAATGGCCTCGCCAACCTGCACAACGCCCAGCGCGGCCATGCGCCTGTGGTGAACATTGTCGGCGATCATGCCCGCCATCACCTCGAACTCGACGCCCCGCTGACCAGCGATGTCGAAGGCGTCTGCCGCCCCATGTCACGCTGGGTCGGCACGGTGCGGGAACCGTCCGAAGTGTCCGCGATGGCCGTCGAAGCCGTGCGTCAGGCCTATGGTCCGGCCCGCGGGGTTGCCAGCCTGATCCTGCCGGCCGATTGTGCCTGGTCGGACGCCGAGCCGGATGTCCTGCCAGCCATCGAGCTGCCCGCAGCGGTACCGGTGCCTGCCGACACGATCGTTGACATCGCCGATGCCCTGAGAGCGGCCAAGGCGCCGGTCATCCTGCTGGGCAATGATGCCTGTCTGGATAGCGGGCTTGAAGCCGCAGGCCGGATCGCCGAGGCGACCGGCGCAAAACTCTTCATGGACACATTCGTGCCCCGGATCGCCCGGGGTCATGGACGGGTTTCCCCGAAACGGCTGGCCTATTTCGGCGAGCAGGCGCTTGAGGAACTGGCCGGCACCGACCTTCTCGTGATCGCTGGCTCCAAACCACCGGTCGCCTTCTTCGCTTATCCCGACCAGCCGGGCGAACTGACACCTCCGGGCGCCAGAACCGTCACACTGGGCGACGCTTCCAGTGACATTCAGGAAGCGTTGGTGAGCCTTGCCGACCAGCTCGCGGCAACCGCCCAACCGGAGCTGCCGCCGCAATCCGGTGCTCCCGATGTTGATCCGGCAGCGCCGCTCAATCCGGGCTATGTCGGGATTTCCCTCCTGCGCCACATGCCGGAAGACTCGGTCATCTGCGACGATGCGACCACGTCGGGCATGGGCGTTTTCCCGTGGGTCGAGCACGGTCCCCGGCATGACTGGCTGTGCCTGACCGGCGGCGCCATCGGATCGGGCATGCCGCAGGCGGTCGGCGCGGCAATGGCCTGTCCGGACCGCCAGGTGTTCGCCCTGTGCGGCGACGGCGCGGCGGCCTATACGCTGCAGGCGCTGTGGACCCAGGCGCGTGAGAAGCAGAACATCGTCAATGTCGTTTTCGCCAATCACTCCTATCTGGTGCTGAATGTGGAGCTGGCCCGGGTTGGCGCCGGCGAGCCGGGGCCGGCAGCACAGCAGATGCTGTCGCTCGACAATCCGAAAATGGACTGGGTCAAGCTGGCAGAAGGCTTTGGTGTTCCGGCCCGCCGGGCTGCGACCGCGGGCGCGTTCGACGACGCCCTGCAAGCCGCGCTCGCCGAAGGCGGGCCGCAGCTGATCGTGGCGGAGATCTAGCGCTTAGGCGCGGCTGCGCCGGGCTTCTTCACCGCCTCGTCTTCTTCCGCTGCAGCAAGCAGGCGGGCGAGAACCGCGCGCAGGGTGCCCAGTTCGACCGGTTTGGGCAGATAGGCTGCGAAACCGTCGGCCTCGAATTCGCGGCGGTGGTCTTCAGAGGCCAGCGCCGTGACGGCGACGATGCTCGCCCGGCCGGACTTGCGGGTCTCGCGGATGCAGCGCATGGCGCTGACACCGTCCATTTCGGGCATCTGGATGTCCATCAGCACAATGTCATAGGCCTCGGAGGTCGCCTTGTTGACGGCTTCCCGGCCGCTGGATGCGCATTCGATGACAAGCCCGTCGCCGCTGGCGACCTGCTGCACCATGGCGCGCAGCACCAGCTGGTTGGTCATCACATCATCGACCACGAGAATGCGGACCGGCTTGTCGAGATAGATCGGTTCGGCCGGCGCCGAGACGGCTTTCGGCACGGGTTGGCTGCCGGCAGAGAAAGGCAGGTCGACGGTGAAGGTCGCGCCGCGTCCCGGATCGCTCGCCACACCGATATCGCCGCCCATCTGGCGCACCAGGCGGCGGCAGATCGCCAGGCCCAGCCCGGTGCCGCCATATTGCCGGGTCGTCGAGGCGTCGACCTGGGTGAAGGCCTCGAAGATGAGATCGTGCTTGTCCCGCGGAATGCCGACACCGGTATCGCGCACACTGATCCGCACCGGGATCACCGCCCCGTTCTCACCGTCCGGACGCGACAGCACGACGGTGATGCCGCCGCGATGCGTGAACTTCACCGCATTCGAGAGCAGATTGTTGACGACCTGGCGTACCCGCATCGCATCGCCGCGCACATTGAAGCGCTCGCCAATACCGTCCTTGCTGAACACCAGATCGACGCCCTTTGCCCCCGCCTGCAGGCGCCAGTGCTCGACCGTGCTGCGTATCAGCGCGACAAGGTCGAAATCGCCTTCTTCCAGATCCAGCCCGCCAGCTTCGATCTTGGACAGGTCCAGCACATCATTGAGCAGTTCCAGAAGCGACTTGCCCGAGGCATCGATGAGCTTCAGCGAATGCTTCTGTTCCTCGGACAGGCGCACATCCTGCAGCATGACACTGGTCATGCCGAGCACGCCATTGAGCGGCGTGCGCACCTCATGGCTCATGTTCGCGATGAATTCCGACTTGGCCCGGTTCGCCTCGCGCGCCGTCGCCAGCGCGGCTTCCAGCTTGGCATTGTACTCTTCCAGCGCCTGCTGCGCATCATCGGCCGCCGACCGGAAACTGCTTCCGAACAGGACGATCCAGCCGCAGGAGAAAGCCGAGGCGGCGACAAGGATGTGCAGCATTTCTGCCGGGCTGAACGCCAGCAGGCTGCCGTCATTGCGACCGGCCTCCCACAGGACATAGCCGAAATAGGCGGCCACCGGCAGCGCAGCGACAAAGATCGCCTGGCGCCCCCAGGCGATATAGGCGCCAAGGATAATCCCGGGCAGGTAAAGCGAAGCCGGCGGAAAGGACCCGCGATTGGCAAAGGCCGCAGCGCCGAGCGCCAGCGCGCACAGACCCAGCATCATGGCGATCGTCAGGTTCGGCCGGCGCAGCCGCAGCCCGACACCTCCCACGATCGCGGCCAGAAAGGCTGTGCCGGCAGCCAGCTGCGCCATGCCGGGGCGGCCGTCGACGATCAGCACCAGCATGGCGGCATTGACCAGCCCCATCAGGCAGAAAATGACCGTGAAGGCGGCGGCCACGCGGCAGCGTACCGCGTGTTCCAGATCCAGGCGCGGATCGGCTCCGACCAGCCTGTCTATCCATTGCCAAGACATGCAAGCGCCTCCCTCGCGCCGTACTAGCGCGGCTGGCGTTAACAAGAGGCATACAACCCGACGCTGGATTGCCCTGCGGGCACACCCGGCTTCGACACGGGCCGCCGGGGCGCCGGAAGGTTCATATCCTATGAAGACCGGCTTAACGCCTCGGCAAGATTGTCCGCCGACGCTGTCGGACAGGTTTCAGGTATTCGACCTGCTCCGGGGACACGAACCAGGGCATTGGAGGCTGGATGTATACCGAGGACGGTTTCGAACTCCGCCCGATCGGCGACACGATGGAGATCTATGCGTCGGGCGAACAGTTCCATGAAACCCGTCCGCCGGTGATTGCCGCCTTCCAGGCGCTGACATCCCGCAGGCCCGTCACCAAAGTTCTCTGCGATGTACGCCTGGCGGCATACATACTCGACCCAACCGAGCTGGAGATGCGCGCACGCGCGACGGCTCGCGCGCTCGCCGGCTACCGGACCGCCCTGGTCTGCCTGGCGAACCAGCACGAACTGATGGAACGCACGGCGAGCAATATCCGCAGTGAAGGTGGAACCGCCGAACTTTTTTCCAGCAAGGGCGCCGCGCGGGAATGGCTGTCCGGCAGGGATGGCTGCCGCCATGATGCGAAAGCGGTCTCGGCAGTCTAGACGGTTTACGCTCCCGGAACGGCGGCGGTGCCATCGCCGCGCATGAAAAAGGCGGACTCCGAAGAGCCCGCCTTTCCCGTCAGGTCCCCCAAGACCCCCTAGAAGGTCCAGTCGAAACCGATCCGGACAGACCGCGGCGACTGATAGTAGCGCACAGCGCCATAGTTCGGATCCGGCGTACCCGCCGCGGTATCGCCGTTCTCGTTGTAGTCGACACCAGCTTCCAGGCCGAGCACGTTGAAAACGTCCGCACGCAGGACGAGATCACCCCGGTTGTCACCCATCGGCACGGCATAGCGGGCCGACAGATCCAGCCGGGTTTCCCAGTCGCTTTCGAACTCCGAGCCCCGGCGGGAGGCAACACCCTGGCAGTACCAGGACGAAGCGCCGTAGGCGGCCGAGGAGGCTTCGGTCGGGTGGACACCGCGGCACCCGTACAGGCGCGGCGAGGTCACCGACAGATTACCACCGACCAGCAGGTCGTCGAGGAGCTGGTAGCTGCCCCAGACCTTGAACTGGTGACGGCGGTGGTTCGGCAGATAGCCATAGGCGTTGTCGGTCAGACCCGGGTGATCGTACAGGATCGTCGAACCGGCATCGTCCTGGCCATTGTCGGACAGAACCGTGCCCTCGTAATTGCCGTAGGATGTCGACCAGACATAGGAGCCGCGCAGCCCCCACACGCCGTCAAACGCCCGCTCGAAGCTCAGCTCGAGTGCGGCATAGTCGCGTTCCGCCGTCGGCAGGTTGAGCTGCTCTTCGGTGAGATGGATGATCGTGCGTTCGGACTGACCCGGCAGCGGATCGCGGGTGTAGACGTCGATCGCCTCGCCCGGATTCATGATGACGTACTGGTAGTCGCCGAACCAGATATTCTCACATCCAGCGATACCGTTGTCCTGGCAGTAGCGGACAATGGCATCGTCGATGGCGACGTCCTCGGACACATTGCCCAGGGTACGCCAGGTGGCACGGGCACCGATCGTCCAGTCATCATTGAGGTCGTGATCGATACCGATCGAGAACTCGTCCTCATAGGTCGCACGCAGATCACGCGAGGTCTTCGAGATTGCCGGCTCCTGGGAGCCGTTCCCGTAGACGATACAAGCCTCTGTACCAGCCGGAGACATCGCCCCGTCAGGACACGCGCTGACGCCAAGAGCCGCCACACCGGAATTGCCCGTGGTGCGGACATCGCCGAGGACGAATTCACCCGTCGTGGTGTTGAGCGACAGGAGCTCGAAATACTCACGCACGAACAGGTCGGCCCCGCGGAAGCTCATATTGAGCGCCGGCGGGATGTAGTAGCGGCCATAGGAGCCGTAGAGACGCGTTCCGCTGTCGCCGAAGACGTCGTAGTTGAAGCCGACCCGCGCGCCCCAGTTGTTGTCGAGATCAACCGGCACTTCACCGATCAGGTTCTCGAGCAGGAAGTGGTCGTTGCGCACACCGATCTGCAGGTTCAGGCGATCGGATACATCCCAGGAATCCTGGATGTAGAAGGCCTGGTTCTCACCTTCAACCGACCCACCGAACCGGCCGACGGTCGAGCGGATGATTTCGGAGCCCTCCGGCAAACCGTAGATACTGGTCGTGCTCGCAGACACGGTGTAGGCACGCCAGTCGGCGCCGCCCGTGCGGGCAAGCTCGTGCTCCATGGACAGGCGCTCGTTCTCATAGCCGATGCGCAGGTGGTGAGACCCCATGAAGTCGAAGAAGACATCACCGTCGATCCGGTAGAATTCCCGCCGGGTCTCGTTGAAGTCGTTATTGCCCGACGTTTGCGGGCCGACACGCACGGCGGTGCCGGAACGCTGGTCGACGACGTAGGGCGCATCCGGGTTCGATGCGAGTTCGGAGTGACGGTCTTCGCTGACGCCATAGGCAGCCGAGATGGTGAAATTGTCGGTGAGGTTGCCGGTGTATTTGGCAACATAGCTCGGACCGCCATTCTCATAGACCGTGGTGCCGATGACATCCGTTCCCACCGTGTCGACACCGTCGAACGCGTAGGAGTTCATCGTCGTCTCCCGCGTCGTGTCAAAATAGGTGAGTTCGAAGTGATGGTTATCGGTCAGATACCCGTCCAGCTTCAGGCCGAAGAACGGATCGTCGGATTCGACGACGTCGAAAGTCCCGTTGGCAATCGATGCATTCGAGTTGCTCGTGTCGCGGAACTGGTAGAGGCCGTAGAAGAACAGGCGATCGGGGATGATCGGGCCGCCCGCTTCCAGGATCAGATCCATCGCCTCGTTCTCGTCCAGCGAGTTGCGGGACAGATAGGTGTCCGGGCTGTCGGAACGCAGGGCGTCCGGCGACCAGTTGCCGTGAATGCCGAACTCGAACTCGTTCGTGCCTGACTTGGTCACGGCGTTGATGACGCCGCCGGTCGCGCGGCCGAACTCGGCCGGATAGCCGCCATTCTTCACTTCAACCGTCTGGTAGAAGTCGAACGGCACCGTTGCGCCACCCAGATAGGTGTCGAAATTGGTGATGTTCAGACCGTTGACGTAGAAAGCATTCTCGGCCGCCGAGGCGCCACCGACTGCCGTCGCGCCGGCTCCGCCGCCGCCGACACTGCGGAAGTCGTTATCGCTGGCCACCACGGTCGGTGCGAGCTGGATAATGGATTCGATGTTGCGGCCGACCGGCAGTGTTGCAACGAGGTCTTCCACATCGACGTTCAGACCTGACGTGGTCTGCTGGAACTGCAGCTGCTGCACAGCCGTACCCGTCACCACAATGGTTTCGGTGTCGCTCGCTTCCACGGCGTTGAAGGTATAGTTCGACAGGCCGCCGACCCGGATCGCGACCGTGTCAGACATGTCGGCAAAGCCCGGCGCGCTGATCGTCACATCATAGCTGCCCTGCGGCAGCAGGGTGGCGCGGAAGGAACCATTGGCATCGGTCGACAGGTTACGGCTGAAGCCCTGCGCCTGCGAACGCAGCGTCACGCTGGCACCGGATACCGGGTTGCCATTCACGTCAACCACCGTGCCGACGATACCGCCGCTGGTGTAGTCCTGTGCGGTCGCGACGGTCGCGACGGCGGGAACAGCAACGGCGGCCCCCATCACGACTGCCAGCGCATAGGCGGTAGAGCCCAGACAGGCTCGCTTGAAACTCTTCATTATTATCCCCTCTTCATGACCCGCCAGTTCGGTTTTCGGGCATCGGGGCCCGGGCGGGAGATGCGACGGATATCGCGGGGTCTGCGACGAGCGCAGCGGGGGATGCGACCGCGAATGCGATCCGGGCGATCACGGCTCCGTGTTTGCGATGAACGAATGAAAACCACGACGAATGGCATCCGTAAGGTTCGCCGGGTCAAATATTCTCAGGATGTTACCCGTTTACCGGAGCGCCAGCGTGCCGCACAGCCTGTCCAATCCTGTTTTGAGGATCCGCCTGTTCGGCGTAATTCTTGTTGTCGTCCTCGGCCTGGCCCAGCTTCTGTCGCTGGTGGTGCTGCCCCACTTGCTCGACGTCTACATCACCCGGGTCACCTATTTGAAGATCATTGCCAGCGTCTCGTTCGGCATTGTCGTGGAGCAGGCCTGTTTCACGGTGTTCGTGCGCCGCGGGCTGAAGAGCAAACTGGCCTGGCTGGCCGCGGCCGCGGCCCTGCTGGCCTATGCCGGTTTCGACTCGATCGTGAGCTTCCTGACCAAGGAAACCGAACCGCTCACGCTTGAGCTCGTCCTGCTCTATTTCAGCCTCAGCCTGACAGGCAACACGATCTGGACTTATGGTATCTGGCTGGGCGCAAGCCTGTTCATGCTGTCACAGCACCAGGTCGCCGAGGAACGGCAGAAGAATCTGATGCTGGAACGCGCCCAGTTCGAGACGCGCCTGTCCTTCCTGGAAAGCCAGATCAATCCGCATTTCCTGTTCAACGCCCTGAACACGGTCGCGTCACTGATCGTGCTGGAGCGCGCGCCCGATGCGCGCAATGCCGTGATCCATCTCGGCCATCTCCTGCGCCGCAGCCTCAATGGCGAAGGCTCGCCGCTGGCGACGCTGAATGACGAGATCGAAGCTGCCAAGGCCTATCTGGCCATCGAAAAGCTGCGCTTTTCCGATCGTCTGAATGTGGACTGGTCCGTGGACCCGGGGCTGGGCGACGTAACATTGCCGCGCTTTTCACTTCAGCCGCTCGTCGAGAACATCGTAAAGCACGGCGTGGCGCACGCCCTCGCGCCGGTCAGCGCCCGCATCAGGATCAACAGCGCGCCTCATGGCGTGATGATCTGCATCTGGAATGACGGATTGCCTGACGCGCCGCGCCCGGCCGATCCGCAACACCATTCCGGCGTCGGTCTGCGCAATCTCGAACAACGCCTGCATCTGCTGTTCGCCGGAGAAGCATCGCTGGAAACGGGCCGGCCGGAACCCGGCACGTTCGAATGCCGGCTGACACTTCCGTTTCCGGTTCTGAGGGAGGCCGCAGAATGAAGATCGCCATCATTGACGACGAACCGCTCGCCATCTCGAGCCTGCGCCGCATGATCGAGACCATCCCGGCAACCGCGATCGTGGGCAGTGCGCGATCGGCCGCCGCGGCGATACATCTGTGCGAAGCGCGTCAGCCCGATCTGGTACTTCTGGACATCGAAATGCCGCAGATGGACGGCATGACCCTCGCCCGCGAACTGAAACAGGCGGGAAACCCGCTGATTATCTTCATTACTGCCTATGACAGGTTTGCCATCGACGCCTTCGACGTAGAAGCGATCGACTATGTCCTCAAACCGGTCGATCCCGATCGCCTGCGCGGTGCCATCGAACGGGCCCGTTCACGCCTGTCCCTGCGCCCGCTGATGCAGGCAGTGGAAAGCGCTGCTCTGCGGCTGCATTCCGCCGCGCCGCATCAGCCGGAAACACCGGAACAGCCGGTCTACTGGGCCAATATCGGCGGCCGCACGATCCGCATTCCCATTGCCGATATCCGGCATGTGGAGGCGTGCCGCGACTATGCCTTCATCCATACCGGCCGCGACCGTCACATGGTGCGCGAGACCATGGCGCGGCTGGAAACCGCGTTCGAAGGCACGGCCCTGCAGCGCATCCACCGCTCGCACATCGTCAATCTCGACCGCGTGCAGGCGGTCTCGCGCGATACCGGGCTGCGCCTTGTCACGCTCGACAGCGGTGAGGAAATCCCCGTCGGCCGCCGCTTTTACAGCCGCCTCGTCGACGCCATCGATATTGCAGCGGGATAAGAACGGGTTCCGATCGCAGGAGCTACCGAGACACCGAACCCGCAGGGTTCGCAAGCGCGACCGCGCGCCGGGCGGTGCGATCTCCACATCACCCTGAAAAGCGGGGATGGTGTCTGGCCGGTGATGTGGAGTGCGTCGCGGATACGCCCTCCTGCGCCAAGGCTTCGGAGAGCATCTCTTCGCCCCAGGGCGCGCGCTGCGGATGGCTTGCCATCCGAAGCCCGCAGGGCGAAGGATGGTGGGCCCGGAGGGACTCGAACCCCCAACCAAGCGGTTATGAGCCGCCGGCTCTAACCAATTGAGCTACAGGCCCGCCTTTCAGGCGTGTGTTCTCGATACCGGGTTGTGGCGGGATAGCCAAGATGCGGCCGCAGGCCGCGGGGATCAGCGGTCCGGGGCACCCGTCTGCCCGCCGCCGTCATCGCCCAGCGCCGCATCGAGTTCGGCGCGCGAGGCTGTGCGATAGGTCTCGATCCGGGCATCCATCGTGTCGTCGAACCGGGCCAGCGTGTCGACGAAGTCGCGCCGACCCGTCTCGCCCAGCGCAGCGATGTCCGACAGGCGGGCTTCGATCAACGCGCGCAATTGTGGCCAGTCTTCGCGCAGCCGGGCCAGTGTGTCGCCATGATCGCCATTGCCCGCGGCGACGGCCTCGGCTTCGGCCAGGGCCTGTTCGAACTCGTCCAGATTGACCCGCACGGCCTCGACCCGCTCCGGCGTCGGCGCGACGGCCATCAGATAGGCGTCGCGCACCAGGGAGGAGAAATCCTTTTCCAGCGTGTTGGCGGCCAGCGCATTGCGGGCGATCCGGTCGTCGAAGGCCGCCCCGCTACGCCCGGGCACCAGCCGGTCGAAGACCAGGGCAAAGGCGAGAACGGCAATGACGATCCCCATCAGGGCGAACAGCGCCTGACGGCGTCCGGGCGAAAACGGCATTTGCACGACCATCGGATATCCCCCCAGGAAGGTTTGCCCGGGGATGATAATCACACCTGGTGGCCAATTGATACCCTTTGCAGTTGCTGCAACCGGATGCGCATTAAGACGTTGCAATCTTGATGGCCGAATTGGGCCGATGCCATTCAGGCTTCACTCAGCTGCGGCAGTGTTAGTCTGGCGTCAGATATTGAAATCACAGGAGGACACCCATGTTCCGCGCACTTATCGCCACCACCGCCCTGACCGCCCTGACGGCCGGTTCCGCCTTCGCCCAGATCCAGGAGCCGCAGCCGACCCTGTCGCTGTCGGCAACGGCGGAAGTCCAGCTTGCGCCGGACTATGCCCAGGTCAGCTCCGGCGTGATCAGCCGCGCCGATACTGCCCAGGCCGCCATGCGCGCCAATTCCCAGGCGATGGCCGCGGTCTTCGCCGCGCTGCGCGAGGCCGGTGTCGCTGAAAACGACATGCAGACCTCGCAGCTCTCGGTCTCGCCGGTCTATTCGGACCGCCGCGAACCGGGCCAGATCGAGCTGAACATCATCGGCTATGAGGCGCGCAACACGGTCACCGCGAAAGTGACGGACACCGACCGGACCGGCGCCGTGATCGACGCCATGGTCGAGGCCGGTGCGAACAACATCAACAATGTCACCTTCGGCTCGGACAATACCGAAGATGCCATGGACGAGGCCCGCCGCCAGGCGATCGCCAACCTCCTGGCCAAGGCCGAACTGTTTGCCGACGCGGCCGGTTTCGAACTTTGCGGTATCCGCCGCATGGGCGAGGCGCATATGGGCTCGCCGCAGCCGGTGATGATGCGCGCCAGCTTTGCCGAGGACATGGCCGCAACGCCGGTCGCTGCCGGCCAGCTGACCCTCAACGCCTCGGTGAATGCCGACTTCTGCATCGCCGAATAGGCACGGCCTGCCGCAAGACGTGAAAAGCCCGGGCATCGCGCCGATGCCCGGGCTTTATTGTGTTCCGGTGCAGGGCCCGGCGCTGGCGCGTCTACCCGCCTTCGGCTTCCACGGAAATACTTTCGCCGCCGAATTCGAAGGTGATCGTCTCGCTCTGCTGCTCCTGCCACAGCGCATAGGCGAGGCCTGCCGACAGGATCAGGAGTCCGGCGACCGCGCCGTAGAGCAGGATATTCCGGCTTTTCGATGCACGCATGACTGGCTCCTTCCGTCCGTTAGTGACGAAAGAGAAACGTGCAGTCGGCCATCCGGTTCCGAATGGTTGTATTCAGACAGGCTGGATCAGGCCGCTTTCGGCTTGGAGACGACCTGGTTGTGCTCGTCGAACAGCACCACGGTCGGCACGTAGTTCTCGGCCTCGGCCGCATCCATGCCGGCATAGGCGACGACAATGATCCGGTCGCCCGGCTGAGCCAGACGGGCCGCCGCGCCATTGATGCCGAAGGTGCGGCTGCCGCGCGGCGCCTCGATGGCGTAGGTGGTGAACCGCTCGCCATTATTGATGTTCAGCACATCGACCTGCTCGTAGGGCAGGATGCCGGCGGCTTCCAGATAATCGCGGTCGATGGAGATGGAGCCTTCATAGTGCAGGTCCGCCTGGGTGACGACTGCACGGTGAAGCTTGCATTTCATCATGGTGAGGCGCATCGCGCTCTCCTGACTACACAGAGGTTGCTGCACTGCACATACGTGCGGCGGAGCGGAATTTCAACGGCGAAAACCGGATTTGCGGCATTCAGGCCTGCGTGAAACCGCCACCGATTGTACCCGGGACCGGATTTCCCCCAACATGCAGGCGCGCGATCCATATCCAGCATTCTAGATGAGCTGCCACCCGGCGCGCACTCATAAGCCATGAAGTCCGCTCATTCTTGATAGCCGCCTCCGCGCGTCCGCGCCCTCATCGAAGGTTCATGCGCAAGCTGCAAAACTGCGCTATACTTCGTAAAAGGGGAGCTGGACATGGAACCTCGCCTGGGACGTATTGCCGGTATCGTGACACTGGCGGCCGCTTCGCTCGGCCTGTCGGCCCAGACCCGGCCGCCTGCCGAACCCATGCGCACGGCTAGCCTCGCCGCTATCCAGCAGCAACAGGCCACGCCGGACGCGCCGCGCACCATGCCCATCAACTGGGCCGCGGCCCGCGAGGATGCCCGCACCCAGACGCAGGCCAACACCCAGATCGCCGCCGTGCGGCAGGTCCAGCGCTTCCCCCAGCCGGTCAATGACGGCGCCGCCAATGTGACCGCCACCCGCCTGCCTGTCCTCATTCCCACATCGGCCGCGCTGGGTCTGGGCGAGAGCGCCGTCGCCCGCCTCTTCCCGCAGGCCGATTTCTACACCCTGTCGATTACCGGGCCGGACATTCTCGTCGAGATGTTCGGCACGCGCCTCGCCCATGCCGTCGCACCGGACGCGGCCAGCCGCCGCCGTCTGCGCGCTGCCGATCCGGCCGGCTACCGGATCAGCCAGACCGAGTATGGCCGGGAACTGTCCTTCAACCGCTATGGCGCGGCCTATTCGATCACCGTGGAATGCGCCGAGCCCGGGACGGACGCGCGCTGCACCTCCGAGACCTATGTCCGCCGGCTCGCCGATTCGCTGATGATTGCCGCCGGCAGCCCCGAACCGGGAGAGGAGTGATGTCGCGCGCTGCGGAACTCACGCTCGCCGCTGCCGTTGCAACCGCAGGGGTCGCGGCGATGATCTGGTGGCCACAGGACACCGGCCTGCCCTCGCCGCCCCCGGACCCGATGGCAGAGGAGACGCCCATGGCCGACCCCGAAACCGATCCGCAACCGGAAGAACCGGTCCCGACCGATCCCGAACCGGCCGATCCGCCGGACGAACGGCCCCAGCCGGAAGATCCCCCGGCCCCCGCCGAGGATATCCCGCCCGCCGAACCCGATCCCTATCCCGAACTCCCGCCCGGCCCGGCGGATGATGCCGGCATCGAGTTCAGCTGGCTGCCCGCCGGCGATCTTGTGGCCGACAGCGGCACCGGCCAAGCGCTGCAGATCAATTATTCCCCGGCCATGCGCTTCCCCATGGAGGCCGGCCAGGCCTATGCCAACAGCCAGGTCTACGGCCATGGCGGCTATCTCGGTCCGGGCGGCGGGCAGTGCAATGCGAACAACTACGCCTATGCCTGGCGCGACAATTTCTGCGAGACCCGGGGCTATGGCACACCCATGTGCCCGTCCGGCACCGGTCATCAGGGCCAGGATATCCGCCCGGCCACATGCCAGGATGCCACGCACTGGGCCGTCGCCGTAGCCGACGGCACCATCACCTCGATCGGCTCCTATTCGGTGCGCCTGATGAGCGATGACGGCGTGCGCTATACCTATCTCCACCTGCAAAAGGATACTCTGCTCGTCGAGGCCGGCGACCGGGTCAGCCAGGGCGAACGGATCGGCTATGTGTCCAACGAGTTCGGCGGCACCGCGACCACGATCCACCTGCATTTCGAGATCAAGATGGCGGTCGATACCGGCGGCGAGATCCAGAACACGAATGTGCCGCCCTATCTGGCGCTGGTGGACAGCTATGAACGCCTCCTCACCGCGAATGGCGGCTGACGCATTTTCAGCAAAAGTGGGCACCGGTTTTGCGGTTCGAAAGCGCGCCCTTCAGAAATGCGACGATGGGACTACGCGCCTGAATTCGGCCCCGTTTCCTCTCATCATGTCCCGTGGGCGAGGCGCCCTTGGGGAGAAAAGGACAGGATCATGACATCACGCGTTTGGGCGGTTCTCGCTGTCGGTCTGGCACTGACGGCGTGCGAGGGGGCCGACCGGTATGAAAACGACGGCTATGCGGTCAGCGAACAGGCCCTGAACGACGAGGACGTCCTCACCGTCACAGCGAGCCGAGGAGCGTATGGCGCAGCACCACCGCCCGCCATGATGGAGGCCGAGCCCCAGCCTGCCGGCGGGGGTGGCGCGGATGCGGTGACCGAGCGCCTGATTGCCTATCGCTACAACTACCAGCTGGAGACCCCGCGCGAGGCGACCGAGCCGCTGATCGAGGCGCATCGCCAGGCCTGTCTCGATGCCGGCCCGGAAGCCTGCCAGGTCGTCAACGCCAATATCTATGCCCAGGGCGATCGCGGCTCGGCCGGCTCGCTCTCCCTGCGGGCCGTGCCGGACTGGATCGAAGATTTCCGCGACGGCCTGGCCGGCGAGATCGACGCCGCCGGCGGCCGCATCATGCACCAGTCCCAGTCGGCCGACGACCTGACCGCCTCGATCTATGACGCCGAAGCGCGCCTGACCGCCAAGCGCACGCTGCGCACCCGCCTCACCGCCCTCCTGGAACGCCCCGGCGCGAGCGTGGAGGAACTCGTCAGTGTCGAGCGCGAACTGGCCCGCCTGCAGGGCGAGATCGAGGGTGCCGAGGCGCAATTGCGTGTCATGCGGGGCCGCGTTTCCATGTCGGACCTGACGCTGAATTATACCTCGCGCATGGAGCCGGTCAGCCGCGGTGCATTCGAACCGCTGGGCCGGGCGCTGCGCAATCTGGCCGGCAATTTCGCTTCCGGCTTGGCCAATGTCATCACCTTCATCGCCTCTGCCCTGCCCTGGCTGATCGTGATCGTGCCGGTCTTCTGGCTGCTGGGCCGCTGGCTGCGCGGCCTGTGGCGCAAGCGCAAGGCCGAACAAGCGACAAGCTAGGTTCGAGGGACGCCTACCTCTGGTACGTGTCCCGGGCCAGACCGCAGACAAGGGGCGGGGCATGCCCCGCGGAGATTTGCCCCGGGCGCCGAACGGCGTTCCTGTCCATCAGAACAGGGAATCTTTTGGGGACACGTACCGGAGGTACATGTCCCTCCCTTACGCCGCGAGGTGCAGAACCACTTCGCGGCGGTGGGGGCGGTGGCGGTGCTCGAACAGGTAGATCCCCTGCCACGTGCCCAGCAGCAGGCGTCCGTCCTCGACCGGGATGCCCAGCGAGGTCTGGGTCAGCGCGGCCTTGATATGGGCCGGCATGTCGTCCGGCCCTTCTGTCGTGTGCCACAGCCAGGACATGGACGGATCGTCGGCGTCGGGCACCAGCCGCCGGAAGAATTCGGCGAGGTCGCGCTGCACGTCGCTGTCGGCATTTTCCTGGATCACCAGCGAGCATGAGGTATGCCGGACATAGGCCGTGAGCACCCCTTCCGCGGCATTTACTTTGCGTACGAAATTATCGACCTCGGCAGTGAACTCATAGAGGCCGGGGCCGGTGGTGGGAATGGCGATACGGTGCAGGGGCATGGCCTGTTTGTCGCGCGCTCGCGCCACAAGGGCAAGCCCGCCCCCACGCTGGCCATCAATGTGCGGACCTGAAATCCGCCACCGCCGCATCGAGCGCTGCGCCCGACGTGTCTGTCCGGATGTCCGGCATGATCCCCGTCGCCTCCCAGCCCTCGCCTGTGCGCGGATCGAAAGTGCGGCCGATCGGCAGGAACATCCGCATGCCGCTGTCCAGCTCGACCGTCGCACCGAAATGTCCGCCACCGCCCGTCGGGATGCCGACGAGAGTGGCACGGCCCGTTGCACGCATGCCGAAGCTGAAGGATTCAGCGGCCGAGAACGTGCCATTGTCGACCAGGATGTAGAGCGCCGCCTCGGGCTGGCGCGGTCCGGGCACGGCATCCAGCGTCCAGCGCTCGCGCGGCTCGCCATCGCCGATCTGCGAGCTTACCAGATGGGTCGGCTGGTCGAAGAAATAGGTCGAGAGATGGCGCACCGCCATCTCGTCACCACCGCAATTGGCGCGCAGATCGAGAATGATCGCAGCCGCCCCGTCCAGCGACTCCATCGCGCCATCGAAACCGGCCAGATAGTCCGGCTCGGACCGGAAGCGCGGAAACTGGATATAGCCGATATCCGGCGCCAGCCAGCGGTGCTCGATCGAGGCCGTGCGGCAATGCTCGATCTGTTCGCGGGTCATGGGCGCTCGCGACGGTGCGGCCTGGCTGCCTTCGGTCCACAGACGCAGATGGCGGTCCTGTGCGATATCATAGAGGTCTTCTGTCAGCGCTTGCGCCAGGGTGTCGAGGTCGGCGGCCTGATCATAATCGCCGGCATGCTCGCGAAGATGGCGCGCCATGGCCGCACCGGTCTGCGCATAGATGTAGTCGTCTTCCAGATAGACCGCGACTTCCTCGAGCGCCGCAGACCAGCGATGCTCAGCAGGCTCCCCCGCCTGCGCCGCCGCCGCCTGAGCGCTCGCAACACTCACCGCCAGCAAAACGGCCCGGATATCCGGCATCACCTGTCCTCCCTCAGCCTGGCGGACATTGAGGCGGTAAGCGCCCGTCCGGGCTGTGACGGCGGACTTACCGATTGGAGAGGTCAGGCTATTCCCAGCAGCGCGGACCGGCTTCGGGCAGTTCTTCGTCCACGGCATGGGCGGCAGCCCAGGCGATCGCCATGGGCGACAGGGCGTCTTGCGAGTCTTCGCGATTGGTCAGCACGACTACCGACAGGCCGGTCGTGAGGTCGCGCACATAGGCCGTGCCGGAATAGCCGCCATGGCTTACCAGGGTGCGCCCGCCCATGTGATAGGTCATCCAGCCACGCGCATAGCCCCAGCTGTCGCAACTCTCCCCGGTATCGAAAGGGCGCTGGATCTCGGCCGTGGCCGCCAGGGCACCGGCATTGATGACCTCACTGTCGGACAGCGCGGCTTCCCAGACCATCATGTCGTCGAGGGATGAGGTCACCCCGAAATGCGACATCAGGCCGAACTGCCAGACGCGGCGGTTGCGCTGCAGCCCGGCATCCTCGGTCCAGGCATAGCCTTCGGCGCGATGCGGCACGATGGCCGACTGGTCCAGCATGGCGGTCTGGTCCATCCCCAGCGGACCGAAGAGTGTCTCGCGAAGATAGTCTCCATAGGACTGGCCGGTGACCTGCTCGATCACGAGGCCGAGCAGGAAATACCCCTGGTCGGAGTAGATCCAGTCCTCGCCGGGCCGGGCCGCCATCTCCGTCGCCATGGCCGATGCCAGCATGTCTTCGGTGGAATAGTTCAGCAGAAACTCGCCATTCGGCCTCGCCTCGAACCGATGAGTCAAACCACCGGTATTGGCGAGCAACTGGTCGATCGTGATGGCCGACCAGGCCTCGGGTGCATCGTCGGGCAGATAGTCCACGACCGGGTCATCCAACGACACCTGTCCGTCCTCGGCCAGCGTCAGTACTGCCAGCGCCGTCATGTGCTTGGTCAGCGAGGCGAGTTCGAAGACTGTCTCCCGCGCTACGGGCACCCCGTGCTCGATGGACGCCAAGCCGTAGCTCCCCACATGGACCGGTTCGCCCTCCCGCAGCACAGCGACCGCCATGCCGGGGAAATGCCCCTGCCCCATCAAGGGCTCGACGGCAGCATCGACGGGGGCGAGATGCGGAGCGGTCTGGGCGCTGAGCGGTCCGGTAAGCAGCAATGCTGCCGCCGCCCCAAGCGTTTGAATTTTCATGGTAGTTATCCCCTAATCACGAACAGGCAGGAAGGCGCCGGAATGCGGCAGCATTATGCTCCTGTGCGCCGGAGACAGGTCAGCGCGTCTCCCGACCGTGCCACACGCGAAGGATCACGATCTCTTGCTCATCCTCAAAGACGGCATAGCGGACGATGTAGCCGGCCTGTCCGAAGGGGATGAAGAGTTCACGGATATTGCCGGACGACGCCCGCCCCAGTCGCGGGAAGGTCGACAGGTTTTCGATCGCCGACACGATCACTGCCGCCGCTCGCTGGGCCGCAGGGGCGCCCTGGTCCGAAAGGAAGGTCCTCAGGCGCGCAATATCCTGCAGCGCGGCCCCGGAGACCCTGACCTTCAAAGCTTGCGGGCCTTCGGAGCAGGTCCTTCGGACGGACGGCCCCAGCTCTCCATCCAGTCCCGGACATCGCTCCAGTCGGCCCCGTTGCGCTCCTCGCGGAAGGCCAGCAGTCTGCGCTCGTCTTCTGCCAGCACTTCAGGCGACCAGGGTCCTGTTCCTGCCGCCCGCTGCTCAACCAGATCTGCCGGCAGACCCGCCTCACTGGCGGCCAGGTCGGCCAATAGCTCTGCCACGGTGAGATTGCGTGCCGCGGCCCGGGCCTCGAGCAGCGCCGCCGTCGTCTCATCGACCTCAATCGCACGGAATTTGGCGTTCATCGCTAAACTCTAGGGCCGAAGCCCCGGGAAGTCGATTGGGCAGGCCCACGGCCAACAAAAAAGCCGGCCCGAGGGCCGGCTTTTCGTTGAGCGGGTCGTCCAGAGATCCCGGAACGGGTCCGGGATGATCCGCTTTCGGCGGATCAATTGTCCAGGAAGCTGCGGAGCTTGCGCGAACGGCTCGGGTGTTTGAGCTTGCGCAGGGCCTTGGCCTCGATCTGGCGGATACGTTCGCGGGTCACCGAGAATTGCTGGCCGACTTCTTCCAGCGTGTGGTCGGTGTTCATGCCGATGCCGAAACGCATGCGCAGCACGCGTTCCTCACGCGGGGTGAGCGAGGCGAGCACGCGGGTCGTGGTTTCGCGCAGATTGGCCTGGATGGCGGCATCGATCGGCAGGACGGCATTCTTGTCCTCGATGAAATCGCCCAGATGGCTGTCTTCCTCGTCGCCGATCGGCGTTTCCAGGGAGATCGGCTCCTTGGCGATCTTCATCACCTTGCGCACTTTTTCCAGCGGCATGGCGAGCTTTTCGGCCAGTTCTTCCGGGGTCGGCTCGCGGCCGATCTCGTGCAGCATCTGGCGCGAGGTACGGACGATCTTGTTGATCGTCTCGATCATGTGCACCGGGATACGGATCGTGCGGGCCTGGTCGGCGATCGAGCGGGTGATCGCCTGGCGGATCCACCAGGTGGCATAGGTCGAGAACTTGTAGCCGCGGCGGTATTCAAATTTGTCGACGGCCTTCATCAGACCGATATTGCCCTCCTGGATCAGATCCAGGAATTGCAGGCCGCGATTGGTGTATTTCTTGGCGATGGAGATCACCAGGCGCAGATTGGCCTCGACCATCTCCTTCTTGGCCACGCGGGCCTCGCGCTCGCCCTTCTGGACGGTGCGCACGATGCGGCGCAGATCCTCGATCGGCACGCCGGCGCGCTGGGTCAGATCGGCCAGCTCGTCACGGATCTTGCCGGCATCGGTAGCCTCGCGATCGATGAAGCGGTCCCAGGCCTTGGACGTGCCGGCCATCGAGGACGGCCAGTCGGGGCTCAGCTCATTGCCGAAATAGCTGTCCATGAACTGGGCACGCGGCACGCCATGGGCGTCGGCCATGCGCAAGAGCTTGCCTTCCAGCGACATGCGTTCCTTGTTGATCGCATAGAGCTGTTCGACCAGAGCCTCGATACGCGCATTGTTGAGGTGCATCGTATTGAGCTGGGTGACGATGGAGTTCTGAAGCCCCTCGTACTTTTCCCGGCTCTGCTTGGTCAGGTCCTTGCCCTCGATGCGGGCCGCAACCAGCTTGTCCTGCAGCTTGCGGAAGGCGGCAAAGTCGGACGCGATCGAGTCGAGCGTCTCCATGACGCCGTCGCGCAGTTCCGCTTCCATCGCCGACAGGGAGAGCGAGGCACCGTCGTCCTCGTCATCATCATCCTCGTCGTCGCTGGAGCCTTCGGTCTCCTCCTCGTCGTCCTCATCCTCGTCGTCATCGTCGCGGGAGGACTTCTTGGCAGACTTCTCGTCGTCGTCGCCGGACTTGTCCTGCGGGTCGGCCGGCGCGGCCGCGGGGGCTGCGCCCTCGGCTTCGCCCTCACCGTCCTCGCCCTCTTCACCCTCGGCCTGCTGGCCGCCATAGGTGGCGTCGAGGTCGATGATGTCGCGCAGCAGGACCTGGCCTTCCTGCAGCTCGTCGCGCCAGACCATGATGGCTTCGAAGGTCAGCGGGCTTTCGCACAGGCCGCGGATCATCGCATTGCGGCCGGCCTCGATGCGTTTCGCGATCGCGATCTCGCCCTCGCGGGAGAGAAGCTCGACCGAGCCCATCTCGCGCAGATACATGCGCACGGGGTCGTCGGTGCGGTCAGCGGACGAGCCGGTATTCTGGCCCACCACGGCAGCCTTGCCGCTGGCAGCCGCGACGGAGCGGCTGTCGCTCTCGTCCTCGTCGTCATCGCTGTCGTCGTCATCGCCGGAGGCATTCGCCTTGGCGTTGTCGCCGTCATCATCGACGTCGGTCTCGCTGTCGACGACATTGATGCCCATCTCGGACAGCTGCGCGAGCACGTCCTCGATCTGCTCGGAGGAAAATTCCTCGCTCGGCAGAACGGCGTTCAGCTCGTCATGGGTCACATAACCGCGTTTCTTCGCGGTCTTGATCATGTTCTTGACCGACTGGTCCGTCAGGTCCAGAAGCGGACCGTCCTGGGGTTCCGATGCGTCGTTGGCTTCGGCCGTTTTGCTCATCTATTCGTCCCTTGTCGCGCTGCCCAGTGCGCACAATTGGAATGTGTTCCGGGTCAGGACGGTTCCGATCGCGAGGTTTCCCGGCGCCAGGCCTCGACCAGCCGCCGCACACTCTCGGAATCATCCCTGCCAATTTCTTCATTCAGCCGCGCGCGTATCTCGTCGCGCCGGCGCTGTGCCTCGCTTCGTTCCATATAGGCTGCTGCCAGGCGCGTCCAAGCCTGTGTTCGTGCCTTGAAGGACGCCTCCGTTCCGCCCAGTGCCGCCTGCATGGGGCCGCGCTCTCCGTCCAACCGCTTCATTGTTGCCGCATATCCGGCTTCGGCCAATCTGGCCCTAAGCGTGTCGGTTTGCACAGACTGCCCAGAAGAGCAGGCGTCTAAAACGGCGTCGCGCAGTGAGTCAAGCGAACCGAGGCGCAAAAGCGCCAGTGTTTCCACCTGGTCGACCGCGATATCGGGGTAATCGATCGCGGCGAGAAGCAGGTGGCGCGCCAGATGATCGGCCGGTTGCCGGCCTGCAGCCTGCGTCTTTCGTTTCAGTTCGGCGCTGGCCCGCATGGGCGGCATCTTCCGCCCGTAAGCGCCGGAGGACCGCCGCGTCTGCTGCGGCCGGCCGCCGAACAGCGCTTCCATGCGCTGGTCGAACTCGCGCCGGTATTCTTCACGTATATCGGTATCGGCAATCTGGGAAACAAGCCCCCGGATCCGCCTGCGGAAGCCGGCGCGCCGGTCCGGATCGTCGAGCGGTTCGGCATGAACCTCGCGCTCCCACAGCAGATCGGCCAGCGAGCGGGTCTCGGTGAACACCGCGCGCAGCGCGTTGGCGCCCTCCTCGCGCAGGAGATCGTCCGGATCCTTGCCCTCGGGCATGAAGGCAAAGCGCAGCGTCTTGCCCGGCTGCAAGAGGGGCAGCGCCCGGTCGGCCGCCTTGAAGGCCGCCCCGCGGCCGGCACTGTCGCCGTCCAGGCACATCACAGGCTCACCGCCGGCGCGCCAGAGGAGCTGCAGCTGATCCTCGGTGACGGCCGTGCCCAGCGGCGCCACGCCGTGATCCAGCCCGGCACGCGCCAGGGCGATCACGTCGAGATAGCCTTCCGCCACGATCAGGCCGCGGATAGTCTGCTTGGGATCGGACGCCGCCTTGCGTGCTTCGGGATAGCGGTAGAGCACCGAGCCCTTGTGGAAGATCGGCGTCTCGGGCGAGTTGAGATATTTCGCCCGCGCTTCCTTGTTCAGCGCCCGGCCGCCAAAGGCGACCAGCCGGCCGCGCGGATCGTGGATCGGGAACATGATGCGGTCGCGGAAGCGGTCATAGGGCGAGCCGTGATCCGGCTGGATCAGCAGGCCGCATTCGATCAGGTCCTCGACCGGGGCCCCGGCGGTCACCAGCTCGTCCTTCAGCGCCGTCCGCCCGTCCGGGGCAAAGCCGATACCGAAGCGCACGCAGTCCTGGCCGGTCAGGCCGCGCCCCTTGAGATAGGTCCGCGCCGCCTCGCCTTCCGGCTGGCGCAGGGCGCGCAGATAAAAGGCCTGGGCCACCTCCATCCATTCCACGAGGGATTTGCGGTGGACGGTCTTCTCGTGAGCTTCCGGATCCGGCTCGGGCAGGCGCAGCCCGGCCTCGCCGGCCAGCCGCTCGGCCGCCTCCATGAAGGAGAGGCCTTCCATTTCCTCGAGCCAGGTGAAGACGTCGCCATGCTTGCCACTCGCAAAGCAATGGTAGAAGCGCTTGTCGTCATTGACGAAAAACGACGGCGTGCGTTCTTTCTTGAAGGGCGACAGGCCGACGAATTCGCGGCCCTGGCGTTTCAGCTGCACGGTGCGGCCGATCAGGTCCGACGGGCGAACCCGCGCCTTGATCTCGTCGATGAAATCCTCACCCAGCCGCATCTGAAAGCGTTTGCCTCACCCGTCCGTTGTCACAGCCGGACATGATGCGCCCGAAAGCTTCCGGCGTCACGCGATCAAATCAGGATCAGGTTCAGGCCGCGCCGGCGAGCAGCGTCTTCACCTTGGCACCCGCCTGGCCGAAATCCATGCGGCCGGCATAGCGGATTTTCAGCTCGCCCATCACGCGACCCATATCCTTCAGGCCGGATGCGTCGAGTTCGCTGACAACGGTCTGGGCCGCCTGCTCGATTTCGGTGCTGTCCATCGGCTTGGGCAGGAATTCGCGGACAATCTCCGCTTCCCCGCGCTCGGCCTCGGCGAGATCCAGGCGGCCGGCCTTTTCATAGGTCTCGGCGCTTTCGTCGCGCTGTTTGGCGAGCTTTTGCAGGATAGCCATGATTTCCGTGTCCCCGCAGCCGGCGCAGCGGTCTTCCGCGCGCGCCGCGATGTCACGGTCCTTGATCGCCGCAGAGATCAGGCGGAGCGTCGACAGACGCGTCTTGTCGCCAGCCTTCAGGGCGGATTTCAGTTCGTCGGTGATACGGTCACGAAGAGACATGATGTAACTGGTCCATTCTGGGTGCCATTTGGCAACCCGTCACGAAATCTCCGGTGTGAAAAAGTGATCGCGCGCCTCCGGGAAGCGCCATTTGTTTCGAGCGTCCGGGTCTGTTGTCCGCAGATGCGTTCCTGACTGTCTGCTCATCCTCGGCCTTGCAGCCTCTGAAACAAGGGCCGGGGGAATATGCCCTCGCCGCTCAATAATCAACCCCTCATCGATCAGCGGTCATAAAGATTGATCGATCGGGCGAGGAACCGGACTTGCGGTATTGACCCGGCGGGGCGAAGAGACTAGCGAAGCGCCCGTTTATCCGGACGTCAGGATGCAGCCGATTCCCCGGCCGCCCGACGCGCGTCCCCGCAAGGCAGGAGAGCCCCATGTCGCAGCCCGATCCGACGCAGGCCACAGGCGCCATCGCCCTTGCAGACGGCCAGGTTTTCCTGGGCCACGGGACCGGCGCGAGCGGAACCGCCATCGGAGAGCTGTGCTTCAACACGGCGATGACCGGCCACCAGGAAATCCTGGCCGACCCGTCCTATGCCGGCCAGGTCGTCTGCTTCACCTTCCCCCATGTCGGCAATGTCGGCGCCAATTCGGAAGACGAAGAAGCCGCCAGCGAACCGGCCCGCAAGGCTGCCGTCGGCATGGTGTCCCGCGCCACCATCACCCCGCCGGCCAACTGGCGCGCCGAAACCTCCTTCGAGGAATGGCTGCGCACGCGCGGCATTGTCTCGGTAACCGGGATCGACACGCGCGCCCTTACGCGCCGCATCCGCGAGAAGGGCATGGCCATGTGTGCCATCGCCCATGATCCCTCCGGCAATATCGATATCGAGGCGCTCAAGGCCGCTGCTGCCGCCGCGCCGACCATGGAAGGCCGCGAGCTCGCTGCCGACGTCACCCGCGAAACCGCGGGCGAGTGGAGCGAGGGCAATTGGGTGCTCGGCGAGGGCTATGCCGCGGGCCCGGACGAGGGTCCCCGCGTCGTGGTGCTCGATTATGGCGTGAAGGCCAACATCCTGCGCCTGCTCACCGGCGCGGGCGCCCGCGTCGCCGTCCTGCCGGGCAAGGCCGGCATTGACGAGGTCAAGGCGCTCAATCCGGACGGTGTGGTCTTCTCCAACGGCCCGGGCGACCCGGCCGAGACGGGCAAGTATGCCCTGCCGACCATCAAGGCCGTCATCGAGGCCGGCATCCCCGCACTGGGCATCTGCCTGGGCCACCAGATGCTGGCGCTCGCGCTCGGCGCAAAGACCGCGAAAATGCCCCAGGGCCATCACGGCGCCAATCACCCGGTGAAGAACCACGAGACCGGCCAGGTGGAGATCGTCTCCATGAACCACGGTTTCGCGGTCGATGGCTCGACCCTGCCGGCCAATGCGGTGGAAACCCATGTCTCGCTGTTCGACGGCTCCAATTCCGGCTTCAAGCTGACCGACAAGCCCGTCTGGGCCGTGCAGCACCACCCGGAAGCCAGCCCGGGCCCGCAGGACAGTTTCGGCGTCTTCGACCGCTTTGTCGGCGCGCTGAAGGCGAAGGCCGAGGCCTGAATTTCCGGCCAGCAGCAAGCCGGCCGGAAATTACAGCTTGTCACGCATGAAATCACACCAGCCGCTTGGCACGACGTGGACAGTCCGACTAAGTTCGCGCCGTTATCAAACTGTGCAGGCCGAGTTCCATGATCAGTGACAACACCCGCAATCACATCGACGACTACGCACGCCAGTTTCAGGAAGCAGATCCGTTTCGCCACGTCCTGATTCCGGACTTTTTTGCTGCCGAGACGATCGAAGGCCTGCTCGCGGACTTTCCGACGCCGCGCGAAGAGGAGATGCGCAACGAGTTCGGCAAGAAAAGCCGCAAGTATGCGTGTCACGATGTACGTAGTATCAGCCCGTTCTACGCCCGGCTGGACGACTATATCCGGTCACCGGAATTCATCGCCACGATGGAACGCCTCACCGGCATCGACGGGCTCATCTATGATCCGGAATATCATGGCGCCGGCACGCATGAGAATTTCAGCGGCCAGGGCATGGACGCCCATGTCGACTTCAATCTCCACCGCACGACCGGGTTTCACCGGCGGATCAATGCCATCATCTATCTCAACGAGACGTGGGAAGAAGACTGGGGCGGCTGCCTGGAGCTGCACAGCGATCCCTGGGACCATCGCAAGAACCGCACGAAAAGCTATCTGCCGCTGCTCAATCATTGCGTACTCTTCGAGACCAACGAGTATTCCTGGCATGGCTTCGAGAAGGTCAATCCACCGGAAGGCCGGGAGCTGAGCCGCCGCTCGTTCACCATCTACATGTACTCGAAGGAGCGGCCGCAGGAGGAGATCGCCGGCAAGCACGGAACGATCTATGTCCAGAAGGCCACCCCGGCGCATTTCAAGCCCGGCCATGTTCTGACCGAGGCGGACATTGCAGAGCTCGACTTCATCTTCCAGCACCGGAACAACTACCTCAAAGGCATGTATTCCCGGGACTCGAAGAACCAGGTCGAGATCGGACATTTGCGCAAGGTGCTGGCGGAGAAGCCCCTTCCGGTTGCCGGCTTTGCCTTGCAGCAGGGCGGGGCGACCGGCACCTATCCCAATAATGGCGTTGGACAATCGATGTCGATCACGCTGAAGGCGCTGCACGACCTCCAGGCGATCGAGTTCAAAGGCTCGCTGCCACACGCCTTGTCAGAAAACGCGGTCACTGTGCGTGCCAACGGCCAGGAGCACCGGCTTGCATTCGATCAGGGCGCTCCGAGCTTCAGCGTGCCGGTGCAATTGAAGGCCGGCGAAACCGTTACGCTGGACCTGGAGTTCGACGCAACCGCCCCGTCGCACATTGCGAGTGACAAGCGCCCGTATGCGTTCAGCATCGACCACATCCTTGCACACGACAAGAAGACGCTGTTCGGCCGGTCCTGACGCGCGGCGAGGCCGTCACGGCAACTCGCGCACAAGCGGCGTCCCGATGCCGAGATACAGAAAAGGCCCGGCAAGACTGCCGGGCCTTTTTACTTTGAGTTCGCGCCGCTGGCTCAGGAAAGCACGGTTTTCTTGCGCTCCTGGAACTCCTCTTCCGTGATGATCCCCTTGTCCCGCAGCTCTGCCAGCTTGGCGAGCTCGTCGGCGGCGCTTGCCGGTGCCTGATTGACGACCACCGCCTCGCTCTGCTTCGGATTGGTCAGCGACCAGACCAGTGCCGCAACCCAGCCCAGCAGCGACCAGCCCAAAAACAGGTTCAGCGCAAAGATGGCAGGCAGCGCCTTGTGACGGCGCCCCAGGGCCAGGAAGGTCGGCAGCAAGTAAGTCATCACCACGACCGGAATGATGAAGATGCCTTCGGCCGGCATACCGGAATTCACAGCCCAGATCAGGCCGATAACGACCAGGGCCACGACGCCCAGCACCAGCCGCAGGCGAAAGGACATGCCGCCAGTGGTCAAGAAATTCCGCTTCGTCTCGGTGTCTGACATGAAATGTATCCCCTACGCATGCGCCTCTCTCCCGGGAGGCATTGTTACAATTCCGACACCATTTCCCACTTCCTCAAATAATACAAGCGCTTGAGAGATTCACAGGTCGCATTGCGAAGGATTCGCAACCCAAGATACTCGCGCGGGGTCTCTTTCTGGGGTGCAGTCTGGGGTGCAGTATACTTTCACTGACAGACCAAATCATCGCATCCTGCCTGCCATGCTGAACCGCCGCACTCTTCTCGCCGCCTCACTCGCAACCGGCCTGACCGCCTGCAGCCGGTCCGCACCGCCGGAGGGGCTGTTGCGCGTCGCGACGACCAACCTGCCCGACAGTCTCGATCCGGCGCGCGGCGAATTTGCCTCGGCGGCACTCGCCTACAAGCAGCTTCACGCCGGGCTGACCGACTATGCGCCGGACGGATCCGTCGCTCCGGGCCTGGCGGAAAGCTGGACCTTCCGCGAGGACGGACGGCTCTGGTATTTCCACCTGCGCGACGGGCTGACCTGGTCGGACGGGCATCCGCTGATCGCCGAGGATGTCGTCTGGTCGGCCCGGCGTCTGGTTGATCCGTCGCAGAGCTTTGCCCGGTTGGGCGATTTTTTCGCCATCGAAAACGCCCGCGCGGTGCTGGCCGGCGAGATGCCGCCCGAGGCGATGGGGGTCACCGCGCTGAACGAACGGAGCGTCGAGTTCCGCCTCACCGACCCGCTGGGCCTGCTGCCCGTGCTGATGCGCGAATTCTACCCCTTCCCGCGCCATGTCATCGAACGTCGCGGCGCCGACTGGGTGCGGCCGGAAAACATGGTCACGGCCGGCGCCTATATGCTGACCGGAGAGAGCCAGCTGCACCTCGCCCTCGCCCGCAACCCCGCCTATTACGACGCCGCACGGGTGGCGATCCCGGCCATCCGGCTGGACGCGGTGCAAGACGCCGCGACGCGGGTGCGCCTGTTCCGGGCGGGCGATTACGACCTGGCCGACCAGCCGCCGGCCAACCAGATCGGCTTCCTGCGCGACCGGCTGGGCGAGCGTTTCCGCAGTTTCGACGCGCCGATCCTGCGCTATCTCAAGCTCAATCACGCCCGCGCGCCACTGGCCTCCGCCGAAACGCGCCGGGCGCTGTCCGCTGCGATCGATCGCGGTTTCATCGCCGAGGAATTCTTTGCCGGCACGGCCAGCGCGACGCGCCATGTCGTGCCGGTGATCGATCCGGAAGCCGGGGCTGCCGGTGCCAGCCCGGCGCTGGAGATCGGCAGGCCGCTGCAAATCCGCACCACGCCGGGCGATAATGAGCGCATCGCTCTCGCCGTGGCGGACGACTGGCAGCGCGCCGGCGTGGAGACCGAGATCTTCGTGACCTATGCCACCGATCTCTACCAGGCGGTCGATGCCGGCGATTACGATATCGCCGTCGCCAGTTTCAACCGGGGCCTGAAGGCCGATCCCTTCTTCATGCTGGACCCGTTCGCGCCCGGCGGATTTGCCGACAATTTCAACTGGCGCGACGCGGATTTCGCCGACGCCGTGGCCCGCGCCCGGCGCGAGACCGATCCCGCCGCTCGCGCGCTCGCCTATCAGCAGGCCGAAGCGCGCCTGTTCGAGGAAACCGCCATCATCCCGCTGCTGCACGAACGCGCGCACTGGATGGTGTCCGACCGGGTTGCCGGAACCCGCAGCGATATCCAGCCCATGCTCTGGCGAGAGCTGTCACTGCTTCCGGCTGTCTGAGACGGTTGCAGACAAGTGGCGCCAGCAGGGTGTCCGCGCTTTGCACGCCGCCACTCAAAAACCCGATTTCACCTGACTGTCATGCAACTGTAATGCGGCAAAAGTGCAGGCTGTACCCCTGTGAGTTGCGGCTTCGTGGATCGCGCACTCAAGCTATCGGGGGGAAAAATGACCAGATCCGGCCACGGAATAATCGCGCATGCGCGCCTGGCGGCCGTCCTGCTGGGACTGACGCTTCAGGCCTGTGCCAGCGGCGGCGGCGGAGGGGGCGCGCCGATCGTCCAGCCGCCAGCTCCGCCGCCGCCACCACCACCTCCTCCGCCGCCGGAAGCCGAATACGAAACCGCCGAGTACAATGCCCAGTACGGGCTGGGGATGATCAATGCCTCGCATGCCTATGCCAATGGTGCCTTCGGCGAGGGGATCACGATTGCGGTGATCGACAGCGGGATCGATGACAGCTGGGTCGAGCTGCGCGGCAGCCTTCACCCCGACTCGACGTCGATCTGGGAAGAACAGGGCGGCACGCTGGGCGACTATGGATCCAGTCACGGTACGGCGATCGCTGCGGTTATCGCAGCGGCGCGCAACAATATCGGCACACATGGCGTGGCGCCGGACACCACACTCCTGGACATCCGGGTCGATCGCGGCGTGCAAAATACCGAGCTCGGTGGCAATTTCCCGCTCTACACCGAAACCGATCTCGCCCTGTCGATCGACTATGCCGTCAATCACGGCGCGCAGATCATCAGCCTGTCACTGGCGCGACCGCCCTCGGCCTACGAGCATGGCGGTGCCCTGATCTACGACGCCCTGCTGCGCGCCGTGGAGGCCGGCGTCCTGATCACGATCGGGACAGCAAACTATTCCGGCGACGTCCCGATCGAGGACCGCACGGTCGGCGACTGGCTTCCCGTGTCCTTTGCCAACGATCCGGCCATGCGCGGCCAGATCGTGGTGGTACCGGCGCTGAACGCCAACAGCGAGCTGGCGAGCTTCTCGGCCCGGGCCGGTATTCTCGCCGACTTCGCCATTTCGGCGGCGGGCGAGAACATCTTTGTTGCGCTGGACGGGAACACATCAACCCATGTGAACGGCGTGTCCTTCTCGGGGCCGCAGATCGCGGGATCGCTGGCACTGCTGATGAGTGCCTTTCCCAATCTTTCCGGCGCCGAAGCCCTGCAGATCCTCTACGACACGGCCCGCGACCTCGGCGAAACCGGCGTCGACGATATCTATGGTCACGGCGTACCGGACATGGCCGAAGCCTTTGCGCCGCAGGGGCAGACGCGCATGGCCTCCGCCTCGGCGGAATGGGTGACGGACCTGACCGCTCTCGCGGCTCCAGCAAGCTGTGCCTTCGGCGACTGGGCCTGGAATACCGGCCTGTTCGACGATGCCGTACTGCGCGACGATTATGGTCGCGTCTATTCGGTCGCGGCCCTGCTGGATCAGCGGCGGCCGGAAAGCATCCTGACGGGACAGTTCGAGGCGGCTGCGGAGGCGGGGCTTTCCACCGTGCGAACCACAGCTGTGGGTGCATCCGGCGCCCTGACCCTGCGCCAGCCGCCGGCGCGCGTTGATATCTTTCCCCAGCTGGACGATGAGCTGCAGCGCCGGCAGCCGGCCCTGACGCTGTCCTATCGCAGCGGCAATATGGAAATCGCCGCCGGACACGGTTTCGCCGCGCCCGGCGTGCTGCCCGGTGCCGGCGCGCCTGTGCTGGCGCCATCGCTGGAAGCGGGCAGCGGTTTCGCCCTCGGCCTTCAGGACAGCTGGTCAACCGTGCGCTGGGAAGACGGCGCGTTCGGCTTCGTTGTCCGCTCAACGGGCAATGGCGAACGCGGCGCCCGGTCGGCGGCGATGACCTATGCGCTTGGCGAGCAGACGCTGGCGCTGGAACTGGGCAGCGCATCCGAGACCGGCTCGGCCTGGGGCGGATCTCTGGCAAGACGCTTTGGCGCGGACGACACGGCCGAGACGCAATTCCAGGCACTTGCCTGGTCCGGCCAGCTCCCCGCCAGTTGGCGCGGCTCCGCGCGGATCGAGCTCGCCCGGAGCGAGCCGGCCCTGCCCGACGGGCTGACCGTCACCCAGACACCGCTGGCAACAGCCTGGTCCTTGGGCGCGGAACGGCCCCTGTTCGACGGCACGCTGGGCCTCACGCTCAACCAGCCGCTGCGCGCCGAGCGCGGCCGCGTGGCCGGCGAGCTCGCCGTGGGCGTCGATGAGGACTGGGACCTGGTCTATGACCGGCGCGAAGGCAGCCTGACGCCGTCGGGCCGCGAAGTCGCCGGAGAGCTGAGCTATCGCTGGTCGCTGGCCGGCGCGACCCTGGCCATGGCCGCGCGCTATGCCCTCCAGCCGAACCATGTCGCCTCGGCTGACAACACGCTATCCGTCTGGCTGGGCCTGCGCACGCGCTATTGAGGACGGACGGGGCAGGCGGTGCTAGTCGCCGTCCGTCCGCCGCCGGAACTCGAACAGATCGCCCGGCTGGCAGTCGAGGGCGTCGCACAGGGCGATCAGGGTGGAGAAACGCACGCCCTTGATCTTGCCCGTCTTGATCATCGACAGCGCCTGTTCGCTGACACCGATCCGGTCGGCCAGCTCCTTCGAGCGGATCTTGCGGCGTGCCAGCCAGACATCGAGATGGACGATGATCTCGCCGGGCAGGGTTTCGTCCTCATCGCTCACAGGATCAGCTCCAGCTCCTCCTGCTTGCGGCGGCCCTCAGCCAGGATATGCGCCACCAGGAAGAAGAGCAGCGCCAGGCCGATGGCCTGGACATCGCGCGAGGAGAAGGCGATTTCCAGCGCGTTCGGCACATGCGGGTTCGCCACCGAGAGATAGACGCCCATCACCGTGTGACCGACGGGCGCCCACAGCGCGTTGACCAGGCTGGCCAGGGCGAACTGGCGGAAGCCCGTCACGGCTTCGGCCGAGAAATACCGTCCCTGCGCGCATTCGGTGAACAGGCCGCGCAGCCCCCACAGCCCGTACAGCGTGATCACGACCGGAACAGTGGCGATGCCCGCCGCACCGAAACGTACAGGCAGGATGAACCAGTCCAGCGACGGTCCGCCCAGCCCGTTGCCGGGCACCGGCCGCTCGAGCATGCCGGACAGGTCGGGCAGCATCCATGCCCCCCAGACCACCAGCGGCTGCAGGGCCATGAGCACCAGCGTGGCCACAGCCAAAAAGCGGCTCAGCCCCCGGATACGGACATCATTGCGGTGTGCGGCGGGCGCATTATCGGTCACGAACTGCATCCTGAATTAAAGTTTCACTTGAATTTTTTCAGATATTAGTTGAATCGTCGGATATCGGCAATCGGGAGCACCACCGTATCAACCCATACCC